>Ga0183260_10001436_pt1 | contig 19899 bp, 22 predicted proteins | sample AntDrymUQ4972206_2_FD_129768 | JGI IMG/M metagenome (GOLD analysis project Ga0183260, IMG submission 129768) | Polar desert sand microbial communities from Dry Valleys, Antarctica - metaG UQ497 (22.06) (version 2) (version 2) | ecosystem: Environmental > Terrestrial > Soil > Desert | place...
CCGCATCGAGGCCGCATGATCGAGGGCGCCGACGGTGTCGAGCTCGCGGTCGAGGCGCACGGGGACGGGCCCGCCGTCCTCCTGGTCCACGGCGCCGCGCCGACGCTCGGCGTCTGGAGCAGCGGTGACCGCTACTTGAGCGAGGAGCAGATGGAGCGCTCCGGCGAGCAGGTCACCGGCCCGTGGCACTACGAGCGCATCGAGGGCGCCGGCCACTGGATGCAGCTCGACGCCCCGGAGCGGGTCACCACGCTCCTGCTCGAGCACTTGAACGCCACCTGAGGGACGCTCCCCGTCATGCGGCTGAAGCTGCCCGTTGACGCCGAGGCGGGGCGGCGTTACGGTCGGCACATGCCCGGTCACAAGGACACGCTCAAGCAGCGCTACGAGAAGTTCAGCCAGGGCGACCTCGAGGGGGCGCTCGACCTCTGGACCGACGACTTCGTCTGGGACGGCGCGAACGCGTCCGACCTGCCGGGCTCGGGGCACCACGAGGGCAAGCAGCAGGCGATCCAGGTGCTCCAGCAGGCCGTCGGCGCCTGGGACTCGTTCTCGCTCACGCCGGACGAGTTCTACGAGGACGGCGACACGGTGGTCGTCCTCGGCCACACCGATCTGGCGAAGGGCGAGCGCACGGCGAGCGTCCCTGTCGTGCACATCTGGCGCTTCGACGGCGACGGCAACATCACGCGCCTGCAGATCCTCACCGACACGCTGGAGAGCGCGCGCCTGCTCGGAATCGCCTAGTGCTCGTGGATGACCCGGTCGATCAGGCCGTACTCGGCGGCCTGGTCGGCCTTGAAGAAGCGGTCGCGCTCCATGTCGACGTGGACCTGCTCCTCGGGCTGGCCCGTGTGCTTCGCGTAGATCTCGTCGATCCGCTTGCGCGTCTTGAGGATCTCGTTGGCGTGGATCTCGATGTCGCTCGACTGGCCCTCGAAGCCCGCTGAGGGCTGGTGGATGAGGATCCGCGAGTTGGGGAGCGACATGCGCTTGCCCTTCGCGCCGCCCGTCAGCAGCAGCGAGCCCATCGACATGGCGATCCCGACGCACATCGTCGCCACGTCGGGCTTGATGAACTGCATCGTGTCGTAGATCGCCAGCCCGGCGTAGATCGAGCCGCCGGGCGAGTTGATGTAGAGCGAGATGTCCTTGTCGGGGTCCGAGGACTCCAGGTGCAGCAGCTGCGCGACGATCAGGTTCGCGACCTGGTCGTCGACGGCGCTGCCGAGGAAGACGATCCGCTCGTTGAGCAGGCGGGAGAAGATGTCGAACTCGCGCTCGCCACGGGCGGTGCGCTCGATGACCATGGGGACCAGCGGCATGGCGCGCACGATAGCCGAGCGGCCCGGTGGTCCCGGCCCCTACGCCGCGACGGTGGCGCCGGGCCGCGCGCGCAGGCGACCGAGCAGGCGCTCGGTGCGGCGGCTCACGCGGTGGTGGTCGAGGCGCAGCGCGTCGGCCACCTCTGCGGGCGGCGTGCCGTCGGCGAGCATCGCCAGCAGCGCGAGGTCGTCCGGCTCGACGCGGTGCGCCGCGGCGTCCAGCTCCGAGGCCGGGAGCGGCGGGAGCGCGGTGCCGCCGCGCGCGACGACGCGCACGGCGTCGAACAGCACGGCCGGCGCGGCCGCCTTGTCGACGAGGCCGGCGGCGCCCGCCACGCGGGCGAGCAGCCCGAGCACCGGCGCGGGCTCCGCCGTGTAGAGGATCACCTGCGGCGGGCGCTCGAGCGCCCGCAGGCGGCGGGACAGCCCGAGGCCATCCCCGTCGGGCAGTTGCTGCTCGACGAGCACCACGTCCGGCCGGTGGCGCGCGACGAGATCTGCGCCGTCATGCGCCCCGGTAGCGGTCCCGACGGGGATCAGCCCGGGCTCGGCGCGCAGCAGCATCACGAGGCCGGCCCGGGCGGCGGGCTGGGGATCGACGATGACGATGCGCGTCATGGCGCCAACCCTTCCAGCGGGGCCTGAACTGGTTCTAAAGGACTCGTTCTAACGTCATGGGCGTGTCGGCACTCGATGACCCAACGGTTCGCGATCGCGACGGGGAACCCTCCGGCCCGCCCGCGCTCGAGCTGCGCGGGCTGACCAAGCGCTACGACGGCTCGCTGCTCGCGCTCGACGAGGTCGACCTCGTGGTGCGCGACGGGGAGTTCTTCGGGCTGCTCGGCCCCAACGGCGCGGGCAAGACCACGCTCATCTCCACGATCTGCAACCTGATCCGGCCCACGGGCGGCGAGGCGCGCGTCTTCGGCCATCCGCACGGCTCGATGGAGGCGCGCCGCCTCATCGGCCTCGCCGAGCAGGACGTCAACCTCGACCGCTTCCTCGACGTCCAGGAGACGCTGCTCTACCACGGCGGCTACTACGGGATGGCCCGCGCGGACGCCCGCCGGCGCGCCGGGGAGATGATGGACGTCTTCGACCTGCGCGGGAAGGCGAGCACGCGCGCGCCGAAGCTCTCGGGCGGCATGCGCCGCCGCCTCCTGCTCGCCCGCGCGCTGATGCACGAGCCGCGCCTGGTCATCCTCGACGAGCCGACCGCCGGCGTGGACTACGAGCTGCGCCTGGAGCTGTGGTCCTACATCCGCCGCCTGCACGAGATGGGCACGACGATCCTCCTCACCACGCACTACCTCGAGGAGGCCGAGGAGCTCTGCGAGGAGATCGCGCTGATCCGCGGCGGCCGCCTCCTCGCGCGCGACTCCGCCGACGGCCTGCGCGCCGCCTACGACGCGGCGTCGCTCGCCGACGTCTACGTCAAGGCGATGGCCTCGGCCTGACGGCGCCTGACAGACTGCCGCGATGCCCCGCCTGCTGCCGGCCGCGCTGATCGCCGCGGCGCTCCTGTCGCCCGCGTCCGCGGCCGCCGCCGACGGCGGCTATCGCGCCGAGATCCGCCGCACGACCGGCGGCGTCCCCCACGTCAAGGCGCGCGACTACGGGTCGCTCGGCTTCGGCTACGGCTTCGCCTACGCGCAGGACCAGCTGTGCGAGCTCGCGAGCATCGTCGCCACGGTGAGCGCGCAGCGCTCGCGCCACTTCGGGCCGGACGCCGAGGCGCCCAGCGGCGGCACCAACCTGCAGTCGGACTTCTTCTGGCAGCGCATCAAGGACGCGCGCACGGTCGAGCGGCTCGCGCGACGGAAGGCTCCGCACGGGCCGGCGCGGAAGGTGCGCGCCACGGTCCGCGGCTTCGCGGCCGGCTTCAACGCGTACCTGCGCCGGACCGGCCGCGCGAAGCTCCCCGATCCCACCTGCCGCGGCAAGGCGTGGGTGCGGCCGATCCGGGTGATCGACGTCTACCGGCGCTTCTACCAGCTCGGCCTGCGCGCCAGCTCGGGCAACTTCCTGCGCGAGATCGTCAGCGCGGCGCCGCCGCAGGCCGCGGCTGCATCCGCGGCCCCCGCCCCCGCCGCGCTGCCGAGCGAGGAGCAGCTGCGCGCCCGGCTCGCCGGCGACCCGGTGCTCGGCACGGAGCAGCCGCTCGGCTCGAACGCCTACGGCGTCGGCTCGCGCGGCACCCGCGGCGGGCGCTCGGTGGTGCTGGGCAACCCCCACTTCCCGTGGCAGGGCGCCGAGCGCTGGTACGAGCTGCACCTGACGATTCCCGGCGAGCTCGACGCCATCGGGGCCGCCCTGCAGGGCGCGCCCGTGGTCAACATCGGCTTCAACCGCAACGTCGCCTTCAGCCACACCGTCTCGACCGCCCGCCGCTTCACTCCGTACGAGCTGAAGCTCAAGCCGGGCGAGCCCACCACCTACCTGGTCGACGGGCGCGAGGAGAAGATGCGCCGGCGCACCGTCACGGTGCGCACGCCCGCCGGCGTGCGGCGCCACACGTTCTACGAGACGCGCTGGGGCCCGGTGTTCGACTTCCCGCTCGCGACGCTGACGTGGACGACCGAGACCGCCTACGCGCTCGCCGACGTCAACGCGAGCAACTTCCGGCTCACCAACCAGTGGGCGGAATACGACCGCGCGCGCTCGGTCGGCGACCTGCGGCGCGCCTCCGCGCGAGTCCAGGGCAACCCGTGGGTCAATGTGATCGCCGCCGACCGCGACGGCCGCGCCTACTACGCCGACGACTCCGTGGTGCCCAACGTCGACGCGGCCCGGCAGCGGCGGTGCTCCACGTCGCCGAAGGCGGGCCCGCTGCTCTCCGCCGGCGTGGTGCTGCTCGACGGCTCGCGGCGGACGTGCGCCTGGGGGAGCGACCGCGACGCCGTGGCCAAGGGCATCCTCGGCCCGCGCGCGCTGCCGCGCGTGACCCGGCGCGACTACGTGTCCAACTCCAACGACTCGCACTGGCTGCCCAACGCGTCCGTCAGGCTGGGCGGCTTCCCGCGCATCGTCGGGCCGGAGGGCACGCAGCGGCTGCTGCGCACGCGGCTCGGCATCACCCAGGCCGAGCAGCGGCTGGCCGGCACGGACGGGCTCGGCCCCAAGGGCTTCACGATCGCGAGCCTGCAGCGCCTCTTCGGCGCCAACCGCAACCTCTCAGCGGAGCTCGCTCGCCAGACCGTCGTCGACGCGTGCGCCGCCCGCGGCGGGCCCGAGCTGGCGGAGGCCTGCGCGGTGCTCGCGGCCTGGAACGGCCAGGCGCAGACCGGCTCGCGCGGCGCCGTGCTGTGGCGGGAGACCTGGACGCGGCTCTCGAACGCGGGCATCCCGTGGCGCGTCCCGTTCGATCCCGCCGACCCGGTGAACACCCCGCGCGACGTCGACGGCTCGAGCGAGAAGGTGACCGACGCGCTGCGCGCCGCGGTCGCCGACCTGCGCGGGAAGGGGATCCCGCTCGGCGTCGCGCTCGGCGAGCTGCAGGCCGAGCCGCGCGGGAGCGAGCGGATCGCGATTCCCGGTTGCTCGGAGGGCGAGGGCTGCTTCAACATCATCTCCACGCGTCGCGACGAGCAGGGCCGCTACGACCCGTTCACGGGCTCCTCGTTCGTCATGACCGCGGGGTTCGACGCCAAGGGCCGCCCGCGCGGCGCGTCGATCCTCACCTACTCGCAGTCGGAGAACCCGCGCTCGCCGTACTACGCCGACCAGACGCGCCTGTTCTCGGAGCAGAAGTGGCTGCCGATGCGCTTCACCGAGCGCCAGATCCGCAGCGACCCGGCGTACACGCGGCGCGTGGTCACCGACCGCCGGTGAGCGTCGACCCGCGCGGCATCGCGCTGGTCGTCGTCGCGATCGCCACGCTGCAGGTCGGCGCCGCCTTCGCGGTGACGCTGTTCGACGAGGTCGGCCCGGCGGGCGCCTCGCTGCTGCGCCTGGGGATCGCGGCCGCGCTGCTGTGCGCGCTGTGGCGGCCGCGCCTCGGCGGGCGCGCGCGGGGAGAGCTGGCGGTGAGCGCGGCCTTCGGGTTGACGCTCGCGACGATGAACCTCGCGATCTACGAGGCGATGGACCGAATCCCGATCGGCGTCGCCGTGACGATCGAGTTCGCGGGGCCGCTCGGGCTCGCCGTGGCGCTCTCGCGCCGGGCGCTCGACCTGGTGTGGGTCGGCCTCGCGGCCGCCGGGATCCTGCTGCTCACGAACCCCTTCGGCGCGTCGGGGCTGGACGACGCGGGGGTCGGCTTCGCGCTGCTGGCCGCCGCGGCGTGGGCGGCCTACATCCCGCTCTCCGCCCGCACCGGGCGCCTGCTCCCCGGCGGCTCCGGGCTCGCGATCGCGATGGCCGTGGGCGCGCTGCTCGTCGCGCCCGCCGGGCTCGCGCAGGGTGGCCAGCGCCTGCTCGAGCCCGCGCTGCTGGCCTCGGGCGCGGCCGTGGCGCTCGCCTCCTCGGTGATCCCGTACTCGCTCGAGCTCGAGTCGCTGCGCCGCATCCCCGCGCGCATCTTCGGCGTGCTGATGTCGCTCGAGCCGGCCGTCGCCGCGCTGGCCGGGTTCCTCGTGCTCGGCCAGGCGCTGGGCGGGCAGGACCTGCTCGCCATCGGCCTCGTCGTCGCGGCCAGCGCCGGCGTGACCTCCGCGCGGCCGCCCGCGCCGGGCTGACCCGCGGCGCGCGGCTAGCCTGGGAGGCGTGTCCGAGCTCCTCGCCCAGCACCGCGGCCTGATCGCCCTCTCCGGGCGCGAGGTCGCGCGCGTGCTGAAGCTGTGGACCCAGACGATCGTTGCGCCCGTCCTGGCCAGCGCCCTGTTCATCGTCGTGTTCGGCCTCTCGCTCGGCGGGCGGATCAAGCAGATCGACGGCGTGCCCTACGAGATGTTCATCGTCCCCGGGCTGATCGCGATGGCCATGGCGCAGGCCGCCTACGCCAACAACTCGGCGACCGTCTTCCAGGCCCGCTTCGACCGCTACCTCAACGACGTGCTCGCCGCCCCGATGCGCGGCTGGGAGGTCAACCTCGCACTCAACGTCGGCGGGGCGGTGCGCGCGCTGCTGATCGGCGCCGGCCTGTTCGCGATCGCCGTGCCCGTCACCGGCGTGCCCGTCGAGCACCCGCTCGTGCTGCTCGCCTCGCTCGCGCTGCTGCTGGTGCTGTTCTGCACCTTCGGCGTGATCGTCGGCGTGTACGCCGAGTCATGGGACCACACCGCCTTCGTGACCAACCTCGTGATCCTGCCGCTCAGCTTCCTCGGCGGCGTCTTCTACTCGATCGACTCGCTGCCCTCGCCGTGGCAGGAGATCAGCTATGCCAACCCGATCTTCTACCTGATCAACGCCGTCCGCTATGGGTTCCTCGGGACCAGCGACGTCTCCGTGGCGCTCTCGCTCGGCGTCACGCTCGCCATAGCGGCCGTCTGCGTCGCCTGGAGCGTCTGGCTGTTCGCCACCGGGCGCCGGCTGAAGCCCTAGCGCCGCGCGGCGGCATACTTGGCCGCCTCGTGTTCGAGGTCACCGTCCCGAACCTGCTCACGGTCCTCCGGATCCTGCTCGTCCCCGTGCTGGCGGCGGCGCTGCTCTCCGGCCTGGAGTCCGGCGACCTGCTGGCCGCGATCGTCTTCGTGGTCGCCTCCTTCACCGACGCGCTGGACGGCTGGATGGCCCGGCGCAACAAGGACGTGACGACGTTCGGCAAGCTGATGGACCCGCTGGCCGACAAGCTGCTCGTGACCGCCGCGCTGGTCTCGCTCGTCTCGCTCGACCGGCTGCAGGCGTGGGTGGCGATGGTGATCATCGCGCGCGAGTTCGCCGTCACCGGGCTGCGCCAGCTCGCGATGGAGCACGGCGAGGCGATCCCCGCTTCCAGTTGGGGCAAGCTCAAGACCGTCGCGCATATCGCGATGGTGCTGGCACTGATCGCCGTCGACAGCTCACCGGTGTGGGTCGACGCGCTGGTCTACGCGACCGTGGCGATCACCATCGCCTCGGCGATCGACTACTTCTTCAACTTCCGCGCGCTGATTCACATGCGGCCGTCGAGCCACTCGCGCGCGGAGACGTGATGCTGCTCGGAGGGCTCGCCTGAGGCCTCCTCGCGGCGCAGCTCGCCGAGCAGGCCGAAGCGCTCGGCGACGACGTTGTGCTGGTGGATCGTCTCCAGGTTCTCCTGGCGGGCCAGCACGAAGTGGCGGTCGGTGAGCTCGGGAAAGGCGTCGATGACGCCGCGGATGGACTCGCGCACGCAGTCCTCGACGAAGCGCGGCCGGCGGTGGGCCTTCTCCACCACCGCGGCCTCGTCGGAGCGCTTCATCAGCTCGTAGATCTCCGACGACATCGACTCCTCGACGATCGCCAGCAGGCGCTCGGCGTCGATGTCGGTCGCGCAGTCCTCCGGGCAGCCGATGTGCAGCGTGCCGAGGCCGCGCTGGTTGTGGGTCGCGCCCGGGACGGCGGCGAAGACCCGCTGGACCTCGTCCTCGGTGAAGCCGTCGGCGAGCAGCCGCTCGCGCGAGGAGGCCCGCACGAGCCCCTGCGCGCACGGGCAGGCGGTGATGCCCTGCGCGCGCACGCCGATCAGCCGCCGCGTGCCGGCGTCCGAGGCCACCGCGGTGCCGAGGAGCGTGTAGAGCTCCTGCGTCGGGATGCCCGAGACGGGCGCCGGCTTGTGCTCGGGATAGCGCGCCTCGATCCGGACCTCCGCGCGCCTCGCGCCCTGGCGGTCGCGCACCTTCTCGGCGATGTGGTGGGCGAGCGTCTCCGCGTGGAAGACCTTCTCGGCGAGCACCACCTCGCCGATCGCGTCGTTGACGACCTCCTCGAAGCGCGACATGTGCGCGCCCTTCTGCTCGGGCCCGAGGTCGACGAAGCAGTCCAGCTTGGCCCAGTAGAGCCGCTCGGTGCCGTTGGCCCCGATCCGCACGACCTTCTCGACGTTCGTGACCCCCACGCGCGAGAGCGAGACGTGCAGCGTGGGGACCTGGGCCTGGACGTCCTCCAGCGCCGCGGTCTGCAGACGAAAATCTGGCATCGGCGTGGCCCGAAGGCTAGCGGTACGGCTGGCACTGGACGAAAAGGGGAGGCCAGCCGTACTAGACGCCTCGGAAATGAGTGCTACAAACCCGGGAAGGCACGGATGACACACCTTTTCAGGTGACCCGTCCAACGCGACGAGCGTCGCAAACTGTCGGACCGCCGGATCAGACATAACCGGAAGGAACGAGGGGTTGGGCACTAAGACCGAAGTACTGCTCGAGGGCGAGCCGGCGATCACGGAGATCGACGAGCTGCGCCCCCTCATCGCCGAGGGCCAGGAACGGGGGTTCCTGACCTTCGAGCAGATCGCCTCCTGCTTGGAGGAGGTCGAGGTCACGAAGGAGCAGGTCGTCGAGCTGCACGCGTTCCTCGAGGGCGAGGGCATCGACATTGTGGGGTCGGACGGACGTCCGGCCACCGCGGAGGGTCGCCGGTTCGAGCCGGAAGCTCGGACGGAGAAGGCGCTGGACGCGCCGCGCAAGCCGCAGGTCGATCTCACGGTGGAGCCGAGCCTGGACTCGCTGCGGCTCTACCTGCGCTCGATCGGCAAGGTGGAGCTGCTGACCGCCGACCGCGAGGTCGCGCTGGCCAAGCGGATCGAGCGGGGAGACCTGCTCGCCAAGCAGGAGATGGTCGAGGCCAATCTGCGCCTCGTCGTCTCGATCGCCAAGGGCTACCTGGGCCGCGGCCTGTCGTTCCTGGACCTGATCCAGGAGGGCTCGCTGGGCCTGATCCGAGCGGTCGAGAAGTTCGACTACCGGCGCGGCTACAAGTTCTCCACCTACGCGACCTGGTGGATCCGCCAGGCGGTGACGCGGGCGATCGCGGACAAGGGCCGCACGATCCGCATCCCCGTCCACATGGTGGAGAAGCTCAACAAGGTCGTGCACGTGGAGCGTCAGCTCGTGCAGCAGCTCGGCCGCGAGCCGCTGCCCGAGGAGATCGCCATCGAGCTGGAGTGCACGCCGCGCGAGGTGCGCGACATCCTGCGCATGGCCCAGCAGCCGGTCTCGCTCGAGAAGCCGATCGGCGAGGAGGAGGAGTCCGAACTCGGCGACTTCGTCGAGGACGAGGCGGCCGAGTCGCCCTTCGAGGTGGCTTCGGAGAACCTGCGCAAGGACAACGTCCGCCGTGCGCTGGATGCGCTTCCGCAGCGGGAGCGCGAGGTGATCGAGATGCGCTTCGGGCTCACCGGCGCGCGCCCGTTCACGCTCGAGGAGGTCGGCCGCGCGTTCAACGTCACGCGCGAGCGGATCCGCCAGATCGAGAACCACACGCTGAAGAAGCTCGAGTCGCTGCCCGAGGCGCAGCGCCTCCGCGACACGGGCTGAGAGCTCCCGGCGCGGCGGGGCCGAGGCCCCGCCGCGCCGCTAGACTTTCGCCCCCCCGGTGGGGTTCCCGAGCGGTCAAAGGGGACGGGCTGTAAACCCGTTGGCTCAGCCTTCGCAGGTTCGAATCCTGCCCCCACCATCGTCGCGCTGCGCGCTAGGAGGTCTCCTTCTGCTCGCGCTTCAGCTTGGCGGCGGCCACGACGCACTTGCTGAACGGCGTGTTCTTCTCGCCCTTGACGTGCTTCTTGCTCATGGCCTTGCAGGCCTCGCGCGGGCTCGTCGACTCGCTCTTGGCGGCCTTGGCCATGGCGGTCACGCACTGGCTGAACGGCGTGCCCGTCTGGCCCTCGACGTGCTTCTTGCTCTGGTCCTGGCAGAACGTGCCGTAGGCCTTGCGCTTGGACTCGGCGCTGGCGTTCGGGCCGGGAGTGGCCGGCTTCTCCTGCTGGCCTTGTCCCTGCGCCTTGTCCGATGCCTGGGGCGGCAGCGCGACGGCTGGAGCGGCGGCGAGGGCGAGGACGCTGGTGAGGGCGATGGCGGCGATCGAGAGCTTCATGGGATGCCTCCTGGGTCGAATCTGGGTGGTTTCGTGTGACACCCCTGAAGACCTGGACGAGGCCGCGAGGTTGGACGGTTGAGCGTCGTGGACGACCGTTCGACGAATCCGAGAGCCGGCTCAAGGTCCCGGTTCGCTCGCGTCCAGGCGCTCGCGCCGCGCCGTGGCGGAGCCTGAGGAGGGGTCGATCGACACCAGGTCGGCGGCGAGCGGCCGGAAGCGCGTGCGAGTGGTGTAGACCAGCCGCGCGATGCCGACGTCGGTCGGCTGGTCGGCGAGGTTGCCCGTGCCGCCGGCGCCGAGGCTGCCGCCGTTGACGACCGTCACGCCCGGCTGGACCTGCAGCTCGGCCCGGTGGGTGTGGCCGACCACGAACAGCAGCGGGTGCGCGGGCGGAGCGTCGCGCAGGACGGCCAGCGCCGGAACGATCAGCGCCGGCTCGTGCACCATGACGACGTCGACGCCGGCCTGGATCCCGCTCAGCCAGTTCGTGAACGCGTCCTGCTGGCCGGCCGTCGGCGTCGGCTCGTAGCGGTCGGCGTAGTTCTCGGCGCTGCGGCGGATGAACGGATCGGAGTAGCCGGCGACGCGCAGCCCGGCGACCGTCTGGACCACCGCCCCGTAGGAGCCGTCCGAGCCCAGCCGCCCGCGCTCGGTCAGCACGCTCGCGCCGTCGCGGGCCAGCTCGCGCTCGAGGCTGTCGGAGTCGTGGTTGCCCGAGACGAAGACGAACGGGTCGCCCGCGCGCACGACCCGGCGCAAGGCGCGCGTCTCCAGCGGCGAGCCGCGGTCGGTGAGGTCGCCGGCGAAGAACACAGGGCCGCCGGCGGCCGAGCGCTCCAGGATCGGCACGGTGAGGACGTTGTTGTGCAGGTCGCTCGCCACCGTGAGGCCCGGGCTGCTGGCCAGCGGCGCGCGGTCGGCGGGCTCCGTGACCAGGCGCGCGAGCCCGACGAGCTGCGCGTCGAGCTCCTCGTCGAGCACCTGCGAGGAGCGCTGCGCGGTGTCGACCGCCTCCAGCGCGCGCGGGATGTCGGCGCCGTAGGCGTAGTACTGCGGGCGGTCGATCGCGCCGCGCGGAGGCAGGAGCACGAGCAGCGCGACGCCGCCCGCCAGCGCGACCGCGACCGCCACCGCGCTCGTGAAGCGCAGGCGCGGCCCGGCGCCGCCCCGGATCGCGAACGCGACCAGCAGCCCGAGCGCGAGCGCCGCGAGCACGCATACGCCGATCAGTGCGCGCAGGTAGCTCGCGATCGCGTCGCGCGCCTCGCCGCGCACCTCACGGACGTCCAGTGCCCCGCCCTGCGCGACCTTCGTGACCGTCCGGCGGTCGACCGTGCGGAGGTCCACGCGCAGGCGCGCGGGGAGGCGGATCGCCTCGAAGCGCGCGCCCCAGTCCACCAGCGGCACGTAGACGTCCAGCGCCCCGCGGTGGCCGGGGGAGACGCTGAGGCGGATCTGCCCGACCGAGAGCTCCTTCGTCTGCGCGAAGGTCGCCAGCGCGCCGTAGCCGCCGGCCAGCGTCGCGAGCAGCACCGCGGCGACGGCGAGCGCCCGCCGCGCGAGGGTCAGGACCGGCGCTCCCACAGCTGCATGTCGGACACCTTGCGGTAGCCGAGCGCCTTATAAAGCTTCTCGCCGAGGTCGGTCGCCTGCAGGGAGGTGGAGGTGCAGCCGGCCTCCCGCGCGTCGAGCACCACGCGGTGCATGACGTCGGTGGCGAGGCCCTGGCGGCGGGCGTGCGGCGCGGTGGCCACGAACGAGATGCCGCAGTCCTGCTCGTGGTGCAGGGCGAGCGCGACCGACGCCGGAAGGCCCTCGTGGTCGGCGCGGTACGTGCGCAGCACGCCGGGCGGGAGCGGCGCGAGCGTGCGCTCGAGCCGGCTGTCCGAGTTGCCGTAGGCGAGGTCGTTGACGTGGCCGACGGTGGCGAGGTTGGCCGGCGCGGCCGGCGCGCGGCCGTTGAGCGACAGCTCCTCGATCGCCGCGCCCATGCCCGGGGCCGAGGAGGTCACGCGCATGCCGGCGTCCTGCAGGGTCTGGACGACCGCGCGCTTGGAGCCGTCGGTCCACACGCCCCAGCGGCGGCTCCCGATCTCCTCGTAGCGCTCCGCGAGCGCCGTAAGCACCGCGCGATCCAGCTTCGCCTCCAGCGCGATCGCCGCGTTGAGCGTCGGCGACTGCGGCGCCGCCGGGACGAACGAGGCGACGATCCCGTGCTCCTCGACGACCGCTCCGCCGGCCGCCTGGCCGCCGAGCAGCGCCTGCAACTGCGCGAACCCGTGCCACAGCCGGTCCCGCAGCGTCCCCTCGTCCATGGATCTGAGGCTACTGCTGAGCGCGCCCGAGCCCGCCGAGCTGGGCCTGCAGCTGGCGCATCCCGGCCAGCCAACGCTCGTGGTCGGAGCCGCGGTTGCGCATGTACTTGGCGACTTCGGGGTGGGGCAGCACGAGGAAGCGCTCCTCCCGCATGGCGTCCACGACGTCGTCGGCGACCTGCTCGGGCTCGATCACCTGCGCGATCTGCTGGAGCTTGTCGACGTCGAGCACGCCGTCGGTGACCATCGGCGTGTTGACGAACTGCGGGCACAGGCAGGAGACGCGGATCCCGTCGGCCCGGTGGGTGATGTCGATCCACTCGGCCACCGCGACCGCCGCGTGCTTCGTGGCGGCGTAGCCGACCGCGCCGAGCTGGGAGAGCAGGCCCGCCGCCGAGGCGGTCGAGAGCAGGTAGCCCTCGCCGCGCTCGAGCATGGGCGGGAGCAGGGCACGCGCGGCCCAGATGTGCGACATCACGTTGACGCGCCAGAGCAGGTCCCAGTCCTCGTCGAGGAGGTCGGGCGGGCCGCCCGCCGGGCCGGTGATGCCGGCGTTGGAGAAGAAGGCGTCGATCGAGCCGTTGGCCTGCTCGGCCTCCGCGATCAGGCTCGTGATGTCCTGCTCCCGCCCGACGTCGGCGCGGACGCCGAGGCCGCCGATCTCGCGCGCGACCGCCTGCACACCGCTCTCGTCCAGGTCGGCCACCGTGACCTTCGCGTCCTCGTCGGCGAACCGCAGCGCGCACGCGCGGCCGATGCCGCTCGCTCCACCGGTGACGACGATGTGCCGGCCGTCGAGGTCCATGCCGCGGCAGCGTACATGCGCGAAGATGACTCGCGTGACCACCACCCGAGAGATCCGCCTGGCACGCCGCCCCCACGGCGAGCCCACGCCCGAGGACTTCGAGCTCGCCTCACGCGAGCTGGAGGAGCCGGCCGCGGGCCAGCTGCTCGTCCGCAACGTCGTGATGAGCGTCGACCCCTACATGCGCGGGCGCATGAACGATCGCAAGTCGTACGTGCCGCCGTTCGAGATCGGCCGGGCGCTGGCGGGCGGCGCGGTGGGGGAGGTGTCCGGTACCGGCGAGCTGGTGGTCCACCAGAAGGGCTGGCGCGAGCACGCGCTGGTCTCGGCCGACGCGGTCACGCGACCCTCGCTGCCCGACGGCGTCCCTGCGAGTGCGCTGCTGGGCGCACTGGGGATGCCGGGCATGACGGCCTGGGTGGGTCTTACGGAGATCGCGCCGGTGGCGGAGGGCGAGACCGTGTTCGTCTCCGCCGCGGCGGGCGCGGTCGGCAGCGTGGCCGGGCAGCTCGCCCGAGCGCGCGGGTGCCGGGTCATCGGCAGCGCCGGCGGGCCGGAGAAGGTCGCCTTCGTGCGCGACGAGCTCGGCTTCGACGCGTGCTTCGACTACCGCTCGGACGATCCGCGCGAGGCGCTGCGCGAGGGCATCGACGTCTACTTCGACAACGTCGGCGGCCCGCAGCTGGAGGCGGCCGTGGGTGCGCTGCGCCAGGGCGGGCGGATCGCCCTGTGCGGCGCGGTGTCGCAGTACAACGCCGTCGAGCCCGCGCCCGGCCCGCGCAACCTCCCGCTGCTGGTCGGCAAGCGGGGGATGATGCGCGGCTTCATCGTCGGCGACCACGCGGCGCGTGAGGGAGAGTTCCGCGCGGAGGTCGGCGGGCTGATCGCGGCCGGGCGGCTGCGGCTGGCGGAGACGGTGGTGGACGGCGGGCTGGAGGCGGCGCCCGAGGCGTTCATCGACATGCTGCGCGGGCGGCACCTCGGCAAGGTGGTCGTCGCCCTGTGAAGCGCAGCGCGGGTTTGCTGCTGCGGCGCGCCTCCGGCGAGGTGCTGCTCGTGCATCCGGGCGGGCCGTTCTGGGCTCGGAAGGACGCGGGCGCGTGGTCGATCCCGAAGGGCGAGTACGCGGACGGCGACTCGGCGGTCGAGTGCGCCCGGCGGGAGTTCGAGGAGGAGCTGGGGGTCACGGCTCCCGGGGAGCTTGTCGACCTGGGCGTCGTGAAGCAGAAGAACGGCAAGGAGGTGCGTGCGTTCCTGGGGGCAGGCGACCTCGACGTGGGCGCGATCGTCAGCAACACGTTCGCGATGGAGTGGCCGCCGCGGTCGGGCCGGACGCAGGAGTTCCCGGAGGTCGACCGGGCCGAGTGGTTCAGCGTGGACGAGGCGCGCTCGAAGCTCAATCCAGCGCAGGCGGCGTTTCTCGACCGTCTCTAGGGCCGGCGGGCGCCGATGTAGTGCGAGCCCCAGTAGGAGCCGCCGATCGAGTGCTCCATGACGCCGTGGGTCGTGGCCGAGATCACCGTGGAGTTCGAGGTCGCGATCCCGACGTGCGACGCGCCGGGCCCGTTGGCGTTGAAGAACACGAGGTCACCCGCCTGCACGTTCGCCCGCGAGACGGGCGCGCCGACCCCGAACTGCGAGTAGCTCGTCCGCGGCATCGAGACGCCGGCCGGCCGGAAGGCGTAGACCACCAGCCCGGAGCAGTCGAACCCGCCGGGCGAGGCGCCGCCGTAGGCGTACGGGGTGCCGACGACGGCGCGGGCGGCGGAGACGGCCGAGCCGCCACCGCCTGAGTTCCCGCTCGCGCCGGAGAGGCCGAGCGCCTGCATGGTGGCCGGCCCGACGATCCCGTCGACCTCGAGGCCGTTGCGGGCCTGGAAGGCCCGGACCGCGGCGCGCGACTGCGGCCCGTAGACGCCGTCGGCGGCGATCCCGAGCTTGGATTGGAGCGCGATCGTGACCGAGCGGCTGGGGGCGGGGCCGCTTGCGCCGCTGCCGCTGCCGCTCGAGCCGCTTCCGCTGCCGCTCGAGCCGCTTCCGCCCCCGAGTGCTCCGCGAGTGATGGGCCCGACGATCCCGTCCACTTCGAGGCCGTTGCGCGCCTGGAAGGCCTTCACCGCCCGCTTCGTCTGCGGCCCGAAGATGCCGTCGGCGGGGATCCCGAGGGCGCGTTGCACGCTGGCCACGGCGGGCCCGCGGTCGCCTTTCCGCAGCATCCCGTCCAGCGAGCTCGTGGTGGCGGTCGTCTGCTGCTGCGCGGTGGCGGTCTGCGTGGCGGGGGCCAGCACTGCTGTCGCCGCGATGGCGAACCCGACCTTCCGGGCGGTCGGCACGTTGGCCCGCCGCGCCGCGTCCCGCTCCCGCCGGCGCTGGGATCGGACCAGCGACCGCTCCCACAGCTCCCGCGACCCGAGGTCCCGCCTACCGGGAGGCAGGGCCAGGATCGCCCAACCATCGTCGTGCACAGCCGCTCCGCTGACGCGCATCTCGAATCCGTCCCCTTCTCCTCGGCGGCCTACGAGGTGAGCTGACGGGCTCGCGACTCTTGCGCTACGCCACTCTCTGCGGCGATTCGCCCCGGACCGGCGGCGGGCGCCGACCCTGTGGTTCCCCCGCTCCCGCCACGCGGGACGCGGCGGGACTCGGCCTATGTCCCAGGGCGCCATAACACCAGACGTCCTGGATGGATGCGGCTTCGGCGCCGCGGCCCCGATTCCTCCGGGCTGGCAGCGGGGCCCGGCCACCGCTACCCTCCGTCCCCGCACGCCCTCTTAGCTCAGTTGGTAGAGCACCTCCATGGTAAGGAGGGGGTCGCCGGTTCGAGTCCGGCAGAGGGCTCTTGAGAAGCCGCCGCATATGGCGGCTTTTTCTTGCCCGGAGGAGAGGGTCGTGGCGCGGAAACGCTTCCTGGGCCGCATTTGGGCCGCATACGATTCGTAAGCGGCTGGTGAGAAGGGGTCGAGGCCATCCCTTGCCGGGAGCCGTCCAGCAGCGCCAGTAGCGTCTGATCGGTGGCTCACGTCGATCGCGTCCGCCAGCTACTCGAACTGCAGGGCGACCATCCGGTCGAGAGCGCACTGCTCGAGGGCGACGTCGAGGTATCGGGAGCTCGGCCGCCGGAGGACGATCCCGCATCCTGGACCGACGGCTCGCTGTCGTTGCGGTACGAGGGTGAGGCGATGAAGGGCGCCTCGGTGAAGCGCGAGGTCTCCGAGGATGCGCTCGCCGCCGGCTTCTTCGACGCCCTGATCGGCAACCAGGACCGGCACGCCGGCCAGTTCCGGTTCGACGAGGGCACGGGTGCGCTAGGACTCCTCGACCACGGATTCAGCTTCCCGGTTGAGCGGGCGCTCTGTCGCGGCGCATACTTCCAGACCTTCCGTCGCCAAGAGCGCCCGCGGATCAGGCCACGAGCGCGAGCTCTTGACGTCGCTCCTCGGCGATCCCGAGCTTCATCGAGGTGCTCGATGTTGAGTCCGGCCAGACAGCGACCTTCGACGCCGATCCGGAGCGCTGGGCGCGGAACCTCCCGAACGCGTTCCGCAGCGGGGACCTCGTCTGCGAGGTCATCGACGACGACGCCGCCTCCGACGCGTCGACCCGCACGCGCCTGGCCGCGCGCGCCTGATGCCACGAACGCACACGTCGGACGCCACGTCGGCGCGCCTCGGACTCGAGCTTCGCCGCGCGCGGCTCGCAGAAGGGCTGAGCCAGGCCGAGCTCGCGCGACGCATGGGCGTCAAGCCGCCATACGTCGCGAGCCTCGAGTCCGGCACCCGGAACCCGACGCTCGGCCAGCTCGCCAACATCGCTGATGCGCTCCGACGCGGGCTTGACAGCGCGCTTTACGATCGAGCCCGAGCGACTGGCGGCACCTCGACCTGGGGGGTGCTCGTGCCGATACCCCGTGCAGACGCGGGGCGGAGACGCCATGCATGTGGGCCGCATGCGTTTCCTGGTTCCGTCTAACCCAAGATTCCGCTGCCAACGGGAGGCACGAATAAGCGGAATGAACGCCAGGCCGAATCGAGTCGTGTCCTATGGCTGATTCCGGTTATCTGGTGGCTCCGATCGCAGCGGAAGAATTTGGCAATCCCGACCGACGTCCTCGCGCGCTCGCTGTGGATCCTCTTGACCGACCCTCTCTCCCGCGACGCGAGCCAGCGCGGGATCCGCGTGTTCGAAGAGCTGTTCGCAACAGGAGCCGCCGCCGTCGGATCGACGATGGCGGGACGTGCGGAGGAACTCTTGGGCGATCCCGCGCTCGTGGCACAGGCGACGGCGGCGCTCGCTCAGGATCTCGTGGCGGCGCTGCCGATGGACGACGTCGACGGCATGCGCTGAGAGTCGGTGATCTGGTCGTACCCCCCGGCGGGCCGTGGCAGATGACGATGTCGGTTCGGCGGGGATCACCTCGAACTTCGACGCGAAGAATGCCTGCTTGGCGACGAGGTCACCCTTGAACGCGAACGAGAGTCGCCGGCGACCAGCAGCAGGTCGCACTCGGGATGTCGATCAGGTTCTCGTGGAGATCGGTTGGGCAGGCGATCCTCCATCACGGCCGATCTCGCGCAACGAGCGGATTGTGATCCGGCCTCGTCCCTGCTGATGGGCGATGCTCGAGTTCGAGCCGTGTCCCACGAGCGAGCCGCCACCCTGGAAGCAACCGCCCTCGTCCGATGGCTACTGGAGGCTGGCATCGACGGGCTCGGGTTGACGAAGACCCGCGCGTTGCAGCGATCCACGGCACGCGAGGCCGCCGCGCTCTGGCCGCACTGGTGGAACCACGAGCTGTTCGGACCTCCACACCGCGAAGCCGACCTGCCGGTGCTCGAGGCGACGCACGCCGCGCTGCGGCGACTGCGCCTGATGCGCCGGCAGCGCGAGACGCTGTACACGACCGCGCGCGGGCGTGAGCTGCTCGCAGACCCGGACGCGCTCCTGGCGGCGCTGCACGAGGACTTGAGCGGCGGCGATGGTTTCGAGGCCGCTGCGTGGTTGCTGATCGAGGAGGTGCTGCGCGACCACGGCGCGCTGGCGAGCGACCGGTTGACGGAGCTCATCGGACCGCTGCTGGTCGTCGAGGGCTGGCGCGACGCCGACGGCGCGGTGCTCGCCGGATGGACGCTGCTGGGCGCCTTGCATCCGCTGCTGTCGCGGGCCGAGGGGTATGGGCTGGTGCGGCGGCCGCGGCGCGGCGAGGCGCTGACGATCGAGCTCACGGCCGCCGGACATAGACTCACGGCCGACGCGCCTTCCGTGTCGGCGACGATTCCGGCCGCGCCAGGCGATGCCGCGCTGGTCTTCGACGCCGAGTTGCTCAACGTGCGCGGCGTCGGAGCCCGGCTGGCAGTGCTCGAGCACCAGCCGCTCACGGCGCTGCACGACGCCATCCAGCAGGCGTTCGGGTGGTGGGACGACCACCTGTACTCGTTCTGGCTGGACGGCAGCTTCTTCGGCGACACCGAAGTCGAGCTGACGACTCCCGACACGCCCGACGAGGGCGTGACCACGGCCGACGTCTCGATCGCCGAGCTCGGCCTCTGCACCGGTCAGCGGCTTGGCTACGTCTTCGACTTCGGCGACGACTGGCGCGTTCGCCTCACGATGCGCGAGCGGATCGCCGCCGACGCGGTCGATCACCCACGCGTGCTGGAGCTCCGCGGCACGCCACCGCCGCAGTACGCCGCGTTCGACGACTGACGAGCCGGCGCTCAGGCCGGTGCGACAATCCCGCCGTGAGCGGTCCGCAGTCCGACCGTGAGCGCCGGTTGGCGTTCGCCATCCCGCCGCCGCCCGATCAGGACGGCGCCGAGACGGAGCTGCTCGATCCCACCGACCCGGACGAGCGCGCGCTGCTCATTCGCGCCGCGCACCCCGAGCTCGACCCCGAGCTCGAAACGGCGCTCGTCGACGGCCGCGAGATGAACCCGCGGCTACACCTCACCATCCACGAGATCGTCGCCGCCCAGCTCGTCGATAACGATCCGCCGGAGGTCTGGGCGACGGCGCAGCGCCTGCGGCGCCTCGGCTACGGGCGACACGAGATTCTGCACATGCTCGGCGCGGTGATGACCCCACAGCTATGGGCGGCACTACATGACCAGCGCGATTACCACCTCGACGAGCATCGCGCCGCGCTCGCCGCGCTGCCCGAGTCATGGGAGCGAGCGCGGCCGGGCGGACCGGCTCCGCCCGCTGCTCGCGCCACGCATGCCGCCGAGGCCGAGAAGCAGCGCAAGGCGGAGCGCGCGGCACGCCGCCGGAACAGGCGTCGCTGATTCAGGAGGTCGCGTCACAAGGTCGTCCGGGGCCTCGAGCTTGCCGAGCGACTGCTTGGTCGCGATCTCCTAGACGACGGCATGTCGAGGTCAGGGTTGCGAGTCGATTGAGCCGCCTACGCAGCGTCCCGTCCTCGATCCAGCAAGCGAGAGCGCTTGCTGGGCCTCTCTTGGGCCACATACTCGTGCATGCCGAGGCGGGTCACTGCCGTCCGGTTCGGGAACCCGCACCTCGGATGAGG
>Ga0183260_10001437_pt1 | contig 19861 bp, 19 predicted proteins | sample AntDrymUQ4972206_2_FD_129768 | JGI IMG/M metagenome (GOLD analysis project Ga0183260, IMG submission 129768) | Polar desert sand microbial communities from Dry Valleys, Antarctica - metaG UQ497 (22.06) (version 2) (version 2) | ecosystem: Environmental > Terrestrial > Soil > Desert | place...
ACACGGCCACGAGCTCACTACGCGAGCGACACTCAGCCTTCTCCCCGCAGCATCGCCCGCCGGATCTTGCCGCTCGCCGTCTTGGGCAGCTCGCCGGCGAAGTCCACGACGCGCGGGTACTTGTACGGGGCGGTCTGGGCCTTGACGTGATCCTGCAGCGCCCGGGCGAGGTCGCCTGACGCGCTGTAGCCCTCGCGTAGCACCACGACCGCCCGCACGACACTCCCGCGCTCCTCGTCCGGTGCGGCGACGACGGCGGCCTCGACGACGGCCTCGTGGGTCTCGAGCGCGGACTCGACCTCGAACGGACCGATCCGGTAGCCGGAGGAGATGATCACGTCGTCGGTGCGGCCCTCGAAATACAGGAAGCCGTCGTCATCGGAGGCAACGCGGTCGCCCGTGCGCCAGACGCCCTCGGGCGGCTCCTCGCCGCCGTAGCGCAGAAAGAACGTCGGCACCGTCGCCGGGTCCACGACGAGCTCACCCTCGTCGATCCACAGCTTCATTCCGGGCAGCGGGCGGCCCATCGAGCCCGGCCGCGCGGCCACGCACGGTGGCGTGCCCGTCAGCTGGCCGGTCTCGGTCTGCCCGTAGCCGTCGCGGATCTGCAGACCGGTCGCCTCCTCCCAGGCGCGCAGGATCTCGGGGTTCAGCTCCTCGCCCGCCGCGACGAGGCCGCGAAGGGCAGACAACGGCCGCAGTGTCGCGCGCGCGGCGATGACGCGGTACTCGGTCGGCGCCATGCACAGCACGTTCACGCGCTCGCGCTCGAGCAGCGCCAGGCGCTCGGCCGGATCGAAGCGCGCGTCGTGCAGGAGCGCCGCGGCGCCGCGGAGCCACGGCGCGATGAACGCGTTGCGCGCGGACTTGCTCCAGCCGCTGGCCGCCGTGCACCAGACCAGATCGCCGGGCTGGGGCGCGAGCCAGTGCTCGGCCTGCAGCTGCTGGCCGGCGAGATAGCGCTGGCCGTGGATCACGGCCTTGGCCTCGCCCGCAGTGCCGCTCGTGAAGGTGATCAGACAGGGGTCGAGCGGATTGAGTCGCGTGGCCGGCGGCGGCTCGCGCTCGGGCCAGTCGCCGACGCCGGGGACGTAGATCGTCGGCCCGTCCCAACCGGCCTGCTCGAGCACGTCGGCGTTGCGTTCCTCGCAGACGAACAGCGCCGGCTCGCAGATGTCGATCCGCTTGCGCAGGTCGCCCGCGCGCAGCTGTTCGTTGCACGCCAGCACGACGTAGCCCTGGCGAAAGCAGGCGACCATCGCGACGACCCAGTCGGGCTGGTTGCCGGTGAGCGTCACGACGGTGTCGCCGCGCCGCACGCCGCGCTCGTCGATGTGGAAGGCGAGCGTTCGCGCCGCGCGCGCGACGTCGGCGAAGGACCACTCGCGACGAGCTCCGTCGCGCACGATCTCGACCAGCGCGAGCGCGGCGGCCGGCGCGGCCTCCACGACGTCGACGGCGAAGTTCACTCGATCTCGGCTGTTCCGGCGAACGCGTCGTGCGCGCGCCGAAAGAGCTCTTCGAACGCGTCGGCGAGCTCGCGCGGCGCGGCGAGCTCGTGCAGCTCCAGGTAGGCGTCGAGCGTCGCCTTCAGCGAGCTGAGCGTGGCCTGCCTCTCCCAGCCGACGCTCAGCTCGTCCGGCTCGAGCAGCAGCTCGTAGCCGCGCGCCGCCTTCCAGCCCGCGTGCACCGCGTCGCTCGCGAGCCGGTACAGGGCGCGGCGGGCGGTCAGTCCGACATGCTCTTCCAGATGGCGCAGCTCGACGGCGACCGCGTCGTCGGTGAGCTGCGGGAAGTCGTCGGTGAGCTCGCGCCGCGCCCACTCGTAGCCGCCGCGGCTGAGGCGGCCGCGATACTCGCGGCGCACGTCCTCACCGCGCTCACGGATCGTGCGCAGCTCCTCCGGGGGCAGCGGTTCCCAGCCCAGCTCCTCGTGGTGAAGCTCGTAGGTCTCCAGCGTGCGCCACAGCTGATAGGCGACCTGGTCGCCGTAGCGGCGCACCGTGTCCTCCGTAGCGCCGGCGAGCAGCGTCGCCTGGACCTCGACCTCGTGCATCGTGCGCCAGCGCGCGACCGCGCCGTTGCCGTAGCCCGTGCGGACCAGGGCGAGGATCTCGCCCGCCGTCACGTATGCGCGCACGAACAGCAGCCGCACGGCGACGCGACGCTCCAGCGCGGTGCGGTTGTCGGCCTGCTCGGGAGCCCACGCCCTCTGAGCCAGCGCGAAGCAGCTCGCGCGAAAGAGCTCGTAGAGGTCAAACGCCTCGTCCCAGCGGTCGCCGATGCGCGCTTGCAGCAGGGAGTGCCCGCTGCGCAACTCCAGCAGCGCATCGGCTGCGTCCTCCAAGAACAGATCAACGGCGCGCTGCGGATCGTCGTCGACGAGGATCGCCGATTCGAGGCCCGCCAGGACGTTCTGAGCCGCGTCCATCTCCGTCAGACCCTACGTCCTTCGCGGTAGATGATTGGTTCCGGATTGGCGTGCCGGCGGGGGCTGGTCAGGGCGGATGCCGGGCGCCGCACGCATCCGAAGCCGGTACCCGTGGTACCGGCGAGGGTGCGGGTGGTGCTCCGGCGCCGATCCTGGCCAGTTCCCGCGGGTGCGAGAATTCGGAACCAACCATCTAGTCTGGCTCGCTCAGGACACCGTCAGGAGAACCCAGCGCGCATGGCCATAGCCCCCACGTACAGCGAGTACACCGACGAGCAGCGCGACATCATCGCGATGGTTCGCCAGTTCGCCGACGAGCAGATCCTGCCCAACGCCGAGCACTACGACCACGCGGACGAGTTCCCGCAGCCGATCGTCGACCAGATGAAGGAGCTCGGCCTCTTCGGGGTCACGATCCCCGAGGAATACGGCGGCATGGGGCTCGATCTGACGACCTACTGCATGATCGTCGAGGAGCTCTCGCGCGGCTGGATCTCGATCTCCGGGATCATTAACACGCACTTCATCGGCTCCTACCTGCTGATGAAGTACGCCACCGAGGAGCAGAAGCAGAAGTACCTGCCCGAGATGGCGACGGGCGAGTGCCGCGCGGCGTTCAGCCTGTCCGAGCCGGAGATGGGCTCCGATGTTCAGGCGCTCAAGGCGACCGCGAGGAAGCTCCATGACGGAAGCTACGAGCTCAACGGCCAGAAGATGTGGGTCACAAACGGGCTGCGCTCGACGATCGTCTTCGTGCTCGTGCGCACCGACCCGAAGGCCGACCCGCCTTACAAGGGCATGTCGTGCTTCATCGCCGAGAAGCAGCCGGGCGTCTCGCAGAACACCGGCGAGTACGCCGGCTTCATCGTCCCGCCGCCGCTGAAGAAGATGGGCTACAAGGGCGTCGAGTCCACCGAGCTCGTCTTCGACGGCTACAGGTGCCCGGCGCAGAACATCCTTGGCGGCGAGCAGGACGGCCTCAACCGCGGCTTCCAGCAGATGATGGACGCGCTCGAGGTCGGCCGCGCGAACGTCGCCGCCCGCGGCGTCGGGATCGCTCAGCGGGCACTCGAGCTGGCGCTGCGCTACTCGCAGGAGCGCAGGGCGTTCGGCAAGCCGATCGCCCAGCACCAGGCGATCCAGTTCAAGCTCGCCGACATGGCCACGCAGATCGAGGCTGCCCGGCTGCTGACGCGCAAGGCCGCGCGCCTGAAGGACGCCGGCGAGAGCTCCGAGCTCGAGGCCGGCATGGCCAAGCTGTTCGCCTCGGAGGCGGGGCGCTTCTGTGTCGAGGAGAGCTTTCGCATCCACGGCGGCTACGGCTACTCCAAGGAGTACGAGATCGAGCGGCTGTACCGCGACGCTCCGCTGCTGCTGATCGGCGAGGGAACGTCGGAGATCCAGCGGATGGTCATCGGCCGCAAGCTGCTGGCGCGACACAAGATCTAGTGGCCCCCGCACAGGAGAAGACCGAGGACGCCAAGACCCTCATCGAGCTCGCCGTCGAGCGCTTTCTCGAGGAGGTGCCGGCGCTCGCGCCGCTGAAGCTCGTCTTCGCCGTCGAGCTACGCGGCCGCGGCGACGTCCAGATGTACCGCGTTGAGCTTCCGGGGCCCGAGGTCACGAAGGACATCGCGTCCGACGCACGGGTGCGCGTCGAGATGCCGCGCTCGTTCTTCAATGTGATGGCCAAGGAGGCGCACATCGCCGACTGGCGCGAGGCCTTCACCTACGGTCAGGCGAAGGCGACCGGGATCGACCAGATCATGAAGCTGATCGTCCACGTGGTGGAGAAGCAGGAGGAGCGTCAGCGGACGCGACGGGCACGACACTCGTAAACGCATGCGCGCTTACGCCTGAGAGTCGTCAGCCGCGCGCTACTCGAGCTTCGCGCCGCCGTCGTAGAGCTTGATCACGCGCACGGCGTCGTCGGCGACGTCGAGGTGGGGGATGTCGATGCACAGGCGGCACAGGACGCACTCGTCGACGTTCTCGGCCACGATCTCAAGCGTTCCGGGGCTGGGCTCGTGATAGATGTCGACCGGGCAGGCCTGCGTGAGGTGGCCGGCGAGCGCGGGCTCCTTGGCGACCGCGTCGTCGTCGACTTCGATGGCGATGAAGGTCCCGTCGGTTCTCATGCGGTGCCACCTTTCGTCCACTCGGGGACGCTCAGGCCCGGCGGCTGCATGTGCTTGACGTGCGAGGGGAGCTTGGACTTCATGATGTCCGGGATCTCGGAGATCTCCTCGGCGACGGTGATCCCCGCGTCCGCGAGACGCGCGATCTTCTCGGCGGCGGTGTCCTCCTTGCCCTCGACGATCGTGCCCGCATGGCCGAAGCTCATGCCCGGCATCTCGTCCATGAAGCGGCCGGCCATGAAGGCGACGATCGGCATCTGGCAGTTGTGCTCGATCACCCATGCGGCAAGCTCCGCCTCCATGCGGCCGCCGGGCTCGGTGTAGATGACGATGCCCTGCGTCTGCGTGTCGGCCTCGAACAGCGGCATCAGCTCGGCGTAGGTCGAGCCGATGATCGGGTCGCCGCCGATCGAGATGGCGGTCGACTGGCCGAGGCCGGCGGCCGACAGCGTCGAGGACATCTCGGTCGTCATGCCGCCGGAGCGGCTGAGGACGCCGATCGGCCCAGGTGAGTAGGCCTGAGCGGCGTTCCTTGCGGGCCCGCCGATGCCGCCCATCTTGACGATGTCGGGGACGATGATCCCGAGGCAGTTGGGACCGATGATGCGCGCGTCGCGCGCTGCCGCGAGCTCGACCATGGCGGCGGCGTCGCGGCGCGGGATCCGCTCGGTGACGATCACGATCAGCTTGACGTCGTTCTCGATCGCCTCGAAGACGGCGTCCTTGGTGAAGGCGGGAGGGACCGTGACGACGGAGCCGTCGATCGGCCCGCCGTTCGCCTCGACGGCCTGGGCGACGGTGTCGTAGACGGGTACGCCATGGACGTCGCGGCCCTTGCGCCCGGGGGTGACGCCGCCGACGATCTGCGCGCCGGTGGCATAGTCCAGACACTCGCGCGTGAGGTTGACGGCCTCGCGCCCGGTGATGCCCTGGACGATGAACGTCGTGTTCGCGCCGATCAGGATGCTCACGCCGGAGTCCCCGCGATCTTCTCGACCGCGCGCCGCGCCGCCTCGTGCATCGACACCGAGCGGTCGGCGTAGTCGACGCCGTACCTCTCGAGGATCTTGAAGCCCTCTTCCTCCCACGCACCGGGGATGCGGAAGATCGCGATCTTCTCTGCCGGATCCATGTCGAGCTCGAGGCAGGCCTTGATGACGCCGCGCGCGACGATGTCCACGCGCGTGTTGGAGACGATCGACATCATCACGGCGATCTTGTCGACGCCGGGCTTTTGGAGCACGAGCTTTGCCAGGCCGCATGTCTTGGAAACCGACGGGTTGCCGCCGATCTCGCAGTAGTTCGCCGGTTCGCCACCGTGTGCGCGAACCGCGTCGAAGAGCGTCAGCGAGCCGCCGCCGGCGCCGATGACGAGGCCGATGTTGCCGTCGAACTCGGTCACGTTTCCCGCGACCCCGCGGTGGTCGGCGTTGTCGACCTCCTCGCCGGCGAGCTCGAATGGCGTCGGCTCGCGCGCCAGGCGCGTCTCGTCATCGCCGACCCCGAGCTCGGCGAGCAGCTTCTTGTGGCGGCCGCGGGCCTCGCTCTCCATGTCCATGTGCGCGTCGAGCGCAACGAACGAGCCGTCCTGCATCTCACCGAGCGGGTTGATCTCGGCGAGCACCATGTCGTTGTCGACGAACAGCTGCGCGAGCCGTCGCACGATCGGCGTGAGCTGCTGCAGCGCGCGGCCGGTGACGCCCGTCTGGGAGATGCACTCCTTGGCGTGGAAGTCGCTCAGCGGAAGGATGTTCGAGATGTGCACGCGGCCGACGTGGTCGGGGTGCGTCTCGGCGACCTCCTCGATGTCGATGCCGCCCATGTCGCTGAACAGGATCACGGGGCGTTTCGTGAGCCCGTCCCAGACGACGCCCGCGTAGTACTCCTGCTTGACGTCCGCCTTGGAGTCGACGAGGACTCCGCGCGGCGTGTGGCCGTTGATCTCGAGCTCGAGGATGTCGGCCGCATACTGCTCGGCCTCCTCCGGCGTGTCGGCGAACTTCACTCCGCCCGCCTTCATGCGCCCGCCGGTCAGCACCTGGGACTTGACGACGGTCGGTCCGCCGATGCGCTCGGCGATCTGCCGGGCCTCCGAGGAATCGGTCGTGAAGCCGAAGTCGGTGACCGGGATGCCCGCCCGCTTGACTATCTCGCGGGCTTCGTACTCGAAAAAGCGCATCTGCTCCTGACCTGCCGTGGGCCCGGGTTGGGCGTTGGCAACCCTATAGGAGCCTTGCGGCCCGCGGAGTGCCCAAGACCGAACCGCGGCCCGCGGAGCGCCCAAGACCAAGCCGCTGGGCGCGGTGGACGGGCAGGATCCGCTTCGCCAGTCTTGTCAGGCCGTAACGACCATCGCCCGGGTCAACTCAGCGAAGCCGGCCGAGGGCCTTCCGCGCAGCGCCACCACGTCGGCGGTCGAGACCGGATCATCACGACGGACCTTCGAGCCGCTCGGGTCAAACGTGGCCCCCACGGTGCCACCGAGGTCCAGCGCGACGACGAGGCTCCGGTCGCCGTCCTTGATGGCGACCGTGCGCCCTCCAGTTCCGCCGGTCGTCTCCAGCGACGTGCCCTCCCGCGCGACAGCCGCGTCACCCAGGCCGCCGGTCCGCTGGCCCCCGGCGAGCTTGCGCTGCGTCTCGTAGCGCGCCGTGCTGGCCACGACGACGACGCCGATCTTGCGCTTGCCGGCTGTCCAGCGGCATTGGCTGAAGGGATGACCGTCGAGCGAGCTGCCGGACTTCCGCTCGCGAGTGGCCCGCCCGCGCAGTTGCGCCGCGACGTCTGCGCTCGTGAGCAGGCCGCATGCGTCCTGGGCGCGCCCGGCGGACTGCGTGCGCTGTTGTCGACAAGCTTGCGCGTCATCTCCGCAGCCGCCACCGATCAGGTCCGCGCGCCATCCAGCTCGTAGGCCTCGGCGAGCTCGGGGTCCTTCCTGGCGAGCATTTCAGCGAGGTCGACTATGACGCGGCACTGCTTCCAGGTCGCGTCGTCCTGCATCTTGCCGTCGAGCATGTGCACGCCCTGGCCGTCGGGAATCGCCTCGATGACGCGCTTGGCGAAGAGCACCTCCTCGGGGTTGGGCGAGAAGACCTTCTTGGCGATGTCGATCTGCGCCGGATGCAGCGACCACGCGCCGACGCAGCCCATGAGGAACGCGGAGCGGAACTGCACCTCGCAGCCGTCGACGTCCTTGATGTCGCCGAATGGGCCGTAGAAGGGCAGCAGCCCGGCGGCGGTGCAGGCGTCGACCATGCGCCCGATCGAGTAATGCCACAGGTCCTGCTGGGCGCTCTCGCGCGGCGCTTCGGGGTCGTCGGGATGCGGGTCCTCGATGACGCGGTAACCGGGATGGCCGCCGCCGACGCGCGTCGTCTTCATGCGCCTGCTCGCCGCGAGGTCGGCAGGGCCGAAGCTCATGCCCTGCATGCGCGGGCTCGCGCTCGCGATCTCCTCGAGGTTCGACACGCCGAGCGACGTCTCGAGCAGCGCGTGGATGAGGATCGGATGCTCGACCTTGGCCTTCGCCTCGAGCTGGGCCAATAGGCGGTCGACGTAATGGATGTCCCACGGCCCCTCCACCTTGGGCACCATGACGACGCTGAGCTTGTCGCCGATCTCGGTGACGATCTGCGTCAGGTCATCGAGGATCCACGGCGACTCGAGCGCGTTGACGCGCGTCCACAGCGCCGTCTGGCCGAGGTCCATCTCGCTGCCGACCGTGATAAGGCCGCGGCGAGCGGCTTCCTTGTTCTCGACCTGCACCGCGTCCTCGAGGTTGCCGAGCAGGATGTCGACCTTCTGCGCGATGTCGGGCGCCTTGGCGACCATCTTCTCGTTGGAGAAGTCGAGGAAGTGGATCATCCGCGACGGGGTCACCGGAATCTCGTGCAACGGGTCGGGCGCGCCGATCGCCAGCGGCTTGAAGAATGCTCGTGGATTGCGCAAGGGGCGGGCTCCGGAGTCGTCGAGGGACGTGCAGGCGCCAACCTACCGCCTTCTTTGGGCATGATGCGCGTGTGCTGACTCCAAGGAGCCCTGAATGAGCGACGACTTCACCACCGACCAGGCCGAGCGCGAGGCGAGCGGCGCGCACCCCTACGGTCGCTACCTCGAGGAGTTCGACGTCGGGGCGGTCTACAAGCACTGGCCGGCGAAGACCGTGACCGAGGCCGATGACCACCTCTTCTGCCTGATCACGATGAACCATCACCCGTTGCACGTCAACGACGTCTACGCCAAGGCATCGCAGCAGGGCCGCAACGTCGTGGTCGGCCCGATGGTCTACGCGCTCGCGCTGGGCATGAGCGTCTCCGATGTCAGCGGCAAGGCGATCGCGAACCTCGCGACCGAGGAGCTCAAGCACCCGGCGCCGGTCTTCCACGGGGACACGCTGTTCTGCGAGTCCGAGGTGCTCGAGAAGCGCGAGTCAAAGTCCAAGCCCGACCGCGGCACGGTCAGGGTGCAGACACGCGTGCTCAACCAGGACGGCGTGCTCGTGGCCGAGTTCAAGCGGCTCGTGCTCGTGCCGCGCAAGGAGCACGGGACGCCGGACGAGCAGGCGTAGGAACGCGAACGCGCGGGACGCCTGTGGGCGCCCCGCGCGTCACATGCTCAGCAGGTCGCCGTGAGATGGAAGCCGCGATCGGCCGCCAAGCCATCACCGTCGAATGTCCGGACGTCGACCGCCGTGGTCTGCTTGCTGGCCGCGACGGTGGGCGTCACCGTGACCTGACCGGCGGCGGTGCCCGTGACGGTCGCTGACAGCGCGCACGCGGTCAGGTCGCCGCTGAAGACGACGCTGTACGTGCCCGCGCCAGCGGGATTGGTCACACCCCCCGACGGCACACCGCGCGTCTGCTCGGCGGCGCCGCCGAGGGTGACCCGGGCAAACGAGTTGACCGCCTGCAGATCCGCAGCGTTCTTGCCGTCGACGCGGTCGGCGTTGAGGCCGTTCGCGACGCCGGTGGCGTTGGTCACGAACGGCTTCTTCGTGTCACCACCGCTGCCGGCCGAGATGACCCCGGCGACGAGGCCCTTCGAGGCGCTGAACGAGAACGCGTGCCCGGTCGAGAGGTTGTTGGCGCGCAGGCACGACTCGCTGGTGCTCGCCGAGCTGGCGCGGCAGCCGTAGATGGCGCCACCACCGCTGCCGGAGAGGTTGGACTGGCGCGTCGAGAAGCCGCCGGTCTTCCCGCTGCTGCTCTTGATCTTGGCCACGATCTGCGTCTCCCTCTTGGCGGTGCCGTTGCGCACGCCCTCGCGCAGCTCGTCACCGGTGCGCGCAACTGCAAACGGCGTCAGGCCCGCCACCAGCAGGCCCGTCGCCAGCAGCACGGAGCGCGTGCGCGGCGAGCCGCCAGTGAAACGGCGCCACCCCCGGCGAGCGGTTGCTTCGGGCTGATCGCGGTCGGGTGATGCGTTCATCGTGGTTCCCCCTGTGGTCGGTGAAGGGACGCGTGTGTTCCCCCTACCGACCCGCCCGTGTCTGAGAAGTTGCGCCGTCGTCGGACGCGGCCGGTTCGCCGTCGCTTCACATGCCGGCCCGCCGAGCGCGGCAAGGTGCGCCACAATGAGGGTCACAGGAGCCGATAGAGGAGCAAGCGTGAGTACAGCGACGGTGCCGACGAAGAACGAGAAGCTGATCCAGTGGGTCGAAGAGATCGCCGCCCTGGCCAGGCCGAAGGACGTCCATTGGTGCGACGGGTCAGCCGAGGAGTACGACTCGCTGACCCAGCTGCTCGTCGACGCCGGGACGTTCACGAGGCTCGAGGACGCCAAGCGCCCCAACTCGTACCTCGCTCGCTCGGACCCGGGGGACGTCGCGCGTGTCGAGGACCGCACGTTCATCTGCACGCAGACCGAGCATGACGCGGGCCCGACGAACAACTGGACCGATCCCGACGAGATGCGCGAGAAGCTCAAGGGCCTCTTCGACGGCTGCATGGAAGGCAGGACGATGTACGTGCTGGCGTTCTCGATGGGCCCGCTCGGCTCGCCTATCGCGCACATCGGCGTCCAGTTGACCGACTCGGCCTGTGTCGCGGTGAACATGCGGATCATGACGCGCATGGGCGCCGGCGCGCTCGACGTCCTCGGCGAGGATGGCGAGTTCGTCCCCTGCGTGCACTCCGTCGGCGCGCCGCTGGCCGAGGGCGAGCAGGACGTGCCGTGGCCGTGCAACGCCGAGAATAAGTACATCGTGCACTACCCCGAGTCGCGCGAGATCTGGTCCTACGGCTCGGGCTACGGCGGCAACGCGCTGCTTGGCAAGAAGTGCTTCGCGCTGCGGATCGCCTCGAAGATGGCGCGCGACGAGGGCTGGATGGCCGAGCACATGCTGATCCTCAAGCTCACGTCGCCCGAGGGTGGGGTCAAGGTCGTCACCGGCGCCTTCCCAAGCGCGTGCGGCAAGACGAACCTGGCGATGCTGATCCCGACGATCGAGGGCTGGACCGTCGAGACGATCGGCGACGACATCGCCTGGATGAAGTTCGGAGACGACGGGCGCCTGTACGCGATCAACCCCGAGCTGGGCTTCTTCGGCGTCGCGCCGGGCACCGGCGAGGACACGAACCCCAACGCGATGAAGACGGTGCAGAAGAACACGCTGTTCGCGAACGTCGCGCTGACCGACGAGGGCGACGTGTGGTGGGAGGGCATGACCAAGGAGCCGCCCGCGCACGCGATCGACTGGAAGGGCAACGACTGGACGCCCGACTCCGAGACGCCCGCCGCGCACCCGAACGGACGCTTCACGACACCGGCCGCGCAGGACCCGGCGATCGCGCCCGAGTGGGAGGACCCCAAGGGGGTGGCCGTCGACGCGATGATCTTCGGCGGACGGCGCGCCACCGTCGTGCCGCTCGTGACCGAGGCGTTCGATTGGAATCACGGCGTCTTCCTGGGCGCGACGATGAGCTCGGAGAAGACGGCAGCGGCTGCCGGTGGGCTCGGCGAGCTGCGTTTCGACCCGTTCGCGATGCTGCCGTTCTGTGGCTACAACATGGCCGAGTACTTCCAGAACTGGCTCGACATCGGCGCCCGCGACGGTGCCGACCTTCCGAAGCTGTTCTACGTCAACTGGTTTCGCAAGGATCCGGACACGGGCAAGTTCATGTGGCCCGGCTTCGGTGAGAACTCGCGCGTGCTGGCATGGATCTTCGGCCGCTGCGCCGGCACCGCGGAGGGCGTGCAGACGGCCGTCGGGATCGTCCCGGCGCCGGGCCAGCTCGACACGAGCGGCCTGGACATCTCCGACGAGGATCTCGAGAAGGTGGTCGGGGTCGACGCCGAGGCGTTCAAGGCGCAGCTCCCGCAGGTGCACGAGTTCCTCGCGAAGTTCGGCGACGACCTGCCCGCCGAGATCACATCCCAACTCGAGGCGTTCGAGGAGCGCCTCGCCAACGCCTGATGCTCGCTCTCTTCAAGCGCTGGCTACGACAGCGTAAGCGCAAGAAGGCGATGCGCCGCTAACGCGCTCGCGAGGGTTGCACTGACGCCGCCTTGTCCAGCGCGGCGAGGCGGCAGCGGGGTACGGTTTCGCTCATGAGCACACACGGGGCGGATGTCGCGGAGGACGAGGGTGCCGTCGCGCCTGGGTCGGAGTGGGAATCTGAGCTGTACCGCATGTCGACGAGGCAGTTCGACCGCGCGGCCGAACTGCTCGTACTCGACCCGGAGTTCCGCACGCGGCTACGCGCTCCGCGTCGCTCGCTCGTCGTCAACTTCCCGGTCCGGATGGACGACGGCGGGACGGCTTCGTTCACCGGCTACCGCGTCCAGCACACGCTGACGATGGGCCCCACGAAGGGCGGCTTTCGCTACCAGCCGGACGTCTCCCTGGGCGAGTGCGCCGCGCTCGCGATGTGGATGACCTGGAAGTGCGCGCTGCTGGGCCTGCCCTACGGCGGCGCGAAGGGCGGCGTGCGTTGCAGCCCTGCGCAGCTCAGCGATGGCGAGCGTGAGCGGATGACACGCCGCTATGCCGCCGAGCTGCTTCCCATCGTCGGGCCCGAGCAGGACATCCCGGCGCCGGACATCGGGACCGGAGAGCGGGAGATGGCGTGGTTCATGGACACCTACTCCCAGCAGGTCGGTTACTCGGTGCCCGGCGTCGTCACCGGCAAGCCGCTCGTGCTCGGTGGCACCCCGGGTCGCCTCGAGGCCACCGGCCTCGGCGTCGTCTACGTGCTCGAGGCGGTCTGCGACCGTGTCGAGCTGCCGATCCGTGAGGCGCGGGTGGCGATCCAGGGCTTCGGCAACGTCGGCGGCGTCGCGGCGCGCGAGCTGCACGCGATCGGCGCGCGCATCGTGGCGATCTCCGACGCCGGCGGCGGCGTGGTCAGCGCCGACGGCCTCGACGTCGCCGCGCTCGACCTATGGGTCGCCGAGCACGGCTCGCTGGCCGGCTACCCGGAGGCGGAGCATGTCGGGCCGGCCGACGTGCTCGAGGTGCCGTGCGAGGTCGTCATCCCGGCCGCCGTCTCGCGCCAGATCACGGCCGACAACGCCGGCCGCCTGGATTGTCGCCTGGTCATCGAGGCCGCCAACGGCCCGATGACGGTCGACGCCGAGGAGATCCTGCTCAAGCGCGGCATCACCGTTGTCCCCGATGTGCTCGCCAACGCGGGCGGCGTGACCGTCTCGTACTTCGAGTGGGTTCAGGACCAGCAGCGCTACAGCTGGGACGTGATCGACATCCAGGAGCGCCTGCGCCGTCAGATGCGCGCCGCCTTCACCCGCGTGACCGACGCCGTCGACCGGCTCGAGGTCGACTGGCGCACCGCGGCGCTGTCGGTCGCGATCGAGCACGTCGCCGAGGCCGCACGGCTGCGCGGGATCTATCCCTGAGGGCGAGCGGGCTCGCCCGCGTCAGTGACGGTCGTCGCCGGTCGCGGCCGGCGGGCGTGACTCCTCGGCGAGCGAGGTGATCGCGAGCATGCCGCGAGCGGCCTCCTCGAGCACCTGCGTGGCCTCGTCGACCGATCGCGCGTACAGCTCGACGAGCAGGTGGACGACGATCGTGTCGGAGTCGTGCTTGTGGAAGCGCACGTGCGTGAAGAACTCGCGCGTGCCGTGATCGCCGAAAGCGGCATAGGACAGCGCGTCGCCGGCCTCGGGACCCGAGCACGTCTCGACGTCGTCGGCGTCGACGGTGACCGTGCACGACGCGACCCACGGCGTGCCGGCGATCATCCGCTCCCAGCGGTCTTCGATCGGCTCGACGCGGCCGTTGTGGAAGCCGAGATGGGGCTGGTCGTGCATGCACTCCAGGCACTGCACGACGGCCTCCTGGAGCTCGTCGACGGGCTCGGCGCGCTCGCCCGTCCGCGGATCGATCTTGTGGATGCCCTCGTAGTGGACCTGCACCTCGAGGTCGCTGGACCAGCAGCGGTAGCAGCGCAGCCACGAGCGGGCTTCGGAGCCTTCCATTCGGATCATCTTAGGACGGAGCGCGCGGAGGGCGAAAAAGCGCCCGGCGCCGGCGTTTATCCGAACGTGAACGCGTAGCCGGTGACGCCGCGATCCAGACGCAGCGTCAGGACGTGCTCGGCGAGCGCGGGGAGCTTGACGAGCCTGTACAGGCGCTGGCGGCGCACGGTGAGCACGCCGTCGCGGACGTCCGCGCCGGCGGCTGCGGGCGCGATCGGCTTGCCGTCGAGGCTGATGCGAACCTTGCGTGGACGGGCGCCGGCCGAGGAGAGCACGAGATAGACCTTCTTGGCGACGATGCGGCCCGAGAGCGTCGCGGCTTGCACGGCGCGCGCCGACTCGCTGTCGATCGTCCAGCGCCCGCCGAGCGTAAAGGCGCTCTGTTGCAGCTCGCCGGGCGCCGCGGGCGAGTAGTCGTGGGTCCCGTTGCGTGGTCCCTCAGGCGTGAAGCTGCTGGGCCGCGCCGAGCCCAGGTAGGTCTCCGGCGTGAGGACATGACCGGACGGCGCGTCCTGCTCACCCGGGTTCGCGGCCGCGCCGAGCCTGCGCGTGCCTGCCTCGGCGAGCAGCGCGCGGATCGCCGCCTCGGTCTCCTCGTAGTCGCCCTCGCCGAAGTGCGTGTAGCGCACCTGGCCCTTGGCGTCGATCAGGTACTTGGCCGGCCAGTACTGATTGCCGAAGGCGTTCCACGTGCCGTACTCGTTGTCCTGCACGACGGGGTAGCGCAGCCGCTCGGCGCCGATCGCGGCGCGCACGTTGGATGCCTTGCGCTCGAAGCGGAACTCGGGCGTGTGGACGCCGACGATCGTCAGGCCGCGCGCGCGGTAGCGGTCGTCCCATGCGCGCAGGTAGGGCAGCGTGCGCAGGCAGTTGATGCAGGTGTAGGTCCAGAAGTCGATCAGCGTGACGCGGCCGCGCAAGGAAGCCATCGTCAGCGGCTTGCTGTTGAACCAGCGCTGGGTCTTCATGAACTCGGGCGCCGCGCCCAGTCGCGGGAGCGCAGGCGTCTTGACGCCCGGCAGACCGACGCCTGCCGCGGCGGCGACCTGCACGGCCGCGGGCTGCTTCGGCGGCCTGGAGGAGTCGAACTTCGACCGGCCGCGCAGGTCGGCGAGCCTGTCCTCGACGACGCCGCTGCGTTCCAGCGCGCGCGTCGGATTGGTAAGGAAGCTCGGCAGGTCGTCGGCGATCGCCTGCTGGAAGCGGATGTCCAGGCCGCCCAGCATGAGCAGCGCGGTGATCACCATCACCGCGCCGAAGGCCTGTTGCAGCGCGGGACCGCGGCCGGCGCGGCGGAAGCCGTCCGTGATCCGGCGGCCGCCGAGGGCGAGTGCCAGCAGAACGATCGCCGAGCCCAGGGCGTACGCGATCCCGACGGCGACGAGCTCGGCGGTCGTGCCGCGTGATGCGCTGACGGAGATGACCGCGCCGAGGATCGGCCCCGCGCACGGCGCGTAGACGAAACCCAGAGCGCCGCCGACCGGCAGCCCGGACCAGAAGCCAGAGCCGGCGCCGCGCGGGCCCAGGCGCGACAGGAATGCCAGCCGGGCCTCCATTCGCTGCGCAAGGGCGGGTACGAGCAGTGTGAGCCCGAACGCGACGAGGAAGCAGATCGCCAGCGTGCGCAGCGTGTCGTCGCCGACGCCGACCCCTTCGACGACGGAGGCGACGCCGACGATCGTGATCGTGTGCGTGAGGGCGAGTCCGGCGACGATGCCGAGCGGGCGCCTGCGCCCGCCGGTGGCGCTCGCCGACAGCAACGCGGGCAGCACGGGCAGCACGCACGGCGTGATCGCCGTTGCGGCGCCGGCGACGAACGCGAAGAGCAGAAGGACGATCATCCCTGCCGGGGAGTTCTCTCAGTCGCGGCTTACGGATGCATGAAGCACGGATTGTGGTGGCGGGGGATCGTCTCGCCATCCGGTCGCGGGAGCCGGCGATTGAGTGTTTCGCCATCCGGTCGCCGGAACCGGCGACCGGATGGCGACGTTACGTAGCTAGGCTGCCCGCCATGCGACGTCCGTCCCTGCCCAAGCTGCCCGCGATGCGACGTCCGAGCCTGCCCAAGCTTCGCCCCGGTCCCAAGAAGCCTCTTTCGCCGCAAGCCGCGGCGTCGAAGCCGGCCCCCATGCCGAAGCCGGACCTCAAGCTGCCACCGCTGAAGCTGCCACCGCTGAGGCTGATCGTGCCCGCCGCCGCGGCGATCCTCGCCGTCCTCGTCGTGGTCCTGCTGATCGGGACGTGCGGCTCGGACGAGGGGCAAAGGGTTCGCGACACGCTCAGCCGCTTCGGAGAGGCGTCGCGCGAGAAGGACTACCAGGCGCTCTGCGACGACCTGCTGTCGACCTCCCTGGTGGAGCAGCTGCGAACGGCCGATCAGCCCTGTGAGGTGGTGTGGCGCATCGGCCTCAGCGAGGTGCAGAACCCGACGCTCGAGGTGCGGAGCGTAGAGATCGACGGCGATGAGGCAACGGCGCAGGTCGACACCGGGGCGGCAGGTCAGCAGCCGCTGAAGACGAGGATCCTGCTCGTGAACGAGGACGGTGACTGGCGGATCTCCGCGCTGCCGGACGAGCAGAAGCCGTCCGCGAGGCCGTAGCTCACCGCCGCATGACCACGTAGAACGCCGCCAGCGCGAAGGCGATCTGTCCGAAGGACAGCGCCGTGCCGAGATTGGCGGCGCCCGCGAGCTCGGCGGCGCCGCTGGCGACGGCGAACGCTCCGATCATGATCGCGAGGTCGACGAGCACCGTCCGGCGCCGCGGGAGCGTGGCCGGGGGCTCGGGCGCCGCGGGTGTGTCGGGCGCGTCGGAGTACCGCGGGCGCTTGCCGGGCGGACGGCGCGAGCGGGTCATGCGGCGCCCGCCACTTCCAGCGCGCGCGTCAGCGCGGGCACGTCCAGCGCGGCCTCCTGGTCCTCGAGCAGCTTCAGCGCGGCTCGGCGGCCGCCGAGCGCTCGCAGTCCGCGCTGGCCATGCTCGGCGGCGAAGTCGGCGAGCGCGCTCGCGCGGCGCGCGGCAAGCCGGTTAGCCGCGATGTCCAGCCGCTCGCGGTGCTCGTCGAGCGCCGTGACGAGGTCGTCGAAGCCCTGCGCGGGCGCGATCGAGGAGACGGCGAGCACCCGAGTGTCGTGCGCGTCGAGCGAGCGCAGGGCGGCGTTCAGATCGCTCCGTGAGCGCAGCGCCACCTGCCCGAGATCGGCCTTGGTCACGACGAGCACGTCGGGGATCTCCATGATCCCCGACTTGAGGAACTGAAGCACGTCGCCGGAGCCGGGCTGCACCACGACCGCCACCGTATCGGCCACCTGCGCAACTTCGGTTTCGGACTGCCCGATGCCGATCGTCTCGATGACCACGACGTCGAACGCTGCGGCGAGCGCGTGGGCGCCGGCGCGCGTCGCGGGCGCAAGCCCGCCGAGCCGGCTGCCCGCGGCCGTCGAGCGCACGAACACGGCGCGGTCGGCGGGGTCGACGGCGATCCGCACGCGGTCGCCGAGCAGGGCGCCGCCCGAGCGCTTGGATGAGGGGTCGACGGCCAGCACCGCGACCGTCCTTCCGTCCACGCGCCACGTCCGGATCAGCTCCGACAGCAGCGACGACTTGCCGCTCCCCGGCGGTCCCGTCACTCCGACGACGTGTGCCGGAGCCTCGCCGCCGAGCGCTCCGGGGGAGATTCCCTCCATCAGCGCGGCGATCTCGTCGCGATGTGCGGGCGCCGTGCTCTCCACGAGATTGAGCACGGCCGGCGCCGCGCTCAGGTCGCCCTCGCGCAGTCGCCTACCGAGCTCCTCGCCGCTGCTGGACACCGCGCGCACGCTAGCGAAGCGCTTCTGCGCCGCATGTGCTCAGTGGTTGGCCAGCGCGACAGCTTCGTGATCGTGTTCCAGTTTCGGGAGGTGCCGGTGACGCCCAGCTTGCTGTCGCTCAGCGCCGCCGCCAGCCGCGAGCGCTGCAGGCCGTCGGGATGCCAGGCATAGATCTCGCGGCCGCTGACGACGAACTGCTCCGGCGCGACATCGAGCTCGGCGAGTTCGCGTTCCCGCGTGGCGTCGGGCTTGGCGGACAGGAACGTCACGTGGTAGCGCTTGGGGTCGTCGGCCAGATCGGCGAGCGGGTTGCGCTCGATGACGGCGGCGAGCTGCGCGCGCGTGCGCACGAGCACCTCAATGTCGATGGCGAACCTCGCCGAGAGCTCCCTTTCGAGCTCGCGCTCGAGCGTCTTGCCCGAGCGGATGCTCGTGAGCACGACGTTGCCGCTCTGCAGGAGCGTCCGAACGTCACCGTAGCCAAGGCTCGTCAGCAGGTCGCGCAGATCGCCCATCGCCACCCGCCGGCGCGAGCCGAGGTTGATGGCACGGAGCAGCGCGATCTGGCGTGTCACCGTGCTGAGCGGCGCCTCAGGCGCTGGCCGCGGCGACGCCGTTGCGCTCTGCGACGAGCGCGACGATGTCGCGCATGATGCGCGTCAGGTCGAAGTCCTTCGGCGTGTAGACCGCGGCGACGCCGGCCTGCTTCAGCGGCGCCACGTCGGCCTCGGGGATGATCCCGCCGACGATCACCGGTTCGTCCACGCCCGCCTGCTTGAGCGCCTCGACCACCGACGGGATCAGCTCGCGGTGCGAGCCCGAGAGGATCGAAAGGCCGATCACGTGAACACCTTCCTGAAGGGCGCTCGTGACGATCTGCGACGGCGTCAGGCGGATGCCCTCGTAGACGACCTCCATGCCGACGTCGCGGGCACGCACGGCGATCTGCTCGGCGCCGTTCGAATGCCCGTCCAGGCCCGGCTTACCGACGAGGATCTTGATCCGCCGGCCGAGCGCCTCGCCGACGCGGGCGACCTCGTCGCGCAGCTCCTCGAGCTCGGCCGTGTCGGCGAGCGGACCCGCGCTGGCCGCGCCGACGCCGGTCGGCGCGCGGTACTCGCCGAAGGTGTCGCGCAGCGCCTGCGCCCACTCGCCGGTCGTCGCGCCCGCGCGGGCGGCTGCGATCGTCGCAAGCATGATGTTCTCGCCCTCGGCGGCGGCGACGCGCTTGACCTCGTGCAGCGCGGCGTCGACGGCGCCCTGGTCGCGCGACTCACGCCAGGCCCGCAGTGCCTCGATCTGCTCCTCCTCGACACCCTCGTCGACGGTCAGGATGCCGCCGTCCTCGCCGACCGCCAATGGCGAGGGCTCGCTCTCGCGGTAGCGGTTCTGACCCACGACGACGAGCTCGCCGGCCTCGATGCGCCGGATGCGCTCGCGGTGGGAATCGACGAGCGACGCCTTCATGTAGGAGACGGCCTGCACCGCGCCGCCGTGCTCCTCGACGACCGCCATCTCGGCGCGCGCGCCTTCGATCAGCTCGGCGACGAGGCCGTCCATGACCTTCGAGCCCTCGAAGATGTCGGGATACTCGAGCAGATCGGTCTCGAAGGCGAGGATCTGCTGGATGCGCAGTGACCACTGCTGATCCCACGGCCGCGGCAGGCCGAGCGCCTCGTTCCAGGCCGGAAGCTGGATCGCGCGAGCGCGCGCGTCGCGTCCGAGCGTCACCCCGAGCGCCTCGAGCACGATGCGCTGGACGTTGTTCTCCGGCTGAGCCTCGGTCAGCCCGAGCGAGTTGACCTGCACGCCGTAGCGAAAGCGCAGCTGCTTGGGGTCGTGCACGCCGTAGCGCTCGCGCCCGACCTGCTCCCACAGGGCGCCCATCGCGCGCATCTTCGCGTGCTCCTCGATGAACCTCACGCCGGCGTTGACGAAGAACGAGATGCGGCTGAAGACCGTGCCCATCAGCTCCTGGTCGCTCGCTTCGCTCTCGACGGGAAGTTTGCGTCGCACGGCGTCGAGCACCGCGATCGCGTTGCACAGCGC
>Ga0183260_10001438_pt1 | contig 19854 bp, 20 predicted proteins | sample AntDrymUQ4972206_2_FD_129768 | JGI IMG/M metagenome (GOLD analysis project Ga0183260, IMG submission 129768) | Polar desert sand microbial communities from Dry Valleys, Antarctica - metaG UQ497 (22.06) (version 2) (version 2) | ecosystem: Environmental > Terrestrial > Soil > Desert | place...
CGGCGGAAATAGGTTGCTGGTCATGAATCGAATCACTCGTTAGCTTCATTGTTTTCCCCGCATATTGCGAAGCTTATATTGGCGGCAATCATAGGCGAGCCTCCATAAACCAACTGGCATGACCGACGTCACGACGGCACGGCTCGGCGAGGAATTTCTATCACGTAGAGCATCATCTTTTTCCCGCCGTGCCGCAGTACCGCTTGCCGCAGTTGCATGCGGCGCTTGTCGAGCGCGGCGTTTTCGAACGTGCGGAGATTCAACCGTGCGCGGATGCGTAGACGCAGGTCTGCGTCAGTCGCCGCGTAGCGTGGAATCACCTCGAACCCGCACGAACTCATTCCGCCACTGTCACGCGCGCCCATTTGCGCTTGCCGACCTGAACCACGTACGTCCCCGGTCTGACAATCAGCGCTCGATCATCAACTTTCGAACCGTCGATCTTCACGCCGCCCTGGTCGATGTTTCGATTCGCTTCACTCGTCGATGGCGCCAGTCCCGCCTGCTTCAGCAGCGCGGAAATGGATATTCCACCATTGACACTTTTCACCGCCACGTCGGGCATGTCGTTCGGGATTGCGCCCATCTTGAAGCGCGACTTGAACTCGAATGCAGCAACTTCTGCAGCCTGCTCGGAGTGAAAACGGCCGACGATTTCGCGCGCCAGCAGCACCTTGAGGTCGCGCGGATTCCGCCCCTCAACTGCTTGCCGCCTCAGCGCTTTGATCTCTTCATTCGACCGTAGCGAGACGAGGTCATACCAGCGCCACATCAACTCATCGGAGATGGACATCGTCTTCGAGAACATTTCGAAAGGCGGCTCGGTGATGCCGATGTAGTTGTTCTTGCTCTTCGACATTTTTTCAACGCCGTCAAGCCCTTCCAGTAACGGCATCGTCAAAATGCACTGCGGTTCCTGCCCGTATTGGCGCTGCAGCTCACGCCCGACCAGAAGGTTAAAACGTTGATCGGTTCCACCCAGTTCCAGATCCGACTCGAGCGCGACCGAGTCATAGCCCTGCATCAGCGGATAGAGCAGCTCATGCATCGCAATGGCTGTGTTGTCGCGAAAGCGCTTTGCAAAATCGTCGCGCTCGAGCAACCGGGCGAGCGTGTAGTGCGCTGCCAGTTTGATCATCCCCGCGGCACCCAGAGGCTCCGACCATTCCGAGTTGTATCTGATCTCGGTCTTGTCACGCCTCAGAACCAGTCCAGCCTGGTCAAAGTAGGTGCGCGAATTCTCGTCGACCTGCGCACGTGTTAGCGCAGGACGGGTGGTGTTGCGCCCGGACGGATCGCCAATCAGCGCCGTGAAGTCGCCGATCAAGAAAATGACGGTGTGACCCAGATCCTGCAGCTGGCGCAGCTTGTTAAGCACCACGGTGTGCCCAAGATGAATATCCGGAGCGGTTGCATCGAGCCCGAGCTTGCAGCGCAACGGTTTCCCGGTTGCCTCAGCGCGGGAGAGCTTGTGCGCAAACTCGGCTTCCACGATCAATTCATCGCAGCCGCGCTTTATTTGCGAAAGCGCGTGTTCCACTGACGGTCCGACCGTGTAAATTTTGCTCGGGGTGCGCATGTGTGCGGTATCAGGTCCAAACGTGCGGACACGTCGCGCCGGCTTCGCGTCTATACTGCGCCGTCAATAAAAAGCGCACCGTGGCGTGCACTTTTTTCCCTTCAGTTTCTTCGGTAGATGCCATTGTCAATTCTATCCAAACGACTTGCAGTTTTTGCAAACGACACGCGACTGGGTTTTCGTCTTGTGTCAAGAAAATGGAAACAACTCGATCGGACGCAGCGTAAGCGAATCGAGTTATCAGCTGTCTTGTCGCTGCTTCCGCTTTCGGCTGCTATCGCAGCGCTCGCAGCCGTACCAACAGCATTTCAGTTGGACGAATCGCAGATGCGGCCGGTGGTCGAAACTGTTGCCACGCCTTCAATTGCCGAACAGGTCGCCGAGCTGGTCGCCCGCGAAGATACGCACGTGCGCGAAGTGCGAGTGCAGCGCGGAGAGACGCTGGCAGCCCTGTTCAGTCGGCTCGGCATCGATGACGCCTCAGCGTTGCGCTTTGCTCAGACAGATGCGTCGGCGCGGGCCCTGGTGCGGCTTGCTCCCGGTCGCTTTATTCAAGCAAGCATCACATCAGACGGGCGCTTGCGCTGGCTTAAAGCACATGGTGCAGGTGAGCTCGACGGTGTATTGGCAACTTCGCGCGTGTTGACGCTCGATCGTAATTCGACTGCAGCTCAGGTGTTTCGCGTTTCGGAATCCGACGTGGCGCTCGAGCGTCGAGTTGAGCTCAAAGCGGGCGAGGTGCGGGGGTCGCTGTTCGGCGCTACCGACGAAGCCGATATTCCCGATGCAGTCGCGCAGCAGATGGTGGATGCCCTTGAAAGCGAGATCGACTTTCATCGCGACTTGCAGCGCGGCAACCGATTTCGGGTGATCTACGAAGTGCTGTATGCGTCGGGTGAATATCTACGCGCCGGACGCTTGCTGGCGGTTGAGTTTGAAGTTGGAGCCAAGCGGGTTTCAGCCTACTGGTTCGCAAACGGATCCAAGCATGGCGGCTTCTACGCAGCTGACGGACGCAGCCTAAAGCAGTCATTTTTGCGATCTCCGCTCGTCTACACGCGCGTGAGCTCGGGCTTCAGTAGCAGCCGAACGCATCCAATTTTTGGATACGACGCATCTCATCGAGGCGTCGACTACGCCGCTGCCGCCGGTACTGCTGTACGTGCGATTGCCGAAGGCGTGGTCTTGTTTGCCGGCTGGCAACGCGGCTACGGCAACGTCGTCGAGATTCAGCATGACGGCAAGCACGCCTCGCTGTATGCGCATTTGCAATCCATCGCGCCTGGCTTGCGGCAGGGTGTTCGAATCGGCCAAAGCGACGTCGTTGGAGCGGTCGGCATGACAGGGTGGGCTACCGGTCCGCATTTGCACTTCGAATTGAAGGTGCACGACAGTCAGGTCAATCCGTTGACGGCAGAGTTGCCGTCAGCGCAACCGCTGGCGCCCACGCAGCTTTCAAGCTTCGCTGCCTCGGCTGCACCGCTGCGCGAACAGCTCGCTTTGCTGGAGCGTGTCAGCATCGCCTTCGACCGCCCGCGCTAGCTGCTGCGCATGACCGCGCAGGCCGACGACGCGTCGCTGTTTGTCGGCTTGATGTCCGGCACCAGCTTGGATGGCGTCGACGCCGTGCTCGCTGATTGCTCGGTGTGTCCTCCCAAAACGTTGGCTCATCGATACCAGCCCTTCACCCCCGTCTTGCGCACCGAGCTGGCCGCACTGTGTTCATCGGGCGCCGATGAAATCGAGCGTGCTGGCGCTGCAGCGCGCGAACTTGCGCATGTTTATGCGGCGAGTGTCGACGCGCTACTGGGAAATGCCGGAGTACTGCGCGCGTCGGTGCGAGCGATCGGTGCGCACGGTCAGACGGTGCGGCATCGTCCGCACCTGGGCTACAGCACGCAGCTCAACGCGCCGGCGTGGCTGGCCGAGTTAACAGGCATCGACGTGGTCGCAGACTTCCGTAGCAGAGACATCGCCGCCGGGGGTCACGGCGCGCCGCTGGCATCCTTGTTTCATGTTGCGGCGTTTGCAGGTGCACGTGCTCGCGCGGTTATCAATCTGGGCGGCATTAGTAATTTGACCGGAGTGCCCGGCAACGGCGCGCTCGAAAGCGAAGTGATCGGCTTCGATTGCGGCCCGGCCAACCTGCTGCTCGACTTCTGGACGCAGCAGCATTTCGGCCTGCCATTTGACCGCGACGGTGCGATAGCGGCGTCAGCAGAACCTGATGCGCAATTGCTCGACGTGATGCTTGCAGAACCGTTCTTCACCGCGGCGCCGCCCAAAAGCACCGGGCGCGAGCTTTTTTCGCCTGAGTGGTTAAGCCGTGCTCTGGGGCAGTCGAAGAATCCGAAGCGACAAGCGCCCGAGGTCGTGCTTGCGACTCTGACGCGATTGACCTGCGTAGTGGTGGCTTCCGCTATCGATCGCTGGTTTCCGCAGGCGGCTGACGTGATCTTGTGCGGTGGTGGAACGCGCAACCACACCTTGCGGCGCGTGCTCGCTGAACAATGCAATCCGCGCCAAGTGATCTCGTCGTCTGCCCTTGGTGTTGAGCCCGATCATGTCGAAGCGCTGGCGTTCGCTTGGCTCGCACATGCGCATATCAGTCGGCGCAGCGGAAACGTTCCGAGCGTGACGGGTGCGCGCGGAGGTAGAGTCCTCGGTGCGCTTTATCCAGCTGCTTAGCTTTAACGAGACGTAAAAAAAGGCGCCGGTGGCGCCTTCTTGTTATCCGTACACAGCGTTATGCCGAGAAAGAAGATCCGCAGCCACACGTCGTCGTTGCATTCGGATTCTTGATCACAAACTGCGCGCCCTCTAGATCTTCCTTGTAATCGATTTCGGCACCGACGAGGTATTGATAACTCATTGAATCGATCAGCAGCATCACGCCGTTTTTTTCCATCGTCGCATCGTCTTCATTGACAATTTCGTCAAATGTGAAACCGTACTGAAACCCTGAGCAGCCGCCGCCCTGTACGAACACGCGCAGCTTGAGATCGGAGTTGCCCTCCTCCTCAATCAAGCTTTTTACCTTAGACGCCGCGGCGTCCGTAAAAACCAAAGGGGCCGGCATCTCGGCTACAGCGTTCATCCATCACTCCAATTCAATTGAAAGCTCTGCAACTGCTTGCACTGGACCCAGTATAGGCGCCGCACCCGGCGCTCAAGTCTCTGAAATGGCGCCGCCGGCAGCCAATTTCAATGTCGCTGGCCGCTTGTCGGACGATTGGTAGATCAAACGGCCTTCGACCACTGCGCCCTGGTGAATTTCGATCGCCCGATAGTGCACATCACCTGTGATGCGCGCTTTCGGCTGAAGTTCCAGCAACTCGCTGATATGTACGGGGCCCGTGATTCGGCCCGAGACAACAAGGTGCGCTGCATGAACCTCGCCTTCAATGTGCCCCATTTCGCTGACTACGATCATACAGGCATCGGAGTTGGCACAACGGACGTCGCCCTTCACAGTCCCGTCGATGCGCAACCCTCCGGTATAGGACAGGTTCCCCTCAATCGTGGTGCCATTTCCAATCAGCGTACCGATGGTCTTTGGGGGTGCCAGTTTGTTTCCAAACATCGTGTTACCTCACATTGTAAAAGTTTGCTGCGCACGCACTTCGCCATTCGCTTGAATCTTCACCTGCACCGATCGAACTACCGCGCCTTCCGGAAGTTCAAATGTCCCTTCGACGCGTTGATAGTGCCGAAACGACAAAGGCGCGGGACCGGCTTCTGGAACGGTTGCGTCGGGCAATTGCAATATCCAGGGACGCCCGCCCTGCTGAAGGCTGATCGTCAGCGACACCAAACCCACGAAGTCCCGCTCTGGCCGACCACTTTGCTGTACCAACAAGCGATATCGCAGCGCCTGCGGTTCCTGGGCGGGACCGCTGGCGGTAGTACGGACCGCTTCGCGCCCTGTTTCGCGTCCTCCGTCATTGAGCGCCTGTAACCGGAAGCTGCGAATTACGACGCCTTTCGAATTCGCTGGTGTTGGAAGCAAGCTCTCGAAAAATGACAAATCCTCCTTGAGCCGGGCATTCTCATTCTCGAGCGCCTTAAGTTGCCTCTGCACCTGCTCCTGAGCGGCGCGGTCGATCTGCAGTTGGTTCTCAAGCTGCACGGCCAGTACAACCTTGCGATCTCGATCGGCCACCGCCCGTCTCGCCTCTTCACGAATTTTGTCGATGTCCTCTGCAGCGCCGACGAGTGGGTTTTTCGGGGTCTGCTGGCTGTAGTGATACGCGACCACGGCTGAAGCGACGACCGCCGCAACGATTGAAACCATCGCAACGAACAGAATGGCTCGGATCCGCCACGGCAACTGTGTGCGCACAGCGACCTTCGGGACGCTCGCAGAGTTGCTTCGCAGCCAGCTCTTGCGTCTCATCGGGGAAAATGCGCGGAATGAAGCAAAGCAGGCCTCCTGCAAGCGGGTCTCGCGCAGCGATCGGCTTGAGCAAGGCCGCTTGAGGGCCTCGAATGGACGATTGGCCGGCGGCCTCGTGTTCGATCTCAGTATAGGTCGCAGGGTGGCGCAGATCGCGCCTTGAACGGCCTGATCGCATATGAATCCCCAAAACGCGTGCCGCGTTTTGGGGTGTAAAGCGATCTATCGTTTCGAGAACTGCTTGCGGCGCCGGGCCTTGCGGAAGCCGACCTTCTTGCGCTCAACTTCGCGTGCGTCTCGCGTGACAAGTCCCGCACCAGAAAGCGCGGGCTTGAGCGTTTCATCGTAGTCGATCAGTGCGCGGGTAATTCCATGACGCACAGCGCCGGCCTGGCCAGATTCCCCGCCACCCGAGACGTTAACCTGGATATCAAACGTGTCTGTATGGTTCGTCAACGCCAGCGGCTGCCGCGCAATCATGCGCCCTGTTTCACGTTGGAAGTACGCATCTATTGGCCGTCCGTTAATCACGATTGCGCCAGTTCCACGCTTTAAAAAAACACGAGCCACTGAACTCTTGCGGCGGCCAGTCCCATAGTTGTAGTTGCCAATCATGTGTTTACCAAGCTAATCGTTCGTTGAAGAGCTGCGCCAAGCGTCAGATTTCGAGTGCCTTGGGCTGTTGCGCGGTATGCGGGTGCTCGCCGGTCGCATAGATTTTCAGTTTCTTCAGCATTGCGTATCCCAGCGGTCCTTTGGGGAGCATCCCCCGCACCGCAAGGTGCAACGCGCGCCCAGGGAAACGCTCCTGCATTTTTTTGAAATTGGTTTCGTACACGCCACCCGGATAGCCGCTGTGACGGTAATAGGTTTTATCTTCGGCCTTGTTACCCGTCATGCGCAGCTTTGAGGAGTTGACCACGACGATGTAGTCACCCGTATCCACGTGAGGTGTGTACTCGGGCTTATGTTTGCCGCGTAGTCGCAACGCGATCTGACTCGCGAGGCGACCGACAACTTTTTCGTTGCCATCAACCACAAGCCAATCGCGCTTTACTTCGTGATGTTTTGCAGAAAACGTTTTCATAGAGTGCTAGATTCTGGCGAAGCCGAACCCGAAATTCTATTCGTTCAAGGGGTTGCAGCGCAAGGCGACAAGAAAAGCGGCCCAGACCAAGGCCTGGGCCGAAACCACCTTAAGGGTGGAGGAGACAAGTCCACAGTATGCTTAACTGGTTGGTGCAGTGCAAGAACGAATTTGGAATAACAATTTGAGTATTGCGGACAAGCGCACACAATTGTCATTTGGAAACAATTATTTACGACCGATTTGCCTCGAACCAGCTCGTGACACCCATGGGTGTTGCATCGCCGCACCGACCGCCCTGGGGTCTCGATTGAAGTGTTCCGTTCGTTGGACCGGAGACGGCATGAGCTTTACTGCCGAAACGGGCAGCGGACACCTGACTGCAATGGATGGAGCACCCGATGGTGGGGGGCGAAACCTCGCGCCGCGACCGATGGAAATGGTGCTGGTGGGCACTGGCGGCTGCGCCGCCTATGACGTGGTTTTAATCCTGCAACGTGGCCGTCATGCCATCAGCGGATGTGAAGTAGAGCTGCTCGCGGAACGCGCCGAAGGTGATCCGAAAGTCTTCACGAGCATCCACATGCAGTTCACGGTTCGCGGTCGCACCCTGAATCGCGATGCAGTCGCACGCGCAGTGCAGCTATCGCACGAGAAATATTGTTCTGCGACCGCGATGCTCAGCAAGACGGCTTACATCACGCATTCAGTGCAAATACTCGATGAGGCCGGTGCTTAAAGGTAGCGCGCGGTTTTCGTCATCACCTTTGCGGCAAAGCGCATTGCCCATCGCACTGGAAATGGCAGCGTATCCCCGCCTCGTGCAAAAGCATTTTCGGCGTGCTGCACTTCATCGTCTTTCATCTGCTCCAGGATCGCACGCGAAGCAGCGTCTGCTTGCGGCAACGACTCGAGGTGTGACTGCAGATGATGCTCAACCTGGCGTTCGGTCTCTGCCATGAATCCGAGACTCGCGCGATCGCCCAGCCGCGCCGCGACCAACCCAATTGCAAACGAGCCCGAGTACCACAAAGGGTTCAATAGGCTCGTACGCCCGCCAAGCTCGGTGATGCGGCGATGAGTCCACGCCAGATGATCGGTTTCTTCGTGTGCAGCCCGGACGAACGCCGCTCGCAGTTCAGGTGACCGGGCCGCTAACGCCTGCGCGTCGTACAGCGCTTGCGCGCAAACTTCTCCCACATGATTGACTCGCATCAACGCCGCCGCCTCGCGGCGCTCGCGCGCCGACAATGGAGGGTTCGCATCCGAAACACCTATTGAAGCAGGTGGATATCCACGGCTGGAACGAGGCTCGGCCGCCAGCGTTCGCAGCGCACGATCGCCCGCTGCAATCAATTGATCAAACCGATCTGGATGACGAGTGGTCATTCAAGTTTCAATGTTGCAAAAATGGCACGCAGACGGCCGCGCCGGCGCACGACACCGCCGAATTGCCGGTGCGCGGCGCTATTCTCGCATCCGCTAGCTCGTCGCTTGGTACTTGCTGCGAGCCGTAAAAAAACAACATAAGAGCCAGGAGACATTACATGCGGAAGTGTTTGTTGGTGGCCGCGCTCGCGTGCGCCTTTCCCGCTGCCTATGCGCAGAGTTCGGTGACGCTGTACGGGATCGTCGATGTCGGTTTCGAGCGCCTGGACGTTGGCGACATCTCTGGTACCCGGCTGCAAAGTGGAATTTCTTCCGGGTCGCGTCTGGGCATCCGCGGTTCCGAGGACCTAGGAGGCGGATGGCGTGCATTGTTTACCCTCGAGCAGAGGGTCGAGGCGGACACCGGCAGCAACAGCAACAACAACTCGCTTTACTGGTGTCGCGCGAACAATGCGCCGGCGACTGCACCCACAATATGTCCAGGGGTGGCTTTTGTGACTACCGCGCCCGCAGTGCAGGTGCCGGTAGCCTCTCGTCCCGCGATCGTCGGTGGCGCCAACGCGGTGAACAATTCGTTGCTGCAGGCCATTACTACCGTAAATACGGTGGGCGCGCTTTTTGACCGGCAGGCATGGGGCGGACTCGTGACGCCGGTAGGTGGTTTCTTTCTAGGCCGCCAGTACACCCCGGCCTACGAGATTCTGAACAAGTACAACGTTATGGGAGACCAGACCGCACTGCAGTTCGGCCAGGGTTTTACCAACCCTGCGATCCGCTCCAACAACTCGGTGCAGTACCGGATCGAACTGAGCGGTTTTACGGCCTCGTTGATGTACGGCTTTGGCGGCTCGGAGGTGTTGCGAAACGAGCGTGCGACCCGTCCGCAGAACGGCGATGACTTCATGGGCGGCAACCTGCAGTACAACGCCACTAACTGGGGTGTCGGTGTCGGATATAACCGTAACAACGTCGTTCCGTTTAACACGGGGACCAATCCCCAAAAGCGCACCGGGCTTGAAATGTTCAATGCCGGCGGCTACGTTGGCTTCGGCCCGATCAGGCTGTATGCCCAATACGTCAAGCGGGAAAACGAGAATCCGATCCTGCGCCCGGAAGACATTCAGAACATCGTTGTTGCAAGCGGCGGCAGCCTCGCGGCGATTGGTGCAATTTTGGGCGGCTTGCAGATCAACAGCTTCGACATCGACACGATGCGCGGGCTGGCCGGCCCGACCGACTCGGTCGCCTATCACGGTGGCATTTCGTGGCGCTTTGGCAATGGGACGCTGTACGGCGTCTACAACTACGGCAAGGACGACGGCCGCTCCCCGTGGGCAACAGCCGACGCAAAAGCTCAGCACTATGGCGTGGCTTACTTCTACGATTTCTCACGCCGTACGCAGCTTTACGCGGTCGCCGCGTTCATGAACAACAGCGATCAGTCGCGCATCAGCTTTTCTTCGGCCGGTTACACGACTGGGTACACGACCGCGGCGGGTGAGGATGCCCGAGCCTTTCAATTGGGCGTGCGGCACAGCTTTTAACTGCATGCCTCAGGATGAATCGGGCCGGTTTCGACCAGGCTACCGGCCCGTTTTCTTGTTGTCTGACCGCAACAGCAATCATCAAAATTCGCTCTTTTTACCCGGTTTCTTTGCCTTGTCATGGCTCGTCTGAAAGAATCCGTCCAACTTCCTTCGGGGAGTAATTCATTGGCGTGGCGGCTTCGTGCGGGGCCGTGGCGTAAAAGAATTTCCCATCACCAGCTAGGAGAGCTTCACATGAAAAAAAATCTGATAGCACTGGCAGTATTCGGTGCTTTCTCAGGCGCTGCGCTCGCACAGTCGAACGTAACGCTGTACGGCATTATCGATGTCAATTTTCAATACAACGACCCGGATGCTTCCAATGTGTCATCCACGCGTGGCATCAACTCGGGTCACCAGTCCGGCAGCCGCTGGGGCGTCCGTGGTTCCGAAGCGCTATCGGCTGGCTTGAACGCCATTTTTACAATTGAGGGCGGCTACGCGCCAGACCTCGGCACGCAACAGCAAGGTGGCAGACTGTTCGGCCGTCAGGCGTGGGTTGGATTGTCGGGTGGCTTTGGCACGGTGGTCGCAGGCCGCGTGGCGACGTTTTCTTCCGGGACCGGCTCCTTCGATATGTTCGGCAACACCGATCCGTTCCTGACCGGTTTCGGTGATTCCGGACTGGGCTCGACTTTCACCTCCGCCGGTGCTCTGCGCCTGGACAACTCGGTCCTTTATAGCTCACCGTCATTCGGTGGCTTCAAGTTCGGCGGTGGCTATTCGTTCAACGCCAACGGGACTGAAGGCGCCGGCAGCGGCAACAACAATCGCGTTATTTTCCTCGGTGCGAACTTTGCCCGCGGCCCGTTCTTTGCAGCGGTCACGTATGACATCATCGATGTCAATGACCTTGGTTCCGCAGGCAGCGCAGCCGCCCCGGCCATTTTCCCGAATGCCAGCGATCAGAAAAATCTGCAGGTCGGCGCCACGTTTGATCTGAAATTCCTGAAGATTCATGGTGCTTACGCAAAAGAAGACAATGTGTACTTCACGTCAGGCCTCGGCACGCAGTTCGATACCGGGGCAGACGCCGATGCGTGGATGGGCGGCGTAAGCGTGCCGTTAGGACCCGCGGGTGGGACGTTGCTTGCTTCGTACCAGCGTCGCAGTGGCGACCGGGTTAGGGTTTGTACCGGTGCATTTGTGGCTGCCACTAACGGTTGCTCGGTTGCCTTTACTAACCGCGAACGCGACGCAAGAGTTTGGGCGATCGGCTATACCTATCCGTTTTCCCGGCGGACAAACGTGTACGTGAACTTCTCGGATGCTGACTTTGAACAGCGCATCACCCCTATTGCGGGCACCACTGGCACGCCAACGGCCGCCAGCACGACCGAAGGCGGCCGCAAGCAGTACACGGTCGGTGTCCGTCACCTGTTCTAAGCCTTAGCAACTTCTTACCATTGGGGGCCACTCTGCTGAGTGGCCCTTTTTTTTTGCACTATGCATCGATCGATTGCACCGCCAGTGCGGCGCTGACAAGCGGTGTTATTCGCGCTGCGGCTGCGCGGTCCAATGACTCAACCCTGAGCCGACGCGCAATGACATCACCTGCGGTCAGAGCCTGTTCATGGCGCGCCGCGAGCTCTACGAACTTAACCAATTGATCATCATCGCGCCGCGCGAGCGCTGAACTCTCCGCTGCCCGGCAGGTTGCTTCAATCTGATCGTCAACGTCGAGCGTCATCGCGGCCGTCGTGCACGGGCGCGCAGGCAAAAGCCCTAGCAGCGCGGCCTGATCGAGCGCATCGCACGCCATTTTCCGATATGTCGTCCACTTGCCGCCGATGACGGTCACCAAATTTGCATGCTCGATGACGATGGCGTGCTCACGTGAGATTTTCTTGGTTGCTTTCGATGCGTGCGCGGCACGCGGCGAGAATAACGGCCGCAATCCCGCAAACGTCGCGACCACATCGCGTGTCGAAAGCGCTGATTGAAGGTAGCCGCGCGCGGTATCGAGAATGAATTCGACTTCGTCATCCGATGCCTGCGGCTCCCACGACGCGCCATTGGCTGCAACGTCTGTCGTGCCGACCATTACCCGGTCGTGCCATGGAATAGCGAACAAGACACGCCCATCGCCGGTTCTGGGAATCATCATTCCCGCCGAGCCCGGCAGAAATGTTGCAGGCAGAACAATATGAGACCCGCGACTCGTCGCAATCAGCGCTGCTGCCGAATGATCGGCTCGTCGACGCATCTCATCTGCCCACACACCGGTGGCGTTGAAAATAACTTTGGCGCGCAATTCAAACCGCTCATCGGTTTGCACGTCGTGAGCAAAGATTGCGCTGACGCGGCCACCGGTTTTTTCGATCCGATCGGCTTCGACATAATTGATCGCTACGGCACCGAGCCGCACCGCGGTGCGCATCAGCGCGATCGCCAGGCGCGCATCGTCGAATTGAGCGTCCCAGTAGGCCACGCCGCCCTGCAGACCGTCGCGTCTAACGCCCGGCAGTTGTTCGATCGTCTCACTGCGCGACAACCAGTGCGTGTCGCCTATGCCTTGCTTGCCTGCGAGAGCGTCGTAAATGCCGAGCCCGATGCGCATGACCTCGCGCTCGAATGGTCGATAACACGGCACGATGAATTTCAGCGGCCGCACCAGCGTGGGTGCATTGCTAAGAAGCAAGGCACGCTCGTACAGCGCTTCGCGTACGAGTTTCAGATTGCCCTGCGCCAGATAGCGCACACCCCCGTGAATCAGCTTCGTGCTTCGGCTCGACGTGCCGCTTGCGAAATCGCGCGCCTCGATCAGCGCAGTGCGAAAGCCGCGCGACGCTGCATCGAGCGCGATACCCAGGCCGGTTGCTCCGCCGCCAATCACGACGACGTCCCACTCGCGGGGCTCCTGCAACTGAGCGAGCAACTGCGCACGCCCGATCACTGCGGAGCCAATCACGCCCAAGATCGCGAGCGCTCCACCGCCTTGTGCCAGCGCGCGATCAACTCGTCGCGTTGCGATGCTTGCATCGCGGGCTCGAAGCGGCGCTCAGCGCGCCATAGATCCGAAATTTCGTCTAGTCCGCTCCAAAAACGCGTTGCCAAGCCGGCGAGGTACGCCGCTCCGAGCGCAGTAGTCTCCGTCACTTCTGGCCGCACTACCGGTACACCGGTGATGTCTGCCTGGAACTGCAACAACAGATCGTTCTTGGCCGCACCGCCGTCGACTCTGACTTCGGTCAACGGCTGATGAGCGTCGCGCTGCATCGCTGCCAATACGTCGGCCGACTGGAACGCGATCGACTGCAGCGCCGCGCGCGCGATATGCGCCTTGGTCGTGCCGCGCGTCAATCCGACGATCGCGCCGCGCGCCTCAGCATCCCAGTGCGGCGCACCGAGTCCGGCAAAGCCGGGCACTAGGAACACGTCGCCATGATCATCGACCTTTCGCGCGAGCGCTTCGACATCGTCCGAATTCGCAAACAGCCCGAGTCCATCGCGCAGCCATTGCACGACCGCTCCCGCCACAAAGACACTGCCTTCGAGCATGTACGACGTACTCATCGGATGGTTCAGTTTCCAGCCTACCGTTGCCAACAGCCGATTGTCAGAGACTTGCGGCCGCGTGCCTACATTCATCAGCATGAAAGCGCCGGTGCCGATCGTGTTCTTCGCCATGCCGATGCCGAAGCACGCCTGGCCGAACGTCGCGGCCTGCTGATCACCCGCGATGCCGCCGATCGCAATCGGCTCACCAAAGAGTCCCGGCACCGTGGCGCCGATCACGTCGCTCGACGCTGCCACACGCGGCAACACCGAGCGCGGAATATTGAACAACTCAAGCAGCTCGTCGCTCCACGAAAGCGAGTGAAGATCGAGCAGCAGCGTGCGCGACGCATTACTGACGTCGGTGACATGCTCGGCGCCCCCGGTCAGATTCCAGATCAGCCACGTATCGATCGTGCCGAATGCCAGTTCGCCGCGCGCAGCACGGACGCGCGCTCCCGGCACGTGGTCGAGCAGCCATTCGATCTTGGTCGCTGAGAAATACGGGTCGAGCAGCAGCCCGGTTTGTTGGGTAACGCGGAATTCGACGCCGCGCTCGCGCAGGGCTTTGCATCGATCGGCGGTACGGCGATCCTGCCAAACGATGGCGTTCGCGATCGGAGTGCCGGTGGCGCGATCCCAGATGACAGTGGTCTCGCGCTGATTGGTGACACCAATTGCGGCAACGTCGCGTGCGCTTGCGCCTGCCTGCCGCAATGCGGTTTGCGCGCATTGCAGTTGCGCCGACCAAATTTCGGCAGCATCGTGCTCCACCCAACCCGGCTGCGGAAAAATCTGCCGGAACTCCTGCTGCGCGCTGGAAACGATGCGCCCGCGGCGGTCGAACACGATTGCTCGCGAGCTCGTCGTCCCTTGGTCCAGTGCCAGTACGAACTTCGTCATGCTGCGGCCAGCATAGACGAACGATCACAGCGAAGGCAGACTTCGCCCACCACTTTCCGGGAGCGATAAAAATGCAGCGTGTTTCTATGGAGCATTGGTTTGCAGCGGCTGCGCTGGCGATTTTTTCGCTAACCGCGCAAGCGCAGAGTTGGCCGTCGAAGCCGGTGCGCATCATTGTGCCGTTTCCGCCTGGAGGTACAACCGACATCGTTGCGCGCTCACTCGGCGCCGAGTTGCACAAGATGTGGCAGCAGCCAGTCGTCATCGAGAATCGTCCCGGCGCTGGCGGGAATATCGGCTCTGAGCTGGTCGCGAAGAGCCCGAACGACGGCTACACGCTGTTGATGGGCACTGTCGGCACCCACTCGATCAATGCTGCGCTCTTCGCACAGAGCGGCAACAAAATGCCGTTCGACCCCGTCAAGGATTTCGTGCCGATCACGTTGGCCGCTGGTGTTCCCAACGTGATGGTGGTCAATTCCAAGCTGCCCGTGAACACGGTCAGCGAGTTCATTGCCTATGCGAAGACACGGCCCGGGCAGTTGAACATGGCGTCGAGCGGCAACGGGACGTCGATCCATTTGACTGGAGAATTATTCAAGACAATGACCGGGACGTATATGGTGCACCTGCCCTACCGTGGGTCCGCGCCCGCGTTGACAGATTTGCTTGCCGGCAATACCAATGTGATGTTCGACAACCTGCCGTCCGCGCTCCCGCATATAAAAAGCGGGCGCTTGAAGGCGCTCGCGGTGACCTCGCGCGAGCGCTCGCCCGCATTGCCTGACACCCCTACCGTCGAAGAAGCGGCAAACCTGAAAGGATTCGACGCCAGCTCGTGGTTCGGGCTGTTTGCGCCCGCTGGCACACCGCGTGCCATCGTCGACAAGATCCAAGCCGACGTTGCAAAAGCGCTTGCCGTTCCCGAAGTGCGAGAGCGCTTCGTCGCGCAAGGCGCGCAGCCCGGCGGCACGACACCCGATCAGTTCGCTGCGTTTATTCGTGGCGAAACCGAAAAGTGGACGAAGGTCGTCAAGATTTCGAACGCAAAGGTCGACTAGTCGCCGCTAGCGTCAAATGGAGGTCGCAGATAACTCGCACGCAACCATCTGCCACCAGAGAGCGAGTGGCCCGAATTTTTGTTCGATCGGCACGATTCCACCGGATGCCTGCAACTTCCAGCGTCGCATCAGTGGAATCGCAGGCAGCGCACACGCTGCCGCGTGCATTTGTTAGCTTTTAGAAGACGTTGTTAAAACGGGTACCGGCGACGGACGCGGTTTCATAGCATTCTCCTAACATCCGCCGATGCCCGCAGCCAAGGCAGCACGTGCAAGAAAGCCAGCGCCTCCCACGTCGCAGGAAATCCCGCGCGGGTCTTTAGCGCCTCCGTACTGCGTTGGCTTTCTTCTATTTCCCGAGTTTCCGATGATGGCGTTCGCCGCGGCGATCGAGCCGTTGCGCGCGGCGAATCGACTCACGAGCAAGCAACTGTTCGACTGGCGGCTGTTCTCGCGCGACGGTAATGCGGTGCGCGCGAGCAACAGAATTAACATTCCAGTCGACGGCACCATCAATGAGGAGAGCAAGCTCGACATGCTCATTGCGTGCGCCGGGACGCGCGATGCAGGTGCCGATGATGCACCGGTCGCCAAATGGCTACGAACAATGGCGCGTAACGGCACGACGTTGGGCGGCATCAGTCTCGGCGCGTACGTATTGGCGTATGCCGGACTGCTTGACGGAAAACGCTGCGCTCTGCATTGGGAAAGTCTGGCTGCATTTTCCGAGCGCTTTCCGCGAATTCACACAACGACTGACATCTTCGTGATCGACGGCAACCGCTGTACATCCGCGGGTGGCACCGCGGCGCTCGACATGATGTTGCAGTTGATCACCGAACGCGTCGGTCGAGCGCTCGCCAACGATGTGTCTGAGCAGTTCATCCACCCGCGCATCCGCGGCACGCACGATGCGCAGAAGATGGCGATACAAAGTCGGCTCGGTGTGGCGAACGATAAGCTGATCGCGGCTATCGGCATGATGGAGGACGCACAAGACGAGCCGCGACCAGTGCAGGAAATTGCAGAGAATGTCGAACTGTCGCCGCGGCAGCTCGAGCGTCTGTTCGCCAAGTATTTGCGCGCCAGCCCAAGTCATTACTACTTGAAGTTAAGACTCGATCGAGCACGTCAAATGTTGCTGCAAACGACAAAGCCCATTCTCGACGTCGCGGTTGCGAGCGGCTTCGCATCAGCCTCGCATTTTTCCCGCTGCTACCGCGCGGCGTACGGGCACAAGCCGAGCGACGAGCGCGCGGCAGCGCTGGCAGAGCGTCCATCGCGCGCGCAGACAAAGAAGGCGGCGCGATGACGCAGCAGATCACCGGCAGCTGTCTCTGCGGTGCCGTGCGTTTCGAAGTCATTGGGCCGGTGCGTGACGTCGTGCTGTGCCACTGCGCGATGTGCCGCAAAACGCACGGTCATATTGGCGCCTACACCAATGCGCCGATAGCTTCGTTGCATCTTACTGAGGCGCGCGGGCTGAAGTGGTACAGCTCGTCATCTTTTGCGCGGCGCGGTTTTTGCGGCGAGTGCGGCGCCAGTCTCTTTTGGGAGCGGCCGGCGGGAGAGTCGATTTCAATCGCAGCTGGGGCGCTCGAGTCACCGACGGGACTCGCGACGACGTTGCAGATATTCGTCGATAGCGCCGGCGATTATTACCCGATCGATCCTCGCACTCCCCAGCGCAAGGGCTGACGCGCTTACAGCTTTTTGGCGTAGTCCTTCTGCACCTGCTTGATTCGCTCGTGCGACCCGAGAAATGCGTGCTTCGACATATCGGCCGAATATTTGCTTGCCGGTGGCCGCTTACCGACTGCTTCCGCGAGCGCACGAATGTGATGCGGGCCGGCGCCGCAGCACACACCCAGATAGCGAATATCTAGCGCCATCGCTTGGCGCCCGAACTCGGCAAGCTCGAAGCGGTTGCACGTGAACGGATCGAGCGCGACCGGAAACGGTCGGCCGGTTTCGTCGCCACTCCACTCAGCATCCCGCAGCGACTGAAAGGACGGTTGATGCGCAGTGGTGCGAAACGGCACCGGCAGCGCAGCCATGTGCGTCTTCACTACCGCGCGAATCTGTTTTAACAAAGGCATCATCGTCTTCGGTCCGCGAATGCAGTTCAGGCCGACCACTTCGGCACCGGCATCGGCGAGGCGCTTGCACGCGTCGGCGGCGGTCCAGCCTTCGCGCGTGCGCTCTTCCTGATGCATCGCCAGGGTCATAACCGCGGCTTTGTTTGCCTTCTTGATCTCATCAAGCGCGATCAGTGCTTCCTGCGCATAGGAAAACGTTTCAGCGATGATGAAATCGACTCCCGCATCGGTGGCCCAGCCGATCTGTTCGGCGAACATCGAACGGACCGCCTCGTGTGACTTCTTGTCAGCGGGATCGAAGACATTCGTATTGCAGATATCGCCGGCGAACAGTGCTCCGCTTTCGAGCGCAACTTCCTTCGCCAGTTCGAGCGCGCGGCGGTTGATCGGCTCGAGATCCTTTTCGCGCCCGATCACACGCAGCTTTTCGCGATGCGCGTAGTACGTCAGCGCTTCGACGACGTCCGACCCCGCGTGCACGAAGTCGCGATGCAACTGCGTCACCGCTTCCGGATGCTCGAGCACCACTTCGGGCACAAAGGCGCCAGCCTGCAGATAGCCGCGGCGCTCGAGCTCGAAGACATAGCCCTCGGCGCAAATCACCGGCCCCTGTTCGAGCCGTTGCATCAGGGTCAAGCCGCGCGGTTTGGGTGCGTTCATCGTGGCAGTTCTCGTTTGTAAGCTTGGCGGCGACTATCGCATCTCCAATATGCAACAACCAACCGCAATGCGACGCGATTTGGTGCCGACGCGACATCGACCGGCGGCCACTATCGCGTATTGGGGCTCGTCAATGTCCACAATAGACGGGCCAGCGTCGCATCTGGAACACTTGCGACCTGAGCGGCTGACTATGCTGTGAGCCGCACCGCCGGGGGAGGCCAGTAAGAGTAAGGCATGGAAACGCTGACGTTCATGCTCAACAACCTGCCGGCGATCGGCCAGCGCACACTCGAGCACGTATCGATCGTCGGCGTGGCCGTCGGCCTCGCGATTCTGACCGGCGTTCCGATCGGGATTGCGATCACGCAGAACAAGCGCGCGGCGGACATCGTGTTGTATGTTGCCGCGATGATCATGACGATCCCTTCGATCGCGCTGTTTGGGCTGATGATTCCAATACTGGCGCAGATCGGCCAGGGGATCGGTTACTTGCCAGCAGTCATCGCCGTGCTTCTCTACTCGCAGCTTCCGATCATCCGCAACACGTATACCGCTATTACCAACGTCGACCCTGCATTGCGTGAAGCGGCGCGTGGTATGGGCATGGCGCCGTTGCAGCGGCTCAGTCAGGTCGAGCTTCCGATCGCGGTACCGGTGATCATGGCGGGGGTTCGCATCGCTGTCGTCATCAACATCGGCATCACCGCGATCGCCACCTACATCGGTGCCGGGGGCCTGGGCGCTTTCATCAGCCGCGGCATCTCGCAGACCGACCCTCGACAGTTGATCACCGGGGCGCTCGCCGTCAGCCTGCTTGCGATATTCGCCGATTATTTTTTGCTATGGGTCCAGCATCGGCTGACGCCGAAAGGCCTGCGCCTCGCGCCGGCCCGCATTGCCCGAGCCACCTGAGAGAAAGCATGGCCGAATGATCAAACTCGACAATGTGACCAAGGCGTTCGAGACGCAGGCGGGCGCCGCCCTCGCAGCCGACCGTGTCAGCTTCGAAGTGGCCGAAGGAGAAATTTGCGTGCTGCTCGGTCCATCGGGCTGCGGCAAGACGACGACGCTCAAGATGGTCAACCGTCTGGTGCAGCCGACCTCGGGCAAGATTTATATCAACGGCAAGGACACCGACGCCTACGACCCGGTCGAACTGCGCCGCACGATCGGCTACGTCATTCAGCAGATCGGTCTGTTCCCCAACATGACGGTCGAGGAGAACATCTGCGTCGTGCCGAAGCTGCTCGGCTGGGACATGAACAAGGCACGTACGCGCGCGGCCGAGCTCCTGGCAACAATCAATCTCGAGCCGGCGATCTTTCTGAAGCGCTACCCGAAGGAGTTGTCGGGCGGCCAACAACAACGCGTCGGCGTTGCCCGCGCGCTCGCCGCGGATCCTCCCGTGCTGCTGATGGACGAGCCGTTTGGTGCGATCGACCCGATCAATCGCGAAGTCATTCAGGACGAGTTTCTGAAGATCCACCGACGGCTGAAGAAGACGGTGATGTTCGTCAGCCACGACATCGACGAAGCGGTCAAGATGGCCGACAAGGTTGCCATCTTCCGCATGGGCAAGCTCGAACAGTTCGA
>Ga0183260_10001439_pt1 | contig 19845 bp, 19 predicted proteins | sample AntDrymUQ4972206_2_FD_129768 | JGI IMG/M metagenome (GOLD analysis project Ga0183260, IMG submission 129768) | Polar desert sand microbial communities from Dry Valleys, Antarctica - metaG UQ497 (22.06) (version 2) (version 2) | ecosystem: Environmental > Terrestrial > Soil > Desert | place...
AAATTTTTTTGGTTTGATACGAGCTACACAAACAGTGTTACCTATAATGAGAAAGCAAAAATCTGGAACTATTGTCAACATAAGTTCCGGCCTTGGCCGTTTTGGCATCGCAACTAGTTCAGCCTATGCAAGTTCAAAGTTTGCTATCGAGGGATTAACTGAATCCATATCGTATGAGCTTGAACCTTTCGGGATTAGAACTATACTTGTAGAACCTGGAATAATCAAAACTAACTTCATTAAAACTGCTGTATTGGCACAAAAATCTAAAGACCCTAATTCACCTTACTTTCAATTTATGAATAATATGGAAGACGGGATGAAAAAATTAATTGAGAGTGGTGAGAAACCAGAATATGTTGCAAGGGTTGTACTGGATGCTATAAACGACAATAATCCGAAGTTGAGATATCTGGCAGGCAAAGATGTTGAACAAATTATGGAAATAAAAAACAAGGTATCAGATGAAGATTTTCACAATATGATAAAGAAAATGAGTAGCTAGTTTGTTTTAAAAAGTTCCTATCCACCACCATGTATTGATTAGCAAGATAAAATAACCATGTCAAGTGACTGCTTTTAGCGATATTAAAACAATCATGTAAACCAAATGGTTGGTATCCATTAATTTGCGGTGACTGAGAGCAAGTAGGCTAGGTAACACAAATTAAATGCCTTCAATATCATAATCGATCTAGCTAAAGGTGTTTAAGCGGGCTCATCCATGGAAAGATATGGTATGAATCTAAATGATTCTTTAATTTGTTGAAATTCTTTATACATTTCGGACACTTTTGCCTGCGGACTAATGAAATTGATATGATACAGATGATCTTTAAAGATTGTATAAATATCCACTTCGAAGGATCCTATATTTTGGGTAAGGAAGGTCAATTCTTTAGCAGGCTGATCACCAAGTCTGGTGTAGTTATTTCCGAGTAACTTTACATTCAAATTTCCATACATTGAGGATGGATCTTGAAAAGAACTTATCTTATCATCGACTAACTTATCCAAGAACTCAGCTGGTGCTAATTGGCTGTCTCCTAGCGATCTCTTTACATCACTAACGGAAATGCTAAAAATTATTTCATTTAAGGGAGTGACAGGCTCACCCATTATTGGTCGTAGGACTAGCGCAGTAGTTTCTCCATAATAAGGAAAGGTAGAATTTCTTGGAGCTACTTCCCAGTCTAAAGGATAATTGAGAACGAAAGTATTATTTGGATCAGTGAATGTTTGGGTCGAATTTGACTGTGCCTCGACAGAATCTTGTTGAAAATTTATTGTTCCTATTAATAGTAGTAGTAATGATAATGGAAGGAAAACAAGATTAACGAGCTTATTGTGCATTAATAACAAAGGAATCACTAGTTATTTAATTTTCATAAAAGCAAATTCCTGAAACTCAATTTGATGACATCAAATTAGAACTTCACCTTAAATAGAGTAATAGTTTTTATACAAGATTACATCCAATTAGCCTTTTCTATTCCATGGAGCGTAGGTCTGGGTTAAAAGACTCTCATAACAAATGAAAAATGCATACGATAATAATGGTTGTGTTACACGTTTGCTTTGATACGCAGACATATGGAAAAAGGGACAGAAATTAACTCACCTTACACTGTATAATATAGGATATCTACTGTACTTCAATGATTACTAAGGTTATATATTACTATATTGTAACATGACTAGAAAGATGCCTAGATCAAATTCTGCTGAATTAATTACTTTAAGAGTAAACATTGTAAAAGAGCTAAGAAGTAAATGGAAGAGGGAACGGGAGAGGAATCCCTATATTAATGAACACTTTGGAGGATTTGTAAATGAGTTACTACATGAGATACTTGAAAAAGATGAATTTTTGAGGCACTACGCACCTTTCTTGTCAGAGGAGGGTTGTACTAGGGATACTCTCTACATTAAAGATTATAAAGAAAATAAAATTACAGAAATCCATTTTCATGATGAAAAGTTACATTGTTCGCTCTGTGAGTCATCTTCATGTTTTCATATTCAGTTTGCTATGGCCACCCCCCGGGTTGCAAAGTTGAACATAAAAAACCAATCAACTGATGAAGACATTGAAGAAGATGGACAACATGTAAGAAAGTTAACAAACAATAAGAGAAGGAAATCCACAATTTCCAGAAAGTGATACTGAAAAATTTGGTCATGGGATTTATCATTGTACAAACACAATACCCCTCAAACTGTTTGCCCTGTTAAGAACTTTAATAAATGATTCGGGGATTTATTTATCGATCTAATTTGGAGGAGAGCATTATAGATAATCATGCAGTAACTGACTATCCTATTCATGACCTATTAAGAAAAAGGTGGAGTGCTCGTGCATTTTCGGCAAGAAAAGTGGAGAATATAAAACTGTTTTCGATCCTAGAGGCAGCGAGGTGGACACCTTCTTCGAGAAACGAACAGCCCTGGCGTTACATTGTTTTTACGAGTGACAATCCCAGTAGATTACTTGAGGCTCAATCAGGTCTACTAGAATCAAATTCATTTGCAAAACAAGCACCTATCTTGATATGTGCGATCACAAAAAAAACCTATGCCGATAGTAAAGATCCAAATAGGCTATATTTTCATGACCTGGGGGCCGCAAATGAGAATATGTTCTTGGAAAGTTTTAATCAAGGTCTAATTATGCACGAGATGGGTGGATTTAATGTAACATTAGCAAAAGAGGTATTCAAGATACCTGACGATTATGAAGTGGGAATTATGATAGCCATAGGATATCAAGGAACCAACGATAGCTTGCCGGAAAAATTTAAAGTTAAAAATACTAAGCCGAGGGAGAGAAAACCTCTATCTCAAATAGCGTTCTTAGAAGACCTGGGACATGTATACAAGAAATGATAAACAAGGAATAAAGCAGATATATTTTTGCTTTTTATCTTGAAACATATATTGTAAAGGTTCATAATAATCTCGTAAATCTATTTGAATAAGTTACTCAGGTTAGTATCGAACACATTCATCTACAAAATATATTAAAGAATATGGCGGTATGTATCTAAAAAAAACAAAGGTGTTGATCTTTTTGAAGTTGAACTAGAAAACGTTACTCTAGGAAATATTTAATTAAAATTGGTTGGATGAGGCATTAATTGGATTTACTTATGCATCTTTTTTCCATATCGATTGATTCGAATAATTATTCTATCTTTAATGTTCCTCTTTCGTATATGATTAGAAATCTGATATGGATCAGTTACTTTTATCCCATCTATTGATTCAATGATATCACCTTTACGCAAATCAGCGAGGTAAGCGGGACCATCTTTTTGCACCCCAGCAATTAAAGATCCCTCGTTGGTTGGTAGCCCATAAGAATTTGCTAATTCACTTGTAATCTTTATTGTGGAGATGCCTATCCATGGCCTATTTGTTACGCGTCCATTCATTATTAAATCATTTATTATCAATTTTGCTACATTTATTGGCACGGCAAATCCTATACCCTGTGCATATGGCATTTTTGCTGTATTTATTCCAATCACTTGCCCTTTGGTATTTACGAGTGGGCCCCCCGAATTACCAGATTGATCGATGCATCAGTTTGAACCAGCTCCATTATACCTCGCTCGAACTGCAATTTTCTGCTTAAAGAGCTTATAATGCCTGCGGTAACAGACGGCCCTCCGTCCAAACCAAACGGATTCCCAATTGCAATTACTATTTGTCCTATTTTCAATTCATCTGAATTACCTAATTCCGCGTAAGATAATGCATCTTTGGATTCGATCTTGATTATAGCTAAATCGGTAATATTGTCTGTTCCAATTACTGTTCCGTCATAAACGTTTCCGTCCGTAGTTGTAACTTTTAACTTGTTTGCCTTTTCAATGACATGATTATTTGTCAAGATGTATCCTTTCTTATCTATTATTACGCCCGACCCTACACCTTCTACAGGAAAGATTCGTAATAATTGATCCTTGATCATTCTTACGCTGGCGATATTTACTACATCTTTGTTAACCTTTTCAACTGCATTTATGATTAAGTTTTCATTCTCATCATCAATTGGTATTATTTAGAATGCTCCTCCTTTAATGATAACCAGTTGGCAATAACCGGTGCATCAGAAAAGCAAAAAGGATTAAACAAATAGATGTGCGAACTCTCATTTGTTTTTGATGATAATTTTTTTATCACTAGTTAAATTTATGAACGTCGTCCAATATAAATAGTATAGTTAAATCTATTAAAGCATAGTTTTACTAATAATCACGATTAAAAAATACAATTACTTTAGACCATATTCATTCTAAACTGGATGAAACAAGAAATGAGCTTTGTTACAGATTCGCTCATTTCATTTTGTATTGAATCAATACTGAAGATATCATCAACAGAGCAGAAACTATGAATATTACGTGAATAGATAAAATGAATCTATCCAGATTGGCGTCATTGAGTTGAATTGAATCATAACTCATTTGGTTAGTTGAACCTGAGAAGATGTCATCGACTGACCCAGATGGTAACAGAGCGGAAAATATTAAAAAGACCAATCCAATGCTAAATGCACTTCCAGTCATGACCAACGTAGTACTGATACCGGCTGCTACCCCTCTTCTATTTGGAGGTACTGAGTTCATTATGGTGGCTCTATTGGGAGATGTAAATATGCCCATTCCTGCTCCTATGAGTGCAAGTGGCAGTATCGCATCTATATATGAAATCCTTGAACCCAGGGTAGCTAATATGATAAAACCTGTTGCAGAAACTATCATTCCTGCCTTAGAGATAATTTGAGACCTATATTTATCATAAAACCAACCAGTTATAGGAGCAAATATCGCCACTGCCAAGGAGACAGGAATTAAATAAATACCCGAGTCTAATGGGTTTAGATGCATAGTCGGTCCTTGAAGGTAAAATACCATCACGAAAGTGAAGGCGCCACGAGCAAGAGAGTTAAAAAAAATTGCAATATTACTGCTGGTGAAGAGTCTAATTCTAAATAAGGTAAGTTCGATCATTGGAAAACTAACTTTTTTCTCATTTTTATAAAATATTATTAACAAAGAAATTCCAGCTAGTATACACAAGATTATTTCGAATGTGCTTAACAGATGAAAAGAGCCGAACGTTATTCCAACTAGAAGGGTTATTATCCCTCCAGTAAATAATAAATTTCCCATCCAATCAATTTTTTCCTTTTTTATTGTTCCTAATTCTTTTAGTTTTGAGAATGCCCATACTATAGCAAATATTCCTATCGGTATATTTATCCAGAATATAGACCTCCATCCAAAATATGAGGTCAAAGCCCCGCCAATCACTAAACCCATGACCGAACCCACTACAATGGATATTTGATTTATTCCTAAAGCTTTTCCTCTCTCGGATTCAGGAAATGAGTCCGATAGGATGGCTGAACTGTTTGAAAAAATAAAAGCAGCGCCTAATGCTTGGATGATTCGAAAAACAATCAATTGTTCTCCCGTTTGAGACACACAACAAAGCCCAGAGCCAAATGTAAACAAAGCAAATCCGAGATTATACAATTTGACTCGCCCAAACATATCAGCTAGTCTTCCAAATGTCAATAGCATTGAAGCCGTTACTACCCAGTACCCAATTGCTATCCAGACTAGTGTAATCAGAGAGGTGTGTAATTCATTGGCAATGGAAGGAAGAGCTATTATGACTATATTCCTATCAAGAGATGCCATTAGGGTACCAATAGTTGTATTACTTAATGCTAACCATTTGTAATTCAAATTTCCTTAGGTATTAGAGGGATACCATCATATACAAATGCTTCACAAATCATAAATGACAATATTCCTCGGTAATTGGGAAAACAAAAGTACAACTTATACTCAAAACAATTTGACTCTGGAAATTAGAACAAATAATTAGAGTTGTTTATCAGATTTGAACGCAAATCGATCTAACCATATTAAAAATCTTTACTATTATAACGATTTTTCTAATTGGTTAACGATAATCTGCCTTTCAGTTGTAGAATAATGATTTCAAAGAAGGACAAAATCATCTTAATCATAAGCAATCATTTGTTAATAAAATGATTAATATTCGATTGGAGATTCATCTCTTCATTGCCAAAAAGCCTTAATATCATTAGAAATGGCATGAATTTTCATGAGCTTGAATTCTTTAAAATAGTAAATTTTCAGAAAAAAAGTAAAAAATCAGGTTGTGTTAAGGTTTAGTCTTGTTGTCCTGCCTCATTATTTCCTTCACTTTCTTGGTTTTGTACATTTATGTTGTTACCTGATGCTACTGTATCTTCGCCAGAGACTACTTCACTACTTTGGCTGGATGATTGTGATTGGCCGATGCCTTGGTTAGCACTGTTGCCGCCATTACCTTCATATTCGTCACCGTTACCGCCTTGTTGTCCTGCTACATTATCTCCTTCATTTTCTTGGTTTTGTATGATCACGTTATTACATGATAGGAATGTCCCTTCACCAGAAACACATAATGCGCTTTGATCTGAAGATTGTGATTGGCCGATGCCTTGGTTAGCACTGTTGTCGCCATTACCTTCATATTCGTCACCGTTACCGCCTTGTTGTCCTGCTACATTATCTCCTTCATTTTCTTGGTTTTGTATGATCAGGTTATTACATGAAAATAGAGTTCCGTCGCCTGATACACAAATACCTAATTGAGTGGATGCTTGTGATTGGCCGATGCCTTGGTTAACTGAATTGCCTTGTGCAAAAGCATTTAGTGTCATTGCAGTAAGTCCCGTCAAAAGGATGAATGAGACTGCCAGTGCAGTTGTTGTAATTATAGCTTTATTTGCAAATGATGTATTATTCATCTAATTATAGTACACAAAAAAACTAAAGACATTTATAGAATATTTTATAGTAAAAAGGTTACAGAACATTAAATTATGATTTGGTAACATACTTTTTTTAAAAAGTATGAATCTCATAACGACAAGATAATTGGCAGCTAATTCCAATATTGATAACTGCACGTTTCCTCCGATTTAGGATAATACTCTACAGACAGTACAGAATTTGGTTCAATTTCAAAATTTGTCTAGGAGGTTATTCTCTGCTTCTGGCACGGGTCCTCAATTGCTAATTATTCACTACAACAGCTCATCTACCGTTAATCAAGATAGAACAACGTAAGCGAAGTTGTCGGAATTTTCGTAAAATTAAGACATTGATAAAAGTTGCATAAATGTAGACATGGACAGCGAGTACCGCAGAATTTAATGTATAAACTGCATTCTGAACACCGCTTGTATCGCAATGCATATACGGATTCTTTTCCTCCGCCTACTCTATCGTATCTTACGCAAAGTCATTTACAACCCAAAAAGTTCTAGTTCATGTGATAAGAATTAAGCATCCATCTTAAATTCCAATTAATTGTAAACAAAATTTAGTAGTCAGAGGATAGGACAGCATACTAAAAATGTAAAAGTATGGATAATCATTGTTAGAAGAGAGCGGAGGCATCCCAAAGGCCTGTAGTTTATCATATGAAATCCTCAAAATCTACAGGCCTGATTTATCATTTGATAGGTTGGTTCACAAACAAAAATTGGAGATAATAGAAATATGTACGTACATTATATAATATGCTGAATCTATAATCTTATGAAGATTCTGAATGTTTTTACTCTGATAGGCGTTATTGCATCTTTTTTCACGTTAGGTGGAATTCTGATTCCAGCAATGGCACAACCTATTGATAATAATCAAACACTGACAACTGTCGAACCACCACGAGAGGGCAATTTGACATCGAATGCAGGTTCTAACATGTCTAATATCACTACTCCGGCCGGTGAAGTCAACACATATAGGTAATATGATTACTTCCCATAGCTGCTTTTGATCAACTTTGCAACATCATAGGTACATAATAGACAGATTCATTGATTTTGGATTTCTTTGTCAGTAGATCATTTCACAAGAATTGGAAACCTATAAGAATTCTTGAGGTAGAGCAATGACAAGTTCATGAATATACTATAATTTACTAGCCACAATTGCCATTTGATTCCATCTCAAATATTTCCAGAATTATTTAAAGTTAGAAAACCCGGAAGATCGTAAAAAACAAGGAGCAAAGATAAAAAGAGATATGAAATAAGGATTGTGCAAAGTAAGATCATAATTCGGAAAATTTTTAAAAAAAAATCTTAATTTTGATTACATTCAAATGTATAAATAAATTAATAATCACTCTGTACAAGGAGACATTGAACACCGGAACTATAAAATCATACGTAATCAGTAGTGAAGGTCAAAATGAATAGGACAGATCTATAGTTTAAATAATTATCGTTTCATATATAATTATGTCATCAAATAATAATTTTAACGAAAGTCCAAATCATTTCATGGTATTAGATGCGATATCTCGAGGTATGAAAAAGATAGACAGTATTGCCAAAGTTACAAAGTTGTCAAGAGATGAAGTGGAATTGATTCTAAATGATCTAAAAAATCAAAAATTGATAAACACCGTTGTTAAGAAGGGTTTTTTTGGCAATAAGAAAACTGAGTATCATGCTTCAGATACGGGTATGAGAATGCTGGATTCAAAAAAACAAGAATTATCCGATAAATCTCAACAACTTCAACAACTCTATGAAACCGGCAATAGGGGTCAAGTGCAGAGTTTCATGGATTCTAATAGAATGTGGATGCCGATGATGTTATTCTCTGGCATTATGAGTATGGTAATGTTTGCATCTATGATGTCCTTTATGGGAATGGCTATGAATCCAGCTGAAAGTGCACAGACGGAAGGTCAAGTAGATGAATCAGGAGGGTCAGCAGCTGAGGATACAGGAGGAGCAGCATCTGATACAGGCGCTTCTGACACTGCCGACACAGGGAGTTTTAGCGACACGGGTGCAGGTGGCGGGATGGATACTGGAGGATTTGATTCATTCTAAAATGAAAATAGTTCAATAACAATTATTTATTTTGGCTCTAGACAAAGTACAAATATGTTTTAAATATCTGGAAAAACAAATATAAAATAACTTATCGTCGTTGGATGTCATATAAAACAGTCAATTCTTTCCGTACAATTAGCTCCATCATGCTAGAAGCTAAGGATGCATGATTTGCATTGCCTATCATCAAAAGAGAAGAGATTTGAGTAATGTAATAAATGAATCAACCAGCCAATCTGAATCAGTAGAGAAAAAAATGAGTTAGTTGACTTGATTTCACATTCCCGACGATATTACATTTCCCGATATAATTGGAAGCTAAATTATCCTACCCCAAAGTTGGATTGATTACTTTGAGAATATAATACAGACGGTTAGTATGTGTTACTTGGTAGTACCACCTGCAATTGTTGGGTTCAGAAAGCCACCATCATTATCCGTTATGTCAGTATCGTTGTTGTTTGGTACTACAGTTATCTGACCTCTGATATGACTCCAGTTGGGATCGTAATAGTTGTATACTCCAGCATTATCGATGGTTATATTATATGATTCACCGGTACCGAAATAGTCCCCATAAAATATGTTTGATGGGCCTTGATCTGGAGTTCCAGACACTAATAGATGCGGAGTAGAGTCATTATTAAGCCAAATAATAGTTGTGCCCTCTGACACCGTTACGTTTGTGGGAGCCATTGGATTTTGACTATCGCTATTTGTGGCTCCAGGATTTATGGTGATTGTAAAATTGCTGTCTTGAGAACTCCACCCCTAATCCGTAATAACTGAGAATAGGGAGAAAGAAAAATATGAACAGCAAAATTATCTTAATCATATTTACATTCTGGTAGCTGGCTTTCGACTATTTATTGATGATCCTAATCATTTGACAGAAATAACTTGAAACAAATTTTATCGATATATCAATCCGATATTGCTCTTATTAATAATACATTGCTTTTATTGTATTTGATAGCCATTTTAACAGGATTAAAATGAATGAGTAATATAGCGTTACTAATTTTAGTTATCTCTGATTGGTAATTTATAGCATCATGATAAATCGCGATCATACGCTGAGAGTAAAAGCAAGGTGTCGATCAATCATTGTTACCAAGAGAATCATTTAATCTCCATTTCCTGTGAGGTGGTTACAAAAATATTCTTAATTTGAACTACTTTGCACCAATTGAATCTATATCACAGATATATTTTACTTGAATAATATTTGTATCCAAGATTATAGTATTTGATTATAAATGATTGGATTTGAGAAAATGCTCCGTATTTCGCAACTACTTATCTTACCAATTGCATAGAAATGGCTAAAAAAAATGTGATTTAGAATTATTATGGCGTTAAAAATCCTATGATATCGAACTTACGGTCTGTTCATATCCATTGGTATATATCTCTATGATATTGCCAAATGGATCTTCGCAGAATGCTATTTTATATCCCTTATTTGGAACAATTTCCCAGACCTTGCTTCGCTGCTTTCCTCCAGTTTCTGAAATCTTGTGGCATAAATCCTCGACGTTTGGATCCGTAATGCATATGTGTGTAATTCCTGATTTCCAATACTCAAAGTTCTCTAGACGTCTTTGTGCCTTTGGCTCCATGTATTCAATTATTTCAAATCCTACCTGATTACCCGAACTCATCCAAACCATTCGCATTTTTTTTAGGTTCGGGCCATGAATATCTTTCAATGCTATCCCTGCTAGGGAATCATCCGCCATAAATTCTACCGGTCCTCCCACCACGGTAAATCCGAGTACCTCCTTATACCATTTTATAGCTTGGTCTAGATCTGATACGCTAATGGCTACGTGATTTAATGTTTTTGGATATACAGGTTGTGATGATGATGGTTTATTTGTGGTGCTAGAATTACTCATATACTAAATCCTTCATAGTTCATATCCATTTTTATTCTTTAACTCTAAAAACATCTTTACTCTATTTTGTCGAATAAACAAATCTATAACAAGCTGAAAAAACATTCAGAAATGATTAGGACCGCAGGGGACTCAACAGTAAAGGTTCTCCCAATGATTCTATCATCAGTCTAATAAAGAGAGATACAAATATTTATTTGCTTTTTTTTGTTAAGAGCCGATACAGGATGAATTCGGTACTAACATATACAAATAGGAGTAAATGGGTGTTTTTTTCAATATGCAGGAAACAGCGACTTAGTAAAATTCCGATCTAAAATTTTGACTGACTCATGCCAAAGTAACAAAACTAGAGTAATACTAGGTATTCATAAAGTTGATATTTGAAGCTACTAGTTTAGATTTTTGAGATCTTAGTTTAATAAATGACTGAATTTGTCAATATTTTTGGAAATTAGTTATTAGTTATTCAAAACTTATATAATTTCATACTCATACAAATTCATGTCTTCAGATAACAGATTTAGTCAAAGTCCAAATCATTTCATGGTGTTGGATGCCATCTCTATGGGTATTAAGAAAATTGACAGCATTGCAAAGGTCACTAAATTATCTAAGGATGAAGTAGAATTGATTGTAAATGATTTACAAACTCAAAAACTAATTACTAAAGACACAAAAAAAGGCTTTTTTGGAAATAAGAAAATTGAAGTTTACTCTACGGAAACAGGATTCAAAATATTAGAATCAAAAAAACAGGAACTAGTCAGTAAATCTAAATATCTTCAGCAACTCTATGAAACCGGCAATAAGGGTCAAATGCAGAGTTATATGGACGATAACAGAATGTGGATGCCGATGATGTTAATGTCTGGAATAATGAGCATGGTAATGTTTGGATCTATGATGTCTTTTATGGGAATGGCTATGAATCCCGCGGAAAGTGCTCAAAGTGAAGGGCAAGCAGATGATTCAGGAGGGTCGGGTGCTGATGATACAGGAGCGGCATCCGATACAGGCGATACAGGTGGTTCTAGCGATATGGATGTAGGTGGAATGGATACTGGGGGCTTTGATTCTTTTTAGTAAACACCATAAGTAATAGTACGGCTACCACCTGCTAACTTCTGTGGTAAAATCAGAGCATTCAAAATACTTTTTATAAATTAATAAGTAATATTATTAAGTGATTTTTTATGTCAGAATTTAAAAGTATTTCCGAATTAAAGAAATTGCTTTCTGCAGATTGCAAAATAGAAAAGGTAGAACCACCTGTGTATGGTTCAGATATAGAGACCTCTATAGTAAGGGTATCACTAAAATGTCCAGATGGTAAAGTTTACACAATCAAAGCATATAAAGAAGAATCGTCTGCTCTAAGAGAATTTATACGATTAAATAGTATAGTCTGATAGACTTACTTAGCTATTACATATTGCCCACCCAAGTAATCTAAGATGCATAATAAGACAACCTTACCGCTATATTTCTACTCTTGGTTCCATCTTCAGCAATTTCCTATTAAAACAATATCATTCCATCTATTAGATTTGGAGTAAATAAAATTGGTTGTATGTGAAGAATATACTAAATCAGTTTCAAAAGATGGAGTTAGGATTTTAAACTTCGGTTCATTAGTTCTGATATTAATCTATCATTAAAATAATTAAGATCTATACAACTAAATTATTAGAGAATAATTCAAAACTAAGGGCTCCATTACTCAAATTTAGGATCCTATCCTGTAAATCGGTGGTTTTTTTGTGTTGAAGTCAAAAAGAATATTGCACTATAATAAGACACTGGTTTTACAATTTGGTACAGTTGGCGTTTATCGGCCATTACTCATCCTTGGTCGAAGGTAGGTAGTTAGGTAAGTAGATACAATTATAGAAAAACAGGGCATTTAGCCTAAACCACATATTGTAATTATGTAATAATCGCCATTACGTTCAATAATGGATATTAAATTTAATAAAATTCAGAATGTAGATACTTTAATTATTATGATACTAATGGAGAGTACTGTCTATTGTTTAATAGGATATTAACCTAGATAATTTATGTATGAAGATAACAAAATAAAATGTTCCTCATGTGGTAAATTATTTACAACCAAGATTCATGAGACAGTCTGCGAAGATTGCTCTAAAGAGCTTGAAAATATAAAATAAATAAAGGAGTTTTCCTGGTAATTTGAATTCTAGTTAGTAGATTATCTACGATCGTCATTATGAATATGCAGATGAGAAAAGTCAATATCTTTGAATAAGGTACTTTCCTAGAACTGCGACAAATTATAATAGAATTTATAGATTCAAGACTATGCAGTGATAAAGCTGGCATTTAGGATTAAGAAGAATTAGAACATGGAGAGAAAATTTTTGGTTTTGAGATCAGATTCGTAATGCACTAGACTTTTACCTTTCAATTCATTCCAAATATCATCAATGTAATCCCGGCTATACTTTGATTTAATGGCGTAAACTTTATTCAGAGACTCTTGCTCATTTTCGCAATAATTAGTACTATCTATTAGAGTAGCAGCTACCTCTAACCACTCCGCTTCCTTGTCTTTAAACAAAGTTAAAAATCTGTCGGTAAAGATTATGTCGTGGGTCCAATTCTTCTCCTTTACGTCAGAAGATATTCTATTAAGATCTAATACTTCATAAAAGTAATTTGCTAGTTCTGGCGAATATGGTCCATCTCTATAAATATTATAGTCATAACCAAAGTTATTTCGTAAAGAGGTTTGTGCTAAAAATACGTATTTCTGTAATTTTAGTCGATTTATAAAACCATTTTCATCGTCTTTTAACAGATTATTTATATTTATCATCTTATTGTCGTAAAGAAAGCATATAAAATCTTGCAATTTCATACTCATATGTTGCTGAATAGATACTATACGTCAAACTATTATATTAACAAGCTGGTCTTTAGTTATGTTTTGCAAGTAGAGATAAAATAATATCCTATCGTAACGTTATTTAAATTCAACCGTCTTTGTTACTTCTGTGGTTTTTGTTATTATTAAAGATCAATTCTAACAAGTAAGACTTTGTTTATGTGGAAGACACTACAAATTCTTATGACAAACATTCCAAGTTGACAATTTTAGATTATAAAAATATTACCATTTATGTTATAATTATTTAATAATCTTCTAGAACTTGATGGAAATTTTTCTAGATTGGAATATAATATATATACCACTTGATAGTATCAACTTCTGAGTAAATATTAAGCTTTTGAAGAAGGAATAATTGATTAGCCTAGGAATTCCAGTAAACATTTAACAAATTATATCTAAGTTAAAATTAAATAGGTAGGTCGCAAAAATTAATGGTAGGTGGAGGTTCTAAAAAAGCTACATGCGTTGCTTTAGTTTGAAATCTAAAATTTAGGAATTCCGTTCTCCAAGGTTGTGGCTGCGATTATAACAGGAAGCACTTCGATATAGGCCATCATTTAAAAATTAAATATTGTATTATTATTTTGACATTTAAGATGAAGACGAACCTTATTTTTATGGATATAAAGATATAAAGTACGTAACATTTTATTCTTTATTTTTTAATATGCTGACTCTCAGTATTCTTGTTCCTAAACCTCAGTATTTAGCTTATTCCCAAACTGAAAATAATACTAATATAAATAGTAATGTTTGGACAAGCGAGCGAAATAATCTCAATATTACAATGAAGCTTATGCCACTAGTTCCTATAATCGATCAGAAAACAAAAATTCTATTTGATGTTAGAACACTAAATGATTCAAGTGAATTTGAGGGGTTGAAGGCAAAAGTAACCCTGACGGATCACGATAGTAGGTTATACAAATTTGAAAATAAAATTATACCTATAAACAAGGGAAAATTTTCAATAGAGTAAATCTTTCCTGATGATGGACAGCATAGAATATTATTGCAATTATACATAAATACAACCGCCTTTACAGTGGGTTCTTTTGATATATTTATACCCCATTCATCAATACAACCACCACCACCTAACCTCAATAAAGATTCTTCACCCAATTCTTCGATAATTTTTTTAATTAGCAGCTTTGTAAGTGGGGATAAGGGTCTGCCGATATTTTCTTTGGTTTACTTCATTTATGCGATAATTGCATACTTTTTGAACCATATAATTTCTTAAGTCAACTAAACTCAAATTATTCTTTGAAATCTTCAAAATAGAGAAAGTGAATTAAAAAATCACCGCCATTTCAATCCGGTGTGCTTATCCAGCAAGAATAACATTAGAGTAGAGCAGATATAGTAAAAAGAAATTTAAATTTATTATCTAGCTGAGATTTCGAAATAGTATTATGCTTATAATCCAGGTTTGATATCCTTGTTCTTTACATTTTGCCTTTATTGAAAAGGACGATATTTTCTTTTGATACTATAATTCTATTTGATAAAAGCATAGATTATTGTTTAACTTAATATTTAATTTATGATAATTTGCGATATGATAAAAAAAATAATTTGATAAATTGATCTAGGAAGTTTATGGGTTATTTAGTAATCGATGGCTTCTGATAAAGCGTCTTTAGTATCAGCATCATAATCTTGGATATAGTCTTCAGTTAAGCTACATGCAATGTCAAAACAGAAAGCTGATTCTGGCTCCTCTTCAATATCGTCGGTACTACTAGTAGTGGTATCACTTGATGTTGTAGTTGTATAGGTATTTGAACGGCTGTTATGTTGCTCTTTACATACCACATTTGGATCTGTTATTTCATTACATGCTGCAAGGGCATTTTGATTTGGGCTGACTATGAAACTAGACATAGAAAACATCAAGCTTGACGGTATAATCAGTATCAGTATCACTATTAGTGTAGTGGATTTCATATTGTCAATATTCTCATAATTAGTATTAAAATTTAATATCATGAAAAACTGAAATAAAATACAGGTATATTCTATCTATTGGTGATATATTTTGAGCAACATACAACAAAATTAATCCTTGTTTTCCTAAAAAAAGATCATCCATAATTATCAGTCTGCTCGATTCGGTGAGGAACGATATCAGAAGCTAAAATTTCTATCCTACTAAAGCGTTTTCGAAGACTTAAACAAAATTATTAACCAGTACAGAATATACAAATTATATTCAAAAATTATTTTAACGTATGTTCTCGGGAAAGATTTCACGAATAATATGTTAACGACAAATATTACAAAAATATCAGCAGTATTAGTTGTAGTAGTATTTGCTATATTAATGACGCTTGGTCCTGCAACATCCAATTTTCAAAACGCATTTTTTAAGAGGTTTGTTACCAATAAATATATACACAGGCATAATTGCCTCAAATTTCATAACACTGCTTGATAATTCAAATCATCGAAAATGTTTGTTGCCTGTAATAGTATTTTAAATAATTCCTAATCCACATCGTAATCAACGGTTTTTATTTACTCTCTTTATCTAGCTCTATGTATATTTTTGAAGGGTTAACATATGGTATGGCTTCCTTGATTTTGTTTTCAATATTGTCAATAACGGATTCGATTGTATCAGTACTTAAATTCTCAATCAAACCCACTTCAATTGCTATCAGAACATCTTCAGCTGCAAAATGCATAGTACGAATTGATTTTATGTTTCTTACTTCCGGGATATTAGTTACCGCATCGTTTATCTTTTTGTAATCTCGTTTGGACATTGCTTCACCAATAAGCATACCCCGGTTTTCTCTAGCCAAAAATAATGCAAAAACCATCAACACTATCCCAATTAAGAGAGACCCTATTGCATCATATGCAGTATTTCCAGTGACATCAGATAGCAACAACGCTACTGCTGCAATTACTATTCCTAGCAGAGCGGCTGCATCTTCTACAAGCACTGTTATAATAACAGGATCTTTGTTTTCTTTAAGTTCCGAGAACAAAACAGGTAAAGTTAATTTATCACCCCTATCTGCTATTGTCTTTCTAAATAATGCAAAGGCTATTCTAATTGCATTTGCCTCAAATACAAAAGCTATTGCCAAAATGATATAATTTATAAAAGAATTTTCCACTCTATGACTATCATGACCACTTAAAAAATAACTGATACCATGTTCTAAAGATAGCACTCCTGATACGCCAAAAATAAGTATGGCTACAACAAACGACCAAAAGAATTGCTCCTTGCCAAATCCAAAGGGGTACTTTTCATTTGCTTCCTTTTGACTTGTCTTCACACCTACTAAAAGTAGCACTTGATTGAAAGTATCTGAGAACGAATGATATGTTTCAGCCCACATAGATGTACTTCCTGTAAATAACGCTGCAATAAGCTTAGATATAGCAATTGCCAAATTACCAAACAATGCAGCATAGATTGCTTTCTTTGATTCGCCCGCACCCACCATTACTTTGTTTTCTTTTGGATTGTTATAAATTTGAATAAAATGTTTATGGATTTGTAAATGACTTTAGTTTATGTGTTTATGAACTAATATTGATTGGATTGTATCTGAATAGCAATTAAAGACTGTAGATTATCTATATCAGGATTGTCATTTGTTTGATGTACGGAGTTAAGTTAAATATCGATCAGATCTTTGTAGTGTAATCTGCGGATAGTTTTGACTAGTTTTTAAAATGAGAGATTGCAATGTATTTTTCTACACGGAAAGTATTAGTTCAATCCCTTCTGCTCTGTCCCTGATATATTGTTCATTCATCTATATTTTTTTCAAAATAAAAGTGAATAGGATGATGTTTTAGTTTTTGAGGATCCACTAACTATTGTATATTATATACTACATCATCTATCTGTGGAAAATTATAAATATATTGTACGATTAGCGAGCACAAGAAATATTGATGAGTCAGAGTTTTCAAATTTGGAAAATAATCGTAACATTAGTATCAGTAGGACTGACAGGTAAACACGAGAAGAACATATAGAAATATTGCAATAATTTAAATAAACATGGATCAGAAAATATCTGCAGATTGTTATTAATAAAAGTGAAATATAGCAAAACTCACGAATAGTCCTACACTTGCAGAAAGTCCTATATGCCAATTTACTTTTCTATATGCATCCGGTATTAGTTCTTCAGTTACAAAAGACATTAGCGCTCCTGCTGCAAAACTGAATACAATGGATAAGTAATATTCGTTTAGAAACAGTGTCAGAAAGTATCCAATTGGACCTCCTATGGCTACAAAGATAAATACCATGCTCCATTTTTGGAGGATCTTTCTTTTGGGTTCGTTCTCTGCAATCAGCTCTCTAGTACCTACAATAGTAGCTGCAAAGTTGCCAATAAATAATGCCAAAGCGGTAGGAAACAAACCCGGGATACCCAGCGCAATCATTACACCTATCATGATAGTTTCTGGATGACTATCTGTTAATGTGCCTATTACTAATAGCTTTCCTGACCCGGTTTTCTCCGTTTGAATTTCTCTTTCTTTGGCAGTTCTTTTTCTCTCTACCGGGTCGTCATGATGAGAAGTATTTGAATCTACAATATCTTGTTCACCGTGATCTTTATTCATAAAAAACGTTGGTTTGTTTTGAATCTTGTATCGTACTAAACTAAAGGTAACAGCTCCTATTCCAAATCCAACTCCCATTGTGAAGATGTCACCCAATTTAACAGATTCTTCCATAATACTAAATGTCACTGTCCCAATAAAAATGCCGGATGAAAACGAGGCAAGATCTGCACGTAATCTTAGCGGATGTCTGTATTCTTTAGAAATGCTTGATGCTATTAAAAAAGGAGATGCTACTAGGATTGATACAAAGATTGTTAGCATCAACGATTCTAAAAATGAATTAGCATAATCAACCATTTGAGCTGTTTACTAATTAGAAGCAAAATATAAATTATTTACCAGAGATTAAACGCAGAAACATATTAAATTATATGATTGTTGCGATATATATTTTAACTTCGTTTTTTCTTGCTTAGTGAACACCGGAATCTTTGCTTAGATCGTGTCTTTTCACAAAAAATATCTTGCAAACTTCGATAATATTACTTAATTCTATTGTCAAATAATCAATTTTCTTTGGGACTAAATTTAGAATAGTAAATATCTAGGTTAATCTTTCTGCTACCTTGCATGTCACAAAGCTCTGACTTGATTACCTACAAGGCTCGATAGAAATCCACTAAATATTATTACCTGGAGCAGTACAATAGGAATTTCATCAACTTTGCAGATGTTTGAGTATTTCTTTAATTAATTTAAAAAAAAGAACCCCTTACTGAAACACCTGATTAATTGATTCGGCTTTTTATTGAATATCTCTAATTTCGTTAGCTGATTCTATAGAATTTGTTATATCCAATGGATTTTGATAAGACTTTTGGTAATATCGCTTAAAGATTTCGACTCATCGGTCGGAGTATCCGGGGACAGATTTATTGCAGAAACATCATTAGAGCCAGTATTTGCAACATACATATTGTTATTACAGGATTATACTCGATACTTTGAGGACCACCACCGACAGAAATAGAATTAATTACTCTATTGCTATTCCAAGCAATTCCAGAAACACTCGATGATCCTCCATTTGTTACGTAAATATTGTTATTGCTCGGACTATATTCTGCAAACCATGGATGTCTTACAACATTTATTGAATCTACCACTGAGTTAGTAGTGCTATCAATAACAGAAATACTGTCAGATTCTGAATTTACTATGTATATAAATTCATTAAATGGATTATATTCGAGAGATATAGGAAAATTCTCCACATCAATAGTTTTAGTAACTGTATTAGTTGTACTGTCAATTACAGATACTGTATCTGAGTAATAATTTGTCACATAGATATTTTCATTATTAGGGTTGTATTCGAGTGCATGTGGACGTTCGCCGGTTGGTGCAGTTCTATGCTAAATAAACTAGACAAAATGATATCTAATATTGTTGAAAATATTCGTAGGAGAAGCTACTGGAAGATAATTTGTACAACTATTTAAATAAACTTTGTCCGTATATAGATA
>Ga0183260_10001440_pt1 | contig 19839 bp, 18 predicted proteins | sample AntDrymUQ4972206_2_FD_129768 | JGI IMG/M metagenome (GOLD analysis project Ga0183260, IMG submission 129768) | Polar desert sand microbial communities from Dry Valleys, Antarctica - metaG UQ497 (22.06) (version 2) (version 2) | ecosystem: Environmental > Terrestrial > Soil > Desert | place...
GAAATGGCTCCGTTCGTCGCGTTCGTCCGCGAACGGCTCCCGGCGCCAACGGATCGCCCGGCAGACGCGGTCCCCCGCTGGTCGGGCATAGCCGACCGATAGGCTCCTGCGCGTGACCGGCCGCCGACTGCTAGCGTTCGTACAGGCGCTTCCCGCTGACGCTCAGCACGAGCACGACCGCCCGCGCCACGATCGCCGCGGCGACCGCGTAGGAAGTTCGGCCAGTCCAAGAACCAGTCGCTCGGCAGGAGCGAGAGCCGCCCGATGAGCTCCCGCAGCGAGCTGCCCCACGCGACGAGCGAGTCGCGCACCCCGTAGATGGCGTAGGCCACGCCGACGAAGTAGACGACTCGGCCGATGGCGAGCATGAGCACGCGCCTGTCGCGCAACTCGATCGGCCTCCGCAGCTCCGCCAGCGACTCGGCCTGCGCCGCGTTCGGCCGCACCAGGCGCGAAGCCATGTACGCGATCGCGCCCAGGAGCCACTCCTGCGAGCTCCCGTCCGCATCGGTCAGGCCGACCGAGACGTGCGACCGACGGCCCCGTCGTGCCGACCGACGTCTCGTGACCCTCGCGCAGCGTCGCCTCACGGATCGTGAAGTTGCCCGGCGGCCTGATCCAGCGCCTCAGCCACTCGGTGAGCGCATCGCCCATACTGCTTGTCAGGGACCATTCGCGCTCTGTCTCCGGAAGCCGATGCTGGAGACCGTGGGCACTGACTCCATTGCCTCTCGGCAACGTCATCGAACGATCATGAAACTCTGACCCGAATGTCTGTGTGGAACGCCCCATGGGTCAACCACGCACCACTCAGGCGTCCTGGCGTCTATTGCCTTTAGGGCTTCCACAACAAATACTTAGAGGCCAGCTCTCTCAAGCTTGACAGGAGGAGTCGATGAGCACACTGGCATATGGTGCCTTGACACGGAAGCGGGCAGAGGCGCCTGCGCGAAGGAGCACCAGGGACAAACCGCCAGGGCTGCGAACCTATGTCGATGCCTTGGCTGCGTTGGTCCCGGCTGAGATCCTGACCGTCCACGCTGTCGTGATCAGTCAGGCGACCAAGACGTCAAGTGGTGTGACCAGCATCACTGAACCAGGCCCGCTTGCATTCTTCTTCTGGGTGTTCCTGGCGCTCGGAGTCGTTCTCTATCTCGTTGGCCGGCGCACGTTCGTGCCAACAGGCTGGGACTGGGCTCGCATGTTCCTCGCTCCGGTCGCCTTCGTCGGGTGGTCAATGCTGCAACCAGCAACGGCGTTCGATGGCGTGGCTCCTGGGTTTGACGAGGGATGGCGGTGGGCGCTCGGACTGACGATCGCGCTCGCCGTGGGTATCGCCGCAGCATTGTTGGGAGCAGATGCGGACAAGCAGCCCGCGGGAAACTCATGACCGGCGTCGCCGAAGGAGGGAATTGATGCCTCACTGGGATCACGGTGACCGCGCTAAGTCGGTGGTGTACATACACGGCATCGGGAACAAGATTGTCGCGCCGGCGCTTAAGCTCGAATGGGACCATGCGTTGTACGCCCGCGATCTCGGCCAAACATCTCAAATGGCTTACTGGGCAGATATTAGGTACCCGGAACCTCTGGGTTCCAACAATGACCTCGCACCGCCCATTGAGACCGCCGATTCGGCTGACGTTGCAAACTTCGGATCTGCCGATGAAACGGTTGCCCAGATTACATCCATGGCCGCGTACGACGGGTTGGACGACCCCGAAGCCGCGGCGATGTTCGACTCCAAGTTTGCACATGAGCTCATTGCCAGTGAATCCCTGGTCATGCCGCAGGCGGAGACCCTTGCGGTAGACCCAACTGCACCCATCCCGGGCTTGATACGCGAACCGGGCTTCTGGCTCGTCACCAAGCTGTTCATCCCCGATGCGCATGCTTACTTCTTCAATAGGCAGCAACGCCAGGGAATCCAGGACCGGCTGCGGACCGTTCTGGAAAGCGCCCCCAAGCCTGTGCTCATCGTTGCCCATAGCTTGGGTTCAATCATCGCGTATGACGTGCTACACGAAGACCGGTTCGCTGACTTACACGTCGCCGCGCTGCTGACCTTCGGGTCCCAGCTCGGGGTGCGAGCGATTCAAGACCGAGTACGTCCCCCCCTTGAGGTGCCAACGCCGGTTCTGGGCGGTTGGCACAATTACCTGGACAAGAACGACAGGCTCCCGATGGGCAAGCTTCTGAAGCCGTTCTTCGTTCCGCACGTCATATACGACCATTGGGTCGACAATCCAGCACCGAACAACCACGATGGCGTCAGCTACCTAGAGGGCGGAGCGCTTCAAGCGGCCGCGCACCGCGCATTTCCACAAGAGTCAGGCCTAGATGCTTCGGGATGAACGCTGGCCTCTGCGTAATTGGTTGGGGCGCAAGCGACCCAAATGGGCCGCGGAGCTGAGCGACGACGACTACCGGTCCTTTCGATCGATGCTTGACGCGAAGCTGCGCGAGCGCGGTCACGTCCCTGACTGGGATGCATGGGAGAACGGTGTGACCGTCGCGCTCCAGGACGGGCTCGAAAGCAGGATGGCGCTCGGTCGCATCGCGGGCGCCTTCGCCGCGGCGCCGCAGGAAGAGCGCGGGGCCCGCCTCGATGACTTCCTTTCGAGCAGCGCGTCTCTCGGGCCGGCCGATGCATTACCAGCGAGCTGGGACGAGGCACGGGAACGCCTTCTGGCGAAGGTGTACCCGCTCAGAGTGACGAGCGAATTTGACCCAGGCATCTTCGTCAGGCCGGTGTCAGACGATCTGGTGGCCGTCCTCCAGATCGAGATGCCGAACGCCTTCCGCAGCATCGACAGGAACGTCGCGGAGCCCTGGGGAACCTCCGAGGACAACATCTGGGCGCAGGCGCTCGAGAACATCCATCTCCGAGTTCCCGTAACGGATGAAGCCCGAGAGGTCGCTCCTGAAACCATCGTGCGTGTCCTCCACGGTCCGCATCGGCTGGTCGTCTCCCACCTTCTCGAGCTCGAGCGGCACCTGACTACATCCGCAACCGACGGCGTCATCGTCGGGTTGCCACACGAAAACCTCCTCCAGTTCCACGCGATTGCGGACGCCTCGGCCGAAGCGGCGCTCGGCTACGTCCTGCACGGGACTGCAGAGATGTTCGGTGGCTCTCCGCACACCGCCATCAGCCCACACACCTATTGGTGGCGCGATGGTGTCATCACCCGGCTCACGGCCTGGATCGATGACTCCGACTCCATCGTCCTCCAGCCCCCAGCCGACTTCGACGAGCTTATGCGCAGACTCATATCCCAGGGAACAGGGGCTCACGGAAGGGATTCGTGACCAATGCCATTGTCAGTTGCCGCGCTCCTGGCCTTTGGCAGCCGCGGCGGCTGCGGCATATTGCTTCTGGCTCTGGCGATGGACCGCAGAGTCCGGCGACGACCGCATTGCGCGCATGTACCACCACTCCTGCGCGACGCCCTTCTCATCGGTCAGCACGACCGATACTCGCGCCGATGGCCCAGTCGACGCGCCGCCCTCCTCGCGAAGCGTGGCCGCCCGAATCCTGAACCCCGCTCCCCGCGCGTCGATCCAGCGCCTCAGCCACTCCGTGAGCGCATCGCCCATCTGGGTGATGGTGTCGCCGCGCTCCTGCTCGCCCATCCCGTGGACGAACAGCAGCCCCAGCCTGTACTGCTTGGCACGGACCATTCGCGCTCTGTCTCCGGAAGCCGATGCTGGAGACCGTGGGCACGGACTCAGTCGCCTCCCGGCAACCTCATCGAACGGTCGTGGAGCTGCGGCGATTGTCCGCGCCAACAGGCCCGCGGTCAACGACTCTCCGCATGGCGCGTGGAGGGCGTCATGCAATGCCACCGGGGAACATATCCGGCACAGAATCTCAGCCAGGCAGAAAGCCGAGTGGCGCGGCGTCCCCCATCCCTCGCCAGGCGGCGCAGACGCAATTGGGGTCCGGAATTGACTTGCCGACCAGTCCATAGATGTCCCAAGGATCTAGGATCGCCCAACTCGGCACCGTCGCCTCCAGAACCGCCTTGAGCGCCGTGATAACGGCGAACGCCGCCGCGAACGCGTTGAGGGCACCGAGGCTCGGTTCCGGATCTCCCACGCCCTGAACATAGCCTTCGCGGGCTAGGGAAGTCCTCTCGGCGGCGGGCAGGTTCTCTTCGCGGATGCGGCGGGAGTCGAGAACGCCTCTACACCAGAGACACCCCGTATCGGCGAAGAGGCTCCGGACTTCGGCGGGCATTCCTGTGACCCCACCCCCCCGAGCTGCCCCGATTCGGACGCCTACATCCACAACGGGCACCCAGTACTGGTAGGCCACCTGATTTAGGAACGCCCGACTGGAGTGCGTATCGGTGGTGTTGATAACGAGATCACTCTCGAGTAGTGCCTCGGCCGCACGTCGGCTACGAACGTCTACGGGAAGCGGACGAATATTCGTGTTCAAGCCAAGTTGGGCCACATGCTCCGCGGCAATCTGGACCTTCGCGGTATTTGCTGCGAGATGCTCGATGCGGCTACCGACGATGCGTCGCAAGTTGGACGAAGTATCAAGGCCGTCCGGGTCGATCACAGTCACCCTTCGGACGCCAGCGCGAGCAAGCATGTCTGCTACGGCCGACCCCGTCCCTCCGGCTCCGACGACTGCGATGTCGAGCCGCCGCACTGTCTGATTGCCTTGCGGGGTGAGAGCCCGTGATTGACGGTCGTCGATATCGGCTGCGCGCAGCTCGTCGTTCGCGATCAACGACCGGACTCCCCCGTCACCAGCCGCCTGGATCGCGCCTAGCTCCCGCGGCCGAGGATCGCCCCGCTCAAACCAAACGCCGGCAGCGTGGCCCGATGACCACACAAGCGATACAAACGGCCCTGGCGCGGACTTCGAGAATGAGTGCGCCCAGCCCCTACTCGTCTCAAGATCAAGTGCGCTTAGTTCCGGTGGATGCGCAGCATCCGGATGCGAGTGGATGAACCCGATGCCAGTCCCCAGCCGCAGGGCCTCGCCGAGCACAAGCGAAAGCCACGACCCGGTCGGCGTAAGCCGGTGGGCGCTTGCTTCCTCCCAGCCGCCGTCGGGCGACAGAAAGACGGTCGAGGCAAGCAGGCGTGTCGAGGCCCCAATCTGGCCCGGTCGGACTAGAAAGAAGGCGCCACTCTCGAGGGGGGCGGCGGCGCGAAACTGCCGATCAAGGGACCGCCAAGTCGCCATCTCAAGGATCAGGCGATCCACTACACGCCCCGCTGTAGGCGGTCATCACAGACCGCCAGATGGGTGTGGATGGTGTGAATCCGTGGGTCCCACACCGGGTAATGCCAACTCCACCGCTGCCAAGTGCGGCCCGCATAGATCTCGAAAACGTCCGCTTGTTGCGGTAGCGACCCGTTCGTCAACGTCACTGTCGGGGACGTCCAAAACATGTCCATTCGCGACTGCGGGTATTGATAGTCAGCCATCACCATCAGGTCGGTCATTTCGGGAGCGTACAGACTGTCGGGCAGTCGGTAGCCCTGGAGGATCACGTAGCTCCGACTGCCGTCCTGGACGATTTCGACCTCATGCCCGCGACCTCGGAGCTCGCCGACATGGACTGTTAGCGGTTCGGATGCCGACATCGGCCGAAGTTCCGGTTACCCGGGATGGCTCGAAAGTGCATCCCAGGCTTGATGGCGATCTCTTGATCTAGTCCGATAGGCGCTCCTGCGCTGGGATCGCCTTCGCCCTGCAGCATGAACAAATCGTGATCGTCGCCAAAACCGCCAAGCGCCAGTAGGTCACGACCCGTAGCGCGCTCGACCGTTACGTCGTGCTTGTTGCGGTTGATGAAGATAGGCGGCATCTGATCACCTCGTTGCGCAATTGGTACAGTCGTTGCAGGTTAGCATCGGTCGTGGGATGTTGCAAGCTCGTTAGAGATGCTGCTACCCTCGAACAATGAAAGCCCAATTCGATAGTGCTCGATTCTTCCGAGCCTTGGACCGCCAGCGACAAGAGTCACGGCTCACATGGCGCCAGCTCGGACGTGAGCTTGGTGTCAGCCCATCGACCTTTTCGCGCCTAGCGCGTGGGCGCAATCCCGACGTCGATACGCTCGTGACATTGACGAAGTGGCTCGGGACTCCTGCCGACGACTTCGTGGTGGGCGACCGCGGACTCGGAAAGAGTGCATTGGCCGAGATCGCGTCCTTGCTGCGCGCGGACCCGCATCTAGCCCCCACGGACGTCGAGCCCCTTGAGGAGATCATGCGAGTCGCCTACACTCGCTTCCGCCGCAGCTCGGAATAGCTTGCCCATGCCACATCGGGTAGCGTCCTCCGCACCTGGCCCATCCGCCCAGAAGGCCGTAGACCCTGCAGTCGAGCAAGCCCTCGAAAAACTCAAGGGCAGGTGGGTTGCCGTGCTTGGATCAGAAGTCGTCGCAGTGGGGGAGAGCCCATCCGAGGTGATTCAAGCCGCACTGCGCCGCGGGGTCACTGATCCAACGGTATTTCAAGTTCCGACCCACCCAGACCACGTCAGCTACTACTGACGGGCCCTATGCCTTGGTACGAGTACTCCGCGATCGGAGGAGAGAAGGCTCGTCCGATGGTTGAGGTCGTCCTATGGCACGGCACTCAGCGCGTCCGAGTGATCGCGCTGTTGGACTCAGGCGCGGATTCGTCGCTGATGAACGCCGAGTATGTCGAGGTCCTAGGTCTCGATCGGAAGGACGCGGTGGAAGTCGAATCCGTCAACGCTGGTGGCGAGCCCATGACCTCGCTCACGTGGCCCGGTGCGCCGCTGGAGATCCAATTCGAGGATGCACGGTTCCCCTTCCGGGGCGCGTTCGCTGAATTCAAGCCCGGTGATGATGGCCTGAACCTCTTAGGTCGCGCGGACTTCTTCTCTCACCACACGGTGACCTTCATGGACGCCGAGGGTGTCGTCCAGATCGACGAGTCGCCATTCTCAGCTCGTCCGCCCGTCGGTAGTGTCGTGCCTACGGCGCCCAAGCCGAAGCCCTAGTCTGCAACCGAGACGCCGCGAGTATCGGTCCGCGCGGCGAGTGCGGGCCTTCCCAGCCTGGGCGAGCGACGATAGTTGCAACGATGGCGACCACCAGCGCCGAGAACGCAGTCGTCGTCGAGCTCAAGCAGTGGAGCGACGGCAGCATCGGTCCGTCGATCGCCGCGAGGGGCCCGATAATCTGAGCGCATGATCCGAAGCGAACTGGATGTCCTTCTCGACAAGGTCGAGGATCCCGCGCTGCGGGATGACCTCCGTGCCCAGATCGATCGGCTCAAGCAGCGCCGCAGCTTCGGTCTCGTATTCGAGCAACACATCCCTGAGCGGGTCCGCCTCCCACAGCACCCGATCCGGATCGGCTCGCAGGTGGTCAGCCGGGATGGCGACGACAGCCCCACCTTCGAAGTCCTAGCCATCGAGGACGGGCTCGCGACGCTCGTCCCGGTTCGAGATGCCGATGGAGCCTACGTTCCGCGCGGAGATCACCCGGTTGCGGGGCACGAACGAGCGGCTCTCGACTCGCTCGTCGTCATCTCCGACTTCGGCGAGCCGGTGCTGCCCGGCTTCCGCTACCTCGGATCGGTCGAGCGCGGCGGCGACAAGCCCTACCACGTAGTCATCAACGGCGAGAACCACCACGCGCTCGAGGCGCTGCGCTTCACGCACGCGGGCAAGGTCGACTGCATCTACATCGACCCGCCATACAACAGCGGCGCGCGGGACTGGAAGTACAACAACGACTACGTCGATGACACCGATGCATACCGCCACAGCAAGTGGCTCGCCTTCATGGAACGCCGCCTGAAGCTCGCCAAGGAGCTGCTGAATCCGAACGACTCCGTGCTCATCGTCACGATCGACGAGCGGGAGTACCTACGCCTGGGTCTGCTGCTGCACCAGACGTTCGCCGGCTCACGCATTCAGATGGTAAGCCTCACGATCAATCCGAAGGGCACGGCGACACCGATCGAGTTCTCCCGAGTCGACGAGTTCGCATTCTTCGTCTTCCACGGCTCCGCGGCAGTGCCGAGTCTGGCAACGGGAGGTGAATCTGCTGAGGTCCGATGGCGCTACCTGAGACGCAACGATCTCGAGTCTGTCCGAGGCTCACGACCTCGCCAGTTCTACCCCATATACGTGGACGCCGACACCATGCGAATCGTCGCTGTCGGTGAACCGCTGCGTCCGGAGGACCGCCGCGAAGACGTCCCAGCGATCTCCGGAGCGGTGCCGGTGTTCCCGATTCGGGAGGACGGCCTGGAGATGGAGTGGGGCCTAACCGGACCGAGCCTCCGCAGGCTGTATGACGAGGGCTATGTCCGCGTGACACCGGGCAAGGAACAACAGCCGTTCGTGTTCTCGTACTTGACGGGGCCGAACATTCGGCGTCTGGAGCGTGGCGAGCTGCTGGAGTTGGGTCGCCGAGAGGATGACTCAAGGATCGTCATTCATCCAAGCGGCCCCATGGCGCGGCCGACCACGGTCTGGCGCGAGACTCGTTACGACGCCGGGGCATACGGGACGTCGCTGCTGCGGTCCCTCGTGCCTGACAGGCGGTTCCCTTTTCCCAAGAGCCTGTACGCCGTAGAAGACTCGATTCGCTACTTCGTCAAGGACAAGCCTGACGCGGTAGTGGTCGACTTCTTCGCCGGCTCAGGTACGACCGCCCACGCCGTAATGCGGCTCAATAAGCAGGACGGTGGTCGACGCCAATCGATCATGGTCACGAATAACGAGGTGGCCGTCGACGAGGCCAAGGGCCTGCGCGCAAGGGGCCTGCGGCCGGGTGACCCGGAATGGGAGATGCTCGGCATCTTCGAACACGTCACGCGCCCCCGGGTGACCGCGGCGATCATGGGCCGAACGCCTGAAGGCGAGCCGATCAAGGGCGACTACAAGTTCACCGACGAGTTCCCGATGGCCGACGGCTTCGAGGAGAACGTCGCTTTCCTGGACCTCCGCTACCTTGACGCGGACGACGTCGACCTCGGCTTGGCGTACGACGACATTGCGCCGTTGCTCTGGCTACGGGCCGGTGCCCAGGGACCGATCGCGCCGCGCGTCGATGACGCCGGCAATCCGCTCCCCTACGCTTGGACCGAGCGGTACGGCGTCCTGTTCGACGAGGACCGCTGGCGCGGCTTCGTCTCATCGTGCCCAGAGACGGCTCGCGCCGCGTTCATTGTCACGCACTCACCCACCACGTTCGTCGGCATCGCGGCGGAGCTGCCGCCCAACATCGACACCCTGCGCCTGTACGACACCTACCTGTCGATGTTCCTGCCCGAGCGGGGTCGAGCCTGATGCGCTACGAGCTGCGCGACTACCAGCGCGATGCGGCCATCGAGGTCATCAAGCGACTCCAGAGATCCCGTCGCGACGTGGCCGAGGGCGATCGCTCGTCGTTCGCCCTCTCGGCCATCACCGGCTCCGGCAAGACGGTCATCGCGACCGCGGTCATCGAGGCGCTCTTCTTCGGCTCAACAGACCTCGGCACTGAGCCCGATCCGGGCGTGACCTTCCTGTGGATCACCGACGACCCCGCGCTCAACCGGCAGACGAAGAGCCGCATGCTCGACTCGTCCGAGCTGCTGACGAACTGGCAGCTGCGCGAAGTCGACGAGACGTTCCCAGATGCCAACCTGGCGCCCGGCCATGTTTACTTCCTCAACACCCAGAAGCTGTCGAGGTCCAGCCGCCTTGCACATGGCGGCACGAACGCGAGGGAGTTTTCCTTCTGGGACATCCTGCGCAACACGATCCGCGGAGGCCAAGGGGACCTTGTACTCGTCCTTGACGAGGCGCACCGCGGCATGAAGCGCGCAGCCGATCGGCAGACGATCGTGCATCGGCTCATCAGCGGTGAGTCTGGCTCCAACCCGCCTGTGCCCATCGTCTGGGGCATCTCCGCCACGATCGATCGGTTCAGCCGCGCGATGGGCGAGGTCACCGACCGCATCAGCCGTCCGAACGTCGTGGTCGATATCGCGCGCGTGCGCGCATCGGGCCTCGTCAAAGACGAGATCGGCCTGGACCAACCCGACGAGAAGGGCACGTTCTCGACGACGCTCCTGCGGGAGGCCGTCAAGGCCACGCGCTCATACGAGGAGCGCTGGGCGGCGTACTCGGCCGCCGAGGGCGAGCCCCAGGTGCTGCCCGTGCTCGTGGTCCAGGTGCCGGACAAGGCAAGCGATGCCAAGCTCATCGAGCTCGTCTCGACCATCGAGGAGGAGTGGCCGGGCCTCGCTCCGCGAGCCATTGCCCACGTGCTCGGGGAGCACCAGACGCTGACGCTTGGATCACGGACAGTCGAATGGGTGTACCCGGAGTCGATCCAGACCGATACGGACGTCCGCGTCGTGCTGGCCAAGGAGTCGATCTCGACCGGCTGGGACTGCCCGCGCGCGGAGGTCCTCTACTCGGAGCGGCCGGCGAAGGACGCGACGCACATTGCCCAGATCATCGGCCGGATGGTTCGCCAGCCGCTGGCGCACCGGATCGCGACCGACGATGCGCTCAACTCGGTCATGTGCTACCTGCCGCTGTTCGACCGCAAGGCGCTGGCCGCCATCAAGGACGCGCTCGAGGGCACCGGGCCGGACAACGGCCAGCTCCGCGTTGCGGCGACGGTCGTGCGGGCACCGCAGATCTTCGACCGCAATCCAACCCTGGATCCGGAGGTCTTCGACTTCGTCGGCGCATTGCCCAGCATCCCGACGCCCGACCGCACGGCCAGCCCGCTGCGGCGCGCCAGGACGCTCGCCCGTCTGCTTGCTGACGATGTCTCGGGCACCCCGCTGCTAGCAAATGCGGTGGCCGCGCTGACCGAGCGCCTGAATGGACGATTGGACGGCCTCGCCGCGGAGCACAAGTCCGCCGCGGACGCGAACGTCAACGACCTGCTTGCCGCGTCGGTTCGGAGGTCACGCATTACGACCGTCGGCGAGGACATCGGTGCCGAGCCCGAGGTTCGGCGTATCGCGACGCATGCACGCGATGTCGCCCGGGACAGCCAACGGGTCATCAATCGTGTGCCCGAGGGAGCCGGCAAGGCGTGGTTCGCGCATCGGCTGGAGGCAGCCGGAGCAAACGCAGATCGGGATCACGTGCGGGTCCAGAGCGCCGCGCTCCTGAGCTTGGAAGGCGTGGTCAGCACCGTCGAGGCGACCGCCACGGAATGGGTGCACGAACAGCTCAACCAGTTCCACGTCTCAATTCTGAACACAACTGGCGCCACGCGAGACGCGTACAGCCGGGTAAAGGAACAGACGACGTCCCCCGAGGCGGTGACGGTGGAGCTACGGGCCAACGAGCGGGCCGCCAGAAGTGATCGCGGTGGCGAGGACCTGCCGCGCTATCCGGCGCACCTCTATTCCGACGGAGCAGGACAGTTCCCAGTCGACCTCAACGATTGGGAACGTCGGGTCGTCGAAGCCGAACTCGCACGGCCGGAATTCGTAGCTTGGTACCGCAATCCAGGAAACGCCACGCCGGCATCGCTGCGCATCGCGTACACGACCGATGCGAACGAGTGGGCGTCACTTCAGCCGGACTTCCTCATCGTGTCGCGCCGCTCCGATGGGACGCTCGGTGCCTCGATCGTCGACCCACACGGCGACCACCTAGCCGACGCACGCGCGAAGCTGCGCGCGCTGGCTGACTTCGCCGAGCGGTTCGGCAATCGCTTCGTCCGCGTCGAGTCCGTTGCCCAAGTGGAAGACGGGAGCCTGCGTGCGCTCGACCTCGCCGATCCGGACGTGCGCGCCGCGGTGACGGCGTTCGAAGGCGGCAAGGTGACCGCGCTTTACCAGTCGGACCACGCCCGCCCCTACCCTTAGGGTATGACCTTCCATCGGTCGTGCAACTATTGCTAACCTAGCGGCCACAGCACCGGGAGGGATCAGGGTTGATGCGAGCGGCTGAGCGTGCGGCGCAGGCCGATGAGGGTTACAGCGCCCGCCCGACGGCCGGCTTCTGGCCATGGAGCAACCCGCAGCCCGATGGCACCCTAGGCCCGACGTCGAGGCCGGCCTTAGCAGATGCCCTGGAGACGCGACTGCCGATGTCACCGGACTCGCACCCGACTCTGCGCCGACGTCTACACCGCCCAGGCTTCGGGTTCGCCTACGCCGGCGTCATCTGGACTCCCGATCGTCGGAGCGAGGGCGCCTAGTTCCACGCGTGGTTGAAGAAGCCACTCCGAGATTAGGGGTTGATCTGCCGAACGCACCAAGGCAGGCATTGGAGGCCTATGCGCACTGAGGAACTCGCTGGACAAGCTCCAGCAGCCTTGATTGAGGTTTGGCAGAAAGAGACTCCGGATCTGACCCCTATCCAAGGTAACGCCATCTCATCCGGATTACTGGCGTCGAGCAAGAATTTTCTGGTGATGGCGCCGACTAGTTCCGGGAAGACTTTGGTTGGGGAGATGGCGGCGGCCACTGCCGCGTACACCCGACGAGGGAGTTCCGTATTCGCTGTCCCCTTCAAGGCGCTTGCTGACGAGCACTTCCATCGGTTCCGGGATCGGTACGGCGATGCCCTCTCTGTAGTCGTCTCGACCGGCGACTGGACCGAGTACGACGAGGACATCTCCAGAGGCAACTTTGGCCTTGCCGTGATGACCTATGAAAAGCTCGCGGCTCTTCTCATACAGACGCCCGGCCTGCTGGCCCGCCTCAATTGCGTGGTGATAGATGAGGTGCAGATGATCAGCGAGGCGGAACGGGGCGCCCGGCTCGAGTTGCTTATCACAAGCTTGCTGGGCGCAACTGAGCGTCCTCAGATCATTGCGCTATCCGCCTCCCTAGATGCACTCAATGAGCTCGACGAGTGGCTTGAGGCCGACCTGGTGACCTCCTCGGAGCGGCCTGTCCCCCTGTACCAGGCGGTGGTTGGCCCTGGCGGAGAGGCCCTAGCCGTCGTTGATGGCGAACTGCGCCGGACGACCTTGGTTCCGGCGGCTGCTGACCGCGATGCCGTTCTCTCCGCATTGGTAGCGTCACACGTGAGCGCTGGGCGGCAATTGCTGGTGTTTCGGACAACGGTCGCAGCTACCCAAAACACGGCGGAAGCTCTTGTCAGAGCCCTGCCTGCTCCGGGCATTTCCTCTGGCATCGCGGATCGCCTCAACGAGTTGGAGAGTTCGGACGTCACGAATGCTTTGCGGCGAACGCTCGCCGCGGGCGCCGCCTTTCATAACGCCGACATGTCCCCGGAAGAGCGTCGGTTCGTCGAGGATTCTTTCCGCACGGGCGACGCGAGAGTGCTGGTATCCACAACCACCCTAGCAATGGGCGTCAACCTCCCCACGGACATCGTGATCGTAGCCGACACGAAGCGCTTCGCCCCGCACCCGCAAGGCGGTTGGCAAGCCACCAACATATCCGTGTCCGAGTACCGGAACGCTGCCGGTCGGGCCGGCCGACTCGGGCTCCGAGCCGAAGGCACGAGCCTGCTGTTGTCCGAAAACGACGAAGAACTCCGACAGCTCCTCGATTTCTACATCCTCGGCGAGGTTGAGACCGTCGAATCTCAGATACCCCGGCGACCCTTCACAGATTTGGTGTTCCAAGTCGTGACGAGCCGCAACGGCTGCAGTCGAGAACAGATCGTCGAATTGGTCACACGGACGTTTGCCTTCCGGACTTTCTATGACCGGCTCGGATCGGGACTTGATGAGGTGACCGCCGCCGTCACGGCGGCAGTGGCACGGTGTCTTGACGCCGGTCTGCTGGTCGATGATGACTCGCGGCTATTCGCCACACCGATCGGCCAAGCCATGGCGCGGCGCGGGGTCAGCTTCGAGTCTGCGCTCGCCCTCGCCACAGTCGTTCAACGCGAAGTCGAAGGAGCTCAGACAGCGGCCGAGCTCTATTACGCGGCTGCAGCGACTCAAGAAGCAGGAGGCCATCCATACGTCCCCCGGGTTCGCGGGCAACCCGTCGACCCGCGACCAATGCCGGCCGCGGACGGCATGGTTACGAGCAGCGCTTCCGGTCCGCTGGCAGCCGCACTGAGTGCTCATAGGATCTCCGAGGACCAAGCGAAGGCTCTCGTAAAGACATCCTCCCTAATGGACTTTGCGTCCGCGATGGAGTACCCGGCGATCGCCCGTCGCTACTCGGGCGCGGCACCTTCCAGGGTGATGAGCTTGGGAAGAAATGTCGCATGGCTCTTGGAAGCAATCGCCGAAGCAGCAGGAGCGCTTGGCATTTCCAATGACCGCATCACAGAGCTTCGCAAATTCTCCGTCGAGGCTCGATATGGCGTTCCATCCGACGCAGCAGAGCTAGCCCGACTGCGGGTCCCCGGAATAACACGGGATTTGCTGTCCCGACTCATTCCGATCGGCTTAGCAAGCGCTGAAGCTGCCCTAGGCGCGTCCAGCGCAGCCTTTGACGGGGTCCTCACCGCCAGCCAAGTCGCGCGACTGAAGGAAGCGATCCTGCGTGACGCTGAGGAGTCGCTCGCGCGGCAGAAGGCCGGCCAACTTGCACGTCTGGAGCGACTGACCATTCCCGCGCGGATCCTTGAGCAACTGTACGAAGCGAGGGGGGCTGCCTTGGAGCAGGCCGTGACGGAGGCGCTTGCGCACATGGGAATCTCCGCACATAGGCTTCTACGCCAGCCCCACGGCGAAGAGGACATTCAGGTTACGCACCCCGATGGGATCATCACGGTGTCGGTGACCGCCTCTGATGCCGCGGCCAAAAAGGTGACGTGGAACAAGGCACGGGAGGTTTTGGGAACGGGGGCGGGTCTCAATCCAGTCAACTTCGTCTGCATTGGCCGGCCGGACTTCGACGAGCTCGCTATCCGCCGTGCAGGGGAGATTGCCCGTGAGACAGGTCCTCGATCGATTCTCTTGGTCCCACTCGCCGTATTTGCCGAAGCCTTCGTCCGAGTTGTGGAAGGCCAAATGGAGGTGAACGATGTTGTCGCAGTCCTGGGTGATCAGACCGGCTGGCTCACCATTGACAATCTGCCACGAGCGGTCTCACCGAGTGAGTGAAGGCGAATTCGGACGCGTCTGGAACCAGGTCCATCAACTAGCTCGCTGCGTCCACACCGCCCAGGGCTTCGAGTTCGACTATGTCGGCGTCATCTGGGGCAACGACCTACGCTGGGATCCCGCCTCAGAAGACTGGATCGGCGACTCCGGCGCCTCGCACGATTCGATCATCAAGCGCAGCGGTCTACTTCGATGACGCGGCGACGAGGCAGGTCGCCCTTGACCGCACTCAGCGCGACCGATGAGGTGTCATGCGCGCGCGTCAGACTGTTTGTGCGCGCCGCCGACGCGGACGCGGACGCGGACGCGGACGCGGACGCGGACGACTAACGTCATCACCGTGGGCCGGCACCGATGAATGAATCACTAAGGCATACTCCTCTTAAGGCACCATCCGTCAACGAGGTCCACCAAGTGGCGATCTCCGGAGAACACCTGAAGGCTCTGGTCCAACGCCACATAGAAGGGGACGAAGAGGGCTTCTACTCAGTCGCCACACAGGTGGCTGCGAGGGCCGCCCGCTCTGGTCGGACGCGCTTTGCCCAAGAGCTGCAGGCGTTGATCACGACGGCACGCGGCCGCCATGCTGCGCCAGGTCTCAAGCCCACTCCACTGGCTCAACCCCGCGGCGAGTTGGCAGGCCTGATGACCGTCCAGTATCCCTCAGTCCGACTCAACGATATGACCCTCACCGCCGAGACGATGTCTCGCCTCACTCGAGTCATTACCGAGCAGAGACAGCGCGATCGACTTGAGGAACACGGCCTCGCCCCGATTCATCGAGTCCTACTGTTGGGCCATCCTGGAACGGGCAAGAGCATGTCAGCAGCCATGCTTGCCCATGAACTGAGCCTGCCGCTATTCACTATCCAATTGGATGCGCTCATGAGCAAATTCATGGGCGAGACAGCAGCCAAACTCCGTCTGATCTTTGACGCCGCGTCCACCACCCGAGCCGTCTATCTGTTCGACGAGTTCGACGCGCTGGGCAGCCAGCGAGCACTCGGCAACGACGTCGGGGAAGCTCGTCGAGTACTCAACTCCTTCCTTCAGTTTTTGGACGCGGCATCGACGGACAGCTTGGTGGTCGCGGCGACTAACCATCCAGACTTGCTCGACCGGGCTCTCAATCGGCGCTTCGACATCGTCGTCGAGTACGACGTGCCCGAGGCAGAGGCGGCGCTCGAAGTCATGCGCAATAGGATGGCGCTAATGGATACCAAAGCGATCGACTGGGCAAGGGTGCGAAGCGAGGTCAGTGGGCTCAGCCATGCGGAACTCGTTCGTGCGGCTGAATCTGCTGCAAAGAACGCTCTTCTTCATGGCGCCGTTGCTGTGGACACCAAGTCGATCGTGAATTCCCTCAGGGAGCGCAGACGACAGACGGATGGTTGACGACCGTCCACCTCAACGGGATTTGCCGCACATCCTATTACCGACCAGGCCCATTGCCGAGGCATTTAGGCCCCGAGGTGGTGGTGGTGGATCCGCACTCCAAGCCGTCGCCGATCGCGCTCGACATGCCGAGCGCCTACGCGGCCAACTACAGAGCGCAGTTGCGCACTCTCAGCAACTCGCCACACAGGCGAACCCGGACCTGCGACCGCCAGGGTTTGTACTGACTGTTGAAGGATGGAGTGGTGACTTCGACCTTGCACTCGAAAGTCTAGATCCGTTACGAACCGGGATCGAGCTACTTGGCGTGCGACCAGGGACGGCCGATCGGGGTGAAGTCGCAACGGTCTTCGTCCCATTCGATAAGACCAGTCACTTCTTCCGGCGTCTCGATGAGTACGCCACCGCCCTCACGCCCAAGGGCAACCCGCGACATGGACCACTTATCGCCAACATCGAGCGCTTGCGAGAGGCAACTCTCCGAGAGCTTTGGACGGACGCCGCGCCGTTCCCTGAGGCGACCGGCCGTATCTGGTGGGAGGTCTGGCTCCGCAGGACGGCTGACGCGGAGGAGATCCTTGCTCGCGTTGCGGAGTCCCTCGAATGGAGGCTGGCTGCGCGTTCAGTCGCATTTCCGGGGCGCTTGGTCACTGCTGTTCACGCGACAGCTGGGAGCCTTGCTAGCTCGCTATCTACCTCGCTGCCAATTGCTGAGCTCCGAAAGCCCCGGTTGGCAGAATCGCCAGTCGAACTTCCCAAGATCGAACAGCAAGGGCTGGTTGCGGACTTGGCCGGACGGATTGATCCCGCCGCCGATGGCGCGCCAGCAGTCTGCGTCCTCGATACCGGTTCGTATCCTCACTCTCTCTTCGAGGGTTCCCTCCATCCATCGGATCGTCTAAGCATCGTGGGCGATTCTGGGCTCGATGCGGAGGGCCACGGGACAGCGATGGCTGGGCTTGCCCTGTATGGAGATCTGTCGGGGCCCCTTACTTCGCCTGATCGCGTTCGCCTCGAACACCGCCTCGAGTCCGTAAAGATCATCCCGGATCTGCCAGACGCGCACCCGCCAGAGACGTACGGCGCCGTCACCGCGGCGGGCGCGACGCTGGCTGAAGGACGTCGTCCGCAGCGAAGGCGAGTGTTCAGTCTGGCGGCCAGCGCCGACACCGTGCACTTGGACGGTCGCCCGACCCTCTGGTCTGCCACGGTTGATGCCCTCGCCTTTGGCTCCGACGTGGTCGCCACAGCGGGAGGTATTTCACTCCTGTCCGACCCAGATCCAACAGCGGGACGCCTCTTCTTGGTAGCTGCGGGCAACGTCCGAGAGAACTTTCAATCAGACCACCTAAGCCTGTCGGATGCTTCGCCTATTGAAGACCCGGCACAAGCGTGGAACTGCCTCACAGTCGGCGCGTTCACCGAGTTAACCGATGCACCGGCGGACCCTTCGTACGCTGGATACACGGCAATGGCACGTAGCGGTCAATTGTCTCCCTTTAGTCGGACCTCGACGCTCTCAGACCGGAAGTGGCCGCTCAAACCAGACATCGTTCTGGAGGGCGGCAATGTGCTGGTGTCGGCGCACGGAGGAAACTTTCTCTGGCCTTCGTCAGTGCAACTCGTGACCACCTCAGTCCACGAGCCCCAGGGACGACCGCTGGAGAGCGCAAATGCAACCAGCGCGGCGGTGGCACAGGCAGCGCAGCTCGCCGGACGCGTCACAGCCCGCTACCCTGAATTCTGGCCTGAGACCATTCGAGGACTCCTGGTCAGCGCGGCGCGATGGACCACCCCAATGTCCGCGCTCGTCGACCGAGCCCGGACGAAGCCCGAGCGGCAGGCTCTGGTTCGGCGATACGGGTTTGGTGTTCCGACTCTGAACGCGGTCCTAAGGAGCGCATCAAGCGCCGTCACCATGGTCTCGCAGGCAACTATTCGGCCATTTGAGCGCCCTGCTGGGGGTAGTGCACGCCTGCGGGAAATGCATATGCACGAACTTCCTTGGCCCCGACGCGAGCTCCTAGCGCTTGGAGCGACGGAGGTCGAGCTGCGCGTCACGCTTAGCTATTTTGTGGAACCGAATCCGTCGTCGCGTGGTTGGCGAGGCCGATACGTATACCCCTCGCATGGGCTTCGGTTCGATATTCGCCGGCCGACCGAAAGGACACCGGCGTTCCGAGCTCGGTTGAACGATCTGGCTCAATCAGAGGAGGCGGGCACTGCCGCAACCGGCCCCGAACCCGCTTGGCTTCTCGGACCAGTGGCCCGACACCATGGATCGTTGCATAGCGATATATGGCGCGGCACCGCCGCCGAACTTGCCGACTCAGGCGTTGTGGGGGTGTACCCAGTCGGCGGGTGGTGGAAGAACAACAATCGCGACGATCGCATGGAGCTGGACGTTCGCTATTCGCTCCTGGTGTCGCTAAGCACGCCGGAGGAGGAAGTCGATCTCTACAATCCGATCGTCGCGATGGTTCCGATACCGGTCCGCGTGGCGGTCTGACCTAGGCGACTTCGACTGCCAATGGCTCTTTGTCCCACGCCCGCGAGAGCAGCGCACACATCGAAGGTCGGTCAGCTGCAACCCGACGTGGCTCCACAGTTGATGCACTTGTAGCAGGAGCCGTTTCGGACCATGATCGAGCCGCAGTCGGTGCACGCCGGCGAGTCGGCAGTGTCGAAGACGACGGGCGCCTGGCCGGCTGAGAGCCGCTCGGCCCGATCCTTCGCCTCCCCGTTCTGCGCCACGATCTTCAGTCCATCCAACAGCCCGTTGGCGACGACCTCCGTCTTCGCCGACACCACCTCACCCACGGCCGCCACGAGCTCCTCATCGGTCACCTCGCGCCCGGCTGCCGCCTCCGGCTGAGCCGGATCGGTCGAGACTTCACCCCCAGCGGAACGTCCCGGAGCCGCCTCGGTCAATGGTTGAGCCGCTGGCGGGGTCGCGGATGCGGCTGTTGCGGAGCCAGCCGCGTCCGGGGCACCGGCAGGGGCTTCCCCACTCACGGCAGGCGCATCCGAGAGCTTCAGCTGACGATTGATGATCCCCACCTGGTCCTTATCGGTCTGCGACATGAACTTGGTCGCCATGTACCTGAAGATGTAGTCGACCAGGCTCTTCGCCATCGGGATATCCCGGTTGGTCGTGAAGCCTGCCGGCTCGAACCGCAGGTGGCTGAACTTGTTCACGAGGTCCTTGAGCGGGACTCCGTACTGGAGCGCCAGGCTGATGGCGGTTGCGAAGCTGTCCATCAGGCCCGAGATCGTCGAGCCCTCCTTGGCCATGCGCAGGAATATCTCGCCCGGCGTGCCGTCGTCGTACAGGCCGATGGTCAGGTAGCCCTCGTGCCCGCCCACGTTGAACTTGTGGGTGATGCTGGCCCGTTCGTCGCCCAGGCGCCTTCGGTACGGCTTCGGC
>Ga0183260_10001442_pt1 | contig 19822 bp, 15 predicted proteins | sample AntDrymUQ4972206_2_FD_129768 | JGI IMG/M metagenome (GOLD analysis project Ga0183260, IMG submission 129768) | Polar desert sand microbial communities from Dry Valleys, Antarctica - metaG UQ497 (22.06) (version 2) (version 2) | ecosystem: Environmental > Terrestrial > Soil > Desert | place...
ACGTCAGCCCTCGAGCACGGCGCCGTCCTCGATGCGCCGCTGCCCGGAGCCGTCCGCGCTCACGCTGACGCTGCCCCTGACCACGACGCCGCGGCCGAAGGCGACGTCGCCCTCGACGGCCAGCCGGTCGCACTCCACCAGCGACGGGGCGCCCTCGGCGAAGCGGGCGTCGAAGTCGCCGAGGCGCTTGAAGTGATCGTCGTCGAGGTCGATGACCGGCGGGCGGCCGCCGCGGCGGGAGTCCAGCTCCACGCGCGCGTCGTCCGCGAGCCCGTAGGCGTCCGAGCGCAGCGCGAGCAGGTCCTCGGTCGTCTTGACCGGCGAGAAGCGCCGGCGCGGCACGCGCAGCGGCCGCCCGCCCTCGAACACGCCCACGGCGGCGCCCATCGCGGTCTCGAGCTGGAACACCTCCGGCGTGGACTTGTCGCTCGGGTCGACGGTCTTGCGGTTGACGATCAGCGGCAGCCCCAGCACGCCGTCGCGCTCGGAGAGCAGCGCCTTCAGCGCCCGCAGGTCGACCCACAGGTTGTTCGTGTTCACGTAGCGATGGCGGGAGATGTCCTGCAGCGCGCCGAGGTCCTCCTCGGGCGTCTGCGCGCTCTCGCGCAGCACGTAGCCGCCGTCGCGCCGGTGGGCGATGTGGCCGCCCTTGCGGTCGGCCTCCGTGCGGTCGGTGACCTCCATCACGAAGGGGATCTCCTCGCGCGCGATCCACGCCAGCACGCGCGGCTCCAGCACCGCCGCCAGGTTGTCGGAGTTGGAGATGAACGCGTAGCGCAGGCCGCCGTCGAGCAGCGCGTCGAGCATGCCGGAGGTCAGCAGCGCGGTGTAGAGGTCGCCGTGGCCCGGCGGGCACCACTCCAGCGCGCGGTCGTCGGGCCACTCGGCCGGCGTCAGGCCGTCGACCAGCAGCTTGGGCTCCTTGTGCTGGACGAAGTCCGCCGGGACCGCGGACTCGAGCTCCGGGTGGGCGGCCAGCGCCTCCAGCGAGGCGTCGCGGGTGTAGAAGGAGTTCATGAGCACGAGCGGGACCGGCGCGCCGGCGCGCTCGCGCAGCGCCGCCACCTGGCGGGCGATCACGTCGAGGAACGTCATGCCGTCCTTGGCCTCGATCAGCGACTTCGCCTGCGTCATGCCCATGCTGGTCCCCAGCCCGCCGTTGAGCTTGAGCACGACCGCCTCCTCGAGCGGTCCGTCCTCCTCGGGCAGCGAGTCGAGCTCGGCCACCTCGTCGACCGGCTCGATCCCGGCCTCGGGGAGCATCCCCGTCTCGCCGCTCTCGAGCTGCTCGTAGTAATGCCGGAACGTCTTGACCGCGGCGTCGGGGATCCCCTCCGCCTCCATCTTCTCCACGCTCGCCCGCAGGCCGTCCTCGCTCATCGGCGCGCGAGGCTAGCGGACACCGCCGCCACGAGCCGGTCCACGTCGGCATCGGTGGTGGACCAGTTCGAGAACGAGACCCGCGCCGCGCCGAGGCCGTGCCAGACGGTGCCGCCCAGCCACGCCTCGCCGCCGCGCTGGACGGCCTCGACCACCCGCGCGGTCTCGGCGTCGCCGTCGCCGAAGCGCACCAGCACCTGGTTGAGCACGACGTCGTTGAGCACGGCCGCGCCGTCGAGCGCCTCCATGGCCGCGGCGAGGCGCCGCGCGTGCGCGCAGCAGCGCTCCACCAGCTCCGCGATGCCGGAGCGCCCGAGGTGGCGCAGCGCGGCGTAGACCGGCACCTGGCGCCCGCGGCGGGACATCTCCGGCGTGCGCGTGAGGCCGCCGTCGTCGCCCGTCAGGTAGTCGGCCGACGCGCTCATGGCGGCGGCGTGCGCCTCGCGGTCGGCGACGATCGCGAGGCCGCAGTCGTAGGGCACGTTGAGCCACTTGTGGGCGTCTACCGCCCAGGAGTGCGCGGCGCCGGCGCCGGCCACGAGGCCCCGCAGCCGCGGCGACGCGGCCGCCCACAGCCCGAAGGCGCCGTCCACGTGCACCCAGGCGCCGGCCCCGCGGGCCGCGGCGACGATCGGCTCCAGCGGATCGCACGCGCCGGTGTTGACGTTGCCGGCCTGCGCGCACACGATCGCCGGACCGCCGTCCAGCACACCCGCGAGCCCGTCCGGCCGCATGGCGCCGCCTGCATCGACCGGCACGCGGACGATCCCGGCCGAGCCGAAGCCGAGGATCCGCAGCGCCTTCAGCAGCGAGACGTGGACCTCCTCCCCCACGACCACCTTCACGGGCGGAGCGCCGGTCATCCCGCGCTCCTCGACGTCCCAGCCCGCGCCCGCCAGGACGCGATGCCGCCCGGCCGCGAGCCCGACGAGGTTGGCCATCGTCGCGCCGGTCACGAAGCCGACCCGCGCGCTCGCGGGAAGGCCGAGGACGTCGAGCAGCCAGCGCTCGGCGATCGTCTCGACCGCGGCGCCGGCGGGCGAGGGCACGCGCCCGAAGTGTGGCCCGTCCCAGGTCGAGACGAGCCAGTCGGCGGCCACGGTGACCGGCAGCGCCCCGCCGGTCACGAAGCCGAAGTAGCGCGGGCCGGCGGTGCCGACCATGCCGGCCTCCAGACCCGCGATGGCGTCGAGCACGGCCTCCGCCGGCTCGCCCGTCTCCGGCAGCGGGGCGTCGAGCGCGGCCAGCACGTCGTCGTAGCTCCGCGTGGCGCCGACGGGCCGCTCCGGGAGCGAGGCGAGATACGCCTCGGCGATCTCTGCGGTGCGGCCGAGCAGGCTCATCGGCCCAGACGATCCCACGACGAGAGGTACAGCGCTTGCTCGGAGGTGAGCTCGTCGATCTCGATGCCCAGGGAATCGAGCTTGAGCCGCGCCACCTCGCGCTCGAGCCGCGCGGGCACCGCGTGCACGCGCTTCTCCAGCGTGCCCGCCGAGCGCACCAGGTGCTCCACCGAGAGCGCCTGCAGCGCGAACGAGACGTCCATCACCGCGGCGGGGTGCCCCTCGGCGGCGGACAGGTTCACCAGCCGGCCCTGCGCGAGCAGGTTGAGCCGGCGCCCCCCGACGACGTACTGCTCCACCAGCGGGCGCACCTCGCGCTGGGCGTCGGCCGCCTCGGCGAGGCCGCGCACGTCGATCTCGACGTCGAAGTGCCCCGCGTTGGCGAGCACGGCGCCGTCCTTCATGCGCTCGAAGTGGGCGCGGTGCAGCACGTCGCGCGCGCCGGTGACGGTGACGAAGACCTCGCCGCGCTCGGCGGCCGCCAGCGCGGGCATCACCTCGTAGCCGTCCATCCGCGCCTCCAGAGCGCGCAGCGGGTCGACCTCGCAGACCACGACCTGCGCTCCCAGGCCCTTCGCGCGCAGCGCGATGCCCTGGCCCGTCCAGCCGTAGCCGAGCACGACGAGCGTGCGCCCGGCGAGCAGCAGGTTGGTCGCGCGGATGATGCCGTCGAGCGCGGACTGGCCCGTGCCGTGGCGATCGTTGAACGCGCGCTCGGTGAACGCCTCGTTGACCGCGATCACCGGACAGGCGAGCGACCCGTCGGCTTCCAGCGCGCGCAGCCGCACGAGGCCGGTCGTGGTCTCCTCGGTCGCCCCGAGCAGCGCCGGGAGCAGGTCCCGCCGCGCTGCGTGGATCGCGGACACGAGGTCGGCGCCGTCGTCGATCGTGACCTGCGGGCCGCCGGCCACCACGGCCGCCACGTGGGCGGCCCAGGAGTCCATGTCCTCGCCGTTGACGGCGTGCACCTCGGCGTCGCCGTCGGCGGCCAGGGCGGCGGCGACGTCGTCCTGCGAGGAGAGCGGGTTGGGGGCGCACAGCGCGATCGCCGCCCCGCCCGCGCGCAGGGCGCGGACGAGGTTGGCGGTCTCGGAGGTGACGTGCAGGCACGCCCCGACGGCGACGCCGTCCAGCGGGCGCTCGGCGGCGAAGCGCTCGCCGATCGAGCGCAGCACCGGCATCTGGGCGTCCGCCCACTCGATCCGGGCCCGGCCGGCGCCGGCCAGGGCCGGATCCGCGATTGAAGAGTTAGCCCCTGCGGGCATCCGGCCTGCAGCCTGAGGCCAGGGTCCGCCTTCCGGGCGGCCTAATAACGGTAATGGTCGGGCTTGTACGGGCCCTCGACCGGCACGTCGAGGTAGGCGGCCTGCTCGGGGCGCAGCTCGGTGAGCCGGGCGCCGAGCGCGTCGAGGTGCAGCCGGGCGACCTTCTCGTCGAGGTGCTTGGGCAGCACGTAGACCGTCTTCTCGTACTCGTCATTCTTCGTGAACAGCTCGATCTGGGCGATCGTCTGGTTCGTGAACGAGTTCGACATCACGAAGCTCGGGTGGCCGGTGGCGTTGCCGAGGTTCAGCAGCCGGCCCTCGGAGAGAACGATGATCGAGTGCCCGTCGGGGAAGCGCCACTCGTCGACCTGCGGCTTGACGGTGATCCGCTCGATGCCTTCGGTCCTCTCGAGCTTGACCATCTCGATCTCGTTGTCGAAGTGGCCGATGTTGCCGACGATCGCCTGGTGCTTCATGTGCGCCATGTCCTCGGCGGTGATCACGTCGCGGTTGCCGGTCGCGGTGATGAAGATGTCCGCCGTCTCGACGACGTCCTCGAGCGTGGCGACCTGGTAGCCCTCCATCGCGGCCTGCAGCGCGCAGATCGGGTCGATCTCGGTGACGATGACGCGAGCGCCCTGGCCGCGCAGCGACTCGGCGCAGCCCTTGCCGACGTCGCCGTAGCCGAGCACGACGCAGACCTTGCCGCCGATCATCACGTCGGTGCCGCGGTTGATGCCGTCGATCAGCGAGTGCCGGCAGCCGTAGAGGTTGTCGAACTTCGACTTCGTGACCGAGTCGTTGACGTTGATCGCCGGGAACAGCAGCGTGCCCGCCTCGGCGAACTGGTAGAGCCGGTGCACGCCGGTCGTCGTCTCCTCGGTGACGCCCTTGATGCTCGCGGCGGCCTTGGTGAAGCGCTGCGGATCGTCCTGCAGCGAGCGCTGGAGCGTGCGCAGGATGATCTTGAACTCGTCGTTGTCGGCCGTCTCAGGATCCGGCACCGCCCCGGCCGCCTCGAACTCCACGCCCTTGTGCACCAGCAGCGTGGCGTCGCCGCCGTCGTCGAGGATCATGTTCGGACCGTCGCCGTCCGGCCACGTGAGCGCCTGCTCGGTGCACCACCAGTATTCCTCCAGCGTCTCGCCCTTCCACGCGAACACCGGCACGCCGGCTTCCGCGATCGCGGCGGCGGCGTGGTCCTGCGTCGAGAAGATGTTGCACGAGCACCAGCGCACCTCGGCGCCGAGCGCGGTCAGCGTCTCGATCAGCACCGCCGTCTGGATGGTCATGTGCAGCGACCCGGTGATGCGGGCGCCCTTCAGCGGCTGCGCGGCGGCGAACTCCTCGCGGGTCTTCATCAGGCCGGGCATCTCGTGCTCGGCCAGGTCGATCTCCTTGCGGCCGAAGGCGGCCAGCGAGAGGTCGGCGACCTTGTAGTCGGCGTCGGTGCCGGCGGGGGCGTGGGTCGTGGCGGTCATCGGGCTCCTTGGTCAGGTGGTGGCGGCGACGGCGGCGAGCAGGCGCTGGTGCTTCTCCTGCTCGAAACTCAGCCAGTCGGAGGGCGGGACGTCGGCCGGGCGCTCCGGGCGCGCCTCGAGCCATTCGTCGGTGTCACGGCGCAGGCCGGCCTCGTCGCGCAGGCGCCGCGCGAACGCGACGTCCGAGAGGCCGATCTCGTGCTCGGAGAGCAGCTCGCGCAGCGTGCGCAGGCGCTGCAGCTCCGCCGGGCCGTAGAGGCGGTAGCCGGAGGCGGAGCGCTTGGGCTCCACCAGTCCGACGCGCTCGACATAGCGGAGCATGCGAGGCGACCATCCGCTCGTCTCCGCCGCCTCGTGAATCGTCAGCGCATCCATTCTGCGGGGCAGGGTAGCAAACCCTGACACAACCGTGTCAAGGTTGGCGCGGGCCTACAGGCGCGCGGCCGCGAGCGTGGAGCGCACCGTCTGCGCGCCGCGGCGGACCGTGATGCGCACGCGGTAGTCGCCTCGCGCCAGGCGCTTGGAGCCCACGCGCACGCGGTAGGTCGTGTGCGCCTGGCGCTGCGTGGACGCGAAGCGCTTGACGACCCTCCCGCCACGGCGCAGCTCGATCGCGACGCGCGCCGGCGCGCTGAGGCGGAACGCGACCCGCAGCGCCTGGCCGCCGCGGCCGCCGAACACCGGCGAGCCGAGCTTGTACTGGGTCAGCAGCCCGCAGCTGAGGCGGCGGTAGAACGAGCGCCCGATGCGCGCGTAGCGGCCGCCACGGCGGCGCAGGGTGACGCGGCGCACGTCGGCCACGCCACCGGCGACCGGCACCCGGATCCGGGCGAACAGGTAGCCGTCGCCCACGCGCGTGCCGCGGCCGTTCCAAGTGAACGAGCGATGCCGGCCGGTGAAGCGCGCGACACGGCGGTTGCCGACGACGCGGCCGCCGGCCGAGGTCTGGAACACGCCGACCGTCACGGGCCCCGAGACCCGCTTGGCGAAGCTGAAGCGCAGCCCCCGGCCGCTCGGGCTCACACGCAGGCTGGTGAACCCGGCGCGCGACGCGCAGGCCTTGGCTCCGCCGCCACCGCCGCCGCCGCTGCCGCCGCCGGAGCCGGAGCCGGAGCCGGTCGCCGGCGTGCACGAGCCGGTCGCCCCGGAGGCCTCCTCGGGCGGCGGCTCGCCGGTCGCGGGCGGCTGGTCGAAGTTGAGCGTCTCGAGCGTCGCCGGATCGGCGATCGGCACCTCGAAGATCGGCAGGGGGCCGTCGGGATCGGTGATCGAGGTGCCCTCGCTGACGAGGAAGTCGAGGATCTGCCGCTGGCCCAGGTTGCGCCCGGCGATCGTGGGATCGAGCAGGAAGCCGTGCGGGTTCAGGCTCGCCGAGGGCGTGCGGTCGTTGCGGTAGAAGGTCGTGACGTCTTGGAGGCCGCCGGCCCGCATCAGCGTCGCGCTCGTCGGGTTCGGCACGGTCTCGTCGCCGAACGCGAACTGGTAGAGGATCCGCTTGGCACCCACGCCGCCGAGCGGCGAGCGCCGCAGCAACGGCGCGAACGTCTCCGGGCTGCCGGGCCGATTGAGCCAGTTGATGGAGGCGAACGCGTCCTGGATCGCGACGGCGCCGCGCGCCGGCTCCGTCACGGGCGGGTCGAGGAACAGCGGCAGCGACTCGGTGAAGCCCTCGCGGCCGCCGTTGAGCAGCGCGGGGCCGCGATTGGCCAGGTCGGCCGCCACCTGGTCGCGGAAGCTGGGCGACTGGCGCGCGATGTCGAGGATCGGGCCGCCCGGGACGTTGAGCGCGCCGGCGCGGACCAGCGGGTCGACGCCCATCAGCATGGTGCCGTAGATGCCGCCGAGGCTCTGCGCGTAGTAGGAGACGCCCGTGCGCCGCAGGTCCTCGACGGTGTCGCCGTCGACGTCCACGCCGCGGCCGATCGCGCGCACCAGCGCCATGTTGTCCAGCGCGGTCTGGCGCAGCCCGTCGCGCAGGCCGATGCTGGCCAGCGGGTGCGGCTGGATCGGGGCGCGGACGCCCTCCTGGTTGGTGATCGTGTTGTCGCCGTCGAGGTCGCGGCCGCGGCCGAAGCCCGAGAAGCGCACGGTGGACGGCGGGACCGTCCGAAGATCGACGGAGGCCTCGCTGCGCGGCCCGAACGCGTGGCCGGCCGGGTCCGTGGCGATCGTGGCGATGCCACGCTGCGCATTGAGGTCGGCGGCCAGGAAGAGGTCGTACTTCGACCGCGTGATGCCGGGCCCGAAGATCGCCACGGGCCAGCCGCCCGCCGGCTTGGTCCCCCGGGGGACGATCAGCGTGAAGCCGACCTCCTGGGGGCCGGTCACGCTCGGCTCGCCCGAGGCCGTCGGCGTCGCGGGGATCACGCGGTCCTCGGTCAGGAAGTAGGGCGAGCGGAACGAGCCGAAGGCGTACATGCCGGCGCCGACGGTCGCCAAGTTGGGCACGTTCGCCTCCCGCAGCGCGCCCGGGCCGACGTCGTCGTAGCGGCGGATGCGCGTGACCGTGGCGGCGTCGAAGACCGTCCGCGTGCCTCCCTGCTCGAAGTCCAGCCCGCGGTCGCCGGGCGCGATGCCGGCCGCGTCATAGGCGCTGCCGTCGTCAAGCTGCGCGCGCATCTGCGCGAGGGCCGCCGAGGCACTCATGGTGGTGAACGTCGTCGAGGCCGCCTCACCGCAGACGGCTTCGGTGACCACGATCCGGTAGCTGGTCGACTCGGCCAGCTGGCGCTCGGGATGGCCGTAGAGCGTGTTGCGCGCCGGGCTCCACACGAGCCGGTCGAGCGGGACGCGCTCGCCGCCTCCGACGCGCTCGAGGTAGACGGTCTGCGGCGTCACGCGGTCGACGGCGATCGCCTGGCCGAACCCGATCGCCACGCGCGGGTCGATGTCGAAGCCGTCGAGCTGGTTGAGCAGGCGGGTCTCCTCGCAGTCCGTGCGCCGGGTGTCGCAGTTGCGCAGCGGCAGGTTCAGGCGCTTGCCCGTGAGCTGGCCGGCATCGCGCACGGTGAGGTCGTCGGAGGGGAAGAGCGAGGGCGCGGCGAGCGCGCCGGCGGCCGGCACCGTGAGCAGCGCGACGGTGAGGGCGGCCGTGACGAGGAGGGTTCTGAGCACGCCCGGCGTGTACCCGTCTCCGGCCGGAACGACGCCTGCGCGCCGGTTCCGGCGCGGTGGCGGCCTGGGCGAGATGCCCAGCGCCGGCGCGGTGGCGGCCCGGCGCGATGCTTAGCGCCCGTTCACAGGGGAACGCTGGAATGCAGAGGAAGACGACGACCACGGAGGTTCCGAGATGTCCCTGATGAACCGCATCGCCCGCTTCGCGCGCTCCCCGCAGGGCCGGGCCACGTTCGGCAAGGCCAAGCGCTACGCCCAGAGCCCGCAGGGCCGCTCGAAGATCGACCAGGTGCGCCGCCAGCTCGCCACCCGCGGCGGCGGCCGGGGCCGCCCGCGCTGATCGGCGCAGCACCGCCCGCCTGATCGGCGCAGCACCGCCCGCGCGGGCCGGCGGACCGCCGGCCGCGGGCGGCAACGTGGTTTGATCCACGCATGGTCACCGGCGCCGAGCGGATCGTCGAGCTGCTCGAGCGTGCGGGCGTCGAGGTGTGCTTCGGCCTCCCCGGCGTGCACAACCTCGCGCTGTGGGAGGCGCTGCGCGGCTCGGGCATCCGCCTGGTCGGCGTCCGCCACGAGCAGGCCGCCGCCTATGCCGCCGACGGCTACGCGCGGGCGACCGGGAGGCTCGGCGTCGCCCTCACCACGACCGGCCCGGGCGCGGCCAACACGCTCGCCGGGGTCGGCGAGGCGTGGGCGTCGCGCTCGCCGATCCTCGTGATCGCCACCGACATCCCGGCGGCGCTGCGCCGGCCGGGCGTCTACCGCGGCGTGCTGCACGAGACGACCGACCAGGCCGCCATGTTCGCGCCGGTGGTGAAGGCGAGCTTCGTCGTCACCTCGGCCGCCGATCTGCCCGACGCGGCGGCGGCGGCGATCCACGCGCCCACCGCGACGCCGAGCCGGCCGGCGTACCTGCAGGTGCCGACCGACCTGCTCGGGGCGCAGGTCGGCGAGGCGCCCGAGCTCGCGGACGCGGCGGCGCTCACCATCACGGGGCACCTCGACGCGGCCGTCGGGCTCCTCGACGCCGCCGAGCGGCCGCTCATCTGGGCCGGCTCGGGCGCGCTCGGCGGCCCCTTGAGCGGCGCCCGCGGCGAGGGGCTGGGCCGCCTGGCCGAGCGGCTGGCGGCGCCGGTCATCACGACCTACGGCGCCGCCGGGTACCTGCCGCCGAGCCATCCGTGCTCGGTGCGGATGCCGCCCCACGTCGAGCCCGTGGGCCGCCTCTGGGACGAGGCCGACCTCGTGATCGCGGTCGGCTCGGACCTGGACGGCGTGCAGACGCAGAACTTCGCGATGCCGCAGCCGCCGAAGGTCGTCGCCCTCAACGCGGACGCCGACGACGCGACGAAGAACTACCGTGCCGACGTCGTCCTCGGGCCCGACGCCAACGACGTCTGCCACGCGCTGGCGGGCCGCGTCCGCGACCGCGGCGGGCTCGACGCCGTCGCGGCACGGCTGCAGGGCGCCCGCGCCGGCGCCTGCGCCGCGCTCGACGCCCGCGGGCTGCGCTTCCTCGACGCGATGCGCTTCGCCGTCCCCGACGACGGGATCGTGGTCGCGGACATGTGCATCCCCGGCTACTGGCTGGCCGGCTTCCACACGCCGTCCGCCCCGCGGAAGCTGCAGATCCCGCTCGGCTGGGGCACGCTCGGCTACGCCTTCCCGGCCGCGCTGGGCGCGGCGCTGGCCGGCGAGGGCCCCGTGGTGGCCGTGGCCGGCGACGGCGGCTTCCTCTACGCGCCCGGCGAGCTGGCGACGGTCGCCCAGGAGCAGCTGCCGCTCACGCTGGTCATCGTCGACGACGGCGGCTACGGGATGCTGCGCTACGACCAGGACGCAGGCGGCGCCGACCGCTACGGCGTGGACCTGCTCACGCCCGACTTCGTGGCGCTGGCGCGCGCGTTCGGCATCCGCGCGCAGCAGGTCGAGGGGCTCGACGACGAGTTCGGCGAGGCGCTCGCCGAACACGTGTCCGATTCCGAGCCGAGCGTGCTGGTGGCCATGACTCCCGAGCCGCTCGTGCCGCCGCCCAACACCTCGCCGAACTGGTACCGGAGGCGGCACTGATCGAGGTCGGCCGGAAGCAGGCCGTCGCGTTCCGGGTGGCCCGCCACCACCTGCACGAGCGCGTGGCAGACGCCGGGACGGCCGCCGTCGTCGGCCTGCAGGACACCCCGCCCGGCACCGCCGCCCTGGCGCTCGCCGCGCGCGCCGACGCTCCGCCGGAGGCGCTCGGCGAGCTGGTGCTGGTTCCCAGCATCCGCGGCGCGCCGCTCGCCGTCGCAAGGCAGGACCTCCCCGTGTTCACCGCCGGGCTGGCGCCGCCCGACGAGGAGGCGGCCAGGGCCGTGGTCGGCAACGCCTGGAAGGCGCTCGAGAAGATCACGGCGATGGAGGCTCTCGACCGCGTCGGCGAGGCGGTCCAGGACAGCCTGCGCGACGGCCCGCTCGCGCGCGACGACTTCCATCAGGCGCTGCGCGAGCGGCTGCCCGAGGAGCTGTTGTGGTGGTGCAAGGGCTGCGACAGCCACCACGTGCATCCCTCGCTGTGGCGCGCCACCGGGATCCGCGGCGTGCTCGCGATCGTCGGCCGCGACGGCCGCAGCGCCGTGTTCGGCGCGCCGCCGAAGGCGAAACGGGTGAAGGACCCGGGCGCCGAGCTGGCCCGCCGCTTCCTGGGCGCCTACGGCCCCGCGCGGCCGAAGCTCCTCGCGGACTGGGCCGGCATCGCCCCCTCGCACGCGAAGTTGCTGTGGGACCGCGCGGGCGCGCTGACGGAGGTCGGCGTCGAGGGCAGGACGGCTTGGGTGCTCGCCGGAGACGAGGCCGCGCTCGCCGACCCGCCGGAGGCGCGGGGCGCGCGGCTGCTGCCCAACCTCGACCCGCTCACGGCCGGGCGCGACCGCGAGCTGCTCGTGCCCGCCGCCGCCGTGCGCAAGCGGATCTGGACGGTGCTCGGCGGCCCCGGCGCGGTGCTCCTCGACGGCGCCGTCGCCGGACTCTGGCGGCCCGCCAAGAAGGGCAAGAAGCTCGTCGTCACCGTCGAGCCGCTGGGCAGGCTCGGCAAGGCCGCCCGCGAAGCGCTGGCCGCCGAGGCCGAGCGCATCGCCCCCTACCGCGGCGCCGAGACGGCCGAGCTCGCCTGGGCGTAGCTCGAGCGTCGACTCCGTCCGCGTGAGGCTGACGAAGTCGACGCTCGGCGTGGTCAGAGCCGGAAGTCGGCGTCGTTGGATACCTCGACGAGGTCCATCTGCGCCCTCTGCAGCTTCCCGGCGTAGTCCCAGTTCATCGACTGCCAGCGCGTGAACTGGTCGAGCACCCAGATGCCCGACTGGCGAGAGCCGTTGCCGGACTTGCCGTTGCCGCCGAACGGCAGGTGCGCCTCGGCCCCGGAGGTCGAGTTGTTCACGGACACCATGCCCGCGGTGATGCGCTCGCGGAAGCGGAAGGCGTTCGTGCCCGACGTGGTGTAGATCGAGGACGACAGCCCGTAGCCGTGGTCGTTGGCCAGGTGCATCGCCTCGTCGAAGGTCGAGAACGTGGCCACGCCGACGATCGGCCCGAACGGCTCGGTGCGGTAGATCTCGTCGTCGATCGTCACGCCGTCGACGAGCGTCGGATGGTAGAAGAGCCCGGCCTCGGGATCGCCGACGAAGCCCTCGCGCGGGTTGCCGGCGGTGATGCGCCCCTGGGCGCTCGAGCCGAGCACCGTGTGGTGGTCGCGGACGAGGCCGAGCCAGTCCTCGAAGCGCTCGGCGAAGCGCTCGTGGATCATCGGCCCGTAGAGGACGTCCTGCGCCGGATCTCCGATCGGCGACTCGCGCAGCCGCGCGTCGAGCTTGCCCACGAACTCGTCGTGGATCGACTCGTGGACGATCGCGGTGCCGAGCGACGTGCACCGCTGGCCCGCCGTGCCGTAGCCGCCGAACAGCGCGCCCTCGACCGCGAGGTCCACGTCGGCGTCGTCCATGACCACCATCGGGTTCTTGCCGCCCAGCTCCAGGCAGGGGGACTGCACGTGCCGGCCGCACAGCTCGCCGATCTTCGAGCCGACCGCCGAGGAGCCGGTGAAGCCCACCTTGTCGACCAGCCGCTCCTCCAGCGCGCGCTCGAGCCCGGCGAACGTCTCGCCCCCCTCGGCCTGGACGAGGTTCAACACCCCGCTGGGCACGCCGCCGGCGTGGAAGATGCGGACCATCGCGTCGCCGAGCGCGGGCGCGTACTCGGCCGGCTTCCAGACGACGGCGTTGCCGCACAGGATCGCCGGCACCAGGTACCACGCCGGGACGGCCACCGGGAAGTTGCCCGCCGTGATGATCGCCGCGACGCCGACCGGCGTGCGGAACGTGAACAGCTGCTTGTCGGGCATCTCCGACGGGACGGTCTGCCCGTAGAGGCGCCGGCCCTCGCCGATGAAGAAGTCGCACGTGTCGACGATCTCCTGCACCTCGCCGAGCGACTCGGCGTAGGGCTTGCCGACCTCCTGCGTGACGAGGCGGGCGAGCGCCTCCTTGTTGGCTTCGAACAGGCGGCCGACCTGCGCGATCACGCGGCCGCGGGCGGGCGCCGGCACGGAGGCCCAGGCGGGCTGCGCCTCGCGGGCGGCGCAGCAGGCGTCGGCGAAGGTGGCGGCGTCGGCGAGCGCGACGTCGGCGACCAGCTCCTCCGTGCGAGCGGGATTGGTGGACTTCAGGCGGCCGCCGGGCGCGTCGGTACGGGCCTCGCCGGCGATCACCGAAGCGATCGTGCGGGCGCCGGACGCGCTGCCGGGGCGCGAGCTCTCGAGGGTCGACATGCGTTCACCGTAGCCGAGCCCGGCGCGGCGGGCGCTCAGCGTCTCGCGAGCTCGGCCTTGAGCTCGGTGAGCGGCGCCGTGTCCGCGGGATCGACGCCGCGCAGCACCGCCAGGTAGAGCGACACGAGGTCGCCGAGGAGGACGAGCGAGATCAGCCGCTCCAGCGCGGACTCGCCACGCGCGCTCACCCGCTCGACGACCTTCGCGCCCGCGGCGGCGAACCCGGCCGTGAGCTCGCTGCGCAGCAGGTTGCGCGGATGCGCGTGCGGATCCTCGAGGAAGACCGCGGAGAAGGCGCCCAGCCCGCGCGCCGCCGCCCAGCCGACCACCTCGTTGTGAGCGGCCTCGGGGAGCACGGACGCGAACGCGGGCAGCTCCGCGTTCTCGTTGATCTGCGTCTTCCAGCGGTACGCGGCGGGTGCGCTCAGCTCGACCCCGGCGATGACCGGCACGGTGCCCTGCAGCCGGCGCGCGAGCGCCTTCGCCTCGCCGTCCTCGGCTCCGTCCGGGCCCCACTCGGCGGCCAGGCGCTCGGCGAGCGCGGCCGCCGCCTCGATCTCCTCTCCGATCGCGGGCGCCGCCCCGCTCAGCGCGGCGCTCTCGAGCGCCGCGACCAGGCCGTAGCTGACCGTCGCGCGCGGCTGGTAGCCGCCGGGCAGCGGGATCACCGGGGCGCCGTCGCGCCGCGCCCGCTCGGCCAGCGCGCCGCCCGTCGTGGCGACGATGCGCGCCGCGCCGCGCTCGACCGCCTCGTCGTACGCCGCGACCGTCTCCTCGGTGCCTCCCGAGTAGCTCGAGCACAGCACCAGGTGCTCCGGCCCGGTCCACGGCGGCAGCGCGTAGCCGTCGGCGATCGCGAACGGGCGGCGCAGCCGGCGCCCGAGCGCGGCCATCGCGAGCCGGGCGCCCACGGACGAGCCCCCCATGCCGGCCACGACGAGCCCGCCCGCGGCGTCGATCGGGGCGATGCTCGCGGACTCGACCCGCCACAGCGCGTCGCGCAGGTGGGCCGGCATGTCGAGGATGTCGGCGGCCTGGCCCGTGGTGTCCACGGCGGCGACGGCCGCGCGGTCCAGCGCCGCCATCAGAAGCGGATGGCCTGGTCGGGGAGGCGGACGCCGGGGAAGAGGCGGGCGCCGTTGGAGACCACGTTGCCGGCGCCGAGCACGACGCCCTCGCCGAGCATGCTCAGGCCGTCGAGGACGCAGTCGTCGCCGATGCGCGCGCCGGGGCCCACGACGCAGCCGCTCAGCGTGCAGTTCGCGCCGATCTCGGCGCCCCGCAGCACGACCGCCTGCTCGACCGTCGTGTGCGCGCCGACCGCCACGCCGGGCTCGAGCACCGCGCGGCTGCCGACCTGGGCGCCCTCGCCGATGCGGCAGCCGGACGCGACGAGCGCCGGTGGCACGATGCGCCCGGCGCACTCGACGTCCTGCTCGACCGCGACGTACAGGGAGCCCATGCGTTGCGCGACCTCGGTCGCGACGGTCCCCTCGAGGATGTCGAAGGTGCCCTGCAGGTAGCGCTCCGGCGTCCCGATGTCCATCCAGTAGCCCTCGCCGGCGTACCCGTAGAGGCCGTCGCCGACGAGGCGCGGGAACACGTCGCGCTCGATCGAGGCCGGCACGCCGGGCGCCAGCAGCGCGAGCACCGAGCGCTCGAGCACGTAGGCGCCGGCCGAGATGTTGCGCGTGTCGATCTGGTCGGGCGACGGCTTCTCCACGAACTCCGTCACCTCGTGGCCGGGCGCGGTGCGAACGAGCCCGTAGTTCGACGGGTCGTCGACCCCGACCAGCGCGAGGGTGGCGCGCGCGCCCGTCCGCTCGTGCTGGGCGATCTGCGCGGTGAGGTCGAGATCGGTGAGGACGTCGCCGTTGAGCATCAGGAAACGCTCGTCGAGCAGCGACTCGGCGAACTTCAGCGCCCCGCCCGTGCCCAAAGGCTCGGGCTCCTCCGCGTAGCGCAGCCGCATCCCGAGGGCGCTGCCGTCGCCCAGCACGTCGCGCACGCCCGCGGCCATGTGCCCGCAGGACATCACGACGTCGCCGACGCCGTGGCCGCGCAGCCAGTCGAGCATGAAGACGATGAACGGGCGGTCGACGAGCGGCACGACCGGCTTCGGGTAGGTCGTGGTGAGCGGCCGGAGGCGCGTGCCCTCGCCGCCCGCCAGGATCAGCGCCTGCACTAGCCGTCGGCGGCCGACAGCGCCGTCGCGCCGCGCCCGGTGCGCGACGGCCGGCCGACGCCCTCGTAGTCCAGCCCCGCGTCGCGCACACGGTCGGCGTCGAGGAAGTTGCGCCCGTCGACGAGCAGGTCGCCGCGCATCGCGGCCGCCAGCTCGCCGAGGTCCAGCTCGGCGAACTCCGGCCACTCGGTGACGAGCACGACGGCGTCGGCGCCGGCGGCCACGTCGAGCGCGGAGGAGCGGAACTCCACGCCCCGGATGAGCTTGCGCGCCTCCTGCTCCGCGACGGGGTCGTAGACCCGCACGCGCGCGCCGGCGGCCTGCAGCCGCGCCGTGAGCACGAGCGAGGAGGCCTCGCGCATGTCGTCGGTGTTGGGCTTGAAGGCGAGCCCGAGCAGGCCGATCTCCTTGCCGACCAGCGTGCCGAGGTGCTTCTGCAGCTTGGCCATCACGCGCCGCTTCTGCAGCTCGTTGACCTCGATCACCGAGTTGAGCAGCTGGAAGTGGTAGCCCGAGTTGCCGGCGAGCTGCTTGAGCGCGGCGACGTCCTTCGGGAAGCACGAGCCGCCGAAGCCGATCCCGGCCTGCAGGAACTTCGGGCCGATGCGGTCGTCGAGGCCCATGCCCCTGGCGACCTCCACCACGTCGGCGCCGGTCTCCTCGCAGACGTTGGCGATCTCGTTGATGAAGGAGATCTTGGTGGCCAGGAACGCGTTGGAGGCGAGCTTGACCATCTCGGCGCTCTTGATGTCCGTGCGCACGAGCGGGGCCTCGAGCGGCGCGTAGAGCTCGACCACCGCGTCGCCGGCCCAGTCGCTGTCGTCGCCGACCACGACCCGGTCGGGCGCGAGGAAGTCCTTGACGGCCGAGCCCTCCTTGAGGAACTCGGGGCAGGAGACGTAGGAGAAGCCCTTGCTCTGCTCGGCGAAGACGCGCCTGATGGTCTCCCCCGTGCCGACCGGCACGGTCGACTTCATCACCAGCGCGTGGCGGTCGGAGGCGGGCATCGCGGCGACCACGGCGTTCACCGCGGACAGGTCCGCGTCCCCGGAGTAGGTCGGCGGCGTGCCGACGGCCACGAACAGCAGCCGGGCGCGCTCCAGCGCATTCGACAGCTGGGTGGAGAAGTGCAGGCGCGAGCGGTGGCGCTCGACGAGCTCGCTCAGCCCCGGCTCCCAGATCGGGATGCGGCCCTGGCGCAGATTCTCGATCTTGGCCTCGTCGATGTCGACGCACCAGACGTCGTGGCCCAGCTCGGCGAAGCCGGCGGCCGTGACCAGCCCGACGTATCCGGTGCCGATGACCCCGACGGGCTCTCTCTCGGTCAGGTGGCTCATGGGGGCGAAGAGGGTACCGACTGCCTACTGGCGCAGCCGGGTCAGCGACTCGGCGATCGCCAGCATCTGGCGCTGGTTGAGCGACTGCGACAGCGTGTTGGAGGTCCAGTAGACCGCCCGCCGCGTCCGCCACGCGACCAGCCGCAGCCGGCGCCCGTCGTAGTAGAGCTGCAGCTTGCGGCCGTCGACCGTGCGCGTCTCGTCGGGGTTGTCGAGGATCGGCGGGCTCTTCCAGGTCATGCCCTGGATGCCGTAGTACTCCCCGCCCAGGCCCTTGGAGACGACGAGCCGATAGGCCTCGTGCCGCTTGCCCTTCTCGTCCGTGATCCTGTAGGTGCGCGGCCTGGTTCCCGCATAGGCCGCCCCGGTCGTGCGCAGCGTCGGGAAGTAGAACGGGAACTTGAGCTTCGGATCGGCCAGCACCGCCTGGTCGACGCCCTGGGCGCGCGCCTCCTCCAGGCCCGGCACCGCGGCCTCCCGGTTGCGGTTGCGCTTGCGGCGCAGGCGGGCGGACTCCTCGTCCTCGGGCGTCGGCTTGGCGGTCTGCACCGGCTTCGAGGACGCCTTCGCGTTCATGAACTCGCCGACGGTCTTCTTCAGGTCGCCCTTGGAGGCGTACAGCCGCGTGTCGATGGCCGGGTTGGGGGCCTCGTCGGCGCGGAAGCGGACCTCGTTGACGCTCGGGTTCTCCTGGATCAGGTAGAGCGCCAGCCGCAGCATGGAGAAGATCTCCCGGTTGGAGCGGAAGCTCTTGTCGACGGTGAAGTAGCGCCCGAACGCCTTCGCGAGCTTCTTGCGGTCCCCGGGCGCGAAGAGCTTGCGAATGCCGGCCTGGTTGCGCGCCTGGCGCAGGAAGTCCTGTTGCCGGGCGGCGCGGATGAAGTCGTTGTCCGTGTGGCGGTAGCGCACGTAGTCCAGCGCGTCCTGGCCCTTGAGCTTCTGATAGCCGGGGTCGACGTCGATCGCCGCGTAGCGCTCGCCGCCGCCGGAGTTGTCGTTGAAGTAGTCGCGGTCGATGTCCACGTAGACGCCGCCGATGTAGTTGATCGCCCGCTTGAAGCTCCCGAACTCCACGCTGATGACGTTGTTGATCGGGAACTCGTCGCCCGTCGCATCCTCGAAGAGCTTCTTGATCGTGCGCACGGTCAGCCGCTCGCCGCCGTTCTCGAAGGCGGCGTTGATCTTGTCGCTGCCGAAGCCGGGGATCTCGGCCTTGAGGTCGCGCGGGATCGACATCACCGCGATCGCGTCGCGGTCGGGGTCCGCGCGGACGAGCAGCATCGTGTCCGAGCGTGGCTTGATCCCGAGCTTCTTGTCCTCGTAGCGAGCGTCGGAGCCGAGCAGGAGGATGGTCCGCGCGCCGCCCGCCTCGGCCTTGCTGATCTCCGGGATGTCGACCTGCACGCGCCCGGGGCCCAGGAAGGCGTTCTTGACGTCGTCGATCTCGAGCACCACGGTCGTGGCCAGCGCCGTCGCGCTCATGGTCACCACGAGGACCATCGCGAGGAGCCCGCGCTTGACCAGGCCCACGCCGACCTTCGGGGTGTCCTCGGCCTCCTCGTACGGCGTCACGAGCGGCCTCCCTCGACGGCGCGCAGCGGCGCGCCGCCCTCGGCCTGCGCGAGCTTGGCCGGCAGCTGCAGCACGAAGTCCGTCAGCGCCTGGCGGTAGCGCCCCAGCGAGGAGATCGAGACCCACTCCTCCGGCCCGTGATGGCCCGCCCCGGCGGGCCCGAACTCCACCGCGGGGATGCCCGCGCGCAGGAACGACACCGCGTCGGAGGCGCCGTCGCGGCCGACGCTCATCGACTCACCGCTGGTGAGGCGGCCGACCACGTCGGTGAGCGCCAGCACGTAGGGGTTCGAGCGCGACACGTGCGCGGGCGGGTGGATGAAGGTCCTGGCGACCTGCATGTCCGGGATCGTGCGGATCTGCTCCAGGATGTCGCCCGGGTCCTGGTTGGGCAGGTAGCGGATGTCGAGGACCATCGTGCACTCGTCGGGGACCTTGTTCAGCGCGTCCCCGCCCGAGATCCGGCCGAGGTTGATCGACGGCCGGTCGAACAGCTCGGACGACTCGCGCGAGAACGGCAGTGACTCGATTCGCCGGAACACGTCGATGGCCTTCAGGACGGCGTTGTCGCCCAGCCACGGCGTCGAACCGTGGGCGGCGCGGCCGTGGACGATCAGCCGGCAGGCGAGCACGCCCTTGGCCTGGATGCCGACGTGCAGGTCGGTGGGCTCGCCGGTGATCGCGAAGTCCCCGACGAGGCCGCGGCGCACCAGGTCGTCGCTCGTGCGGCGCTCGATGTCCTCGGACTCCTCGTCGGGCACGCAGACCAGGCGCACACACACCTCGTCCTGGTCGGCGAGGTCGCGCAGCGCGCACATCATCGAGGCGAGCGCGCCCTTCATGTCGTAGGCGCCGCGGCCGAACAGGCGGTCGCCCTCCACGCGCGGGACGAACTGCTCCGCGCGGCCGGGCACGACGTCGAAGTGCCCGTGGAAGACGAGCGTGCGGCCGGCCTCCTCGCCCGGCCCGACGGCGGCGCTGAGCGCGTGCAGGTCACCGAAGCGGTGGTCGACGACCTCGATCTCCCGCGCCTCCAGCCAGCCCTTGATGAAGCCGGCGGCGGCGCGCAGGCCGTCCAGGTTGGACGTGTCGTAGGTGATCAGCCGCTCGGTGAGCGCGCGCTCGTCCATCCGGAGAGGGTAGAGATCGGGTCCGCGACAGGCCGAGTGTCGACTTCGTCCGTGTGGGACGGACGAAGTCGACGCTCAGCTGCCCTCGGCGATCTTCAGGAAGGCCTCGTAGCGGCGCTTCTCGCGCTCGGCGGCACGGAGCTCCTCCGTGCCCTCCTCCGCCTTCTGGCATTCATCCTCGGCCCGCCGCAGGCGGTCCTGGAGGTCGCTCGAGTTG
>Ga0183260_10001443_pt1 | contig 19813 bp, 20 predicted proteins | sample AntDrymUQ4972206_2_FD_129768 | JGI IMG/M metagenome (GOLD analysis project Ga0183260, IMG submission 129768) | Polar desert sand microbial communities from Dry Valleys, Antarctica - metaG UQ497 (22.06) (version 2) (version 2) | ecosystem: Environmental > Terrestrial > Soil > Desert | place...
ACCCACACGTGGTAAGGCAGCTTGTCCAGGTACTTGCCGGCGAGGGCTATCCCGACGCCCACGGGGAGACCCTGACCGAGAGAGCCGGTGGCGACGTCAACCCAGGGAAGGTCCGGGGTCGGGTGTCCCTGGAGGCGGCTCTCAAAGGACCGGAAGGTCATTAGCTCATCTTCGGTTATGGCCCCGGCTGCTTTGTACATCGAATAGAGGAGCGGGGAGGCGTGGCCTTTCGAGAAGATCAAATGGTCGTTCGCCGGGTTCCCCGGCTCGTCGAAGTCGTAACGCAGATACTTGCTCATGAGAACGGCCATCAGGTCGGCCGCGGACATGCTGGAGGTAGGATGGCCCGAGCCCCCGGTGGTGCTGGTGCGGACGCTATCCACGCGCAACTGCTGCCCCAGATCGTGCCAGTACTCGACTCCTACGGTCTGCTGATCACTCTGCGAAGTCACTACGAACCTCCCGGTTGGCGGCTTTGATCCTGGTTATCCGAACCATGTAACTACCCGGAGCCAGCGACCGGGAAACGGTCCCGGCGCGAATGATCCAGGTACGGGCACGAGGGCCGGACTTCCAATGCGAGCGGCCGGAACATCGCAGCTTTCCCGGCACAGAATGAGGCCGGTCCCATCACCCGGGAACCGGCCTCGAAGTCTAGCCTGCCAACGCGGCCAGCTAGAAAGGAATGTCGTCGAAGTCTTCCTCGTTTATGTCCACGTCGTTGCGGTTGCCGCCCTGGTTTTGCCCGCCACTGCGGCGCTGGCCCGCGCCGGCAGGGGGGCCGCCTCCTCCATCGCCCGCGTCGCCAGCCCGGCCCAGGAACTGGACGTTGTCGGCCACGACATCGACCGCGTTACGCTTGGACCCGTCCTGGGCCTCCCAACTGCGGAACTGCAGCCTGCCTTCGACAAGAATGGGATCGCCCTTCTTCTTGTAGTTGGCGATGGTCTCGCCAAGCTCGCGCCAGGCGGTTATGTTGAAGAAATCCACCTCTTCGTTCTTGGAACGCACCCGGTTCACGGCGATGCCGAAGTCGCACACGGGAATCCCGCTGCCCGTGAAGCGCAGCTCGGGGTCCCGCGTGAGGTTTCCGGCCAGGATCACCCTGTTGAAGTTGACCATGTACGTACTCCTTTCCTCTGCTTTTCTGGACTAACCTTTACCGTAACATCCCCGATTCTCAAGTATCGAATCTTCGGGAATGCTCTCTCGGCACCAATTTGTAACGGGTGGCGATGAATTACGGATGAAAACCGTACGAATTCGCCGGAATTGCCGGTAGATCTTCCACCTGCGACTGAAATCCTTTCGTGACGGCCACGTCGAGTTGCTCGTCCTTGATGGTCACGATAACGTCACCGTTCTCGTCGTTGCGGAACACCTTCGCGCCAATTCTATGGAGACGGTCGAGGGCCTCGGGGGTCGGGTGTCCGTAAGAGTTGTCCGCGCCCACCTGGACAACAGCCACTTTCGGCGGGAAGCGGTTGAGGAAGATCGTGGTCGAAGACGTGCTGGAGCCGTGATGCGTGACCTTGAGAAGCGACAGTGGTCCGGTATACGGGCCGCTCGCCATGTACTCTTCCTCATTCGTCGAGGCGTCGCCCGCGAGCAGGACTCGGGCACTGCCGTAGGTCAGGAGGAGGGCTATGGAATTGTCGTTGATCTCGGTGAAGAGACCACCCTCGGCTTCTGTTGGAGGACCGATAACATCCACCCGAACTCCCCCCCAATCCATCAGGTATCCTGTGCGCACGATCTGCACCTTCGAGCCCTCGGCGCGCACGCCCCGCAGGAAGGAATTGTACGTCAGCGTGCCCTTCTCGTCGCCGGAGATGTAGACGTTCTCGACCGGAAAGGCGTCCATCACGTCCAGAAAACCGCCGATGTGGTCCGCGTCGGGGTTGCTGACTATGATGCCATCCAGCGTCCGCACCCCCCTGTCACGCAGGAAGTCCACCACATTCGGCCCTTCCTCCGTTCTACCGGCGTCGATGAGGTGGTTGGTGCCGCCAGCCTGGACGAGCACCGAATCCCCCTGCCCCACGTCTATGAAGCTGACGGAGAGCGAATCAGACGGAGGAGGTTCCACTCCACCCCGCGTCTCGCCCATAGCGAACCCGCAGGCGGAAGTGAGCAGGGCCAGGCAAAGGACTAGGGAGAAAAAGAGCGCCCCGCGGGCCAACCGGCGAAGCTCGTCGGCGTATAGCCTGTCGGCTACTCGCGGTCTTCTGGTGTGAGGCGGTCTATCCACTCGTCGGCTTCGGCGCGGGTGAGGTCTGAGAGCGATTTGCCGATGCGGCCCTCCAGTCTGGAGACGCCGTTCTCGCCCCGCAACTCCTCCGCCAGCGTGCGCAGCAGGTCCACCTGGCTCTTGCGTGCCTTCTGCGAACCCCTTTTCTGGGCGCCTCGCCGAGAGCCCTGCTGAGGAGCGGCCTCGACGGGCTCCTCGGCCCGGCCGTTAGTCGTGGTCTCGTCGACCGCCTGGGGCCGGGTTTCGCCGGTGTCCTTGGTGGAGCTCGAGTTCCGTGGACGGCCGGACCCACCGGAGCTTCGCTCGCGTGCGGGGGCCTCTGGCTCCGCCTGATCGACGGCGCGGGGGTAGGACCGCCCGCCGGACTCTCCGCCCGAAGAGTTCGCGGGCGGCGCATCGTCGCCGTCAGAGAGCTCTTCGAGGGCTGTGGCGCCGACGTTCACCGCGTCCCGGAGCGCCCTGGCTTTCGCCCTTGTCTCAGCCATCCGAATGAGGTGCGGCGCGATGCTGCGCCCGACGTTCTGCGGGCTGGCGTCCCCGATGCCGGAGAAGATGCGCGGCCCGGCCTCTCCTCCCTCCATCTCCACCGTCGCCTTGACGATGGCTACGTTGCCGTTGGCGTCGTCGGGGACCTGGATAAGCTCGGTGTCTATGCCCCGGAGGCCGCGGTTGTGGGCCTCATCGAGGAGACCCTGGAACAGGACGTATTGCTTTCCCTGGCGCGTGATAAGGAATTCGTCCCTCACGATGTCCTCCGGGCTTCCGCCTCGCGGTAGTCTTCGCCTTCCAAGGAGATCCAATCGCACATCGAGATGATGCGGCTGGCCGTCCGTTCTCCGAGCTGTTTGGCAAGGTCCTTTGGGCCGGTGTTGGAGGTGAAGATGGTCGGCAGCGTCTCCCGGTAGCGGTGGTTGACGATCACGAAGACCCTCTCCTGCACCCACGGGGTGGGCTTCTCGGCGCCGAGGTCGTCGAGGATCAGAAGTTCTGCGTTCTTGACGGCCTCCATCCACTCGTCCAGATCGCGGCCCGGCGTCATGTAAGCCCCGCGCAGGTTGTCCAGCAGCTCAGGCACCGTCACGAAGAGCGCCGGCACCCGCTTCCTGGAGATGAGGTCGTTCATCACCGCGACGGCGAGATGCGTTTTTCCGGTCCCCACGTCGCCGCAGAAGTACAGGCCCCGGCCTGCGTCCCGGTTTTCCTCCCAGGCCTTGAGGTAGTGTTCCACCCGCTCTGCGGCCCTCGCGGCGCCGGGCCCGATGTATGGCTTGAAGCTGGAGAAAGTGTAGCCCTTCATGCGTTTGGAGATGCCGCTGCGATGCCGCAAAACCTCCACGCGGGCCTCGCGGCGCATGATCTCCCACTCCCGCTGGTCGTTCTTCTGCTCGCACGCGGGCGTACAGGGATGGTAGTACCACTCGCCCGGACGGTCGTACTTCTTCTGGAGGGCCGGGGGAAACTCGACCCACTCGGCCTGTAGCTCCCGGCCGCAGTGCGGGCAGACGTTATCGTCTAGCCGCAGGGCCCTGGCATTGCGGCTCCTACTCGCCGAAGAGCCACTCATAGCCTTCCCGGCGTCGGGCAGCAGATTGTCTATCCGCTCCATGCTTCACCCCCTCTCCGATCTTGAGCGCTCCGCCCCTTACGGCCCCGCTCTCCTCCACGAGGCGGAGCCGACGGTCTTTCTCGAAGAGCTCGACATCCTGCATGGTCTTGACGCCCCGCTGGACCCAGTTCTCCAGGATGCTCCTGACGTAGCCTACCTTCCGGGCGTCGCGCTCGCTGGCGATCCTCAAAGCCTCCCGCACCACGTCGGCGTCCAGGCCGTCCCGCTCGCTGTATCCGTTCAAAAACTCCAGGATATGCGGCGCCGGCAGGCTCCCCATGTACTTGAAGTAGTCGTCCGAGGAGACGCCCTCCGGCTCGGCCCGCACCACTTCGATCTCGTACGGTGTGCGTCCCTCAGCGGCCTCTTCCCCGCGCCGCTTCGCTCTCATCTTGCCGCCCTGCTCCTGCCGGCGGGCGGTTGGCGGATGTTCCAGGATCTCCGTCCAGCCGTCACGCTCGACGATGAACCCGGCCTCAGCGAGAGTTTTCAGGGATTCTTCGACTCTTTCGGGCGTAGAGCGCAGGAGCTCGGCCAATTCGTCTAGGTCCGCAGCATCCCGGCCGATGTCCGGCAGGATCTTCAGCAATTCGTAGAGGGCGACGGCTTCCGCGCCGAGGTGGGGCATCCAGCGCACGTAGAGCCGGGCTTTCGAGCCCCGCTCCCTGTTCTCCCCCGGAGGTGTGAGCCGTACGCGCTCCATCCTACGGGCCAGTATACCGGCAAGAGGTCGTGCTCTCTACGGTGATGTAAACGTGAAGGACAAAACAGCCCGGCAGCGTACACTAACTCCAACCCGCCCAGAACCACCGCCACTGCGCCAAGGCTCCTGGCGCCCTTCATGTAACCCGCGACGCCAGGCACGAAACCGAGGAACCCAAGGATCACGAGGCCCACCAACAGCAGACCGATCACGACCCCGAGCGCGGATAGAGCAGGGGAGATCGAGCCTGAGCAGGGAAGATCGAGCCCGATATAGCCTAGCCCCGGCCGGACTTGCGGCCGGGAGAGCCTTAAGAAGGAGCGTAGGACGGACGCGGTTCTGACAAGTTTCTAGTTGTCCCCGGCGTTGGGTTCGATGGCGGGCAGGCTCCGGTCCGAGGCTTCGATGCCGGGTATGAGGCCCTGGCTGGCCGCCAGCCCGAAGAACAGGGCAGCTATCGAGAGGACGACCGTGATCGTGCCGATCCGACGCGCCCCCAGAAAGTAGGCCAGGATGCCCAGGATCACGCCTATCGCCCCGGCGGGGACGCTGGCCCCTCCGGCCAGGATGGGACCAATAATGCCACCGACGGCGAAGAGGATTCCTACGACGGCGCAGATTCTGCCTGCCAGCAGCTTCACCGCGGCTTCGCCCCTCGGGTTCTCACCTGGGTTCCGCAGCCGGTCCCGCTCTACCTGGCTTCTCTGTCCTCCGCTCTCGCTCAACGTTACCCCTCTGATCTCTCCTCCACCGCTCGTGTCCGGGAGCATACGCCACGCGGTTACTGGTATAGAATCCTCGTCTTGTGAGGTTCGACCGCGCACTTCCGGGCACCAACGAGGTCTTCCTCCCCGATGGTACCCCGCGCCCCGTCTACGAAACCGTCCTCGAAGAACTGAAATCCACGGGTCCGAAACGCTGGAACGAGAAGCTCCGCCAGGCCCACGGACTCCTCCTGGATGAGCAACACGACTTCGGGATTCTGGAGGGCGACAAGACCCACCCGACGGACTGGTTCACCAGGATAGTCCTAGCTTCGGACTGGGATCGTCTGGCAAGGGGCCTGGCCCAACGCATGGCGGCCATCAACGAGTTCCTGCGCCGTCTGGAGGCAGGCAAAGAAGAGGTCGTCCCGAGGGAGGTCGTAGAGAGCAGCATCCTCTACGACACCTCGTGGAAGGATCGCTTCGGCCCCGTACCCGCGCGGCAGATAGCCTTCGACGTGGTCGCTGTCGAGCGGGACGGTGGCTGGAGCTACCAGGTCATCGAGGAAAACGCCAAGATGCCCGTCGGGCTCGCCGCCATGACCCGTCGCCGCCGGATGAGCAGCGAGGTCTTCTTTCCCAGGGCCCACGCCGCTCTCCCGGTTCTCTCCCTTGACGGCTGGCTCCCCCGCCTCGGCGACGCGCTGCGGGCCGCATCCTCGAAAGGACCAGGGGCGACGCTTGCCGTGGTCTCCAGCGGGCCAGAGGATCAGTTCTACCTGGACCACCACATCTACGCCAAAGAGATGAACGCCGTCCTCGCCGAAACGAAACACCTGACCATAGATGGTGACGGATACTTGCTCCACAAACCGAGTGGACGCAGGATAGACGTTATCTACGAGCGGGTGGACGAGGACCGGCTCTATGCCGAGGTGCCGGGCCTTCTGGAGTGTCACGTCGAGGGGAAAGTCCACGTGCTCTTTGCCCCGAACTCCGAGATCGTGGACGACAAAGGCGTCGGCGTCTTCGTCCCCGAGATGGTGCGGACATATCTCGGAGAAGGGCCGCTCATCGAAAACGCCCGCACGTGGTCGCTCGCCGTCGAGGAGGACCGTCGCTACGTCATGGACCACTTCGCGGACCTCGTGGTCAAGAGCCGGGGCGGCTACGGCGGGAAAGAAGTCATGATCGGGCCGGAGGAGTCTGAGGAATCTATCGAGAAGTTCCGCGGGATGGTCGAGAGGAACCCGATCGAGTACGTGGCTCAGGAGACCATAGACTTCTCTACCCACGTCCTTTGCGAGACGGACGAGGCCGAAGACTCCTTCCGGCTGCGCGACTCCTACGCCGACTACCGGGTGCTCGTCCTCGCCCCCGACCCCGAAGATCCCGGCGTCGTCGAGGTGATCCCCGGTTCCCTGACTCGCGTGGCCGCGCTCGGAAAGCATGTGGTGAACATCTCAAGCGGCGGTAAGATGAAGGACACGTGGGTGTTGGGAGACTCGTAAGGAGGCGGCGATGAACTACGGAGACCTCATCAGGGACTCGTTCCGCATCACCTGGCGCAACCGGTACCTGTGGTTCTTCGGGTTCTTCGCGTATCTGGGTACGAGCGGCGGTGGTGGAGGCGGCAGCGGCAATACCGGCGGAGACTTCGACGAGCAGAGCAGCGTCGAGATCGCCTCCACTTCGGCGACGACGGTCCAGAGTGCGTTCCAGAACGTCGGACTGATCATCGTCCTGATCGTGGTGGCGGTTTTGATCTTCTTGATCCTCTTCGCGATCTACGTGGTCTCCCAGGGCGGCCTCACGGATAGCGTGGCGGCCGTGGAGCGGGGACAACGGCGCAGCTTCTTCTCCACCTGGGGGGCCGGTGCCCGGCTGTTCTGGCGTGTGCTCGGACAGATCCTGCTGTTCTTCGCTATCGTGCTTGGGCTCTTGCTCATCGTCGCGATACCGATAGGCGCGCTCGTCGGCGGGGCTTTCCTGACGGACTCGACGGCCTTCCAGGTTGTGGCCATCGTCATAGCCATACCGATCGCGATCGTGGCGCTGCTCGTGATCTTCATCCCGGTCGCCATCATCCGGCAGTTCGCCCGCCGCACGATGGTAGTCGGTGGAGACAGCGTGGTCGCCTCCGTCGGGAGCGGATACAGGATGTTCCGGCGCAACATGGGCCGGAGCCTGCTGGTGTGGCTGATTCAGTTCGGGATCATGCTCGGCGCCGCCATCGCGTTCATCATCGCCCTGCTGATAGTGGGGTTCATACTCTTCCTCCCGACGATACTCCTGGCGATAGCGGGCTCCACGACGGCGGCGATAGTGGCGGGCATCATAGCCGCGGTGATACTGCTTCCTGTCCTCATCGTGGTCTCGGCCATCCTCGGTACGTTCAACCACTCTTACTGGACGCTCGCCTACCTACGCATGACGCCCGGCTCGCCGGAGGCAACCCCGCGCGTCGTGTGAGCGTATAGCAAGGGTGCGAGCGAACAGAAAGGCTCCGCCATGAACTACGGGAACCTGATCGGAGACGCTTTCCGGATCGCCTGGCGCAACCGCTACCTGTGGTTCTTCGGGCTCTTCATAAGCGGCAGTGTGGCATCGTTCAACGCCAGCTTCCCACCAAACCCCGAAAGCTCAGCCTCCGGGAGTTCCACCGGAGGCGTTCCCGTCTGGCTCGTCGGTCTCGGACAGTGGGCGCAGCAGAACGTCGCGCTGGCCGTCGCCCTGGGCGTGGTCCTGCTTATTGTGTTCCTGGTCGTTTTCTTGGGCCTGTGGCTGATCTCCGCAGGAGGACTTGCCGCCAGCGTCGCGGCCATAGACCGAGGTGAGAGGCGGACCTTCGCCTCGACCTGGCGGGCCGGTATCCGAAACTTCTGGCGTGTGTTTCTCTACGTTGTGCTGTTCTTCCTCATCGGGCTGGTACCTGCGATCGTGATCGGCGGTCCCGCCGCACTGGGCATCTCCGGGATCATCGCCGCCATGGAGTCGGTGGGGCTACGGGTTCTGTTCATCTCCTTGATCGGGCTGGTGGCGTTCGCTTTGCTGCTCGTCGTCACCGTGGCTCTGTATATCGTCCAGCAACTGGTCTTGCGCGAACTGGTGATCGGGGGCCGGGGCATCGTGGCCTCTGCCGGGAGCGGCTACCGGTTGTTCCGGCGCAACCTCGGCCGCGTGCTCGTCGCGTGGTTCATACAGTTCGCTCTCGCCCTTGCGGTCGTGGCCGTGATCTCTATCATCGGCTTCATCGTAGGCATCGCGCAGAGCGCTGGGTTTATCGCTTTATCCTACGCAGCGCCATATCCGCTGGTCGTCGGGTTGGCCGTGGTAACCGGCCTGCTGCTATCTCTCTGCCCTTCGTCGTTCTCGGCGCCGCCATCGGCGTCTTCAACCACGCTTACTGGACCCTCGCCTACCTGCAACTGACGGCCGGGCAGCAGCCGCAGGGTGAATACGCTCCCCGTACGACGGGGTAAGAATCCGCAGCGAGCTAACGGAAGGGTTCCAACATGGCGAAGCTGGACGGCAAGGTTGCTGTGGTGACCGGAGCATCGAGCGGCATCGGGGAGGCGACAGCCGAGGCGCTGGCGGCCGAGGGGGCAACCGTGGTGGTTGCGGCACGGCGCGAGGACCGGCTGGCTGACCTCGTGCAGCGCATAGAAGACAATGGGGGACGCACCCTCTCCGTGCAGTGTGACGTCACCGACGAGGAGCAGGCGCACGACCTCATAAAGCACGCCGAACAGGAGTTCGGCAGCGTGGACATCCTGATCAACAACGCCGGCGTGATGCTGCTCTCGAAGGTCGAGAAGGGCCTCTCCGACCAGTGGCGCCAGATGTTCGACGTGAACGTTCTGGGCCTCCTGTACGCCACCGACGCCGCCGTCGAGGTGATGAAGCGCCAGAAGAGCGGGCACATCGTGAACATCTCCAGCGTTGCAGGGCGCAAGGTCCGCCCGACCGGCGGGGTCTACTCCGGGACCAAGTTCGCCGTCAACGCCATCTCGGAAGGGCTGCGACAGGAACTCCTGGAAGACAACATCCGCATCACGATGGTCGAGCCGGGGGCGGTCGAGACCGAGCTGCCGGACCACATCACCGACGACGAGGCGCTGGAGGGGATGGACGGGCTCATGAGCATCGAGCGGCTCCAGTCCGAAGACATCGCCGCCGCCATCGTCTACGTCGTCACCCAGCCCGAGCGCGTGAGCGTCAACGAAATCCTCATCCGCCCGACCCAGCAGCCGAACTAGCGCTTCAGCCTGTCAGCCGGGGAGAAAGCCGGCCGGGTCGAGTTCCAGAGTCGGAAGCGTAGGCGAGGCCAGAGTCGTGACCTTACTTACGCGCCTCTTTACGGCGTACCCCGACCCGGAAGGTTCAGTGTAGAGTTCCAGTGCCTGACCGGGGAGGTCCACGATCCAGACCTCGGGAATTTCGGCTCGCGCGTAGAGCGGTAACTTTATTTCACGGTCGTAGTCGAGGGAGGTATCGGACACTTCGATCAGGAGCAGAATGTCTTCGGGACCGGGGAGTGAGCTTCCGTAGTCCCGGTCCCGAACTATCGCCAGGCCGGGTTGTGGCTCCTGACGGGGGCCTAGCTGCACCGGGCTCCGCACATTGACCAGGTAGCGATCACCCGCAAAGCGCGAGAGCAGGCGCGTCAGGCGGCTGACGCATTATACGTGCCGGCCTCCGACAGGGGTCATCTCGACTATTTCCCCCTCGATCAACTCTACCCGGTCGTCCTCGCGAAGGATGCCGGCTTCGGCCATCCGATGATACTCGTTCACATCGAACGCTCGACGCGGAATCCGAAGCGTCACGGTCTAACTCCTCTCCCGTGGAGGTCCGTCACCATTGTAATGCCGAACCAGCCGGTCAGCACTTCAGATTGTCAGCTTTGCCGTCGTCTGGCGCGACGGATCCTGCCTATCAATATTGCCGTACCCAGGGAGAGGCCAAGCGCAGCCTCCATCCCTACAAAAGCGCCCAGAAGCTGCCCGAGCGCGATAGAGGTGCTTTCGTAAAGCGAGAACATTGCCAGTCCTCCGAGAAACGTGATCCCCACACCCAGCGCCACGACGAGTACCGTCGCGCCGATCCTTGCCAGGACAGCCCACCTCATACGGGTCGGGAACACAGAGAGCCCGGCAAGTACACCCACCACGAGCGAGGGGAGGAACGCGGGCAGGAAGACGAACAAGAAATTCTCCACAAGCCCGTCGAAGTCCAACAGAATTTCGTTTTCGAGAATAATCAGTACCAAGAGAACGAAAACCTGGTCCACGGCGTATCCAACGCCGGGAAACCAACGGAGCCACCTACGGCTGTGCGGCTCTTCTGGATCGCTTGCCATGTGCCCTCGACCGGCTAGAAACGCGCCGGCACCGTGACGGGCGATTCGCCGCCTTTTTTCTCCTCTTCGGCGTGGATGAGCCGATTGAGGGACTCGACGGCGACCTCCAACTCGGCGCGGCGGGGCTCGGTGGTTGTGAAGTAACGTTGCAGGAAGTTGCCGACGGCTATGGACGGGCGGCTCTTGCCGAAGATGAACCACGCCTCGGAGATGAGGATGAACTGCAGTATGGCGTAGCCCCACCAGCCGATTAGCGGGTCGAGCAAGGCGGCGAGGATGATGTAGGCCAGGATGTTGGTGCCGCAGCGGGGGTGGATGCGGCTGACCTTCTTCGCGTTGGCGAGCGTCACCTCGCCGTACGCCTCGTATGCGGCGACGGCTTTGTGCTCGGCCCCGTGGTAGCGTCCGAGGGGGGAGAACTTCATGAACGCGAAGAAGAGGACGAGGATGGGCAGGATGGGGAACGCCGCGAGGAGGCCGAAGGCGCCGCCCAACACTCCTTCCCCGCTCCCGAACTGCATGAGGCGCACGAACAGCCAGAGCACGGCCATCGTGGCGACGAAGAACACGAGGGTCCAGAACGAGCCGACGACCTGCGTGAGGAGCCGGCCCCAGAAGATAAAGGAACGCAGCACCGGAACTTCGGAGGCGCGGCGAACCGCAGGGCTGTTCGGGCGCCACAGGTTCGAGGGTTCGACCCGGATGTGGATCTCACCCTTTTTCCGGTACGCCGTACTCATGCAGGTTGGACCGTAGAGATCCAATCCGTCCCAGCGGGCCATGCCACCGAACAGCATCCGATCCTCGTTCTGTTCTTCGGGGGCGGTCTCTCGCGCCAAAGCTCTCCTTCTAGTCGGCAAGGATCAAAGGTTAGCACGCGGGCCGTCGCAGCACGGTGCGGGGCCGCACGGCCTGGGGTGCGCGAGGATCTACCCCGGCGATGCGCCGGCGGGCACGAGCCGCAGGAGGCCCTCGTCGTTGCGGAGCTCGCGCCGGGCCAGGAAGCTCGTCGAGACCCCGCCCCGGCGGAAGTCCTCATCCTCCAGGATGGCGAGGTGCAGCGGCAGCGTGGTCTCCACGCCCGCGATGGCGAGCTCGTCCAGCGCCCGCAGACCGCGCCGGATGGCGGCCTCACGGTCCGTGGCGAATACTATGAGCTTCGCGAGGAGCGAGTCGTAGTGCGGGGGGACCTTGTAGCCGGCGTAGAGGTGCGAGTCCACCCGGACGCCGGGTCCTCCGGGCGGGTTGTAGAACTCCACGGGCCCGGCCTGAGGGAGGAAGTTGCGGCGCGGGTCTTCGGCGTTGATCCTGAACTCGATGGCGTGACCACCGACGGAGGCCGCGGCGCTCGATGGCACGTCCATCCGCTCGCCGGATGCGATCTTTAGCTGCTCCGCGACTAGATCCGCCCCCGTCACCATCTCGGTTACGGGGTGCTCTACCTGCAACCGGGTGTTCATCTCGATAAAGAAGAACTCGCCGCCCGAATACACGAACTCCACCGTACCCGCGCCCTCGTAGCCGAGAGCGTCCACGAGAGAGGCAGCAGCATCCATCATGCCCCGGCGGGCCTCTTCCGGCAGGCCAGGAGCCGGTGACTCCTCCAGCAGCTTCTGGTAGCGGCGCTGGATGGAGCAATCCCTCTCCGGGAAGGCGGCTGTTTTGCCTCCGGCCTCCGAGAGTACCTGCACCTCGATGTGGCGGAGATCCTCCAGATATTTCTCGATGTACACGGAGCCATCCCCGAAGGCGGCGCCCGCTTCGCGGCTCGCTTCGGTGAAGGCGGCGTCCAGCCTCGATTCGTCCTCGACCACGCGCATACCCTTGCCCCCACCGCCGGCGCTCGCCTTGACGACCACCGGATATCCGACCTCTGCGCCGACGCGCTTCGCCTCGGCGGCGTTCGCGCAGACCCCTTCGGAGCCTGGTGTCACGGGGACACCGGCTTCCCTGGCGGCCCGGCGGGCGGCGGACTTATCACCCATCATCGAGATCACACGCGACGATGGACCGACGAACTTCACGCCGACGCGCTCGCAGATCTCGGCGAACCGGGCGTTCTCCGCGAGAAATCCGTAGCCGGGGTGGATCGCATCGGCCCCGGTAAGCTCGGCGGCGGAGATGATGGCCGGGATGTTCAGGTAGCTGCCGGAGGCAGGCGGCGGCCCGATGCAGATAGCCTCGTCGGCCAGCATCCGGTGCAGGGAATCAGCGTCGGCGGTGGAATAGACGGCTACGCTGCGGAGGCCGAGCTCCCGGCAAGCCCGGACAACGCGCAGCGCGACCTCTCCGCGGTTGGCGACGAGAACCTTGCCGATCATGGGTAGCTTCGCCCTAGTGAGTCAGGAAGAAAAATGCGACTCCCTATTCCCGATCATGCCTCGGGTCGGAGCCGGAAGAGCGGCTGATCGTACTCCACGCCGCCCGCGTTGTCGGCCAGGACTTCCACAACCTCCCCGGAAATGTCCGAGGGTATCTCGTTCATCAGCTTCATCGCCTCGACAATGCACAACGGCTGTCCCGCCCTGACCACGTCCCCCACCTCGACGTACGGCTCCTCTCCTGGCGCAGGAGCCCGGTAGAACGTCCCGACCAGTGGCGAACGAACCGCGTGCAACCCGTCCACCTTCGCGGGCGGTTCGAGCTGCGAAACGGCCTCGTTCGAGGGAGCCTCGGCCACGGGGGGAGGGCCGGGGCTCGGCGCTTCGGGTTTGGCTTTGACAGAGATCTCCAACTCGCCCTGGCGGACCCGGATCTCCCCGACCCCGCTATCCCGCAGCATGTCGACCAGCCGGCCCACGTCTTCCAGCGGCAGCGGGTCTCCCGTCCTCCGCCCGGAAGGCTCACCGCCCACCGGGTCTTTCCTAATACCGTCGTCTCTCGCTTCCGACATAGAGAGGGATTCTACACGTCTTGATCCGTGGGAAAAGCTGTACCCGGATGTACAATGCCAGCAGCCCAATGATTTCCACAAACGTCAAGATCGAGATCCCATGAACATCCAGGTTCTCGACCCCCTGGTTGCCCAGCAGGTGGCCGCCGGGGAGGTCGTGGATCGGCCCGCCTCCGTGGTCAAGGAACTGGTCGAAAACTCCCTGGACGCCGGGGCGACCCGGGTGGAGGTCGAACTCGGCGACGGCGGCACATCCCGCATCCTGGTGCGCGACGACGGCTCCGGCATGCCCGCCGAAGACGCCAGACTGTCGGTAGTGCGCCACGCGACCAGCAAGATCCGGACGGCCGGAGACATCGAGTCCGTCACCACTCTAGGCTTCAGGGGCGAGGCCCTCCCCTCCGTCGCCAGCGTCTCGGCCTTCACCCTCACCACCTCGACCGGAGACGGCGCGGGGACGAAGGTTGTCGTTGACGGCGGCTCCCCGGCCGAGGTCTCCTCAGCCGCCCACCCGCAGGGCACGACCGTGCTCGTGGACCGCATCTTCTACAACGTCCCGGCCCGCCGGGCGTTCCTGAAGGGCGCGAGGTCGGAGCGGGCCGCCATCACGGAGACGCTCACCCACCTCGCCACCGCACACCCGGAGGTCGCCTTCCGGCTCTCCGAAAACGGCAGGGACTACCTCTCGCTGCCGGTGGCGTCAGACCTCCTGGAACGCCTGGCCCAGATCCACGGCGTCGCCAAGGCCCGCGCGATGCGCCGGGTAGAGTACACCTCCGGCGCTTTCGAGGTCGCCGGTTACGCTGCGCTCCCGAGCCTGACGGAGGGCAGCAGGGCACACCAGACGATCTCCGTGAACGGCCGCTTCGTCCGGGCGGACAACCTCAACCGCGGCCTGGACGACGCTTACCGCCAGACCGTACCCTCGGGCCGCTATCCTCCTGCCGCGCTGCGGATAACGGTGGACCCCCGCCGCGTGGACGTGAACGTGCATCCAACCAAGCAGGTCGTGCGCTTCTCCGAGGAGCGCGCCGCCCGCGGCTCCGTGGCCGCCGCCGTCAGGGAGGCAATAGAATGGCGTCCGCCCTCCCCCATCGCGGCCCCGCACCAGGCCGGGCGGACCTTCATGCAGGACAGGCTGTCTCCGACTTCCGGGCGGCCACATGCTCCCTCTTTCGCCGCCGAGGACAGGCCCGCATATCCCGCGCCACCCGCCCGGAGCCTGCAAGAAGCGCGAGAGCGCATGTCGGAGGCTTCCCGGCCGCTGTCGGAGATACGAGAGCCGTACCCGGAACCATATGAGCCGCCGGAGCGTGGGGATCTGCCGCCGCTGGAGGATCTACGGGTTATCGGGCAGCTTGCGGCGGGCTACATCCTGGTCGAGGAGCCGGAATCTTTGTGGGTCGTGGACCAGCACGTCGCCCACGAGCGGGCCATCCTGGACCGGCTCAACGACGCGGAGAGCCCGGCCGGCGTGCAGAGCCTCCTCCTCCCCGAGGTCGTAGAGCTATCTCCGTCCGAGGCCATGAGGGCCGCCGAGAACCTGGAGGAGCTCTCCGTCTACGGCTTCGAGACCGAGCCGTTCGGGCCGCGGTCGGTGAGGGTGAAGGCCGTGATCTCCACTCTGGCCGACCGCGACATTGCCGGGGCCTTCAAGGACGCCCTGGGCGCCGTCACGGGCACGGACCCCGGCCATAGCCGCGAGGACCGCATCCTCGCCACCATCGCCTGTCACTCCGCCGTCAAGATGGGCGACCGGCTCTCGAAGGAAGAAATGGAAGCCCTGGTGAAGGACTGGCTTACCAGCCGCCTTCCCGCCACCTGCCCGCACGGCCGCTCCATATGCTTCCGCCTCGGGATAAACGAGATCGGACGCAAACTCGACCGGCACTAGGCGGCGGAAGCCGCCCAGCGCAGGAAGACCCGGACCATGTCTTCCAGCTTCTCCGGGCCCCCGGCGGCCTCGAACTTTGCACCGGTCTTCCGGCAAATCATCCAGCCGGACTTGTCCTCGTAATCCTCTGTCAGCTCCTCGAACGGTTCCGATTCGAGGTCCGTGTCTGTGAGATCCACGGATAGCGTCCAACCCGGATTGTCCAGGGTGCCTATGGTAACACCGAAGCTGTGCTCCCAGTCGCCAGCGCACTGCGCCAAGTACCATTCCTGGAGGCCTTGCAGCAACGCAACACTCATAGCCTGTCCCCCCGATCTTCTTCCCTTGGCCGTTCAAGCTATTATCGGCAGCGTGATAGGAGTTGTCTAAGGATCAACTGTTCGGCGCACTCGCCGTCATGGCCGCGGCCTCCATTTGGGGTACCCTGGGGTTCTTCGCCAAGATCCTGTACGCGGAGGACGTCTCATTCGAGGCGCTGGTGGCAGTGCGGGCCTCGGTCGGGTGGCTTGCGGTGCTCGGCTTCGTGCTGGTGACGGGAGGACTGAGGAGCCTGCGGGTCGCGCGCCAGGACCTGGGCTTCCTGGTTCCCCTCGGACTCGTCGGGATCGGGGCCTTCTACCTGTTCTACTTCTACACGGTGCGCGAGAGCGAGGTGGGGACGGCGGCCATCCTACTCTACAGCTCGCCGGCCTTCGTTGTGCTGCTAGCGTGGCTATTCCTGCGAGAACCGCTCGGCCTGGTCAAGGTCTTCGCGCTGCTGCTAACGGTGGGCGGGGTTTTTCTGGTGTCCGGTGCCTACGACCCGGCGAACCTGGAAGTCACGCCGGTGGTGATGGTAACCGGGCTCCTCGCCGGCCTGACCTACGGCCTCTATTCGATCTTCGGCCGCCCCGTAGCCGGGCGCCTGAGCCCCGTCGTCATCCTGACCTACGCCCTGTTCTTCGGGGCCGTGCTGCTCTTCCCGGCGGCCCTGCCCACCCTGGGAACGCTCGCCGGACTCTCGGCGGGCTCGTATGCGCTCCTGTTCATGCTGTCGGTGGTCCATACGACTCTGGGCTTCGCCCTGTATACATACGGGCTCCGGCAGCTGGGGGCCGGGAGATCCGCCATCGTCGCCACGGTGGAGCCGGTGGTGGCCGGGGCCATCGGGGTGACGCTGCTGGGCGAGGATCTGACCGCGCCGAAGGTCTCGGGCGCCGCGCTGGTTCTGGCGGGCGCGATGCTGGCCCAGATCAGGCTCCGGAAGGTTCGCCAGGGCGTTCCGCGATAGGCGGCGCCACGCCCCGGACGCCGAAAAGTTCCCTTTACCGCGCAAAGCGGGTAACATACTGGCCCACGCCGACGGCATTGATGATGAGGAGAGCGGCAGCGGTTCGCGACATGGTCCCGAAAAAAGTTTTGGAAAGCCCGGAAAAGCGCCGCCGCAAGGCCGCAAGAGTTGGGTCGAAAAGACCCAGGGTTAGGGGAGCCCCGAGGGGGAGCAGGCCGCATCGCCGGCCGTGGTCAAAGGAGAAGCCATGCCGATAGAGTTCAACGGCAGCGGGGAGTACACGCTCGGCGTCGAGGAGGAGCTCCACATCGTGGACGCCGCGACCGGCGAGCTGGTGCCCAAGATCGAGGACATCATGGCCCGCCTGCCAGAGGACCTCTGCGAGTTCGTCTCATACGAGTTGTTCCAGTCCGTCATGGAGATAAAGACCTCCTCCTGCGAGAACGTCGCCGCCGCGGAGAAGCAACTGCGCGAGCTGCGCGGCCGGGTCAACTCCTGGGCGGCGGCCTGCGACGCCTCCCTCGCAGCCGCCGGGACCCATCCCTTCTCGCGTTACAAGGAGCAGAAGGTCACGGATCAGGAACGCTACCGGCTGGTCATGGAGACCCTGCGTTGGATCGCGGAGCGCGAGGTGATCTTCGGCCAGCACGTCCATGTGGGCGTGCCTGGACCCGAGGAGGTCATCCACGCCCACAACCGCCTCTCTGAGCACGCGCCGCTCCTGCTGGCGCTCTCGGCCAACTCCCCTTTCTGGCAGGGCTTCGACACCGGTTTCGAGTCCGCGCGCGTCAAGATCTTCGAGAATTTCCCCCGCGCGGGGCTGCCCCCCGCCTTTCCTGACTACGAAGCCTTCGAGAGCTACGTGGACCTCATGGTCGAGGCCGGGGCGATGGACGACTACACGTTTTGCTGGTGGGACGTGCGGCCACACCCCCAGATCGGCACCATAGAGTTGCGCATCCTGGACACCCAGATCAGCCTCCCACCCGCCATCGCCCTCACAGCCCTCACCCAATGCATCGTCGCCCGCTCGCTCGAAGACGCGGATAACGTTCCGAAAGGTCCATACGACCGCGAGCTGGCGCTGGAGAACAAGTGGCGCGCCTCCCGTCACGGCATGGACGCCGCCTTCTACGACGCCGCGAACAAGGCCACCATCCCAGCCAAGGACATGGCCCGCAACCTTGTCGAAGAGCTACGTCCGTACTCCCAGGATCTCGGCTGCGAGAACGAGCTACAGGGCATCCTTGAGATAGTCGAGGGCGGCACCGGCAGCCGGCGCCAGCGCAAGGTCCACGAAAAAAGCGGCGACTTCCTCGACGTGGTCGCCTTCCTCATAGAAGGTATGCGTCCCGCATTGGCGGAGGAGCAGAGTTAATCGGAGGTGTAGCGTGGCGAAAAATATAGAGGAACTCCTCAAACGGCGAAAAGAGATCATGAGGGTGCTCGCTGCCAACAACACTACAGGAAAAGACCGTAAGTCCCGGAGCACGTTAAACAGAGAGTTGCGTGAACTCAATCAACAGCTAAAGAAGCAAGGTTACGGCCCTAACTCGCAACTGACGAGGACGCAGGCCAAGAAGCAAAGTACCAGGATTGAGAGGGAAAAGGAGCAACGAAGAGCCAGTGTGGATCCACGTTGGAAGAAAGAATGGAGACATATCTGGCGAGGCTAAGTGGCCCAATTACAACGGTCTGTAAGGATAACAATCTCTTGCAAGAAGCCGTAGAACTATAGCTACGAGCAAGTTGCTTATGGGCCGCCTTCTTTCGTAAGAGCAGCCAGCAGTTACGCTGGGCTAGTATGGCGCCGATGTTTCGGGAGCCGAGTTTCTGCGATCAGAGTGATCTAATCTCCTTCGAACCCCAGAGACCACACCCGATCCAGGTCGTGATTCGAGTAAGCGCGGAAGGCGACCATGGTCTCGGTGCGGGCGACGCCTGGGACCTGGGCTATCTTCTCGGGTACGATCTCGGCGAGGCGCTCGAAGTCGGGGATGCGGACCATGACGACGAGGTCGTAGGGTCCGGTTACTGAATAGGCTTCGGTGACGCCATCTATGGCGAGCATCGCCTGGGCCGCCTCCTGCACCCGCTCCCTCTCCGTCCTGACGAGCACGACCGCGGTTACCATCCCGTCACCCCTTATCCCTATAGCCCGAAGGTCACCGTGCCGGTGAGGATGTTGTTCTTCCTGGTCTCCTCGTACTCGACGGGACCGACCTTCACCCTGACCTCGGCCGTCTCCTCCAGCTCGCCGGGCCTGAAGCCCGAGACTTCCACAGCGGCCGACCCGCCGTTCGCCCCTATCTGCCGGATGGTCGCGGATTGGGCCTGCCGCTCGGCTACGGTGTCCATAACCACCTCCACGGGTACGCCCGTCTCCTCCACCTCGCCGCCGTTGACGACCGTGACGGCGAACACCGGCTCCGCCGAGCCCCTGAGGACCACGCTCCCATCCTGACGGAGCGGCCGTCCGGCCACCTCGACGCTCGCTATCTGCACCCCGTGCAGGGCGTTCGGGTCATCCCTGGCCCCGGCGGACGTCGTAGGCGTGTCGAAGCCAATCTCCTCGTAGTCCATGAACGGCTCGGGCTCACGGAGGCGGCTCTGATCTCCCTGCTGGCCGACCCTCTCCAGGGCCTCCCTGGACTCCGGCACGTAATGATTCCTGATTATGCTGTCGCTCAAGCGGTAGTCCTCGACCGCCACCGAGAGGGTCTCCCCGAAACTGCCCTTCCCTCCGGCGGCGGACTCCGCCAGTTCTCTGGTCGCCGTCGCCCGGATGCCGAGGGCGCTCACCAGGTAGGGCTGCGCTACTTCGAACTCCGGGGGCACCTCGTCATACTCCAGCGCCTGCTGGTAGTTACGCTCCGTCTGGTTCGCCGCCCGGGCGAGCGCCTCCCCGTCCAGGTTCGCCGGGTCGCTGTCCGCGTTCGCCAGAATGCCCTGGAGATCGTTGTTGCCGACGTTCGAGGACTCGCCGAGGAGGCTGTCGGCGTTGGTCACGTACTTGCGGATCTGGGTTGACTCCTGGGTGGCCACGCACCCCTTGGCCACGAAGAAAATAAACGCGAAGGCCACGCAGAGGAACATCAGGGAGCCGATCAGCGTCAGCCAGGGCGGCAAT
>Ga0183260_10001444_pt1 | contig 19806 bp, 18 predicted proteins | sample AntDrymUQ4972206_2_FD_129768 | JGI IMG/M metagenome (GOLD analysis project Ga0183260, IMG submission 129768) | Polar desert sand microbial communities from Dry Valleys, Antarctica - metaG UQ497 (22.06) (version 2) (version 2) | ecosystem: Environmental > Terrestrial > Soil > Desert | place...
AGAGCACCGACCAGAACTCCTGGTAGCCGAGCAGGATGACCTGCATGTCGGTCTTGGCGGTCACCGTGGCGTTGCGCGGCTCGCGGTCGAGCAGCGCCAGCTCGCCGGCGTAGTCGCCCGAGCGGAGGGTGGCGATCATCTTGCCGTCGCGCGACACCTCGGCTTCGCCGTCGACGATGATGAAGAACTCGTAGCCCAGGCTGCCCTGCTTGGTGAGCACCTGTCCGGCGGTGAAGGACACCCGCTCGGCCTTCTGCGAGATCAGGGTCAGCTCGCCTTTGGTGCAGCCGCCGAAGAGCGGGATCATCGCGAGGTGGTCGAGGTCGCTGTCGTGGCGGCGCATGTCCGGCGTCCTTCCGTCGTGGTGCGGGCGAGCGAAGCCTGTCACGTCCCGGCCGTTGCCGCGTCCGGCAGGCGACAGTGAGGGTGAGAGGCGCGTCGCCACCTTGCCGGGTACGGCGTCCGCGCGCAACGTCCGACGACCGCGACGTCGCTCGTGGTGCGGGTAGTTCGGCGGCCGGGTCCTCAGCTTCCTGTCCGGCCGTCGCTCACCAGCTCGGTGCGCGCCTCGCGGACTCCGATGACCACGGTCGAGGTGCGCGTGACGACCTCGGCGATCGGCAGCGCGCCGATCCCCGGCACGGAGACAGTGCCGACCCAGGTCGTGGTCGCCGTGGCGGTCACGCGACCGCGCGCGCGGTAGGCGTGCGAGACGGAGTGGTGCGGGTACGGCGCACCCGGGGTGGACGTGGTGACGCTGGTGCCGTCGCCGAAGTCCCAGCGCCAGCTGCTCGGCGTCGCCGTCAGGCTGGCGCTGAACCCGCGCAGTGTGACGTCGATGGTGACCGGGCCGGTGTCGTCGCCCCAGAACACCGTGGGCAGGTTGACCGCGGTGCCGCCGGGCGGCTGCGACCGCAGCCCCGGCTGCGGCAGCGCCATGTCCAGGAACCGCTGCGCCGCGGCCTCGGCGATCTGCGCCGGCGTCGTGACCGGCTGCGCCGGGTTGCTGCAGAAGCTGTTGACGGTGCGCCAGCGCTCGCCGGGACGCTTGAGGTAGACGTCGACGTAGGTGCCGCCGGTGTCGTCGCAGGTCGCGACCGCCTCGGGGCAGGACAGGTCGTTGCTGCCCGTGCCGGGGACGTTGCGTTCGCACGCGGGCACGACCTCCCACCGGCAGCCGGGGCACGAGCTGGCGCCGCCGGACACGTCGCGCGGGAGGGCGTCCGCGCCGAGGATGTAGAGGCCCAGCTCGAACCCGTCCCCCGTCGCGATGCCGGTCGCGGTGCCGCACCTGTCGACGTCGCCCTGGCAGGTCGCTGCACCGGCAGCGGCGAGCGCGGCTCGGGGAGCGGCGTCGCGTACGCCGGCGCCGGCCGACGTGGGGACGAGCCCGCTCGCGACGAGGGCGATCGCCACCGCTACGCGACGCGAACGTGGCTGACCAGCCATCGGCCCCCTTCCCGCACGACCTCGACCTCGACCGTGGTGCCGGTCGACCCGGCGACCCGCTTGATCCGTCGCCCTGCCTTGTCGACCCACTCGTAGCCGCGCGCGTCGTACCGGACGTCGACGCTGGCGACGTCGGGGTAGACGTCGTGCGCCGTGAACGCGCGGGTGAGGAAGACCTCGGCGACCGTCGTGCGCCCGGCGGCCCAGATGTCGTCGATCGCGGCGGCGAGGTCACGGCATGTGCAGCTCGACCTCGACATCGCGCGCAGCGCGGCGGTGTCGCCGGTGCCGATCGCCCGGTTGATCTCGGCGTAGTACGCCTTCACCGAGGCCACGGCCTGCGCCGCGACCTGCTCGGTCGTCGCCGCCGACGCGCCGGGTGCGGCGCTCACCGCCGCGCGTCTGGGTAGGACCGCGGCGCCGGTCGCGTCGCCGCCGCACCCGCTCAGCCCGACCGCAGCGCTCAGCGCCAGTCCGGCAAGTCGGTTCGTACCCCCCATGTCGGCGAGTGTGCGACGAGATCGGCGTACCGGCAACGGGCCCTGTGTACGACGTGACGCGTGGGACAACTGTGGCGAGATCTCACTGGGTTGGAGCAGTGGTGCGTCATAGAGAGCGCACAGCCGCTCCATCCCGCCGCGAGGTCAGGCGATCGCCGCCTCACCCACCGCGCGGTGGTCGTCGACGACCAGGTCGGCGTCGGGCTCGCCGGGCGGCGGCGGGTCGTCGAAGACGCCGGTGTAGCGCGCGGTGGCCATCCCGTAGGCCCGGCCGCCGCAGACGTCGGTGCGCCACAGGTCGCCGACGTGCAGCGCGGTCGACGGGTCGGTGACGCCGAGGCCGTCGAGCGCGCAGGCGAACATCTCCGGCCGCGGCTTGCACGCGTCCACCTCGTCGGAGAACGCCCAGACGTCGACCAGGTCGTAGAGCCCGGCCCCGCGGAACATCTCGCGGATCACCCGCCCCGGCGAGAACCCGGAGTCGCAGACGACCGCGACCCCGAGGCCGGCGTCGCGCAGCGACGAGAGCACCTCGGCGGCGTACGGCGTCGCGCGAGGGCCGTTGGTGAGCGACGCCTCCTCGAAGACCTTCGTCAGCCGCTCGCGCACCGCGACGTCGTCAGCGCGGCCGTGCCGGGTCAGCAGCCACTCGACGATGTGCCGGGACACGAAAGACTCCGCACGCAGCCATGAGTCGTGGTGGCGCTGCCAACCCTCGGTCACCTCGACCCGTGCCTCGTCCTCGGACAGGCCGAGCTCGTCGACCAGCGCGGCGACGCGCACATGGGCGGCTCCGCGCTCGTCGTACGGCGCGAGGAGGGTGTTCCAGCAGTCGAACGTCACGGCTGTCAGCACGGGTCAGACCTTGCGCAGCACCGTCACCACACGGCCCATGATGGTCGCCTCGTCGCCCGGGATCGGGTCGTACGCCGGGTTGTGCGGCATCAGCCAGGTCTTGCCGGCGCGCCGGCGGTAGGTCTTCACGGTCGCCTCGCCGTCGATCAGCGCGGCGACGATGTCGCCGTTGTCGGCGTTGGGTTGCTGGCGCACCACGACCAGGTCGCCGTCGGCGATGGCCGCGTCGATCATCGAGTCGCCCTTGACGCGGAGCATGAACAGCGTGCCCTCGCCGACCAGCTCGCGGGGGAGCGGGTAGACGTCCTCGACCACCTGCTCGGCCAGGATGGGCCCGCCGGCCGCGATCTGGCCGACCAGCGGGATGTACGCCGGGGTCGGGCGCGCGGCCCGGGCCTCGGCCGAGTCGTCCATGCCGGGCTGGCCGGAGAAGATCTCCATCGCTCGCGGTCGGTTGGCGTCGCGGCGGATGTAGCCCTTGCGCACCAACGTCTCGAGCTGGTGGTGGACGCTGGAGGAGCTGGCCAGCCCGACCGCCTCGCCGATCTCGCGCACGCTCGGGGGATAGCCGCGGCGCTCCACCGCGTCGCGGATCACCTCGAGCACGCGGCGCTGGCGCGGAGTCAGCCCGGTCTCGTCGGCCGGGCCGTCGGGCAGCTCCTGGACGGCTGGCAGCAGCGCGACGACGGGGGTCGGCGTAGAAGACTGGGTCGGGTCGGTCTTGCTCATCGCGGCGTCCTCCTGCTCGCACGGGTGTTCGATGGTGACGGTAGCGGGCCTGCGCATGAACATCAAACATCTGTTCGAAAAATCTTGCCGAGAGTCTGGATTCTCCGGCGGTCCGCGGGTATACATCGCACAGACGTTCGAACGAACACCCGTTCGTTCTGTCACACCCGGGAGCCAGCATGAGCGCCATGACCTACCAGCGCACCTTCCCCGCCTCCGCGACGGCTCCCGTCCGCCACCGCGCCCGTGCCTGCACGACTGCCCGGCCGGCCAGGCCGGTCGCGACGACGGCCTCGCCGGCCCGGCTCACCCGGCGAGGCCGCCTCGTCGTGGTCCTCGTCCTCGCGACGCTGACCCTGATCGCGTTCTCGCTCGGGCGGGCGTCGTCGTCCGACGCCTCGCGCGGCGCCGGCCGGCCGGCTTCCCCGCGGCCGACCACGGTCGTGCAGCCCGGCGACACGCTGTGGTCGATCGCCCGGCGGATCGAGCCGGGCGCCGACCCGCGGGTCATGGTCGACCGCATCGCCAGGCTCAACGACCTCGGCGGGCGCCCCATCCAGTCCGGCCAGCAGCTGACCCTGCCCTACCCCCGGTGATCTTCGTCAGGTTCGTGACGCATGCCGGCCACGAACCTGACGAAGATCACGACGCCACGACGGGATCGGACCGGATCGGACCGGATCGGACGGAGCCGGGCACCGGCAATCGGGTGACTCACCTTGTCGACGGCCGGATCGCTGGCATGGTGGAGCCATGCGACGCGACGAGGCCCGGGCCATCGCCGACGCCGCCGCCCACGGGATCGGCGCGCTGGTCGGTGCGATCGAGGGCGCCCAGCTGGCGGTGACCAAGAAGGCGTACGACGCGGTCGGGCCGGTCGCCGTCGTGCCGCGGGTCGCCCAGCTGGCGGTGACCCAGGGCGTGTACGCCGCCGTACGTGGTGCGACCCGGGCGACGGCGAAGGCGGCCGGTCGCGCCGCCGAGACCCGCTGTGACGACACCGCGCCGGCGCTCGAGGAGTCCGCTCGCGCGAAGTGGGTCGGCTGGCTCAACTGCGCGTTCGGCGACGCGCTCGCCGAGACGCGCAGCCCGCTGGCCGGGCAGATGTCGGTGCGGCTCGACGGCGCCCGCGTGGCGACAGCTGGTGATGCGCTGGCAGAGGCCTTCCCGGCCGCGGCCGGCCGCGTCGTTGTCTTCCTGCACGGCCTGGCCGGCACCGAGGCGGTGTGGGGCGCCCCGTCGTACGGCGAGCGCCTGGAGCGCCACGAGGCCGACGTGAGCAGCGTGCACCTGCGCTACAACACCGGCCGGCACATCAGCGCCAACGGCCGCGACCTGACCGCGCTGCTCGACGAGGTCGTCACGCACTGGCCGACGACGGTGACGCAGCTGGTGCTGGTAGGCCACTCGATGGGCGGGCTGGTGATCCGCAGCGCCTGCCACTACGCCCACGAGGCCGGCCACACCTGGCCCAAGCTGGTCACCGACATCGTCAGCCTCGGCAGCCCGCACCGTGGCGCGCCGCTGGAGCGGGCGACGAACGTCGCCACCGCCGCGCTCGGCCGGGTGCCGGTCGTCGCGCCGTTCGCGAAGCTGGTCGACCGGCGCAGTGCCGGGGTCAAGGACCTGCGCTACGGCTATCTGCTCGACGACGACTGGGCCGGGTACGACGCCGACGAGGTCGGGGTCGACCGCGGCGCCGACGTGCCGCTGCACCAGACCGCGCGGCAGCACTTCGTCGCGGCGACGCTGACGGTGCGGCCGGACGGGCGGCTCGGCGCGCTGGTGGGGGACCTGCTGGTGCTGCCGGCCAGCGCGCACGGCCAGGCCTACGCCGGCCGTCGTAGGAGCTTCCCGATCGAGCGGACCCGCCACGTCGGCGGCGCGCACCACCTCGCCCTGCTGCGCCACGAGGCCGTCTACGCGCTGCTCCGCGAGCTCCTCGCCGACTGACCCTCCCCGGCGCGTCGGGAGCGCCGCCGGGAACCCTGTCCGCCGGGATCCCTGTCCGCCGGGATCCCTGTCCGCCGGGATCCCTGTCCGCCGGGATCCCTGTCCGACTGCGGACCCTCACGCGCCCGCCGGCCAAGTGTGAAGGGTTACCCGCGGTCGTGAGCGTGGTGATCTTCACACTTTGGACGGGCACCGCCGGGCCGGGGGAGAAAGTCTGAACGGATCGCCCGCCTGAACCGTCTCAGCCTCGGCGACACTACGAGGAGGAGCGGGCATGGCCGAGGTGGCGGGGGTGGCGATGGGTGTTAGGACGAGCCGTTCGCCGGCCGTCCCGCGCCGCGCCGGCATGACCGCGGCGCGCACCGAGGCCTACGTCGAGTGCTTCGAGGTGCACTTCCCGCGCCTGGCCGGCTACTGCGCGACGATGACCGGCGACCGGTACGCCGGGCACGAGATCGCGCAGGAGGCGTTCGCCCGGCTCTTCGCGCGGTGGGTCGGGGTCCGCGACCCGAAGGCCTATGTCTACCTCGTCGCCACCAACCTCGCCCGCGAGCGGTGGCGGCGCGCGGCGACCGAGCGGACGGCGTACGCCGACGTCGCCCAGCGCGCCACCCCCTACACCGGCTCGGGCGGACCCGACCTCGAGCTGCGCGACCTCGTCGAGCGGCTGCCCGACCGGCAGCGCCGCGCGACGCTGCTCCGCTACTACGCCGACCTGCCGGTCGCCGGCGTCGCCGCCGTCATGTCACTGCCCGAGGGCACCGTCAAACGACTCCTGCACGAGGCGCGCAACGCCCTCGGGCTGGCAATGGGAGATGACCGATGAGCACTCCACGACTGCCCGACCCGATCGGCTCGGTCCCACCCGAGCCCGGCACGCTGGCCGCCGTCCTCGCGACGGCGCGCCGCCGCCGGGCCCGTCGGCTGCAGGCCGTCGGCGGCACCGCGTCGGTGCTGCTGCTGACGGCCGCGCTGGCGGTGAGCCTCGGCGACGGCGACGTCGGCGGCCGCCACTCGATCGGCGTCACCGACGACGGCGCCACGGTGGGCGGCCCCGACGACGACGCAGCCGACGACCACTCCGGTACGCCGTCGCCCCACGAGCCGTCGGCTGGGTCCACGCCGGGCCACGACCCCGAGCCGTCGCACACGCCGGACGCGTCACACCCGCCGGACCCCCACCACACCCCGTCGGCGCACCCCAGCCAGCCCACCGGCGACCGGACGCCCCCGCCGCACCCGACCGGCTCACCGTCGGGCGGAGCGACCCCGACGCCGCACCCGACGAAGTCGTCGTACCCGAGTCGCACGCCGCAGCCCACCCATCCAACGCACCCGTCGAGCCCCACGCCGGACCCGACTCCGACCGGCCAGCCGAGCCAGGACGCGCGCGGCGAGATGCGCCGGGCCTACCACGAGGGGGCGACGCAGTGCGGTGCCGCGCAGTGGTGCGGCGCGGCGCACGGCGGCGCCGGCCAGACCGGGCCGATCGACTTCTTCGTCCGCGCCTGCCGCGATGTCGACGCGGGCCCGGGCCAGCTCGAGACCGGCCCGCCCGGCGCCGACTTCGGGGTGAGCCAGGGCGGCCACCTGCTGTGGCAGTGGTCCACGGGGCAGGCGTTCCCGGCCGTGCTGGTGATGATCGACGTGCAGCCCGGCGACTGCGTCGAGTGGTCGACCACCTGGAACGGCGTCGACGACTACAACCGGCCGCTGCCTGACGGCGCGTACGAGGTCAAAGCGCGCGTGACGGCGCACGAGCAGATGCCCGACGCGTTCGGCTTCTCGGTCCGCCTTGCCTGACCGATCGCCTTACCTCACGCGGGCAGGGATCGCGCCGGCCGCGCCGAACAAGGCTGGGATGCGCCCCTCGTCCGCTCGCCGCGCCGTCGTCGTCCTCGCCCTGACGGCGGTCGCCGCCGCTGGCGCGCCCGGCTGGGCGCACCCGCTGCACGGCACCGTCGGCTCCGGACCGCGGGGTGCCGGCTATGCGGTGGCCCGGCTGCTGCCGCTGGACCTCCCCCCCGGCGTGCTGCCGGCCGAGGGAGCGTCGGCTGCGGCCGCCCCGGGCAGCCGCTACCCCTACTCGATCCCGCGGGGCCTGGCCGACCGTCCTGACGTCGAGGACGGGCGTCTGGTGCACGTCATCTACTACCTGCCCGCGGACCGGCCCGACGAGGCGCTCGACACGAGCGGCGTCATCGACGTGTCGATCGCGGCGCAGCAGAAGTGGATCGCGTCGCAGACCGGTGGCCGCCGCTGGCGGTTCGACACGTTCCGCTTCTCGACCGCGACCGGTGCCAAGACGGCGTACGACGTCACGTTCTTCCGCTCGTCGCTCACCTCGAGCCAGGTGAGGAGCGTGGACGGCATCGACGAGGACCTGATCAAGGCCGGCATGGTCCAAAAGGGCAAGCGCTACCTGATCTACGCCGCGGTCAGCTCCGGCAGGGTCTGCGGCGAGGCCTACTACCCGCTCGGCTCGCCCACCAACTCCGCCGCGGACGGGCAGTTCGCCGCGGTCTACCTCGACTCGGTCGCCGGCTGCGCCGCGCGGGACTTCGCCTCGTCGGTGGACTCCGCCGGGATGGTCGAGACGATCGCGCAGCAGGAGATCATGCACAACGACGGCGTGGTGCCGCTGACCGCGCTGCACCCGTGCCTACCTGGAATCTTCCATGTGTGCACCGCGGGGCTGGCCGAGGTCGGGCTCGACCCGGAGCGCTTCGACATCCTCTTCCCGTACGTCGGCGTTCCGCTGCGCAACAAGGTGCTCGACATCGGCCACGACGACTACTACCTGGCGCCGACCTCGCTGCGCGACCTCGCCGACAGCCCCTTCCTCACCCTGTAGACGGACCGGCCCGCGGGCAGCCGGGATCAGGCGCCCTGGCCGAGGTTGTGCGCGAGGCCACCATCCATGGTGTACGTCGCGCCGGTCACGTAGTCGGCGTCGTCCGACGCGAGGAAGACGGCGAGCTTCGCGATCTCCTCCGGCTCGGCAGCACGCTTCCACGGGATGCTCTGAACCTGCTCGTGGAGGAGCTTCGGGTCGTCGATCGCGGCCTGGTTGAACGGCGTGAGGACCATTCCAGGAGCGAGCCCGTTGACGTTGACGTGCAGCGGAGCGAGCTCGAGGGCAAGGGTCCGGGTGAGCATCCGGATCGCTCCCTTCGCGCAGTCGTAGTCGGCACCGCCCGCATTGGGGATGTCCTCGTGCACGGAGGTGACGTTGATGACCTTGCCGCCGCCGCCGGCCTCGGTACGCAGCTGGGCGAACCGGCGGCAGCAGAAGAAGTAGCCGTAGACGTTGGTGCGCATCGACTTGTCGAACACCTCGGTGGGCAGCTCGGCGACCTTCTTGCCGGACGCGTCGACGCCCGCGTTGTTCATCAGGATGTCGACCGAGCCGAACTCCTCGACCGCCTTGTCGAACATGGCCGCGACCTGGTCCTCGTCGCTGACATCGACCTGCACCACGATCGCTCGACGCCCGGCCGACTCGACCCCCTTGCGCGTCTGCTCCGCGCCGTCGGCGTCGTGCAGGTAGGTCACCACGATGTCGGCACCTTCGGCGGCGAACGCCAGCGCGCTCGCCTGGCCGATGCCCGAGTCTGACCCGGTGATCAGCGCGGTCTTTCCGGTGAGACGGCCACCTGCGGTCATGCGTGTCCTCCTGGGGGTGGGGTGGGGTTCGACGCCGCTTCGCTGATGCGCCAGGCGGCGTTGATGAGGCCGACGTGGGAGAACGCCTGCGGGAAGTTGCCGAGCAGCTCCCCGGAGCGGGGATCGGCTTCCTCGGCGAGAAGCCCGAGATCGTTGGCGTGCGCGGTCGCCTTGTCGAACCACTCTCGCGCCAGGTCGATCTCGCCGGCCAGGGCGTAGCACTCGACGAGCCAGTAGGAGCAGATGAGGAAGCCGCTGCGGTCGTCGGCCCAGCGCCGGATCAGCCCGCCACCGCCGAGCTTTCCGACGATGGCGTCGATGGTCGCGCGCATCCTCGGGTCCGTGGCGGGCAGGAACCCGACGAGGGGCAGCAGCAGCACTGACGCATCGAGCTCGTCGGAGCCGAACGCGCCGGTGTAGGCACCGGCCGGCTCGCTCCATGCCTGCTCGAGCACGGCTGTGTGGATCTGGTCGCGCACCTCGGCCCACTTGTCCGGCTCGCTCGCCGGGCCGAGGTCGCCGGCGAGCTTGACGGCGCGATCCAGCGCGACCCAGCACATCACCTTCGACGAGACGTATTGGCGGCCCTTGTCCCGCGCCTCCCACATCCCGGCGTCGGGCTCCTCCCACGTGGTTGCCGCGCGATGTGCCAGCGCGATCAGCAGCTCACGGACCTGCGGTGATGCGTCCCCGAGGGAGTCGCGCAGCAGATGGGCCGCGTCCAGGACCTCGCCGAGAACGTCGAGCTGGGACTGGTCCCATGCGGCGTTGCCGACCCGCACCGGCCGGCTTCCGCCGAATCCGGCGAGGTGATCGAGCTCATGCTCGGTGATGTCTCGTTCCCCAGCGGCGCCGTACATGATCTGGACCCGTTCGTCACCCAGTGCGCCGGCGGCGTTGGCGACCCACTCGAGGAGCCGCTGCGGTTCGTCAGGGCACGCCGCTACCCACAGCGCGCGGGCGGTCAGGCTCAGGTCACGCAGCCAGGCGTACCGGTAGTCGAAGTTGAGCTCGCTCCCCATCAGCTCGGGCAGCGAGGTCGTGGCCGCGGCCAGCACGGCGCCGGAGGGCTGGTAGGTCAGTCCCTGCAGCACGAGTGAGCTGCGCCGGACGGCATCGCGGTACTCCCCGTCGTACCCGGTGTGCAGTGCCGACCAGGACTCCCAGGCGGCGACGGTGTCGGCAACCGTCCCCGGGGGCGTGCTCTCGGGGTCGGAGGGGAACGCCGGTGCGTACTCGAGCCGCAGCTCAACGGTGTCACCGGCGCGGACCTCGAACGTGGTCCGGGCCACGCCGCTCGTGATCGTCCATTCGCCGACTCCGCGCAGCGTGAGCGAGGCAGGACCGCCGCGGGCCTGGACCCCGTCGCGAATCGACGTGAGGTAGGGCACCGTTCGCCCGTACTCCATCCGTGGTGCGAACTCGGAGTTCATGAGCACCGTTCCGCGCAGGCCGGTGATCTGTCGGCAGAGGACATGAGGGCTGCGCCGCCCGATGTCGTGGCCGCGAGCGCCGGACTCCAGCGACATGAGGTCGAGTACCTCAACCTCACCCTCACCGGTCTCGAAGACCGTGCGCAGGACCAGCGTCTCGTCGAGGTAGGAGCGAGACGTCGTGAACGCGGCACTGGGGCACAACGACCAGTGCCCGGCATCGGGGTCCAGCAGGCGTCCCAGCACCGATGCAGAGTCGAATCGGGGCACGCACCACCAGTCGATCGACCCGGCAGAGGTGACGAGGGCCGCGGAATGGCAGTCGGAGATGAAGCCGTAGGCCCCGATCCCGGACGCGCCCTGCCGCTCGTTCACGCCGATGCCTCCTTCACCCCGCCGTACCTGCTGGTTCGCTCGTGAGCGAATGTCCGGTTCATTCCCTGCGGGCTGACTCCCACTCAGCGCTGCGTGGGTCGCCTGCTCGACACATGGCGCTCCTACCCCGGCACGCGCGTTTTGGTCACGAGGCTGTGGGAAGCCTCGAACGGTGGAAGTGATCCGCTCCCGGTGACGGAACGAACACTCGTGGAATCGACGCGTGCAGCCGCACGCCTGACAGAACGGGTGGTAGACGATGGCGACATCTGCAGCGGGGCGCGGGGCGGCGATGGCCGGGCCGACGCTGATCCAGCGTGCGGCGATGCTGTTCGGCGTGATCTTTCTGGTCGTCGGCGTCGTCGGCTTCATCCCGGGCCTGACGACGGACTACGACCGCCTCGGCACGTTCGGCGACGAGGGCGCGAAGCTGCTCGGCATCTTCGGCGGCAACTGGATCGAGAACATCGTCCACCTCGCGTACGGCGTCGGTGGCCTCATGCTCGCCAAGACCTGGAAGGGCGCGAAGCAGTACTTCGTGCTCGGCGGTGTTGTCTACCTCGTCGTCGCGGCCCTCGGCATCGTGACCGGCGTGCACCACGACGCCAACCTCCTCGCCATCAACGGCGCCAGCAACGTGCTGCACGTGGTGCTCGGCGTGGCGATGGTCGGGATCGGGCTCGTGCTGGGCAAGGACGAGGTCGTGGTCGCCGACCGGTAGGACCGCTTCTCTCGCCGCGTTCCGGCAGGCGCATAGAGTGCGCAGCCATGCGCTGCCCGTTCTGCCGCCACCCCGACTCGCGCGTCGTCGACAGCCGCGAGGTCGACGAGGGTACGGCGATCCGCCGCCGTCGGTCCTGCCCGGAGTGCGAGCGCCGCTTCACCACCCTCGAGACGGCGTCGCTGATGGTGGTGAAGCGCAACGGCACCAAAGAGGCGTTCTCCCGGGCCAACGTCATCAACGGCGTACGCCGGGCCTGCAAGGGCCGGCCGGTCGACGACGACCAGCTCGCTGCGCTGGCCCAGCAGGTCGAGGAGCACGTGCGCCTGTCCGGCTCGGCCGAGATCCCCAGCGGCGACGTCGGGCTGGCCATCCTCGGGCCGCTGCGCGAGCTCGACGAGGTCGCCTACCTGCGCTTCGCGTCGGTCTACCGCGGCTTCGACTCCCTCGCGGATTTCGAGCGCGAGGTCGCCGGCCTCAAGGCCGCCCGCCCCGACCGCCCCGCCCGCCCGGACGCCTGAGCCGACCGCCCGGACGCCTGAGCCGACCCGCGCTGAGCGGCCCCGCGCTCGCCAACTCCCGCGGATCTTGGACGCGGGCCGCCGGCGACGTGCGGGCTCCTCAGCGGAGGCGTCCAAGATCCGCGGGCGGGCCGGCGGGTCGTCCACAGCAGTGGCGCGCACGCTACGACGGTCGCGGCCGTCCAGATAGGTGCCGGCGACCTGATCGCGTGGCGGACTAGTGCAGGAGCGCGACGCCGGTGAGCACGACGATGGCCAGCGCGGCCAGTGCCGTCGCGAGGAGGGGTAAGACGGACGACGGCTCGGGCTGCGGGGGCAGCGGGCGGATCGCGGCGGCCTCGCCGGGCATGTGCAGCTGGTAGGTCGGGCTCGGCGCGGGCGCGCCGCACGACTGGCAGTACTGCAGCATCGACTGCACCCGGATGCCGCAGGCGGTGCAGACGCGCAGGTTGCTGTCCAAGGCTCGATTCCTGGGGCGTCGGTGGCGCTGCCGCCGGTCGGCGCGTGCGCGTTTGGGTGGGTAACGCCCGACCGCCCGATTGGTGACGCCCGATTGGTGACGCCCGGCGCAGTGGCGGCAGCGGTGGGATGGCCATCCTCGTCCGCCCGGCCCGGGTCAGCGGGCAGGAGCGGAAACCGGGCGTGGCGGGTGTACCCCGCCGTCGCGCAGCTCGCGGCTGCCCAAAGGCTCGCGCAACGTCACGTCGTACGTCGAGGCGGGGTTGCCCTGGCAGGTCTGCGCGGTGTTCGGTCCGGCGTCCAGACCGCGCACGCTGTCGATCGAGTCTGGCAGCCGCGGTGCGCGAGCAGGGTGAGCTCCGACCTTCTGCGGACGGGGACGGGGAACGTTCGGCGTTTCGGGAGCGGAACCGCCGACCGGTCGGGGATCGCGTGACGGAAACGCCGCACGGTCGCCAGCACGACCCCCGGGCGGGCCGGCCGGCGTACGCCGGAGTTGTCCCGAATCGGGGGACAGACGTGTGGATCATGGCCGTGACCTGCGCTTGCAAAATCTCCCGCCCCGACACGACGGGAAACGCCGGGTGAACCCTTGCCAACCGCCCGGGACTAGAGGAGGGTCCACCCCTGCATCTAGTGGTTACACGGATGTAGTTCATCCACATGTAGTCCACAGCGCACAGGCGACGGCCCACAGGTTGCCCACACGTTGTGCACCGATCCACCCACAGATCTGTCGGACCTGCCCTCCAGAATCGGGCAGAAGGCGCCCCTCGCGGGCGTTGTACACAGGGGAACGAGGGAGTCACGCATGACCGAGACCGCCAGCACGCCCGCGACCGCCGGCAGCAACGGCAAGACCAGCACCAAGGCCGGCAAGGGCCTGAAGATCGCCCGGATCTTCACCCGCGAGGGCGTGCACCCCTACGACGACGTGACCTGGGAGCGCCGCGACGTCGTGATGACCAACTGGCGGGACGGCTCGATCAACTTCGAGCAGCGCGGCGTGGAGTTCCCTGAGTCCTGGAGCGTCAACGCCTCCAACATCGTGACCACGAAGTACTTCCGCGGCGCGGTCGGCACCGAGGCGCGCGAGTACAGCCTCAAGCAGGTCGTCGACCGCGTCGTCGACACCTACACCGCGGCCGGCATCAAGCACGGCTACTTCGCCTCGCCGCAGGACGCCGAGGTCTTCGACCACGAGCTCAAGCACCTGCTGGTCAACCAGTACTTCGCCTACAACTCGCCGGTGTGGTTCAACGTCGGTACGACGTCGCCGCAGGCCGTATCAGCTTGCTTTATCCTCAGCGTCGACGACTCGATGGACTCCATCCTCAACTGGTACAAGGAGGAGGGCTTCATCTTCAAGGGCGGCTCCGGCGCCGGGGTCAACCTCTCCCGCATCCGCTCGTCGAAGGAGCTGCTCAGCTCCGGCGGCACCGCGTCCGGCCCGGTGAGCTTCATGCGCGGCGCCGACGCCTCCGCCGGCACCATCAAGAGCGGTGGCGCCACCCGGCGCGCGGCGAAGATGGTCGTCCTCGACGTCGACCACCCCGACATCGAGGAGTTCGTCGCCACCAAGGTGCGCGAGGAGGAGAAGATCCGCGTCCTGCGCGACGCCGGCTTCGACATGGACCTCGGCGGCGCGGACATCTTCAGCGTGCAGTACCAGAACGCCAACAACTCGGTCCGCGTCACCGACAAGTTCATGCGAGCGGTCGAGAACGACGACGACTTCGACCTGACCGCCCGCAGCGACGGCAGCGTCGTCGAGACGGTCAAGGCCCGCAAGCTCTGGCGCCAGATCGCCGAGGCCGCCTGGGCCTGCGCCGACCCCGGCCTGCAGTACGACGACACCATCAACGACTGGCACACCAACCCCGAGTCCGGGCGAATCACCGCATCAAATCCGTGCAGTGAATACCTTTCTCTCGACAATTCTTCGTGCAACCTCTCCAGCCTCAACCTGATGAAGTTCCGGCGCGAGGACGGCACGTTCGACACCAGCCTTTTCGTCCAGGTGGTCGAGCTCGTTATCACCTCAATGGATATCTCAATCTGCTTCGCCGACTTCCCGACCGAGGCGATCGGGCAGACCACGCGTGACTACCGCCAGCTCGGCATCGGCTACTGCAACCTCGGCGCGCTGCTGATGGCCAACGGCCTGGCCTACGACTCCGACGCGGGTCGGGCGATGGCCGGCGCGATCACCAGCCTGATGACCGGTACGTCGTACCGGCGCTCGGCTGAGATCGCCGGTGTGGTCGGCCCCTACGCCGGCTACGCGAAGAACGCTGCCGGGCACACCCGCGTCATGCGCAAGCACGCCGCGGCCAACGACGCGGTGCGGCCCTTCGGCGCCGACGACTCGCGGATCCTGCACGAGGCCACCAAGCAGTGGCAGGAGTGCCTGCGCATCGGCGACAAGAACGGCTGGCGCAACGCGCAGGCGAGCGTTCTCGCCCCCACCGGCACCATCTCGTTCTTCATGGACGCTGACACCACTGGCGTCGAGCCGGATTTGGCATTGGTGAAATTCAAGAAATTGGTCGGCGGCGCGTCGATGAAGATCGTCAACCGCACAGTGCCGCTCGCGCTGCGCAAGCTCGGCTACAGCGAGGAGACCCTCGAGGCGATCGTCGAGTACGTCGCCGAGCACGGCACCGTGGTCGACGCGCCGGGGATGAAGCCCGAGCACTACGACGTCTTCGACTGCGCCGTCGGTGACCGGGCGATCTCCTGGATGGGCCACCTGAAGATGCTGGCCGCCGTTCAGCCGGCGCTGAGCGGCACCGCCTCCAAGACGATCAACCTGCCGTCGAGCGCCACCGTCGAGGACATCGAGAAGGCCTACTTCGAGGGCTGGAAGCTCGGCCTCAAGGCCGTCGCCGTCTACCGCGACAACTCAAAGGTCGGCCAACCGCTGAGCGACGCGAAGAGCAAGAAGACTGCCGACGCGGCCGAGGCCGAGGTCGACGTGCACCGCCCGGTGCGCAAGCGGCTGCCGAAGAAGCGCCCAGCGCAGACGGTGTCGTTCTCCGTCGGCGGCGCCGAGGGCTACATGATCGCGTCCAACTACCCCGACGACGGCCTGGGCGAGCTCTTCATCAAGATGAGCAAGCAGGGCTCGACGCTGGCCGGCGTGATGGACGCGTTCTCGATCGCGATCTCCATCGCCCTGCAGTACGGCGTGCCGCTGGAGACCTACGTCGCGAAGTTCACCAACATGCGCTTCGACCCGGCCGGCATGACCGACGACCCGGACGTCCGCATGGCGCAGTCGGTGATGGACTACATCTTCCGCCGCCTCGCGCTGGACTACCTGCCGTATGACAAGCGGGCCGAGTTCGGCATCTTCACCGCCGACGAGCGCACCGCGCAGGTGGCCGGCTACGGCGCGGCGCCGGTCCTTGAGTCCGACCTCGACGTCGAGGCGCTCGCCCAGGGCGTCCCGATCGAGGCCGTTCCGCCGGCGCCGGTCAGCGACCCGGGGGAGAGCACCAACGTCGCGATGTCGATCCAGACCCACGCCGACGCGCCGCTGTGCATGACCTGCGGCGTGAAGATGCGCCCGGCCGGGGCGTGCTTCGTCTGCGAGTCCTGCGGCAGCACCAGCGGCTGCAGCTAAGACCCAGCGCACACGAGGGCGGGGCGGCCAAAAGCCGTCCCGCTCTCGTTCTGTCACAGGTGTTTCTTACCGTGAGCGGATGACCGACGTACCTCGACGTCGCCCATGAGCGGCTGAACGACTACCGTGGCGACACGCCCAGGGTGAGGAATTTCGGTGAGCAACTCTGGGGAAATTCGGTGAGCGGCATCATCAGCGTCGAGCTGGTGGTGCCTCGTTCCCGGGCTGCGGCGGCCAACCGGTCACGCAGCGCCTCGGGGACGCGGGCCTTGACCTCTGGCGACCGGGCTCCGGGCCGGGTCAGAGACGGTCGACCGACACCGGCGGCTGTGCATGAACTTCGGCATCAAGATGCGCCCCGCCGGCAGCTGCTACGTCTGTGAGTCAGGATTCGGCAACTCGTCCGAGCCGCGTCGCGACGGCGGTGAGTCGCTTGTCGGTGGTCCACAGTGTCGTGTCAGCAGTGAGCAGGGTGGCGGCGAGAAGTTGGGCGTCGACGTAGCCGATGCCCACACCGTGAAGCGCGTGTTGCTCGACCAGGGCCAGCACCTCCGCGTGGGTGGCGACGGTTGCCTGCGGAAGGTTGGCGAGCAGACCGAGGATCTCGGTACGTCGAGTCAGCTGGCCCAGGGCGAGCTCGCCGGTGACCCAGGGATGACCCAGGACGACGTCGTGCTCCAGCAGCTGAACAAGCCTCGGGTTTCCGGTTCGGAGGTGGTCGACCCACACCGAGGTGTCGACCAGGATCAACGAGCCACCGACGGGCGGCGGGGGATGGGGGCCAGCGAGGGTTCCGAACCGCCCAGCCGCGCCAGCCGGCGGGCGCTCTCCCGCTCGATCAGGGCGTGGAGAGCCTGGCGCACGAGTGCACTCTTCTCCCGCGTGCCGGTCAGGCGCTGGGCCTCCGTGATCAGGTCATCGTCCAGAGCGAGGGTGGTTCGCATCGTGGGGGTGACCTCCTGGGCGCATATTCTTTCACCGAACGATGATGCTATTCGTGCCTGAGCGGTCTGGCAACCAGATGCGCCGTCCCCACCCGTCGCTCTGTACGAGCAGGCCGGGAGCAGTGCTGCCGGCGCGCTAGCCGGGATGCCGTCGTCTACGGTGCTCAGATGCCGCCCCGCCGCCCCGAGCAGCCGTCCGACCTCCCGCCCGAGGTCGCCGAGGCGATCGCCGCGATGGACCTGGACCAGCTTCGCGAGACCACCGCGCAGCTGCTCGACCTGACCGGAGCCCGTGCAGGGCAGCGGATGAAGCCGGTGCCGCAGCGCCGCCGTCGGCGCCGGGCGAGAGAGCCGTTCGGCGTGACCGTCCGCGTGGAGCTGGTCGGCGCGACCCCGCAGGTCTGGCGCCGTCTGGTCGTGCCCTCCACCCTGCGCCTGGACCAGCTGCACGGCGTCCTGCAGGCTGTCTTCGACTGGACCGACAGCCACCTGCACCGCTTCGTCCTCGACGACGACCCGTGGGGCGACGGCGAGAAGTACCTGTGCCCGTTCGACGTCGAGGAGGGCGAGGACGACGGCGTGCCGGCGAGCCAGGTGCGGCTGGACGAGGTGCTGGCGGCACCGGGGGACTCGCTGACCTACCTGTACGACTACGGCGACGGATGGCAGCACCGCCTCGTCGTCGAGGAGGCCGGGCCGGCGGTCGACGACGTACGGCTGCTCAGCGGGCACGGGGCCGCGCCACCGGAGGACAGCGGCGGCGTCTGGGACTGGGACGCCGGCGCCGCGCCGCCCTTCGACCTCGCCGAGGCCCAGGCCGCGCTCGCCGTCTGGAGCGTGACCCGGTCGGTGCCGCCCGAGCTGCACACGCTGCAGCAGCAGCTGTGGGGTACCCCGCACGAGGCTGCGCTGCTCGAGCTGCTCGACGCCGCCGCCCTTGACTGGCCGATCGCAGTGGACGACGACGTTGCGGAGACGGCCACCGCGCGGTACCGGTGGCTGCTGCACCGGGTCGGTGCGGGCGTGCAGCTCACCGCCGCCGGCTGGCTGCCGCCCGCCCTCGTGACTGAGGCCATGAGCGCGGTGTGGCCGGAGGACCGTTGGATCGGCAAGCGCAACCGAGAGGACCTGACCGAGCCGGTACGCCGGCTGCGGGCGTCGGCGCAGCGTGCTGGCCTGCTGCGGATCTCGCGCGGGAGGCTGCTGCCGACGAAGGCGGGCACGGCGCTGCGCGACGACCCGCACCGAATGTTCGTCCACCTGGCCGAAAGGCTGGCCGGCCGGCCGCGCGACACGTTCGCCCGCACCGCGACGGCGCTGGTGCTCGTTGCCATCGCCGCCGGGCGGAGCCATCGCGACTCGATTGCCGAGCTGATGACGGCAGCTGGTTGGGTCACGCGCGGCAGCCCGGCGGTGCACCCGCATGCGCTGGTGCATGCCGCTGGTGATGCGCTCGAGGTGCTCGACGTCGCCGGCGGCTGGGACGAGCGTGACTGGCGAAACCGTACGGTCACACCGGTCGGACGCGCGCTCGCACAGGCGGCGCTGGTCTCCGGTGGTTAGGACGGTCTGGCGAGCTCCGACTCCTTGGAGAGGCTGATGCGAAGGTGCTCATGCGTCTCAATGTCGAGGCTGAACAGCAACGTGCCCAGCATGCCGCGGGTGAGCAGGACCTTGTAGACGTTGCGAATGAGGCGGTCGACCTCGGCGTCGGCGACCCGCTTGGTGTTTCGGAAGTCGGGGTCTCTGCTCTCGCCGCGACGCACGACCCAGCGGTCCTCGCGCCAGACGAGGTCCGGTCCAAGAATGACGCCGTTCCAGTCGTACTCGAAGCCCTGCGCCGTGTAGACGCAGCCGACTTGCTCAAAACCGCCGTCCTGACTGGCCCAGAGGGCTGACGGAGGTGCCTCGCCGACGCCGCGCTCGCCCCTGAGGTTCCACGGCTTTGCCCACCCGCCGATCTTGACGTCCGGCACAAGGGTGCCGTCGGGCAGTGGCTCGCTCCATGGCCAGCAGTAGCCAGCGGTCATGCGAGCGCCGTAACCAGCCTCGAGCTTCTGCCGCAACAGCACTTCCATCTCGAAGGGGCTGTCGACAACGCGTACCTCGAAGCCGGGCTCGTCCTCCCACACGAAAGCCGGCTCCTCGCTCAACCCGAGCAGAGCCTTGACCCATCGGACGTACCGCTCGCTGCCACCGCACCGGAACTGCGCGTCGAGGTCGACATGGTGAACGTCGTACCCCTTGTCCTTAGCCCAGTCTTCGATCTCGCTGACGGTGCCGAGTTCACCCGGGCGTACGACTTGGTGCTCGTCGAGGAGGAACACCGGAACGCGAGCGGCGTTCATGAGCTCGTCGATCTGCGGACGGGCGTCCTCGCGGACCTCCTTGCGTGTGTAGCGAGCGACGCTGGTCTCGCGGATGCGGTGTGCCTCGTCCAGAATGAGTACGTCCAATCCGTTCTTCTCGGCGGTCATGAAGCTGTTGAAGTAGCTGAAGAGCTTCGCCGTCCGCGTGGAGCGCTTGCCTGCGACTTTGCGCAACGTCTGGGTGAACGACCGTGAGCCGGTCGC
>Ga0183260_10001445_pt1 | contig 19796 bp, 26 predicted proteins | sample AntDrymUQ4972206_2_FD_129768 | JGI IMG/M metagenome (GOLD analysis project Ga0183260, IMG submission 129768) | Polar desert sand microbial communities from Dry Valleys, Antarctica - metaG UQ497 (22.06) (version 2) (version 2) | ecosystem: Environmental > Terrestrial > Soil > Desert | place...
CTGCGGGTAGTCGACTTCGGCTGCGGCAAGTCCTACCTCACCTTTGCGATCCATCACCTGCTCACCGTCCTCCGCGGCCGTGAAGTCGAGCTCGTCGGCCTCGACCTGAAGGAGGACGTGATCGCTGCCTGCTCCGCCTTCGCCGAGCGCTCCGGGGCCGCCGGCCTGCGCTTCGAGCGCGGCGACATCGCCGGCTTCGAAGCCAGGGAGGACGTGGATCTTGTCGTCAGCCTCCACGCGTGCGACACCGCGACCGACGAGGCGCTCGCGCAGGCGGTCAGGTGGAGAGCCGACGCGATTCTGGCCGTCCCCTGCTGCCAGAAGGAGGCCTACCGGCAGCTCGAGAGCTCCCAGCTCGCGCCGCTCCTTCGCCATGGGCTCGCCAAGGAGCGGTTCGCTGCCCTCGTGACCGACGCGCTACGCGCGCAGCTGCTCGAGCTCGCCGGCTACCGCGCGCAGCTGGTTGAGCTCGTCGCACTCGAGCACACGGCGAAGAACGTGCTGATTCGCGCGGTCAAGGGCAAGCAGGCGGGCGCCGACGTGCGCCGAGCCTATGAAGAGCTTCGTGACTCGCTTGGGCTCGACCCGGCGCTGGAACGACTGCTCGCCGCCTGACTAGCGCCGCGTGAAGACAAAGTCGTTCGACTTGGCCTGCGAATGGCAGGCGGCGCAGCCGGACTCGGGGAAGCCGATCTTCGCGAATCGCGCCGTCGACGACGAGCGCGTGAACTCGTCCCAGCGCCAGCCGCCGTTCGTCGCGCCTTTGATCCTGCGCATGGTCGCGACGAGAGAGAACCACTTCTTCCCGGGCGGCGTCGCCGTCTTGACGACGATCGTCCCAAACGGATAGCGGGCGCCCGTTTTACGCTTGCTCGCGTAGACGTTCTTGGTTCCCTGGTGCGCGGACGATCCGCCGCGGATCGGGACGCGGTTTAGCCGCGGCCACGTCGCGTAGCCGTCGACGTAGGCCGGGATGCCGTTGGCCGTCGTTCGGGTCGGTGTCTCGGAGCCGACGCCCGAGAGCAGCAGCGCGGTGGCCGAGAGCTCGGCGAGCATCAGGTGCCGAGCGGAGCCGTGAGGGCCGACTCGACCGTGTCATGCACGGAGAGATGCTGGTCGAGGCCAGAGATCGTGAGCGCGCGGTGCGTCTCCAGCCCAGGGGAGGCGAGCAGGAACGCCTGGCGGTTCTCGAGCTTGGTTCGCGCCTCGATCAGCACGCCGAGCGCGGTCGAGTCGACGAAGTCCACCTCGCCCAGGTCGACGACCAGCCGCTCCGGCTGCTCGGCGCACACCTCGAGGAGGGTCGTCCGTACCTCCGGTGCGTTGTAGAGGTCGAGCTCGCCGACGAGCCGGACGACGACGACGCCGTTTACGCGGTCGATTCCCCCAACCGGATGCTCGTTGAGTTTGTTCTCGTCGCCCATGCGTGTTCCGCTCGCAAGCATAGTCATACGGCCGTGCCGGCACTCTCGGCATGATCCCCGGTGCGTGCAGACCGCGCCACGGCCAGCCTCGGAGACCGACTCGGGTCGAGTTGTCGAAGATGTAACCAACGACGGTGTCAAGATAACGCTCGTCGGTGATGACTCGCGTCTCAAAACGGCCCTGGAAGAGATGTCCGGCGCGGTCGTAGCGGCGATTGAAGCGCATCGCGTGCAGGCTGTTCAGACGCTGCATCCCGCGCGAGAGCTCGGGTTGAGTCGTCTCGACCAGCAGGTGGAAGTGGTTGTCGAGCAAGACCCACGCATGAATCTTCCAGCCAAAGCGACCCTCGACCTCGACGAGCAGCGTGTACCAGGCCTCGCGGTCAAGGTCGTCGGTGACGATCGTCCGCTGCTCGACGCCGCGGCAGATCACGTGATACCAGGCGGGACTCGGCAGTTGCGAGCGTGGAATCCGAGACATGCGGACACGCTAGCCCACCGCAACCGCCCGCGAAACCGCCGCAAAGGGACATATCCGAGGGACAGTCCCTCGGACATGCCCGTCGCGGACGATTCGGATCGGAGACGTTCGCACAAGCCGTTTCGGGCAGACTGAGCCTGATGTGATGCGCGAGCTGCCCGACTACCGCTCCGAGTTCTCAATCCTCGAGCACACGACCTACCTGATCAACCACTCCCTCGGCGCGATGCCGGCGAAGGCGGAGGAGCGGGTCGCCGAGTACGCGCGAACGTGGGGCGAGCGTGGGATCCGCGCCTGGGGCGAGGGCTGGTGGGACCTGCCGCTGACGGTCGGTGACCAGATCGGCCGCATCGTCGGCGCCCCCGCCGGTTCGACCGTGATGCACCAGAACGTTGCGATCGCGGAAGCTGTCGTCCTCTCTTGCTTCCAGCCGACGCCGGCGCGGAACCGCGTCGTCTACGAGCGCGGCAACTTCCCGTCGGTGCGCTACCTCTACCAGGCGCAGCGGGATCTCGAGGTCGTCGTTTGCGAGGACGACGGTGAGATCGTGGAGTCGATCGACGAGCGCACTCTGCTCGTCCCGATCAGCCACGTCCTCTTCAAGTCGGCGGAGATCCAGGACGTCGAGCGGATCGTCCGGCGCGCACATGAGGTCGGCGCCCACGTGATCCTGGACGCCTACCAGTCGGCGGGGATCGTGCCGCTCGACGTCACCGCGCTGAACGTCGACTTCGCCGTCGGCGGGTCGGTCAAGTGGCTCTGCGGCGGCCCCGGTAACGGGTGGCTGTACGTCCGGCCTGACCTCGCTGAGCGGCTCGAGCCCGCATACACGGGCTGGCAAGCGCACGAGACCCCCTTCGCCTTCGAGGAGGAGATGCGCTACGCCACCGGCGCTGCGCGGTTTCTGACCGGCACCCCGAACGTCCCTGCGCTCTACGCGGGGACGGCCGGCTACGACCTGATCGAGGAGATCGGTGTCGAGCGGATCCGAGCCAACTCGCTTCGGCAAACCGATCTGCTGATCCGGCTCGCCGAGCGGGCTGGCTTCGAGATTGCGAGCCCGCGCGACCACGCGCGGCGCGGCGGCACGGTGACGGTTCATGTGGACGAGTTTCCGGCGGTGCACAAGGAGCTCTCCGAGCGGCAGATCCTCTGCGACTTCCGCCCCGGCGCGGGAATCCGGATCGGGCCGCACTACTTCACCTCGGACGAGGAGCTCGAACACGTCGTCGACCAGATCGCCGAGATCGTCGAGACCGGGGCGCACGAGCGGCACCTCGGCGCGGTCGCACGGCATTAGGCTCTCGCCGATGCAGACCGAGATGCCATCGTACGACGCAGACGGCAGGACGGTTGGGCTCTTCTAGCTTCCTCGACGCCGGCCTGAAGGACTTCCTCGACGCCGTCCCTGCGCGGACGCCGGCGCCGGGCGGCGGTGCCGTTGCAGCCGTCGCCGCCTCGCTCGCGGCGGGGTTGACTGCCATGGCGGCGCGCTTCGCCCCCGACGAGTGGGAGCGTCGTGCGGAGGTCGTCGGACGGGCGGAGGAGCTGCGCGCACGCGTGGAGCCGCTCGCCGACGCGGACGCCGAGGCCTACGGCGCCTTCATTGGAGAGCGCTCGCAGGAGAACGTCGAGCGAATCGTTGCGATCCCCTTCGAGATCGCCGAGGTTGCCGCCGACGTGGCTGAGCTCGCTGCGCTTGTCGCCGCGGAAGGGAACCCGAACGTCAGCGGCGATGCAGCCGCGGGTGGCGACCTCGCAGCCGCGGCGGCATCGATCGGTGCGCGCCTCGTCGCGCTCAACGCCGTCGGTGACGCACGCGTCGCTCAGGCGAAGGCGCACGCCGAGCGGGCCGCAGCCGCCGCCCACCGGGCGGGCCGGCTCGACGACTAGGCGCTTGACGTAAGCGGGGATCTCGGGCGCGAAGCGCCCGACTTCAGGGGTCTTGGCGCGAACCGGGATCTGCTTCCGCAGATCCCGGTTCCGATTGCGCCATAAGGAGGAGGCGGCCTACCGGTGTCGGTAGACGATCCGCCCGCGGGTCAGGTCGTACGGTGAAAGCTCGACCTTGATCCGATCGCCGGGGAAGACCTTGATGCGGTAACGCCGCATCTTCCCGGCTGTGTAGCCGAGCGTCTCGTGGCCGTTGTCGAGCGCGATGCGGAACATCCCACTGCGAAACGCCTCGACGACCTCGCCTTCCAGCTCGATCTTCTCTTCCTTCTCGGCGATGATTCCTCCCTAGACCAGGACGACGTTGAACGCCTCCGGGCCCTTCTGCCCCTCGCGCGCCTCGAACTCGACCTTTGCGCCCTCAGCGAGCGACTTGAAGCCGTCGCCGCCGATGCCGGAGTGGTGGACGAAGAGATCCTTCGTGCCATCCTCCGGTGCGATGAAGCCGTAGCCCTTCGCATCGTCGAACCACTTCACTGTTCCTGCTGCCATTTAAATACACCTCCCTACCGATTGATCACGAACGGGTAAGAGAGGTGCGTGGCACCGTCGAACGCGCTCTAAGAACTTTAACGAAATGGAGTGTAGCCGCAATTTGCGGCTGCGGGCGGCTTTCAGCCTCGTCAGGGATCCGAGCGGACGAGCTCGAGCAGCCGACGCGCGTACGCGGGAGCGGTCGGCGAGTCCTCGTGGCGGAAGTAGGCGAACACCTCGACGCCGTCGGCGAGGAGCGGCCGGATCTGTCCGGCCAGCGCCTGGAGCTCCGCCTCGGAGTACGGCGGCTCGCGGAAGCGGAGATAGCGGAAGGGCGCGTCGGCCTCCCAGTCGTTCACGCGCACCGCGGGCGCGACGTCGGCACCGTCCCAGCTCGGGTCGCGCAGGTCGAGCCCGAGCGGGAGCCCTGTCGAGCCAAGCAGCAGCGCGAGGAGCCCGTCATCTCGCGGGCTGTCAACGACGACCCGTACCGGCCCGAGCCGGTTGCCGAGCCGGCGCACGCGCTCCTCGAAGGTGCTGAGCGCCCGCAGTGCCTGCGGCGGCATCTTGACGGAGAAGCGGAAGCCATCCGGCACCTGCTCAGCCCAGCGCGTGAACTGCTCCTCGGACGGCAACCGGTAGCCCGTCGAGTTCAGCTCCACCGACGGCAGGCGTTCGGCGTAGGACGAGAGGAAGTCCTCGGGTGCGAGCCGGGCCGGGTAGAAGTCGGGCCGCCAGGAAAGGTACGACCAGCCCGAAGAGCCGGCGGCGAGCTCAGCCACGGCTCTTCGTGTGGGACTCGTCCGAAGAAAGCGCTAGCCTCGATCGTGTGGCCGTCACGAGCGAAGTGATACCCGACAGCTCCATCCCGGTCCTCGACCACGGCTTCGTCCGCCTGGACGCCGCGATGGCCGACGACCTCTCCGTCGTCAACGCCGCCCGCGTCAGCTTCGCGCGGCGCCGGGACGAGGTCGACGACGCCGACGCCGGCCTGATCCGCTTTCTCATGCGCGACCGGCACGGAACGCCCTTCGAGCACAACTCCTTCCGCTTCCACATCCGCTGTCCGATCTTCGTCGCGCGCGAGTGGTTCCGCCACCGAATCGGCTCCTTCAACGAGTTCTCGATGCGGTACGCGAAGGCGACCGACGACTTCTACGTTCCCGAGGTCGACGACGTGCGGAGCCAGGTCGGTAAGCCCGGTTCCTACTCGTTCGAGCCCGTCGATCCCGCGCTCGCCGAGCGCACGCGCGAGGAGCTCCAGGCGGTCTACGACGTGGCATACGCGACCTATACGCGGCTCGTCGAGGAAGGCGTGGCGCGCGAGCTAGCTCGGTCGGTGCTGCCCGTCGGGGCTTACACCGAGTTCTACTGGACGGTCAACGCCCGGGCGCTGATGAACTTCGTCTCGCTCCGGGCGGCGGAGACGGCGCAGCGCGAGATCAGGCGCTACGCCCAGGCGTGCGAGCAGTTCCTCGCCGAGCGGATGCCGATCACCTACGACGCCTTCGTGGCGAACGAGCGAACCGCACCCTAAGTGGTCAGCAGGACGCGGTCGGAGCCACGCCTCGTGACGACCCAGCCGTCGTACGCACGGAGGCGGTAAGGGAATCTCAGCGTCACCGTAGTCAACCCAGCGTGAACGGTGAACCGGCCGCAGGAGTCGGCTAGCCTGCCGTCCTTTGTCAGCCACAGCTCGTAGTAATCCGCCCTGTCCTTGCTCGGCTGCAGTCCGCGGACGAGCACTCGCATCGGCCAGTTACCCGACGAGTCCTGCGGCAGCAGCTCGATCGTGGCGAACGAGCCTCGTGTTTCGCTGACACCTTGCATGACGATCTCCCGCTCCGGCGCGACGTCGTCGCTGCGCGCCCCGCCGAGCCAGCCGGCGCCGAACGCGGCAGCGGCTAGGGCAGCCGCGAGCAGCGCCAGCGCGCCGCGGTGCCGGTGCGAGACCAGCCGGACCGGTCCCGGCGCGGACGGCTGCTGCAGCGACGGCGACACCTCCGGCGGCGCTTCGACGGAGAGCAGCAGCTCGTGAACACGCCGCAGCCGCTCACGCTCGCGCGGATCGTCCACGTGGCCCACCAGCTCGTCGAAGCGGTCGCTCAATGCAACTCCTCCTCGAGGAGGTCGGCGAGCCGGGCCAGGGCGCTCCGCGTCCGCGTCTTGACGGTGCCGAGCGGGACGCCTAGAGACTTCGAGATCTCGCTCTGCGACAGCCCGCCCCAGTACGCAAGCTCGATCACCGGCCGCTCGTGCTTGGGCAGGAGCTCGAGAGCGCCGTGCACCCGCCAAGCAAGCCACGACGCCTCGGCCCGACTCCGGCGGCCCGCCTTCGTTCGACGGCTCGTCGGGCGCCTGCATCGCCGGCTCTGGCCGCTTGCGGGCGCCGTCGACGATCGCGTTCCGGGCGACGGTGTAGAGCCAGGCGCCGTCCTGCCCGCGCGCTCTGTCGTAGCTCGAGGCCGAGCGCCAGATCGCAGCGAACGCCTCCTGGAGCGCGTCCTCGGCGCGGCCGCGGTCGCCGAGTCGGCGGAGCGCCAACCCGAGCACCGGTCGCGTGTAGCGGCGATAGAGCTCCTCGAACGCGTCGCGATCGCCGTCGCCGACGCGCTCGATCAGGTCACCGTCCGTCGGCTCCGCGTGCGACACGCTCGTGATGCTTACGAGTTCGGGCGTGGGTGGCAGGGCCGGGGCGGCGATGGTCAGCACCGTGCCCATGCGGAGGTCCTACGCATGGCCTGACCTGCCGGTTTGGAGCAGGCGGCCGCCGTCGACGACGATCGTCGTCCCGGTTAGGAACTCCGCACCCGCGAGATAGAGGATCGCACCGGCGACATCGTCGGCCGAGCCCACGCGGCCGAGCGCCGTCTCGGCGGCGCGCCGCTCCTCCTGGTCCGGCTCGACGGCAACCGGGCCGGGCGCGACTCCGCAGACACGCACCTCGGGGGCGAGGGCTCGCGCGAGCGCCCGGGTCAGCATCGCTTGCGCTGCCTTGGCGGCGCAGTGGGCCGCAAACGACGGCCACGGCTGATACGCCGCCACGTCTTCGACCATGACGACGAGCCCGCGCGTGGCGCGTAGGTGGGGTGCGGCCGCCTGCGTGACGAAGTAGCTGCCCTTGACGGTCGCGCCGAGAGCTGCGTCGACGTCCTGCTCGGAGACGTCTTCGAACCGCTTCGGAGCGAAGCCCGCAGACGCGGCGTTGACCACGACGTCGAGGCCGCCGAGCTCGCCGGCCGCGCGCTCCACGAGTGCCCGCGCTTCACCCGCCTGCGCGAGGTCCCCGTCGCGGCGGCCCGCGGCGAGCACCTGCCAGCCTTCGGCGCGCAGGCGCTCGGCGATCCCCGCACCGAGCTTTCCGGTCCCGCCGGTGAGAAGCGCCCGCGTCAGCTCGCCTGCTCGAACCGCTTGGCCACCTCGTCCCAGTTGACGACGTTCCACCAGGCCGCGAGATAGTCGGGGCGGCGGTTCTGGTAGTTCAGGTAGTAGGCGTGCTCCCAGACGTCGATCCCGAGGATCGGTGTCTTCCCTTCCGAGAGCGGCGAGTCCTGATTCGGGGTCGACATCACCGCGAGCGAGCTGCCGCCGGCGACGACCCACGTCCAGCCGGAGCCGAAGCGCTTGACGCCCGCGTCGTTGACCTGCTCCTTGAGCGCGTCGAGCCCCCCGAACGCCTGCTCGATCGCGTCGGCGAGCGCGCCGGATGGCTCGCCGCCGCCGTCCGGGCTCATGATCTCCCAGAAGAGCGAATGGTTCGCGTGGCCGCCCGCGTTGTTCCGCACCGGGGCGCGCTTGTCCTCGGGTAGCGAGTCGAGGCTCGCGAGCACCTCCTCGACCGGCCTGTCCGCGAGGTCGGTGCCTTCGAGCGCCTTGTTCGCGTTGTCGACGTAGGCCTGGTGGTGCTTGCCGTGGTGGATTTCCATCGTGCGCGCGTCAATCGTCGGCTCGAGCGCGGCGTGGTCGTAGGGAAGGTCGGGGAGGGTGAGAGGCATCGTGGGCTCCTTCTCGGCTTCGGGATCTGGGAGGTAAGGATATGCTCCGCGCCGTTCCCGTGACCCAGCAGGAGGTTGGCAATGTCGACGTACGAGGAGATCAGGCCCCGCGAGCTGAAGCCGGCGCTGCTGGAGCTCGACGGGATCTCGCGCGCCTCGGTCGAGGCCCACTACAAGCTCTATCAGGGCTACGTGAACAAGCGGAACGAGATCCTCGGCAAGCTGGCAGCGGCGGACCTCGGCAGTGCGAACCAGATCTACTCGGAGGTGCGCGCGCTCAAGGTCGACCTCTCCTTTGCGGTCGGGGGGATCAAGAACCACGAGGTCTACTTCGAGCACCTCGGCGGCGACGGCGGCGATCCGAAGGGCGCGGTCGCCGATCTGATCACGCGCGACTTCGGCTCGAGCGAGGCGTGGCGCGCGGACCTGAAGGCGACCGGGATGGCCGGTCGCGGTTGGGCCTGGACGGCGTATGACTGGGACGAGGGCCGGCTCTTCAACTACATCGGCGACGCCCAGAACACCTATCCGATCTGGAACGCTACGCCGCTCGTCGCCCTCGACGTGTACGAGCACGCGTACTTCCTCGACTTCCAGACCGACCGCGGCGCCTACATCGACGCTTTCTTCAACAACCTGGACTGGGCTGTCGTGAACGACTGGGTCTCGAAGTACCAGATCCCGCTCAAGTAGGAGCTCTAGGCCGATGACCGCGGCTCTCGTCGTCCTCGGCGGCTACCTGCTGGGGTCGATGCCGTTCGGCTACTGGCTCGTCCGGCTCGCGAAGGGTGAGGACGTCCGCCGCGCGGGCAGCGGCAACATCGGCGCCTCCAACGTCTGGCGTACGTACGGGCGGTTGTACGGAATCCCGGTCGTCCTGCTCGACATCGCGAAGGGCTTCGTGCCGGCCCTTGTCGGGACGATCCTCGTCGGCGAACTGACCGGCTCGGTCGCCGGTGGGCTGGCGATGCTCGGGCACTGGCGCCCGCTGTTCCTCGGCTTCAGCAAGGGCGGCAAGGCGGTCGCCACGGCGGCGGGCACCCTCCTCGGAATTGCGACGCTGCTTGGCTTGATCGCCGCGGGTCTTTGGCTAACGACCTTTCTCGTCACCCGTTATGCGTCCGTCGCGTCGATGGTGGTCGCGGTCACCCTTGCGTTCGTCGCGCTCGCGCTCGGCGAGCCGTGGCCGGTGGTCGTGTTCGCGGTCGCTGCCGGGGTGGCGGTGCTACTGCTGCACAGGCCGAACCTGGCCCGCCTACGCGCGGGCACCGAGAGCCGCTTCCGGCCGCGCCACGGCCGCACGTGACCTGACAACCGCCGCGAAGGGACCTGTCCCAGGGACTGTCCCTGGTTACGGGTGCTGAACTTGGGTAGCGCCTCAGGCGCCCGCGAGCCATTCGGCGAGCGAGGTGTGACGCTCGGTCGGCTCCCCCGAGCGGAGCTCGCCGCGCAGCTCGGCGACCATGCCCTCGCGCTCGGCAAGCACGTCGTGGGCGTGGATCGTCTCGAAGTTGACCTGGCGGGCGTAGAGGAAATCCGCGTCCGCGAGTTCCGGCAAGACGTCGAGCGCTCCCTTGAGTGAGAGCCGAACCGAGTCCTCGACGAACCGCGGCTGAAGGTGCGCGTGCTCGACGACGAACAGCTCGTCGGGCCGCTTCAGGAGCTCGTAGATCGGCGCACTCATCGAGTTCTGGACGATCGCGACGAGGTCGTTGGCATCGAGGCGTTGGTCGGTTCCGACGAACAGCGATCCCTTGCCGCGCTGGTTGTGCGTCGCCAGCGGGACGAGGTCGAGGATCCGCTCGACGTTTTCGTACCCGGCTTCGGCAAGCCGCTCGGCGGCGCGACCGCGCACGAGCCCCTGCGCGCACGGGCAGGCGTTGATTCCCGTCGCCTCCACCCCGACGACTCGCCGCACGCGCTCTGTCGTGGCCGCGGCGATGCCGATCAAGGAGACCATTTCCTGCGTGGAGAGCTTGCTGACGGGCGTCGTCCGGCGCACCGGCCAGCGGGCGGTGATCCGGGCTTCGGCCCGGAGCGCGCTCTGGCGGCCGACGATGTGCCGGGCGATGTGCTCGGCCAGCGACTCGACATGCAGCGCCTCACTTCCCACCACCGACTCGATCGCCTCTTCAAACAGTTCAGCGAAGCGGGACATGTGGGCGCCCTTCTGGCTGTGGGCGAGATCGACGGTGCACTCGATCTCCGCTGCCATGACCGTCTCGCGCCCCTCGTGCCGGACGCGCACAGCTTTCTGCACGCCGGTCACTCCGGCGCGGGTGAGCGAGAGCCGCACCTCCGGGGGCGAGGCCTGGAGATCGTGCGTCACGCCGGAGATCTCCGTCATGCGGCTACGCTAGCAGCGCCGTGGCCACCGACTTTTCCAGTCTGGTCTCGCTCGCCTGTCACGACCTCCGGACACCGCTCGCGACCGTGCAGGGCTTCGCGAAAACCCTGCTCAGGCTCGAGGAGCTCAACGGCGAGAAGGCCACGCGCTACCTCGGGTTGATCGACGCAGCCTCCGACGAGCTCGTCGAGCTTCTCGACCTCGTTTCGCTAGCCGCGCGAATAGAGGGCGGGCGCTACCACCCGGTCGTACGCGAGGCGGACTCGCTCCAGCTTGCGCCAGAGGGAGCCACCGGAGCGGGAGCGACGGTGCAGGTCGATCCCGAGGCGGTCGCCTCGGCCCTGCGCGCGCTCGCCCGGGCGGCGGCCCGCCACGGTGGCGTCGAGGTCGCGACGTCCGTCGACGGGCCGCGCGTATCGATCGAGCCGGTCACGGCCGAGGCTGCTCCGGTCGTGCTCGGCGCCGAGCAGAAGGACCTGGGCGCCGCCGTCGCCGTCCAGCTGGTCCGCGCGCTCGGCGGCGAGGTCAAGCTCGACGGCGAGCGGTTGACGGTGACGCTGCCGCGCTGACCGTAGGCCGCTGGTCGAAAGCGGGAAATGCGAAGGCCGGGAGACCCCGGCCTTCGCACCACGTACGTCTCTCCGGGGCTGCTACTGGCCCGGGCCACTCGTCTCGGTGTCCGAGCCGCCGAACTGGCCGCCTGGCTCGCCGCCCATGCCGTCGCCGGGCTTCTCTTCGCCGCCCTGGCCGCCTTGGCCGCCTTGCTCGCCGCCCATGCCGTCGCCGGGCTTCTCCTCGCCACCCTGGCCGCCCTGGCCGCCCTGCTCGCCGCCCATGCCGTCGCCGGGCTTCTCTTCGCCGCCCTGGCCGCCCTGGCCGCCCTGGCCGATTCCGCCGCCGCCCTGCTCGGTCTCCTGATCGGACATGCCAACCCCTTTCGTCGAGGAAGCTGGATCTCTCCTGGACAACGAATGCCCAAACGCGCTACCGGAGCAGGCGCGACATCCTTCGGTCCTTCAGCACCCGACCGCCGGTCTGACATGGCGCGCAGTAGAAGACCGTGTGCTCCTCATAGTCGACCTGCCTAAGCGGGTCGCCGCAGCGCGGGCACCGCTCGCCCAGGTGCCGGTGCACGAGATACACGTCCTTGTCGCCCTTGCCTTGCTCGCGGAGCTCGAGCGCGCGGGAGAGGTCTTCGTCGATCGCCACCGCAAGCCGATCGATCTCGTCGTCGCTGAGCTTGGAGGAGAGCGCGAACGGGGAGAGTTGCGCACGATGGAGGATCTCGTTCGCATGGGCGCGCCCGATTCCCGTGAGCGCGCGCTGATCGCGCAGCAGCGAGTGCAGCCGCCGATTGTCGCCGGCGAGGATCTCACGCAGCCGCTCGGCGCCCAGCCCGAGAGCCTCGGGACCGAGATGGGCAAGCTCGGCCTCGGTCTGCTCCGGTGACTCGAGCCAGACACCGGCTCGTTTCTTCGATCCCGCTTCGGTGAGGACGAGCTCGCAGCCGTTCTCGAAGCGAAGCCGGAACGCCGGCGTCTTCGGGCCCTTCGCTCCGGGCCTGAGGTGGCGGACCCGGCCGGCGCTCATCAGGTGAATCCGCAGCTGGAGCTTGCCGTCGTCGGTGGGGAAGAGCAGCCATTTCCCGCGCCGCTGCGCTCCCGCGAACCGGCGCCCTTCGAGCTCGTCCAGCGGCGGGTCAAAGGTCTTCAGCGTTGCGATGTGCGCAGGCCCGGCTTGCAGCACCGGCGCCGCGGACACGAGCGGCGCAAGCTCGCGCACCCACGCCTCCACCTCGGGTAGCTCGGGCATGTCCCGAACGGTACAGCGGCGCAGCCGTCAGTCGGCTGCGGGCGGAAGCGCCCCCGCGCCGACCGGCAGCAGTCCGCCGGCCGCGTCGGCCTCCGACGGCAGCGGCTCATCGACCGGCGCCGGCATTGCCCGCAGCGTCCGCACCGGCGAGAGCAGCACCGGGAGGACGGCGAGCGACATCCCGATCGCGCCGACCCAGATCGCCGCCCGCAAGCTGAACCATGTCGCGAGCGCACCGCCGAGCAGCGACCCCAGCGGCATCACCCCCCAGACGATGAAGCGCATGACCGAGTTCATCCGCCCCTGCAGCCGCTCGGGCGTGATCGCTTGGCGGAAGCTGACCTGCGTGATGTTGTAGATCGGGATGCCCATGCTCGAGATCGCCTGGGCTGCGATCAGGAACGGGATTGGATTCGACTTCGGGGCGACTGCGAGCAGAAGCAGAGACACAGAGCAGGCCGCGCCCATGATGATCGTCGGTCCGACGCCGAAGCGTCGCGCCAGCCTGTTCGCGAGCAGCGCTCCGACCAGGTAGCCGACGTTCGCGACCGCGAAGACGAGGCCGATCGTGCCCGGGCCGAGATCGAGCTCGCGGACGGCAAAGACGAGAAAGATCGAGAAGATGATGCTGCCGAAGAGGTTGAACGTCGCGGTCGATGCGGCGATCCAGCGCAGGTAGCGGTTCCCGAGGACCCAGCGCAGACCCTCCTTCACTTCGGACTTCATCCCCGGGCCCGCCTGGCGCTCGGCTCGGGTCGGGGCCGGCTCTTCCCGTTTGCGGATCGCGAACAGAAAGAGCGCCGAGCCGACGAAGCTGATCGCGTCGAGGAGTACAGCGACGGGGGCCGTCACCGCCGCGATCAGCGCCCCTGCGATCCCCGGGCCGGCGAGCTGCGTGCCGGAACGGCTGACCTCGAGCTTCGCATTCCCCTCCAGGAGCTGATCGCGCTCGACGAGCGACGGTAGGTACGACTGGTAGGAGACGTCGAAGAACACGGTGAACACGCCGACCGCGAAGCCGACTCCGTAGAGCTGCCAGATCGCGAGCACATCGAGCCAGTGCGCAAGGGGAATCGTGGCGAGCAGCAGGGCGCGGGCGAGGTCGGAGACGACGAGGATCGGCTTGCGGCGAAGCCGATCGACCCAAACGCCTGCCGGGAGGCTGATCAGAATGAACGGCGCGAGCTCGATCACGCCGAGAAGGGCCACCTCGAACGCGCTTGCCTCGAGAATGATGATCGCGACCAGCGGCAGCGCGAGCACCGATACGTGCGTGCCGAGCTGGCTGACCGTCTCGGCGCCCCACAGCTTCATGAAGTCGGGGTGGCGCCACAGCCCGCCCGGGCGACGCAGCCTCATGTGCGGATCCCCGCCGGAAAGAGCTCGGCCACTAGCTCGTGCTCCTCGCCACGCGGTGACGAGGCGGCCTCGACGTCTCGTCGCAGGCGCTCGAGCCGCCGGCGGAAGCGTCGCGCGTCGGTGGCGGAGAGTCGGATGCGGAGGTGGGCCGCGGCCTCGTCGGCGCCCTTGAGCAGGTAAAGCCGCGCCACCCGGCCGTAGAAGCTCTCGGTCAGCGCGCGCACCTTCCGCGTCCGCACGACCCGGATCAGGCCGGCGGCCTCGAGTACCTTTAGATGGTGCGAGACCGTCCCTTTCGCGAGCCCGACCTCCGCCGCGAGCTCCGTCGTCGAGAGGGCGCGCTCGCGTAGGAGCGCCACGATTCGCAACCGCACCTCTTCCGAGAGCGCACGCAGCTGCTCGTTGTCGGAGACGATCAGGACATCGTCCGCGTCGTAGTCAGGGACTGGAAGCCGCATACGTTCGATAGTTGTCAAACATATGGCAAATTTCGACCGTTTGTAAATTGACGTACTCTCCCGCGGTGAATCCGATCATTGTCACCGTCCGGCGCGGCGAGGTCGAGGAGGCACGGCACGTTGTGCACGCGGTCGCCGTCCGAGACGGGGCCGTGGTCGAGGAGGCAGGTGACCCGAACCTGGTCGCGTTCTTGCGCTCGGCCGCGAAGCCATTCCAGGCCCTGCCGCTCGTGCGAGCGCGGGATGACCTGACGACGGAGGAGATTGCGATCGCCTCCGCGTCGCACCTCGCCTCCCCCGAGCAACTCGCCGCGGTGCGCAGCCTGCTCGCGAAAGCCCCGGCCGTGGAAGACGAGCTCGAGTGCGGGCCTGAACCAACCCGTCTCCAACACAATTGTTCCGGCAAGCACGCGGGAATGCTCGCGCTCTGCCGGGCGAAGGGCTGGGCGAGTGGCGGCTACAGACTGGGACCCCACCCGGTACAGCACGGCTGCATGGCCGAGGTGTCGAGCGCGGCGGACGTACCCGAGGAGGAGATCGCGACCGCCGTCGACGGGTGCGGGGTGCTGACGTTTGGGCTGCCGCTCGAGCGAATGGCGCTCATGTTCGCGCGGCTCGAGCAGGTCGACGGCGGCGCTCGGGTGGCCGCAGCGATGCGTGCTCACCCGGAGCTGATCCGCGGCCCGATTGCGGCGGACAGCCTGCTGATGCGCGAGTTGGAGGGCTGGACTGCGAAGGGCGGCGCCGAGGGCCTCCTCTGCGCAGCCGGGCCGGGCGGGCTCGGCATCGCGCTCAAGGTCGAGGACGGGAGCATGCGCGCGATGCGGCCGGCGCTCGCCGAGCTGCTCCGGCGGCTGGGGCTCGAGACGGGTGAGCTCGGTGTCGAGCCGCTCGAGAACTCGCTCGGCGAGATCGTCGGCGAGATCGTCTCGGAAAGGTCCAGAGCCGGTTGAAATCCGGCTACCAAACAGGTCGCGGTCCGTTGTAGTATCCGGAGCCGATGGTCAGAGCCGGCTCGGGTCCGGCTCTTCGTGTGTCTAGGTAGGTCGTTCGGCAGGTCGTCTCGTAGCGCCCCCGTCCACCCACGCGAGAAAGCCGAGGTCACGTGCTCACCGTCGATATCGCGCTTCCTGAAGTCGAGGAGCTCCAGAAGCTTGTCCAGACCGGACAGGAGAAAGGGTTCCTCACGTACGACGAGATCGTCGCCGGTCTCGAGGAGGTCGATCTGACGAAGGAGCAGATCGAGGACTTCTACACCTACCTGATCGACCATTCGATCGAGCTCGTCGAAGGTGAGCAGTACAAGTCGCCGCCCCACGAGCAGCCGGCGCTCGCCGAAGACGAGAAGTCGGCGCCGAAGCTCGACCTGACCGTCGAGCCCTCGCTTGACTCGCTGCGGCTCTACCTGCGTGAGATCGGCAAGGTGCAGCTGCTGACCGCCGACCAGGAGATCTACTTGGCCAAGCGGATCGAGCGCGGCGACATGGTTGCGAAGACGCAGATGGTCGAGGCCAACCTTCGTCTTGTCGTCTCGATCGCGAAGGGCTACCTCGGCCGCGGTCTCTCGTTCCTCGACCTGATCCAGGAGGGCTCGCTCGGGCTGATTCGCGCCGTCGAGAAGTTCGACTACCGCAAGGGATTCAAGTTCTCGACGTACGCCACATGGTGGATCCGCCAGGCGGTGACGCGGGCGATTGCGGACAAGGCGCGCACGATCCGGATCCCGGTGCACATGGTCGAGAAGCTGAACAAGGTCGTGCACATCGAGCGCCAGCTCGTGCAGCGCCTCGGTCGCGAGCCGCGACCGGACGAGATCGCCGAGGAGCTCGAGATCACGACCGACGAGGTGCGCGAGATCCTGCGCATGGCGCAGCTCCCGGTTTCGCTGGAGAAGCCCATCGGCGAAGAGGAGGAGAGCTCGCTCGGCGACTTCGTGCCGGACGACTCGGCCGAGTCACCCTTTGACACCGCATCGTTGTCGCTCCGTCGCGAGGACGTCGAGCAGGCGCTGATGGCGCTGCCGGAGCGGGAGCGGAAGGTGATCGAGCTCCGCTTCGGGCTCTCGGGGGCGCAGCCCTACACGCTCGAGGAGGTCGGGCGGGCGTTTGGCGTCACGCGCGAGCGGATCCGGCAGATCGAGAACAACACGCTGAAGAAGCTCGAGGGATTGCCCGAGGCGCAGGCGCTCAAGAACTGCATGTAGCAGACGTCGGAACGTCTGGCGAGCTCAGTCGTCGCGGGCGAGCTGGGCGTCTTCGGCCCTCGTCTCAGGCACGAAGAGCTTGCAGTGCGGGCACTTGAAGCCCCGGTGCCGCTGCGCTCCGCCTGCGATCAGCTCGGCCGAAAACTGCTTGTGGCAATGGGGACAGCTCGCCGCGTGAGCACGTCCTGACGTGGCGTCGGCTCCCATGGCGCAACGGTACCGAAGCGAGGCGGTGCGGTGTGACGCAGTCGCGCCGCCAGGAGGGGGTGCGGGGGCAGCATCGGTGGCAGCGCGCAGGGAGTTCGCGGGGGAAACCGGGTTTCCCCCGCGCGACCGAGCCGCAGGCGAGGGAGGCGGTGTCCGTCCGACCAGGTCCCTAGCCTCGCCGGCGTGGAGTACGACCCCCTTCGCCGCGGGATCGCGGAGCTCGTTGGCACCTTTGCGCTGATCTTCGTCGGCATGGGCTCGATCGTCTTCGCGGGTCCGGGTTCGGGCCTCGTCGGGGTTGCGCTCGCGCACGGCCTGACGATCGCGGTCATGGCGTCCGCCGTCGGCCATATCTCGGGCGGCCACTTCAACCCCGCCGTCACCTTCGGCTTTCTCGTGACGAGGCGGATCGCGCCGTCGCTCGCCGCCGTCTATTGGGTCGCACAGCTCACGGGCGCGGTCCTCGGCGCGCTTGCGCTGCGGGCGACCTTCCCCGGCGAGGCAAACCTTGACGGCGGTGTGCCCGTCCTGCACGAGACGATCGGAGTGGGGTCGGGCCTGCTGCTAGAAGCGATCCTGACCTTCTTCCTCGTCTGGGTGATCTTCGCGACTGCCGCCGATCCCGGCGGTGCGTTCAAGTCGATCGCCGGCCTTGCGATCGGCCTGACGATCACGGTCGACATTCTCGCCGCCGGTCCGCTCACGGGTGCGGCAATGAACCCGGCGCGGGCGCTCGGCCCTGAGCTCGTGCAGAACGTCTGGGACGACTTCTGGGTGTACATCGTCGGCCCGGCCGCCGGCGCCGCCGTCGCCGCGCTCGCCTACGACTGGCTCTACCTGCGCGCGGATCGCCTGCCGGTCGTCGGCACGCCGGCGTCGGGTGTGGACGAGCCGCGCCCCGGCGACGCCGCTCTCTCTTAGAGCCTCTAACGCAATGAAGCTCTGAGCCGCCGGGCTGCGATCGCGCCGAAAGCAGCGTGGTCCGCGAGCTGCGGGCCGAGCGGTAGCGCCCGCACGCGGGGGAACGCTCGCGCGCCGACGCCGAGATCGAGCGCCCCGATCGCAAGTCCGGCGAGCGCTCCGCTGCGGGCGGTACGGATGCCGGCGCGGTCGAGCGCCAGCGTCCAGCCCAGCGAGAGCGCGAGGTGAACGGGGACTGCCGCGGCGACGAGCCTGGCGCCGCTCGTCTCGCGCGGCAGCAGGATCGAGCCGGCCGCGAACGCCGCCTCGAGCGGATCGCGGCCTGTCGCGAGCGCATGCACGGTTGACGGGAGCCCGCTAAGCGCGGCGGCCCAGGCGGCTGCTCGGAGCGTGCGAATGCGGCAAGGATACGCTTGTCCCGTGACTGTCCAGGCCCGAGAGGAGGAGGGTGCCGAGGAGCGCGTCACCCCCCTCGAGCTCTTCTTCGACCTGATCTTCGTCTTCGCGATCACGCAGGTGACGTCTCTCGTGGTCGCTGATCCCACGTGGGCGGGTCTTGCCAGAGGCCTAGTCGTGCTCGGAGTCCTTTGGTGGGCCTGGACGGCGTACGCGTGGCTGACGAACACTGTCAACCCCGATCGTGTGGGCTGCGGCGCTCGTGATCGACATGCTCGGCGCGTACGTCGGCGGGGGGAAGGGCTGGCGTCTTGCGCCAGGGTACTTCGCCGAGTCGCCACGCCCTGATCGTGATCATCGCGCTCGGCGAGTCGATCGTCGCGCTCGGCCTCGGCGCCAGCCACGAGCTCGACGCAGGGGTGGTCGCGGCGGCCCTGCTCGGGCTCGCGATCGCCGCCGCGCTCTGGTGGTTGTACTTCGACGTGGTCGCAATCGTGGCCGAGCGGAAGCTGCGCGAAGCCACCGGCAAGGCGCAACTCACAATGGCGCGCGACTCGTACAGCTACCTGCACCTGCCGATGGTTGCGGGGATCATTCTCTTCGCCGTCGGTGCCAAGAAAACGCTCGGTGACGTCGGCGAGCCGCTGAAGCTCGTGCCGGCGGTCGCTCTCTGCGGCGGCGTTGCGATGTACCTCGTCGCGCACGTGCTTTTCCGCCTGCGGAACGTGCGCACGTTCAACCGGCACCGCGCCGTGGTCAGCGTGCTCCTGCTGGCCCTCATCCCGGTGGCTGTCGAGCTGCCGGCGGTCGCGACGCTCGCTGCGGTGACAGGCCTCTGCGTCGGGCTGATCGCGTACGAGGCGATCCGCTTCGCCGATGCCCGCGACCGCGTTCGCAACGCGCCGCAGCGCCAGCCCGCGACGTAAGGTCGGACGCCCTCAAAGCCTCTTCCCGGGGCGTCCTACGACCGACTCCTCTTGGTCGAACGGCCAGGTGCTTGAGCTAAAGACTCGTGCCATTCGGGTCGATATCGACGGAATGACGTCTCCTGCGGTCGTCGAATTGCAGCACCGGTGGGTCGCAATCGGCCGTTCGGACACCGTCGATGCGGGGACCGCCGGCACGGACGCGGCTGCCGCTGCTCTGGCGCAGAGCGATGCGAAGCTGTTGACGGTTTTCTGCTCTGAGAGGTACGAAATGCGTAGGCGCCGCTGCGCGTTTCAACGTCTATGGCGCGCGCGCGAACCGTCCGGGTGGTCGTCCGGTTTCGCGCGGGGCCGACGTGGACGGGTGGGCCGCCCGAAGATCAGCCCGGCTGGAACGAACATGCAGCGTTCATCGACGAGCTCGTCGCACGCGGGACGATGGTTATGGGCGGGCCGTTCGCCGACAACTCCGGGTCGCTGATCGTCCTCCAGAACGTCGGCGAGCAGGAGGTACACGACCTCGTCGTCGCGGACCCGTTCATCGCAAACGGCGTTTTCGTGCTCGAGGATGTGCGCGCCTGGAACGTCTACGTCGACAACTAACGCCGAACGTTTTGCCGCTTACGCTCCGGTCGCCTCGCCCGCACGCGCACGCCACGCCTTGCTCGAGGGCGGCAGGGTCTCGGATGCGGTAGCCATTCGCTTTGAGGAAGGTCAGCATTGCGACGAGCGCGGGGCGTTCGTTTCGGTCGACCTTCTTCAGCGATGCCGTGCGCGAGCACGGCGGCCTGGAGGCTGAGATCGGCGCCTTGATGGTCCGCTGGTGACTCTCGTCTGCCC
>Ga0183260_10001447_pt1 | contig 19792 bp, 22 predicted proteins | sample AntDrymUQ4972206_2_FD_129768 | JGI IMG/M metagenome (GOLD analysis project Ga0183260, IMG submission 129768) | Polar desert sand microbial communities from Dry Valleys, Antarctica - metaG UQ497 (22.06) (version 2) (version 2) | ecosystem: Environmental > Terrestrial > Soil > Desert | place...
CCGCGGCAGAGGACAAGCCGGACGAGGACAAGCCGGCCGAGGACGAGCCGGCGGCCGCGTCGCCCACCGCTGCCGCCGCGGAGTCCGACGGCGAGGCCGACGGCGAGGGCGACGGCAAGTACGTCACCCCGCTGGTCCGCAAGCTCGCCGCGGAGCACGGCGTCGACCTCGGCTCGGTCTCCGGCACCGGCCTGGGCGGCCGGATCCGCAAGCAGGACGTGCTGGACGCGGCGAAGTCCGGGGGCGGCGACGCGAAGGCGCCGGCCGCCGCCGGGGCCGCCACGACCGCCGCTGCCGCTGCCGCCCCGGCCCCGGCCGCGGCGCGCACCGCCGTACCGGCTGCGTCGACCCCCACGCCGTCGCCGGCCGCCGCCGCGCTGCGCGGCAAGACCGAGAAGCTCTCCCGGCTGCGTCAGGTCATCGCCGCGCGGATGGTCGAGTCGCTCGACACCAGCGCGCAGCTCACGACCGTGGTCGAGGTCGACGTCACGCGGATCGCGCGGCTGCGCGACCGGGCCAAGGCGGGCTTCGAGGCGCGAGAGGGCACGAAGCTGTCGTTCATGCCGTTCTTCGCCGTCGCCGCGGTCGAGGGGATGAAGGCGCACCCGGTGCTCAACTCCTCGCTCGACCTCGAGGCAGGCACCGTGACCTATCACGAGTCGGTGCACCTTGGGATCGCGGTCGACACCGACCGCGGGCTGCTGGTGCCGGTGATCCGCGATGCCGGCGACCTGAACATCGGCGGCGTCGCGCGGCACATCGCCGACCTCGCGGAGCGCACCCGCAGCAACAAGGTGACGCCGGACGAGCTCGGCGGCGGCACGTTCACGCTGACCAACACCGGCAGCCGCGGCGCGCTGTTCGACACCCCGATCATCAACCAGCCGCAGGTTGGCATCCTCGGCACCGGCGCGGTCGTGAAGCGCGCGGTCGTCGTCACCGACTCCGACCTCGGCGAAGTCGTCGCGATCCGCTCGATGGTCTACCTGGCGCTGACCTACGACCACCGCATCGTCGACGGTGCCGACGCCGCGCGCTACCTCACCACGGTGAAGGAGCGGCTCGAGGAGGGCCGGTTCGAGGCCGCGCTCGGCCTCGACGTCGAGTAGCGAGCTCGTCGCCCCGGCGTACCCGAACAATGTCGGTCGTGACGTTCAGAACCGGGAAGAACGGGTCACAGTTCGCAAAGGAGGGGACCCAACGCTAGCGCTTGGCGAAGGGGTCTCGTTCGGGCGGCAGCGGCTGCTCGATGCGCGGCCCGTCGATGTCGATATCGCCAAGCGCCAGCACCGCCAGCAGGATGGACTCGGTGGTCTCGCCGCGCTCGATGCCGAACCTGGTGACCATCGTCCGGTAGATGGTCACGTAGTTCTTCGCCGGAGTGTCGTAGGTCCAGTTCACCGAGCCGAGGTGCACCGCGGTGCCCGGCAGCTCCGCGTCCTTCCAGGGTCCGGACCACACCTGTACGCCGGCCTGCCCGGCCGAGAAGCGACCGCCGACCGCGACGTCGAGGCGCTGCGCCTCGCGCAGGACCTCGCGGGCGACCCGCTCGTCCAGCACGAGCGCAGGCCGGACCCGGCTGGCCAGCGCGGCACCGAGGGTCCCGGAGAGGCGACCGGCGGGGCCGAGAGGGTCGGGCACGGTGCTCCCCGGCGGGCGTGGCGGGCGGATCGGGCTGCCATCGTAATAGACGAGGAGATTCCAGCTCGCGCATCTCGCGTGCGGCGCGCGTGCAGCCGACGGCTACCCTTGGCAGGTGGACCTGATCTGCGTGCGGGCCGGACTGGTCCCCTACGACGAGGCGCTGGCGTGGCAGCAGTCGCTGCACGAGCGCCGCGCCGACGGCGGCATCGGCGACGTCTGCCTGCTGCTCGAGCACCCCTCGGTCTACACCGCCGGCCGGCGCACCGCGGACGACGAGCGCCCGACCGACGGCACGACGGTGCTCGACGTGGACCGCGGCGGGAAGATCACCTGGCACGGCCCCGGCCAGCTGGTCGGCTACCCGATCGTCGGGCTCGAGCCGGTGGTCGACGTCGTCGCCCACGTACGACGGGTCGAGGAAGCGTTGATCCGGACCTGCGCCGGCCTCGGTGTCGAGGTCGGGCGGGTCGACGGACGCAGCGGCGTGTGGGTCGGCAGCGGCAGCGCGAAGGTCGCCGCGATCGGCGTACGCGTGGCGCGGGGCGTGACCACGCACGGCTTCGCGCTGAACTGCGACCCGGATCTCACGGCGTACGACGCGATTGTGCCGTGCGGCATCCGCGACGCCGGCGTCACCTCCCTGTCGGTGCTGCTCGGCCGGCGGGTCACCGTCGACGAGGTGCTGTCGACGGTCGAGCAGCACCTCGGCGACGTGCTCGGCGCGGACGTCACCCACGCGTCGCCGGTCGAGCTAGGGCTGGCGGGCGTCGGTGTCTAGCCCCGTCGGACCTGGCAGCCGGAGGCTGCTGCGGCTCGAGGTCCGCAACGCCGAGACGCCGATCGAGCGCAAGCCGGAGTGGCTCAAGGTCAAGCTGAAGACCGGGCCGGAGTACGTCGCGATGCGCGCGCTCGTCGAGCGCGAGGGGCTGCACACGGTCTGCCAGGAGGCCGGCTGCCCCAACATCTACGAGTGCTGGGAGGACCGCGAGGCGACGTTCCTCATCGGCGGCGACCAGTGCACGCGTCGGTGTGACTTCTGCCAGATCGACACCGGCAAGCCGGCCGCGCTCGACCGCGACGAGCCGCGCCGCGTAGGCGAGTCCGTCCGCTCGATGGGCCTGCGCTACGCGACCATCACCGGCGTCGCACGCGACGACCTCCCCGACGGCGGCGCGTGGCTCTACGCCGAGACGGTCCGGCAGATCCACGACCTCGCGACAGGCTGCGGCGTCGAGCTGCTCATCCCTGACTTCAACGGCAAGCCCGAGTTGCTGGCCGAGGTGTTCGACAGCCGGCCGGAAGTGCTGGCGCACAACCTCGAGACGGTGCCGCGGCTCTTCCGGGAGATCCGCCCGGCGTTCACCTACGAGCGCTCGCTCGACGTGCTGACGCAGGCCCGCGCGGCCGGGTTGGTGACGAAGAGCAACCTCATCCTCGGCATGGGCGAGTCGGTCGAGGAGGCGCAGCAGGCGCTGCACGACCTGCACGACGCCGGCTGCGACCTGGTCACCATCACGCAGTACCTGCGGCCGACGCCGCGACACCACCCCGTGGTGCGGTTCGTGGAGCCGGCGGAGTTCGACGCGCTCGCGGCATACGCGACCGAGACCGGGTTCCTCGGGGTGCAGAGCGGCCCGCTGGTGCGCTCGTCGTACCGCGCGGGGCGGCTCTACCAGCAGGCGGTCGCGGCAAGGTTTTCCTCCGCGTAACAGCCGCGACATCGCCTGATCATCCGGCGCGCGGACAGTGCCGACATGAAAGCCGACATGTACGCGTGGCCGGACACCACGGCGCTCACCTACCGACCGGTGCAGGCCACCGACCTCGAGCGGGTACGCCGGATGTTCCGGCGCAGCTCGCCGATGACGGTCTACCGCCGGTTCTTCTGCCACTACTCCGGCACGCCACCCGAGCACATGCTGCGGCGCCTCACCGTCGTCGACTACGTCAACCGGCACGCGCTGGCCGCGCTGTGCGACGACGAGGTCGTCGGGCACGACGTACGCCGTCCGGGCGGTGCTGTGAGCGTCGAACGGTCCCGGAAAGGTTTTCCTGGACGTAACAGTCGCGACATCGCCGGGACATGTCGGCGCGCGACAGTGCTGCTGCACCCGATCCCCAGGGAGGCCGGCATGACCGTTGTCACGCAGCTGCTCGGACTGTCCGCGGCGCTGGCCCGGCAGGCGGTCCTCGTCGCCCTGCCGCACGGCGGACAGCGGACCGCCCGCGCGAACGCGTACGCCGAGGTGCAGTCCGGCGTCAGCCGGCGCGCCGACCGGCTGGCTGCCGCGCAGGCAGTCCTTCAGCAGCGGTACGCGACCGCCGCGGACCTGCCGGCGTACGCCGCCGGCGGCCGCTGACCCGGTCGACGACGTCGCGGGCCTGGCGCACCGTCGACGCCGCCTTCGTCGGGGCGCCCTTGCGCCGGTCGAGCTCGTCGGCTACCTGATCCAGTCCCCACGCCACGACCGGCGCGGCGACGGCGGTGATGGCCCACCTGCGGACCCGGCTCGACAGCAGTGCGGCGATCATGGGGTCAGTGTTCCCCGAGCGGGGGGCCGCGCAACCCCGAGCAGTCAGGACGCGAGGAGGAGGCGCGCGGCCACGGCGACCAGCAGGACGGCGAAAAGCCGGCGCAGCATCAGGTCGCTCGTGCCGAGCGCAATCCGTGCGCCGACGAGCGACCCGGCGAAGATGCCGGCGGCGAGCAGCAGCGCTGTCCGCACCTCGAGGTGCCCGGCCCGGTGGTACTGCAGCGCCGACAGCGCAGCGACCGGGAGGATCAGCGCGCCGAGCGACGTACCCGTCGCCGTCTTCTGGCTGTAGCCGAGCAGCAGCACCAGCGCGGGCACCATCACGACGCCCCCGCCGATGCCGAAGAAACCGGAGAGCACGCCCGCGACCAGCCCGATCGCGATCGCCAGCAGGACGGTGGTCACGTAATCACTCCCGGGAGGCTACGACGGCGACGGCGCGAGGTTACCCTCTCGTCCCTCGCGCTCTACCTCGGCGACGGTGCGGTCGGGATGGGATTGGCAGCCGGCGAGGGCCATCAGCGCAACCGCCGTCGGCCACCACGGGGGCAGGAGGCGCGACCGGGTCGGCGGTCCTGGGGTCCCGTCGGCGCCGGCCACACCCGGATCGTCCCCTGCACCGCGGTCCGCCGCCGCGACGACACGCCGGAACCTACGGTCGCGTAACCTGTGCGCCATGGCTGACCTCGTCTACCGACCTGTCGTCTTCTTCGCCCGCGGCGTGTTCCGCGGGCTCGACCTGCGCTTCGACATCGCGGGTCACGAGAACATCCCGCTGACCGGTGGCGCGGTCATCGCGACCAACCACGTCGGCTACCTCGACTTCGCCTTCATCGGGTACGGCGCGCGCCTGCGCGGCAAGCGGCTCGTGCGGTTCCTCGCGAAGAAGGAGGTCTTCGACCACTTGGTCTCCGGCCCGCTGATGCGCGGCATGCGGCACATCGCGGTCGACCGCTCCGCCGGCGCCGGGTCGTACGCCGAGGCGGTGCGCGTCCTCAAGACCGGCGAGCTGGTCGGCATGTTCCCGGAGGCGACGATCAGCCTGTCGTTGTGCCTCAAGGACTTCAAGGCCGGCGCCGCGCGGATGGCGATCGACGCCGGCGTACCGCTGGTACCGAGCGTCGTCTGGGGCTCGCAGCGGGTCTGGACGAAGGGCCGGCCGAAGGAGCTCAAGCGCAACCACGTGCCGATCGTGATCCGGTACGGCGAGGCGCTGCACCCGCAGCCGGGCGACGACCCGGTGGTCGTCACCGAGCAGCTCAAGGCGGCCATGCAGGAGCTGCTCGAGCAGGCGCTGTCGGCGTACCCGGAGAAGCCCGAGGGTCCCGAGGACTCGTGGTGGGTGCCGGCCCACCTCGGCGGCACGGCGCCGACGCCGGAGGAGGCGCAGGAGCGGCTGGCCGAGCAGAACGCGAGGCGTGCGGCCGAGCGCGCCGCGAAGCGCGCCCGGCGCGCCCGGCGCGGCAAGCCCCGCGCCTAGCAAGCCCCGCTGCTGCGGCAAGCCCCGTCCCCGCTGCCGCTGAGCCACCGCCCGGGGTGAAGTTTGAAGATCGCCACGCTCGCGAACGTCGGCAACTCTTCACCCTTCGGGATCGGGCGGCGCGGGGTACGGCGCCGCGGGCGGCGGTCGGTGCGATTCGTGAGCGCCGATATCCTCTGCGTCATGCCGCCGAAGAACCGCAAGCCGTCCACGCCTGCCCCAGGCCCGAAGCCCGCGTCGAAGAAGGCCGGGGCCAAGAAGGCCAAGTCCACGAAGGCGCCCAAGGGCCCGAGCCGCCGTAAGGCGATCGCCCAGACGATCAAGGCGACCGCGAAGGCGGACAGCAAGTTCGTGCCCCTGGTTGTTGCGGCGTTCGTCGTCACCCTCGGCGTGTTCATCGGGATTGGCGTGCTGCTCGGGCGGCCGGTTCTCCTCGGCATCCTCGGCGTGCTGTTCGGGCTGCTCGCGGCGCTGACGGTCACCGGGCGTCGCGCCAGCGCGGCGGCGTTCGCCGGCATCGAGGGCCAGCCGGGCGCAGCGGCCGCGGTGCTCAGCGCGATGCGCGGCCACTGGCACGTCACACCCGCGGTGGGCATCACCCGGCAGCAGGACTTCGTGCACCGCGTCGTCGGCCGGCCCGGCGTGATCCTCGTCGCCGAGGGCGGCGGCGCGCGGCCGCGCGAGCTGCTCGCGGCGGAGCTGCGGCGGACCCGACGGCTCATCGGCGACACGCCCCTCTACGACCTCGTCGTCGGCGAGGGCGCGGGCAAGATCACGATCCCGAAGCTGCAGGCGCACATCATGAAGCTGCCGCGCAACCTCAAGCCGCGCGAGGTCAACGAGCTCGAGGCGCGCCTGAAGGCGGTCGGCGGCATGGCCGTGCCGCTGCCCAAGGGCCCGATCCCGGGCGCCGGCAAGACCCCCCGTCCCAAGCAGCGCTGACCCCTCGGCGTACGGCGTCGCTCCACCCGACGACCCTCGGCGTACGGCGGGTGGACGGTCGGACCACGGATCGTCCGGACTGCCGGCGTCACCCGTAACACCGGCGAAACATGCGGGACATGCCCGGGAAACCGGGCCGGTCTAGGGTCGCCGGTGTCGAGCTTCCCCCCAGTTCGCTTCCGCCGCGCGGGCGGCACAGGAGGATGGATGTTCACCAACGCCGACGAGGTCCTGAAGTACATCAAGGACGAGGGCGTGCAGTTCGTCGACGTCCGGTTCTGCGACCTGCCTGGCCTGATGCAGCACTTCAACGTGCCGGTCGGGTCCTTCACGTCGAAGGTCTTCACCGACGGCCTGGCGTTCGACGGCTCGTCGATCCGTGGGTTCCAGCAGATCCACGAGTCCGACATGCTGCTGCTGCCGGACCCGACGACCGCCCGCATCGACCCATTCCGCACAGCGAAGACCCTGCTGCTCAACTTCTTCATCCACGACCCGCTGACCGGCGAGCAGTACTCCCGCGACCCCCGAAACGTGGCCAAGAAGGCTGAGGCCTACCTCGCCGGCAGCGGCGTCGCCGACACGGCGTACTTCGGGGCCGAGGCGGAGTTCTACATCTTCGACTCGATCCGCTTCGACACCAACCAGCACTCGAGCTACCACTACATCGACTCCGTCGCCGCCGCGTGGAACTCCGGCCGTGAGGAGGAGGGCGGCAACAAGGGCTACAAGCCGCGCTACAAGGGCGGCTACTTCCCGGTCTCCCCCACCGACCACTTCACTGACATCCGCGACGCGATGTCCCTCGAGCTCGAGCGGGCCGGGCTAGTGGTCGAGCGCGCCCACCACGAGGTCGGCACCGCGGGCCAGGCGGAGATCAACTACCGCTTCGACACGCTGCTCGCCTCCGCCGACAACCTGATGCTGTTCAAGTACGTCATCAAGAACGTCGCACTCGCCCACGGCAAGACCGCGACCTTCATGCCCAAGCCGCTCTTCGGCGACAACGGTTCCGGCATGCACTGCCACCAGAGCCTCTGGAAGGACGGCAACCCACTCTTCTACGACGAGATCGGGTACGCCGGGCTGTCGGACACAGCGCGGCACTACATCGGCGGGCTCCTGCACCACGCGCCGAGCCTGCTCGCCTTCACCAACCCGACGGTGAACAGCTACCACCGCCTGGTGCCGGGCTTCGAGGCGCCGGTCAACCTCGTCTACAGCCAGCGCAACCGCTCGGCCTGCATCCGCATCCCGATCACCGGGTCGGACCCAAAGGCGAAGCGGCTGGAGTTCCGCTGCCCGGACCCGTCGAGCAACCCCTACCTCGCGTTCTCCGCGATGCTCATGGCCGGCCTCGACGGCATCAAGAACAAGATCGAGCCGCCGGAGCCGGTGGACAAGGACCTCTACGAGCTGCCGCCGGACGAGATGGCCTCGGTGGCTCAGGTGCCCGGCTCCCTCGACGAGGTCATGGACCGGCTCGAGGGCGACCACGAGTTCCTGCTCGAAGGCGGCGTCTTCACGCCCGACCTGATCGAGACGTGGATCGAGTACAAGCGCAGCAACGAGATCGACCAGCTGCGCCTTCGCCCGCACCCCTACGAGTTCAACCTCTATTACGACATCTAGGGTTACGAGGCTCGGACCTGCGGTTTTAGGTCAGAAGAGGCCTCCCTGTTCCGTCAGCCGTTTCGTCGACCGCGCTCGAAAGGGCGCGGTCGACGGCTGTCCGGGCCTTGTCGTCGCTGAGGACACGGCGAGGTCAACTGCTCTAGAGAAGTAGGCTTGCCTTCTACGAGCCATGCCTTATATTGGTTCACACGGAGGTCGCATGCCCTGGGAGGTCCGGTTCACCGCCGACGTCGAGCGATGGCTGGACGACCTGCACCTCGCGGAGCCTGCCTCGGCAGAACAGGTCATCGCAGCGATCGATGTCCTCGGCCGAGTGGGTCCCACGCTCGGTAGGCCGCTGGTCGACCGGATCAAGGGCTCAAGGCTGACCAACATGAAGGAGCTCCGGCCAGGCTCGACCGGCAGGAGCGAGTTGCGGGTGCTGTTCGTGTTCGATCCCGAGCGTCGAGCGGTGCTGCTTGTTGCGGGCAACAAGGCAGGTAACTGGACCGGCTGGTACCGCAAGGCCATCCCGCTGGCAGAGCGGCTCTACGACGAACACCTCAGAAGCGGAGAGTGATGACGATGGCGAAGAAGCCGACGACCAAGAGTTGGGAAGAGCTGCGACCCAAGTACGTCACCCCCGAGAACGAAGGCCGCATCACCGAGCACGCACTGCGCATGCTGACCGAAGTGCGGGCCGCACGGCTGGCCGACGCGCGCAAGCAACGCCACCTCACCCAGGCCGACGTCGCCGCCGCGATGGGCGTCACGCAGACTCGAGTCAGCCAAATCGAACACGGCCGCATCGAACGCTCGGAGGTCGACACCCTGGCGTCCTACGTCGCCGCGCTGGGTGGCCAGCTCTCCCTGGTCGCCGACTTCGGCGACGAACAACTCCGCCTCGCTTGACCCGCGTACCCGCGTACCCGCGTACCCGCGTACCCGCGTTCAGTGACATTGCCGCCAGGCGCGTAGCACAGAAAATCCCATCATTTCGGGCCATGGTCGGACTGGCTGAACGATCCATACGCTCATGCGGTGAACAGGCGGAAACGTAGCTCCCGTGATGTCGGTGCCGACCAGCTCGCGGCGCGCTACACCGCGGCTGGGCGCCTCGCGGTGCTGCTCGTCGTCGCGACCGCGGGCTCGTTTGCCCAGCACAGTGCGCGCGTGGAAGCCTTTCATCTCCTCGTCGGGTTGCTTGCCGTGCCCTGGGCGGTCGTCGTCCTCTTCGCCTCTGAGGGCCCGTGGGTGGTCGCTGTCCGGGTTGTCGCTGACGGCGGTGTTCCCGACGTGCGCGCTGATGCACCTCACGTGGGTTGCCTACGCCATGGTCGGGACCTACGACCTCGAGTGGCACCTGCGCGTCATCGACTGGCTGTCGGTGCCCGCCGCGATCTACTTTCTCTGGGTGGTGCGGGCGCTCTCGCAGGGCGTGCTCACCGACTGGAACAAGACCGCCGCCGCCAGTGCCGGCGGCGAGCTGCAGCCCGCGATGAGCGGAGTCTCGCGATGACGGACACGTACCCGGAAGATGCGGGTCCTCATCGTCGATGACCAGGACGACATTGGTAGCGCGACAATGGGGCGATGAACAGGACTCTGTTGCTACAGACGCTGCTCACGGTCACGCTCGGTGCGGCCGCGCGCGACGGCAGCGCCCGCGATGTCGAGCCTCCGCGAGTTCCGTCCCAATCGGCGTCGTTGGCAGAGACCTGTCGAGACCGCGCCGTTCGAGAGGTCCTAGGCCAGCAATACTCCGATGCTCGGAAGTCAGGGTTCAGCGCAATTCGCGTTCGTGCGGCAGCGGAGGCGAGCAGCGTCGGGGAGGTCGCCGTCACGTTCGTCCAGCCGCTGACGCTGTCGGCTGTGGTTCTCGACCCGCCCACGGACGCGCTGTCGGGTGTGATCCTGGGCGTCCCGTCGACTCAGGGAACAACTATGAAGTCCTACGCCGAGTTCGACTCGGCGCTGCCGCTACGTGAGGCGGTCCGGGTGCCGCTGTCGCGGCTGCGGGATTCAGTTCTGAGGCAGTACCAGCGTGTGGAGACCATGGGCGACCTGCGTCCCGACGACCCGGCTAGACGAGACATGGCGTTGCGGCAGATCGAGTCACAGTCGGTGGCTGTTCTAGGTGTCTACATCCGGGACAAGTGGTCCACCCTCGCGCAGTACATCGACGAGCACGAAGCAGAGGTCGTCACGGCGTCCGTCATTCCGGGGTTGCCGGCCATCCCCGTCGAGGATGAGCCCACACGCCAACGTCTCATCGCCGCCTGCGGTTGACCCCGTAGGTGCTGGCCGTGCCGCGTGGGCGCTGCCACGATCTGTGAATGACTGACGACGCCGTGCCTCGACCCCTGCGAATCGGTCACGTCGTCGGCGGGTTACGCATCCCGCTCCCCCCCAAGCCCGAAGAACTTGGTCCGAAGCGAGCCGAGCTGTTCTGCACGCGACACGGCCAGTGGGTGCCGACCGCCCAGGTCAGAGGCATGGGGCGAGAGCACTGGGTTGTCATGGGCCGGTTCCCGCACTCGCTGGAACAGGAGTCGGACGACGTGTGGGTGACCTGCGACGCGTGCCTGCCGGAGGACGTCGCGGACCGGATCCTCAACCTCGAGGATCTGCGTCTCAAGGTGTACGCCGGGGAGAACAAGATCGACCTGGACGCCGTATCGCGCCCTGCATTCCCAGCACAGTAGCGACAAGCCCCCACCGGCCGCGTTCGGGGCTCGATGCGCTGTCCCGTCGCCAAGAACTGGGGGTTGGTCAGTGGTCCGTCGGGCGCAGTGCGGGCGCCTCGAGACCCCGACCACAGGGAGTTCCACTAACCGCTCGGCGTCACCGTCGCGATGTGCAACGTCGTCGACGTGGTCGAGCCGGTCTCTGTCGTCACCGCCCAGATGACGCGGTTATCCGCGACCACCATCCCGGACCCGCGCACGCCCTCAGGTCCTTGTGGCCTCAATACGACGCGGCCGCCGTCCGTCTGACTCGTCGCGATCACGGCGAGCTCGCCGTCGCCGGTCTCCCACGCGATAAATCCCTCGCCTCGTCTGACAGGGCCGGCTAGCCGCTCGCGAAGGACGCGATGCGGCGAATCATCGCCAGCCTTGCACCAGATCTCATTGTGGAACTGCGTCCAGCACGGCCCGCCGGCGCCCGGCAGCAGTTGGTCGACGTTGCCGTTCTGCGTAATCCGCTGTCGCGTATTGCTGGGAACGCGCATCTCGGTCGACCACACGTCGTAATGCTGCGGCTTTCCCTCCAGGTAGTACCGAACGTCGCCGGCTTGATCGAGCAGTGAAAGTTCGCTCTCCGTCATCCTCTGACGACGACCGCTCCGCCAGTTGTACGTGAACGGGTCTCCCTGATTGAGCTCGACCTCGTATGGCAGCCAGGCGACCCACTCGCCCACGAGCCACGCGGCGGGATCGAGGTTGTCCTCGCCGGAGTCGAGCACGAGTTCTCGGGGAGAGCCGAGCGTACCTAGGCTGAGCCGCCACCCGGACGGCGAGGGTTCACCCTGCCCGTCACCGCAGCAGTCGAAGCCGTCGAGGTAGACAACCCGGCCCTCGGGTCCGAGTGCGGCCACCGATCGCGACTCAGTCTTCCGACGTGGCGGGATGGGCGTGTCGGTTCCCGTCGTCAGGTCCCGGATGAAGGTGCGGACCTGGCCATATCCGGCCCTCACGTTCGACCAGACCAGCTGGTTGTCGACCAGATCGATCACCGCGGCATCGCCGTTCGACAGGACCGTTGGTGCCCCCTTCGCGACGGCGACACCCGGCGGGGTGCTCGCGATCGATCCGGCACTCGTCGCCGCGGAAGTCGATGGCGTCGGGGAGGGAGACTTCTCTGCCTCCTCGGTGCGGGAGGGATCGCAGGCGCAGGACAGCGCCACGGCTAGGACGAGAGCGGTAACCCGTATAGATCTCACAGACCCCCCAGAATGATCGCCGGCCGCTCAGTCTGACCCCATCGGGCCCCGCCGCCACTGCTGCGGGATCCGGAGGTGGGTACCGTCGGGGCGTGGCCTCACCCAGTGGCACCCGGAGGCGTCTGCAATGTCGTTGACACTTGCGCGCAGGTCAGCAGCGCTGCCCCGCACGCCTCGAGGCGCGCCTCGTCAGGCCTTCGCTCTCCAGGTGCTTATCATCGGCTGCCTTGTAGCCGCCTGCAGTGGCGGCACCCCAGCACCCTCAGGTGCGTCATCGCCGTCCCGGCCGCCGACGACGGCTCCTCCCTCTGGATCTACCCCTACCCCTAGCGCCTCCCTGGCGGAGGCCGTGGTGCTGGTGAGTTCCAGGTTCGCGCCGGAAATCACGTTCCAGTCACCGAGCGGCAACCTGGCGTGCTGGTTCACGGGTGGCGTGATCTGCCGGGCGAGGGCGCACACCTGGACCTCCCACGCGTCCGACCCGCAGACCGAGTGCCCGCCGGCCAAGCGCACCTCTGGGGTCCAGCTCACCGAGCACGCGCTCAACGAGCGCAGCGACTGCTACGACCAGGCCGAGAACCCCGGTGCTGTCCTGGCGTTCGGGCACGGCCTCGAACTTGGCGGCGTGCGCTGCGTGTCCGAGGAGCGCGGGATCACCTGTCTGCGCAAAGCCGACGGCATCGGCTTCAGTATCAGCCGCGAAGAGCTCAGCCTGACACCCTGGGACGGTCCGCTGCTGCATGTGGCTGCGGCGAGCCTCGACCATGGCAGCGGGACGGTGCTGCCGGCCGGCTTCCACGTCGCGTTCCACGTCGGCGACTACTTTGCCGACTGCCTGCTGACGGCCGATCTGGCCACCTGCATGGTCCAAAGCACCGCCGCCGGCGAGCCCGCTCCGACTTGCGAGGGCGACCAGGCACTCACGGCCGAAGTCACCGGAGACACCCGCGGAAAGCTGGTCCACGAATGCCGTAGTGACGCCAACGGTGGGGAGGCCCTGCTGAAAGCTGGCGAGTCAGTCCAGGTCGGCGACCTCCGGTGTGCCGCCAACGCGGCGAACCTGCGCTGCGCCCACCTCGGCGGAGCGAGGCACGGTTTCGAGGTGGACGAGTCGTCGTTCCGAGGCTTCTAGGGCGACTCAGAGCCGCACACGCTGTCCGGCATGCCCGCCCAGCACTCGTACTGCGACGATGCGGCTAGCGCCGCGTCTCAGCGGTGAAAGCGGCAGGGACCCAACTTCCCGAGTTCGCTGCTCAGACACACGAGAGCATCCCACTGGTCTGCCGAGTCGAAGCTGGTCCGCTGCATGTGTCAGGTTCAGGTCGCGCGTAGATCCCCATCCCGACCGCGACTCTGCTCGACCCCTCGCTCAGCGGCCGCCGAAGTTTGTCGTACGCCGGCACTCTTCGGTGACCCGCTCGAACCCGTCCCCCACATCATTGGGCGAGCTCCGGATCCGCGGTGGCAGTGCGACGAGTGCCTCATGGAGGTCGGTCCAACTCCCGTCGATCTTCTGCGCGTCGTCGGCGTACTTGGTGGCGACCTCGAGGAAAGGATGTGACGCGTCGGCTGTGCCTTCGGGCACGAGAAGCATGAGGTCCGCCCAGACCGCGCATGCCGCGCTGGCCCGGCCGGCGGCCAGCGACGGTGCGTCGGTGGGCTGAGACGCGAGCGAAGGATCTTCCTGCAGCGTGTCGTCTTCGTAGCTCACGGCGGAGACGATGAGCATTGTCGCGAGGGCAGCGTTGAGGACGCTCATGCCGACGACGAACCACTTCGCCCGCTCCCAGACCACGAGGCGGTCGCCGAGAATCAATGCAGCGGCGAGTACCGTCGCGACCGCGAGCGCGATGGCGAGTAGGTCCCTCGGCGTGGGAAAGGCCGGCCCGCCCCACGCCGTGAGGGCGTATGAGACGACGAGCAGGTAGCAGAGCATGCCGGCCCAAGCCAGATGCGCGACGGCGAGCGTGACGAGTAGCGCACGTCGCCCACCGCCCGGACCCTCGATGTCCACAGCCGCACCGTAGCCGCGGGCACGCCACTGCGGGATCGAGAGGCGCTCGGTGCCGAGTGTCGTGTCCTTGCCGTGGCCCGGATACACCAGGTCGCGTCCGGACACGGCCCGAAGATCTTGCCCTCCAGGTCGCCCATAAGCGACGCGAAGGCCTCGGGATCTGTTGCCCGTCCAGGTCCCGCCGGGGGACCCGGGCCTAACCGTGGAACACGGGGGCGCAGCTCGGGGTGCGCATGGGATAGGACTTGTCCGAGGTGGCGTCGTCGACGGAGTGCATGCCCTGCACGACGAGCGCGTCTTTGTACGTTCTGGACGATGACCTCAGGTCGGTAGCCGTGGCCCGGGTGCGCGCCGTCATGCCGAGGTCGGCGAGCGTGGCGGTCATCACGATCTCGCTGCTGTCTTCGTCGAAGTAGCCGGGGATGGCGCGCAGGTAGCGCCAGTACTCCCGGTCGACAGTCCCGCCGGTCTGGCGGAGGAGGAAGAAGTCGTGCGCCACGACGCTGCCTTGCTCGCGGAGGGGATCGATGCCCTCGCGGGCGTAGGAGGTCCGGGCCTCGTACATGTAGCGGACCTTGCCCACGGTGAACTTGAACTCGAACCCGATGCCGGTGCCCTCCTCGCGCCAGGCGCTGAGGTCGCGGACCCGAATGGTGCCTGTGACGTGGGTCAGGTCCGAAGAGATGTCGGCTGAGGTCAGGTCAAGGCTGGCCGGGGAGCGGACGTCCGTACGTCCCGTGCTGTCCCGCACATCCCGCTCGGCATCGATGACGAGGCGGCATGACGTGCGCGGAGCCGCGCCAGCGGGAGGTGTGAACACGACGAGCACGACCGCCCCAGTGACGAGAAGTTGCCTGTACATCGGTGGTACCTCCAAGCCAGCTGGAGCGGCCGTGAGAACCGCCCCATCAGCTAGGCACTAGTAGGTCTGGAAGGCCAGGACCACCCAGATGGCGAGAATCTGCCTGCGCATCGGTCACGACCCTCCCGGGCAGCGGTCCCTCTTTGGGATCCCCTCGGGCCGCGGGTCGCGACACGGCTCGACCGGGGCGGGAGCGCAGCTGGGTGAGCCCAGCCGGTAGCTTCCGGTCCCGACCGCCTCGTCCGCGCTCGCCGCACTCGCGATCACCGCCGCGTCGTACCCGTAGAACGACTTCGAGACGAGGTTGCCGGCGGTGGCGCGCGAGTTCGCCGCGATGCGCAGCTTCTTCAGCGGCATCGTGATGTGGACCGCGCTGTCGTCGTCGTTCCACGCGCCAGTCGCATACCCCACCCAGCCCCACGACCCGCCGCCGCCGGCGGGGCGCCGCCACACGGTGTACTCCTCCCGCGTCGTCGACTCGACCGTCTGGAAGCCGAACCGGGTCGTGCCGACGTCAAACTGCAGCGACAGCCCGATCATCTGAGCCTCGTCCGAGCGCGCGTAGAGGTCGGCCACGCGGACTGTCGCAGTCAGGTAGTCGGGCGTGGACGCCAGGTCCGCGGAGACGATGTCGGTGCTCTTCATCTTGATCACCCCTGCCCCGCCGCTCCCCTCGGCATCCCCTGTCGCGTCCACGAGGATCCGGCACGACTCGCGTGGCCCTTCAGCGAGAGCATCCACCTCCACGCCTGAGACCAGGAGCGCGAGGACGGCAAGGACCAAGATGTTGCGGCTCATCATCACTGTCCCAATCATGCGGTGGTGAAGAAGGCGACTGCTGCCTCGGCGGGGTAGGAGCGCTGGCTGGCGAGATGACGCACCCGCAGAGTCAGGCGGGCTTTACCGACGCGTTCGCCTCGCCCGTCGAACTGATCCCAGCGGGTCTGCCAGGTATAGCACTCGCCGGTGATCGCGGAGATCTGGTGCGGCTGCTGAGTGAAGGTCTGCGTGTCCGACCAGCGCCAGATCACGCGGCTTCCGGAGAGCAACTCGAAGTCCGCCTCCTGAGTGGTCTCGAAGTCGAGGTCACCGACGCCGGCATTGGCGTTCACGCACATCCGCGAGATGAGCGTGTGCCCACCGGGAGCCGGCGACACCCTCACCTGCAAGCACCAGGGGATTGGCGCGACCTGCCCGCAGCTGTGCGGCAGATCCCGGACCTTCGCCCGCGTGACAGGGGCGGACGGTCGGACCCGGCGGTTGGAGGCGCCGGTCGACCCGGCGACGTCGCCACCCGCTCCTGTCTCGCGCTCGCCGGCAGGTGGCTCTACGACGCCTCCTTTCGCTGCCGGTGCGGCGGACAACACCGGGCCGATGGGGGTCTGCGCCTCTGCCGTGTCCTCGCGGTCGTCGATCTGCACCGACGGGCTGGCGGGCTGAAGCGTGCTGTCACTGCGCCCGCTCGCCCCGAGCGAGAGCGCGAGGCCGACTACCAGGACACTGGAGACGCCGAGCACCGCAGCCTGCCGTCGGCGGCGTACCCGCGCGAGTTGCAGAACGTGGAGGTGACCCCCCGGCAGGGCGGGAAGAGGTGGCGGAGTGCCGCGAGGCGGCAGCGGCGAAGGTCGGGCGTCAGACATTGGTGTCCTCCAGGTCGCCAGCGAGTAGCGCACGCGCCTCCGAGAGCTGGCGCTTCACGGTTCCCGCGGGGCGTCGGGTGACCGCGGCCACCTCGTTGAGAGAGAGATCGGCGTAGTAGAAGAGCAGCACAACCTCGCGGTGGCGCCGGGGCAGTCGGCCAACAGCCGCCTGCACGGTCAGCGCGATGACGGGATCTGCCGGCTGAGCGGGCGGCGGCTGAGCCGAGAGCGCGCCAACCGTCGCGACGGACTTGGCCTGGGCGCGCCAGGTCTCGCGGGCGAGGTTGGTCGCGACGTGGAACAGGTACGCCCGGGGGTCGCGGACCTTGACCCAGCGGGTCAGCAGCCGGGCGTAGGACTCTTGCGCCATCTCGTGCGCGAGGTCGTCATCGCGCACCAGCTGCCAACAGTAGGCGGCCAGGTCGCGGTAGGTGCCGGTGTAGAAGTCCTGGAACGTCGACAGGTCCAGTCCTCCGGCTCTCGTCGCCGCCACAGGCGAGATGGCTGCGACCTGAAGGTAGGTCACGCATACAAGGAGGACGGTTGGGGCGATCTGGTTCGGTAAGCGGCACGACGTCTCGCAGAACGGCACGCCTGTCGGCGGCGCCAACGTCGCTGTCGGAGATGCCCTCGTGGATGTCGCTCGGTGCGGGGGCGCTCAGTCGGTCCATAGTCGACGTACGCCGCACACCTCGGGGGACGCGTGAGACTGCCGATGCCTCGCCTTGGCCCCCTACCGGCGACGGTTCGTGCGGACCCTTGAACGCCTGCCCGCGTTCTGGGAATCGCTGAGAACGGCACCTATTGCCGGGGTGCGTCTCGCGCGGCCCGGTACCACTGGAGGCCGCCCATGGTCATCACGCCGAAGAAGCCCGCGGCTGAACCGATAGCAGCCCACCGACCGTTCGCGATCGCCACGACGAGGCAAAGAAGCACGCCGAATAGCCCGGCGAGGAACGTGTTCCGAGGATAAGTGATCGCAGCGGCTTGCTTCCGCTGCGGAAGTACGCGGTCGTCGAGCCTCCGAAGTGCGTCACTCATCCCCATATGACCGAGCCTAGTGCCGGTGCTTCGCCATCGGATAGTGCCGGTTCGCTCTAAGAGCGCGGTCACTCCACCACGACGTCGGCCGTTACGACGTGGCCTTCGACGCCTTCGCGGCACGGGGACGACAGGGTGACGACGAGCCGGTAGGTCCCGGGCTCCTCCCACACGTGTCCGAGCCGCCGAGACGACGAGTGCATCTCCTCGTCATCGGCGATCGGGGGTGGCGACGGGTCGCCGGAGCAGGCCGGCATCACATTGCGCGAGCTGCCGTCGCCCAGCTCCACCCGGGTCGTCAGCAGGTGGCTCGCGCCACGCGCGCGACCCTCGATCGTGAACATCGCCTGCTCGCCGGCGCGCACCGGCGGGGTGAGGAACCGGATCGAGAACGGGCCCGTCGACGATGACGGCGGCGCGGTCGGGGACGGCGATGGGGAGCGCGTCTCGCCGGACGGCTCCGGGTCTCGCACGCGGACCTCGGCCGTGGTGTCGAGGCACGCCACCGCTGCCGCGGCGACGAGCGCGATGGCGAGCAGTCGGGAGCGCACCCGGCCAGCATGGACCCTGTTCACCCTGGCGCGCGAGGGGAATGTGAGGATTGCGCCGCGCGGGCGCCACCGTCGCGTTGCTGATCCAGCGGGTCGGCGCACCGGCCCAGGCGCACCTTGACATCGAAACGGACGCGACCCGCTTGCAGTGACGTCCCCCACCGGACGACGGCCCGCCGGTCGTGACCCCCTCCACCGCTGAACAACTAGTAGCGGCACCTACACGCGGCCCGTTTCGTACATCCAACGACCGGCACCTTCGCCTCGCGCTAGCGCGTCCGCGACCACCTGGGCGTGCGCCTCGTCGGAAGCATCCACTCCAAGCAGATGCTCCGACGACCACTCGGTGAGTGCGCCGAGGCCGACCATCTCGGCTTCCACGTCCAGCGCGCTTTCGACACTCTTCCCAAGCCAGAGCCGGAACGTCCAGCGGCCCGACGGCCTCACCACCTCGGCGATTAGGTGCGTACGACCTTCCCGTGTCTCAGTCCGGACCGCATCACCAAGGGCGAGGTTGTGCGCGAAGAACGGGATGCAGCAGAGTTCGAACACGTCGTCGGTCTCCTGGCGAGCCCACATCTGCTCGTACGTGTGATGCTCCGGAAGCGCCGCCATGATGATGAAGTTCGCGCGGTCTCGCCACACCGGCGTTTGGTGGGTCAGGAATACGTCGTCCGAAGCGGTCACGGGCCGAGGCTATTGCCGGCTCGCCCTACTGTGAAGAACGCCGCCTGATCGTGGTTATCGGCGGCTCCGTGAAGAACGGCACTTCTTAGGGGTACCGACCGGCACCTTTCAGCCGCTTCGAACGGCACGAACTGGGCGTCGGGGACGCTAGCGCCGACCTCCCTCAGTCGGACGGTCCGCAATGACATCCGTCCACTCTCGGAACCGTCGGTACCGCCACCACGGCGTCCACCTTGGCGGTAGGCGGAACCGGGCGACCAGCAAGTCGCTCTGCTCGTAGCTCATCCATTCCCAAGTCAGCAAAGTCATGGCGTACATGCGAACCCGGACCCGTCGCCGGATCCGACGCGTCTCCGCCTCATCGAACCCCCACCGACGAAGGTCGCCCTCGAATCGCTCTCTGACCATGCTGTAGTCCGTGTCTAGGAATGGGTCGAGCAAGTGCCCCCACACACTCGGCCGCCGGACGATGGGCACCGACGCAGACCAGAGGGCGTCGGTGAGTTGATCCCGGAGTTCGGCCGAGATGAAGACGGTCCGGCCGTCGGCCAACCGAATCTCCGGCGGCACTACCGAAGGGTCAGCGTCCCGCATGTCCGACCAAGCGAGGAAGTGGCCCGCATATCGCGCCGCCGCAGACCGTCGCCGCCAATGCAGGCGCAGGCCGTCACCCTCGAAGGAGACTTCCGGCGGAAAGATCGGTCCGGCTCGCACAGCGAGCATCCTGCCCGATCAACCCGTCGTCCCATGGGACCGGTGTCGCCCGCCAGGAGCATGGGACCACCGTGAGGTGGGTTTCGCCATGAGCATGGGACCACCCTTCCGCCAGTGATGGGACCA
>Ga0183260_10001448_pt1 | contig 19756 bp, 19 predicted proteins | sample AntDrymUQ4972206_2_FD_129768 | JGI IMG/M metagenome (GOLD analysis project Ga0183260, IMG submission 129768) | Polar desert sand microbial communities from Dry Valleys, Antarctica - metaG UQ497 (22.06) (version 2) (version 2) | ecosystem: Environmental > Terrestrial > Soil > Desert | place...
CCGGAACGTCCCACCAACGCCGCGTGTTCGCCGAGGCGCCGTAGACGGCGAGAAAGCCGGCGACCGGGCCGGTCAGTGCAGCACGCACGAGACGGCGTGCGTCGTCATGGCTGAGCCATGTCGACAGATCGCGCGTCGTTCGCGGGCGCTCCTCGAACGTCCCGATCCGGAGCGCCACCACCTCGAGTCCGAACTTGTCGGCGTACATCCTGCCGAGCGCCTCCGAGAACGCCTTGGTCGCCCCGTACAACCCGTCCGGGCGAGGTGTCGCGTCGCCGTCCAGCCGCTCCCCGACCCGATAGAAGCCGGTCACGCGACCCGAGCTGGCCGCGACGACGCGACGCACACCCGCGCGTCGCGCAGCCTCGAACACGTGGAAGACACCGTGGAGGTTCGGGCCCGCGAGGACGTCGAACGCTGCCTCGTCGGGCACCGCGCCGAGGTGCACGACGGCGTCGCAGCCCGCAGCCAACGCATCCCACGGCGCCGGGTCGCCCAGCTCGGCACGCTCGAACCGCTCGCCCGGCTCGAGCGACCCGACGCCGATCCGGTCGGTGAGCACGACCTCCTCGGCGAGCTCCCGGAGCACCGGCCGTACGGCGGTCGCGATTGCGCCCGCCGCGCCCGTCACCAGGATCCGTCTCACGATGATCTTGTAGCCGTTCGGCGGCGAGCAGTCAGCCGAGAAGCGACTCGGCGAACGCCTGGAGCCCCGAGCTCCGTGCCTCACCGGCATACGCGTGCTGGCAGCGAGCCGCGTACGCCCGGAGGTAGACGCACGCGGCTCGCGTGGCGTGGCGTTCCTCCTTCGTGAACGGCGTGCCGCGAGCGGCTTCGTAGTCGGCGATGAACGCGAGCGATTCGTCCGCTGTCGGCCAGAGCGACACGGTCTCGCCCAGCTCCTCCGTGTACGTGAAACTCCCTGCGGCCGCGCCGACGAGCCTCGGCTCGAGGTCGGTCGTGACGCTGTCCCAGTCGTAGATCGCCGTGACGTTCAGGTGATCGTCGAAGCGGAGGTGCTTCGCAGCCCAATCGGTGTGCCCGACCACCTCCACCCCTGCGCCGGGGACCTCGCGCGCGGCCCAACCGATCTCGTCGATCCATTCCGCGCCTTTCGCGGTCGCCTCGAAGTCGAAGAGGACGTTGTGCGGCTTCGGCCAGAGCGCACCGAGCGGGCGCAGGAACGGCCGCCTGGGTCGGACGCCGGTGGCTGTCGCGGTCGCGTGGAACCGCGCGAGCGCCTGCGCCATCGCTGTGCGCACGGCCCGCTCGTGGGCGTCGCGGAACGTTCCCTCGTCGAGCCACTCCTCCCGGACAGCGAGCCCGCGACGGCCGAGCGGCCGCGGCGCCCCCATCCCGGCGTCGGCGAGCGCCGCCTGGACGAGGTGGACGTCGTCGAAGTACTGCTCGTTCGTGAAGAGCTTGTGCAGCTTGATCGCGACCCGCGAGCCATCGTGCCGACGAACGCCGAAGAGCGCCCCGACGCTCGCGGCGAAGAAGAAGACATCCACCGCATCCGGCTCGAGCTCGTGGACTTGCGCTCGGATCTCGGCCGGGTCGAGCGTGGCGAGGACGTCCAGGACGATCGGTGACCCGGGATGACGCTCGAGGAACGCACCGATGGCGTCCACGCTGCTGCCTGGTCAGACGGTTCCGCGCACGGCCCACGCGCACGACGTCAGCGTGAACGGCGCGTCGCGGAGGCGCTCCCGGCACATGTCCCGAAGCCGATCTCGGGTCTCGTCGTCCAACCGCGCGACGTACGCGCCTGCCGGCCCGACGCCCAAGGTGTACGGCTCCCACCACTCCTCGAAGGTCGCGAACTCGCTGGTCGCCGTGTGCGTCTCCTCGCGCACGTCGCGCAGGCTTGCCTGGCGGAACAGCTCGGGCAGGTGGCCCTTGCCGGTCCCCGGCCGGTCGAGCTCGTCGCGTGCTTCCGGATCGAGCGTGCGCGCGGCTTCCCAGAACGGGCTGAGCGGCGCGCGACCACCTGCGAGATCCCAGACGCTCGCGGCGACGACCCCGCCCTCGCGCGTGACGCGCGCCATCTCGCGCAGACCGGCGACCGGGACGTCCATGAAGTGGACGACGAGCTGCGCGAGCGCGGCGTCGAAGCGGTCGTCCGCAAAGGGCAGCCGCTCGGCCGGCGCCTGCTCGACGAGGACACCCGGGTTTCGAGCGCGAGCCGCGTCGACGAACGGACTGGACGGGTCGACGGCGGTCACCGCCTCGGCGTCCAGGCGGGCGACGAGCTCGGCCGTCAGCGCCCCAGGGCCGCACCCGACGTCGAGCACGTGCTGGCCCGGCTCGACGGCGGCGAGGTCAGCCAGCTGCGGCGAGAGCTGGACGGAGTGCCGGCCCATGAACCGGTCGTACGCCTCGGCCGCGACCTCGAAGCTCACCCGCGATCTTCGGGAGTGGGACGCATCCGCAGATTGTCCACGTAGCGTCTTGCACGTGCAACAGCGGCACCGCCTCTCGATCCCGCGCACACTCGAGGAGGCGTGCGATCCCAGCCGGGTTGGTCTCCTCGTCTACGACATGCAGGTAGGGATCCTCGAGCAGATCGCCGATCGCGAGCGGGTCGCACGCGGCAGGCGCTCGACGCGGCGAGGGCGCACGGCGTCCGAACGATGTGACGCTGCCGAGCGAGCTGATGGGCGGGTCCTAGCTCCGCTTGTGGATGAGGTGGCAACACGCAGGCAAGGTCGACGACGTCGTCTCTCCCTTCCCACCCAACGCGCCGGGCAGCCGGATCGTCGCCGAGCTCGAGCCCGCAGCGAGCGAGGCCATCCTCGACAAGCTCACGATGTCGGCGTTCGAGAGCACGCCGCTGGATCTCGTCCTCCGCGACTGCGGAGTGACCGCCGTCGCGATGGTCGGCGTCGCGCTCGACGTCGGGATCGAGCCGACCGCGCGCCACGCCGCAGACCTCGGCTACCTCCCGATCGAGCTCACGGATGCACGCGCCGCCGGTGACGTCGAGGCGGGCGAGCGGACGCTCGCAGCGCTGCAGTTCGCGGGAGACGCACTCCTGACGGACATTGCGAGCTTCGCAGCGGCGCTCCAACAACACTCGTAGCGACCAGCGCATGCTCGTCCCGGGCGACGACCGTGCTTCGTGACTTATCGTCACTCGCGGGGCGGGCCGTGAGTCCCCTGCGCCCCGGCGATTCACATCGCACACGGTTCACGATGACGCTCGGCGAAGCTCGAGCAGCGAGCCGAGCTCGCGCACGCGAAGCACCCGGCACGACGCCACGTAGACCAGGCCCGCAACGCCGAGCCCCACTCCGACCGAGACGAGCTGACCGGGCAACGAGCGGCCGACGAGCTCGTCGAGCCCCCACCAGGCGAGCACGGCCGCGCCGGCCGCAACGGCGGACGCAACGAGGATTCTGGCGAGCGCGCCGAGGCTCGCCGCGGTGTCGACGTCCGGCACGCGCCTCCGCATCAGCCAGACGAGCGCGAGCGCGCCTGCGAGGTTCGAGAGCGAGACGGCGAGCGGCAGCCCCCAGACGCCGAGCGAGTAGAACGCGCCGAAGAGCGCGACGTTGAGCGCGAGGTTCCCGAGCGCGACGATCGTCGGGATCCAGTTCTCCTGCAACCCGTAGAACGCGCGGTTCAGGAGCAGCATCCAGCCGTTGAAGACGAGCCCGACCGCGAACGCGGCCAGCGCGCCCGCGACGACGGGTGTCTGCGCGGGAGTGAACTCCCCACGCTCGTAGACGAGACGCGTGATCGGCTCGGCGAGGACGGCCGAGACGAGGCCGGCCGGGATCAGGAGGAAGCCGATCTGACGGATCCCCGTGTCGAGCGTGCGCCCGAACGAGGTCATGTCGGCGCGCGCTGCAAAGCGCGAGAGCGTCGGGAAGAGGACGGTGGCGACCGCGACCGAGAAGATCCCCTGCGGGAGCATGTACAGGCGGAACGCGAGGTCGATCGCGCGCGGGGCGAGCTCGGGGTCGATCAGGCGCGACGCGAAGAGGGTCCCGATCAGCGTCGAGACGTTGATCAGGCCGAGCGTCAACGTCACCGGCAGCATCAGGACGAGAAACCTCCGGACGGCCGGGTCCCGCCAGTCGACGACCACGCGGAGGCGCCCGTCGAGCCCACGCAGCCAGGGGATCGGCAGCAAGAGCTGCACGAGCGTCGCGACGACGATCGCGCCGGCGTAGACGTACAGCTCGGCATCGTCGCCGTCGGCCCAGGGCACCCCGACCGCGAGGCCGGCGATGATCACGACGTTCCAGGCCACCGGCGTCAGCGCCGGGATCGTGAACTGGTCGTAGGCGTTCAGGACGCCGACGACGATCCCGGAAAGCGCGAGCAGCGTCACGATTGGGAAGAGGACGCGCGAGAGCCCGACCGCGAGATCGACGTCGCCGCCCGGGTTGCCGAAGAGCTCGACGACGAGCGGCGCCGCGAGGACGAAGAGCGCTGTCAGCCCCGTCGTGAAGAGGAGCACGAGCCAGAAGACCGTCGACGCGACCCGCCACGCACGGGCGCGCTCGCCCTTCTCGAGGAGCTCGCTGAAGACGGGGACGAACGCACCGGAGAGCGCGGTATCCGCGACGAGCGCCCTGACGAGGTTCGGGATCTGGAAGGCTACGGTGAAAGCGTTGATCCGGCCACCGGCGCCGAACAGGTAGGCGGCGACCATCTCACGAACGAGACCGAGTGCACGCGACGCGGCGGTGGCGACGCCGAAGATCGCGGTCGAGCGAGCGAGGCGGCGCCGGTGCGCGCGTTCGTCCTCGACAGTCGGCTCCGCGGCGTCCATCCAACCGGAGTTTCGTCGATCCGACGGAACCCCTCTTGCTACCATCCCGCGGCTCGTGGCCGGAGGCCCGGGCGCCCTGCGTATGGCAAACATCAAGCAGCAGAAGAAGCGCGTCGGCATCGCGATGCGGCAGCGGCAGGAGAACCTCCGCTACCGCTCGACCGTGAAGACGCTCGCGAAGCGGCTCGAGGCCGCCGTCGCCGACCGCGACGAGCAGATGGTCGCCGCCGAGCACCGCGAGCTCGTGCGGACGATCGACCGTGCGACTGCACGCGGCGCGATGCACAAGAACACCGCGGCTCGCAAGAAGTCGCAGGCCGCTCGCGCCGTCAGCGCAGCCAAACCCGAGTAGGTACATCCTCGGCGCGCAGCCGGGTGGCGTTCGTCGTCTGCGATGAGCGACGTACGGCAACGAGGTCGTTGCGGCGACGAAGCTGTCGACCCCTCGACCCCACGAACACGAACCCGTGACGTGCTCGCTCGCTATACCGAGACTAAACCGCCGATTGGCATCGTGATGCACCACGGGTCGCGCCGTGCGACCCCATATCAGGCTACTGCTGCACGACCACCAATCAGGAGGGATCACTTCATGCGTACGCTCATCGCGGCTGCGGTCGCGTTCGCCGCGTTCACGCTCGTTGGCCCTGCGGGGGCCGCGACGTGGCAGGTATTTCTCGGCGAGCAGGCGAAGCCGCCTGCCGGGACGCCGAAGGGGGCCACACTCAACGCGTTCTTTCCCGCTGTGCTCCAGGTCAACGTCGGCGACAAGGTGACGTTTACGAGCCGCGGCTTTCACACGGCCAGTTATCTCGGAGGCTCCAAGCCCGCACCGTTCTTGATTCCCGATCCGGCGAACGCGACCTACGACGGGATCAGCGATTCCGCGGGCACCGGGTTCTTTTTCAACGGTCTCGCAAAGTTCATCTACAACGTGAGCGTCTTCGGGCCAGGGGGCGGGACGACGGTGCCCGGCGTCGGGCCAGTGTCGAGCGGCGTTCTCGTTCCCGGCCCGAACGGGAAGCCGGTCAGCAAGACGCTCGCGTTCACGAAGACCGGGACGTTCAAGGTGCTTTGCCTGCTTCACCCTGGTATGTCGGCGAACGTGGTCGTCAAGCCGGCGGGGGCAGCGGTTCAGCCCGCCGCCGCGATGAAGGCGAAGGCGGAGGCCGAGACGGCAACGGCCTGGGCGAAGGCATCGGAGCTCGCCGCCACCCGGGTTCCGGCGAAGACGGTCTATGCGGGCGTGGGCGGTAAGACGACGCTGCTCGCGTTCCTGCCGAAAAAGCTCGCCGTCAAGGCGGGTACGACGGTCAACTTCGTCAACAAGTCGCCTTCGGAGCCGCACAACATGGCGTTCGGGCCGAAGAAGTACATCGAGACGCTGATGAAGAAGGTCGATCTCCTCCCGATGGGCCCGGGTGCACCGAACCAGGCGCCCCCGTTCTTCGTCTACGGCTCCGATCCCCCGGCGGCGTACACGTACGACGGTACGAATCACGGGAACGGGTTCTTCGTGACGCCCCTCATCGACAACCAGCCCGGCTCGCCACCGAGGGGCCTCCCCGGCTCGAGCCGGATCACGTTCTCGAAGGCGGGCAAGTTCCGCTTCTTCTGCCTGATCCACGGGCCCGACATGGGCGGGGAAGTCGTGGTCACCCCGTGAGACTGCATCGACGGCGAGGGCTGGGGGCGCTTGCGCTCCTTGCCCTTGCCGGGCTCCTCCCTTTCGGAGGCGCGCTCGCCGCGGCCAAACCCGAGCCCGTCGTCCGCGAGTATTGGATCGCGGCGGTGCCCGTGACCTGGAACGTCGTCCCGAACGGCCGCAACGCGATCGAGCGCGTGACCTTCACCCCCGCCGAGACAACGTTCCGAACGATCGTCTACCGCCGCTACACGAAGGGCTGGGCGCGTCCGATGAGGGACGACCCGAAGGTCGTCGGCGACAACGACGGGATTCCGGGGCCGCTGATTCGCGCCCGCGTCGGCGAGCGGATCCTCGTCCACTTCAAGAACCTCGACAACGAGTTCGAGCGGCCCCACTCGATGCACTTCCATGGTGTCAACTACAACGTCGGCTCGGATGGCGCGTACCTGCCGGGGTTCTCCGGTCCGGGCTCGAACGTAAAGCCGGGCGCGTTCTTCACCTACCGGCTCGAGGCGGGCCCGCAGTCCCGGGGAATCTGGCCCTATCACGACCACTCGCCGTCGATGGACGAGTCGATTCACGGGGGCATGTACGGCGCGCTCTCCATCCTGGGGCCGAAGCAAGCGCCTCCAGATCGCGAGTTCGTCGTCTACTTCGGCTCGACGCTCGGCTTCGACACGATCAACGGTAGGGCGTTCGTCGGCAACACGCCGGTGTTCCGGGCGAAGGTCGGCGAGGTGGTCCAGTGGGACGTGCTGGCAATCGGCGACGACCACCACACCTTCCACGTCCACGGTCACCGCTGGTTGTCGCCGGCCGGAGTCCCCGAGGACACGCGCACGATCGGGCCCGCCGAGAGCTTCGCCGTCCGCTGGAAAGAGGACGTCAAGGGGGCGTGGTTCTACCACTGCCACGTGGAGAGTCACATGATGAACGGGATGATCGCCTTCTACCGAGTCGGAAGCCGATGATCCGGAGCGCACTGGCCGCAGCCACCGGCGCAGCCATCGTGGTTGCGGTTGCCGCGCACGCCGCCGCCGGCGTCCAGGAGGTGACGATGCCCGGAACGCTCTACGCGCCCGGCGAGCTCGACGTGCTCGCGGGCCAGACGGTCGAGTGGCGCAACACCGACTCGAGGACCCATACCGTGACAGAGGACGACGATGCGTTCGACTCCGGCTACCTCTCGGCCGGATCGACCTTCGCGCGGACGTTCGCCTCGACTGGGACATTCACCTACCACTGCTCGATCCACCGTTCGATGCGGGGCGTCGTACGTGTGTTCTCGCTGATCCTGACCGGCCCGCCACGTCCCCTGCCGCCAGCCTGGGCCGTGTCGCTCCGGGGGGTCTCGCCCACGCCGGGTGGAGCTGTGGTACTCGAACGCATAAGCCGTGGTGCCGTCACGCAGGTCGCGCAGACATCGGCCGCCGCCGACGGATCCTTCGCGTTCAACCTGCGCCCCACCGAGCCCGCCGCGTATCGCGCCCGCGCCGCCGACGCGCGAAGCCCCGTGCTCCGCGTCACCGTCAAACCCAACGTGGCGCTCACCGCCCTCGGCTCGCGCCTCACCGTGACCACCGCCCCGGGACGATCCGGCAGCTTCGCCCTTCTCCAGACCTACGACCGCGACCGCTTCGACTGGATCACAGTGGCCAGGGCCAAGCTCGACGCAGCCTCCAAGGCCACGTTCGACGTACCGCTCGCATCGACGCACACACGCGTGGTGGTGCGCGGCCGCGACGGCTGGGCGGCCGGAATCAGCAGGACGCTGATCACGCGCTGACGAGATGACCTCGTTCGCCGCGAGTCACCCCAATCCGCTTCTACGGATTCTCGCTTCGCGAACAAGCTCAGCGCGGCTCGCGTGCCACGTCCGCAACGGCCAGCTGGAGCTCGAGCTCCGGTGCCAGGCGGCTCCCGCCCTTGAGCGCGTGATCGAGACGCGCGAGGCGCACCGTCGCGTCGCGCAGCTCCTCGACCGACAGCTCATCCACCTGCCGTGCGAGCTTCTGCGCCGGGTAGGGCTTCAACCCGAGCTTCGTCGCCGCGTCCTTCGACCGGACGCCCGCCTCGAGCATCGCCTTCATCCTCGTCAGCTTCGCGAGATGGCCCGCAAGCAGAGCCGATAGACCCGCGGCACCGCCGCGCGCCGCGCCGTCCGGCCGGTCGAGCATCGCTTCCATGGCCGCGAGCGCACCGGCGATGTCGTGCTTCCCCCATGCATCGGTGAGCTCCCAGGGCGGGATCTCGTGATACGGAGCTGCGACGCGGCGTACCTCCTCGGCGCCGACGGGCTCGCCGTCCGCCCAGATCGCGAGCTTGTCGATCTCCAGCGCGAGGGCGAGCTTGTCCTCGCCGACGCACTCCACGAGTGCGTCGACCGCCTCGCGCTCGACCTTGACGCCACGCTCGGCGAACGACTTCGCGACCCATTCGCCGACCTTCTTCCGATCGACCTCCCACACGAGCACGTCGCCCGCCGAGCGGCACGCTTTCGCGAGCACCGAGTCTTGGCGGAGCTCCTCGGCGACGAGGCACAGCACCGTTCCTGGAGCGGGCGCGCGCAGATAGTCGACGACCGCCTCGACGTCGGCGGCCTTCCAGCCGCCGGCGAGCCGACCGCGGTCGTCCCGGCGGCCGTCGACCTCCGTGACGAGCACGAGACGCTCACCCAGAAGGAGCGTCCCGGCGTTGCACGCCGCGACCACGTCCTCCCCGCTTTCACCCTCCTTGCCCGCGGCGATCAGGCGCTCGATCGAGCCAGCGTCGAAGCGCGTTCGGAGGCGCGCGAGGGCGACCTCCACCTTGGGTCGGTCGTTTCCGAGGATGAGGTAGACAGGCTTCAGCTCGGAGGTGGCCACCGTTCATCACCCTACTTCCGCTCACCGCTCGGCCCTGACGGTCAAATCGGAGCCGTTCGACTCGACGACGACCATCCCGTCCTCGTCCGTCCGAAGCGTGTGAAGGCCCGGCTCGGCGGCGAGCGCGTCGATCGTCTCCGGCCGCGGATGCCCGTAGTCGTTCCCCTCGCCCACCGAGATCACGGCCACTCGGGGACGCAGGACGCGCAGAAGCTCGGGCAGGCCAGGATCCTCGGAGCCGTGATGCGCCACCTTCAGCACCTCGACGGGACGGAGCGGGAGTCGTCTGGTGACCTCGCTCTCGGCGTCCGCTGTGAGCAGCACGTCGGTGGCGCCGTACGAGACGAGCAGGACGGTCGCGTTCGCGTTCGGATCTTCGCTCGCGAGGCCCGCTCCGTCCGGCCACAGCGCCCTGACCCGAAGGCGACCGACGCGGTACGCGTCACCCGCGCGGACGAGAGCGACCGGTACGCCCTTCCGTCGCGCGACCCGAACCGCGCCGGCGTGGAACGGCGAGGGGACGGCGAGACCTGGATCGACGACCGCCGAGACGCGGAGGCGTTCGAGCACATCGGCCGCCCCGCCGATGTGATCCCGCTGCGGATGGGTGAGCACGAGCGCCGTCAGCGAGCGGACGCCGCCTGCGCGGAGCTGTCCCGCGACGTCGGCCTCCGGCGGGCCCTGGTCGACCAGCATCGAGAATCCCGGCGCCTCGACTAGCACCGCGTCACCCTGGCCGACGTCGAGGAACGTGACCCGGAGACCGAGTGGTCCGGTCCAGTGAGGTGACGGCCGAAGAGCACAGCCGACGGTGACCAGCGTGAGTGCCGCCGATGCCACCGCCGCGATTGCTGTGCCCCGCCGGTAGACCGGCGCTCGCCGGACGACGACGATCGCGCCCGCGATCGCGCCAAGCACGACGAAGAACAACGGCGACGTGATCTCGGCGGCGGGCCAGTCTGCAACGACCCGTGCGACGAAGGCAATCCACGCCGCACACCACCCGGCGAGCCACGCGAGGGCGGTCGCCGCACCCGGCAGAAACGGCTCGATCGCGACCGCCGCGAGCGAGAGCGCGATCAGCGGCGGCATGGCCGGCTCGGCTACGACGTTCGCGGGCACGGTCCACAGGGCGACCGCGCCGAAGTGGAGCCAGACGATCGGCGCCGTGACGACGCCGCACGCGGCCGCGACCACGACGACGTCCCAGAGCCCTCGCGGCACCGGATAGGCATCCGGCACACCCGAAACCCGTGGCAGCACGACGAAGATCGCCGCAACGGCGGCGAAGGAGAGCTGAAAGCCCGGCTCGAGTGCCGACGACGGCATCCACGCGAGCAGCAAGAGGGCGCCGACTGCCATGAAGTGCCACCTGTCCTTCGGACGCGCGGCGATCCAGGCGAGCGAGACGAGCACGCCGGCGACAGCGGCGCGCACGACTGAGGGCTGCCAGCCGACCGCGAGCGCGTAGGCGAGGACGACGACGATCGCGATCGCCTCACCGAGCAGACGTCCGATCCCGGCGATGCGCGCAGCCGTGACGATCCCGATAGCGACGATCGCGACGTTCTGACCCGAGACCGCGAGCAGATGCATAAGCCCGCTGGCCTCGAAGTCGTCGCGCAGCTCTCGATCGAACTCGCCGTCCTCGCCGAGCACGATTCCGGCCACGAGCCGACGGCGCTCGCCGTTCGTTCCCGTCGCGAGCGTCCGCTGGACGTGCCCGCGCAGCCGGTCGGCGACGCCACCGATCCCACCCCGCCGGCCGAGGAGCTTCGGCCGCTCACCGCGGACGACGACGTGAACGCCGCGCCGCGCGAGCCAGCCGCGCTCGTCGAAGCCGGTCTCGGGCCCTCGCGGCTCGACCGGCTGCGCGCGCAGCTCGAGGACGGCCCCCTGGGGCGGTGCTCGTTCGGGCGGCAGCTCGAGGAGAATGCGCTCGCGGACGCGCGTCGTCCCGAAGCGCAGCATCTCGGCAGGGACGCGGATCGCGAACGGCGTTCGTCGCGCCGGCCCGGTGATCACGACTCGGGCGGACGCCGACTCACCGATGCGACTCGTGAGCATGCTCTCCTCGAGCGCAGCGCCGCGGAGCCCGCCCCACCAGAGACCGAGCATGGCGAGCGCGAGGGCCGCCGCAGCGAGCCTCACCGTCCCGACCGCGAGCAGCGCGCCGACGAACGCTAGCGCGGCGAGTGGCGCGAGGAACCCGATCGACGGCCGCACCCACTCGGAGGCTGCGATCCCAACGCAGGCGCTCGCGACGAGCAGGGCCGGCCACCCTCGCAGCAGCGCACTCTTCAGCGACGAGATCCCGTTCACGGAGTCACAAGCTCCCGGAGCTGCTCGAAACGCGCCGGCCCGATACCGGGGACGTCGTCGAGCTCCTCGACCGAGCGAAACGGGCCGTGCGCGGTACGCCAGTCGACGATCTTCTGCGCGGTCACAGGACCGATGCCCGGGAGCTCGTCGAGCTGCTCGATCGTGGCAGTGCCGAGGCTCACCTTGGCTCCGGGTGCGGCCATCCCGGCCGGTGGAGCAAAGCCGGCCGGGAGGCGCACGGGGACGATCACCTGCTGACCGTCGGCGAGCGGAGCGGCGAGGTTGACGGCGGTGAGGTCGGCTTTCCTCGTCGGCCCGCCGGCTCGCGCGAGCGCGTCTGCGATGCGCGAGCCCTCCGTCACGCGGAAGAGCCCCGGTCGCCGAACTGCGCCGACCACGTGGACGAAGAGCTTCGGCGCCGACCCCGCGCTCACCTCACCGTCGACGCGCGCGAGCGGAATCGCCTGGGACGGACCTTCGCTCGCACCGACGCCCGCCAACCGCGACCCCGCCACCGTCAGCAGCGCGAGCAGCGGCACGAGCAAGAGCGCCACCTGCGTCCGCGTCAGGTTGATCACCTTTCCAGGGTCGCGCGGAACCTGTCACAGGTGTGTGCCGACTTCGTGCCGAATGTGTGACAGCACCTGTCGAACCCGCTGCCGACCAGAATCGCTTGAGCAGATGACTCCGCTCGTCGTCGCCACCTGGAACGTCTGGGGCGGGAATGCACCCGGCACCGCCGGACTGCGCAACGCGTCGGCAGATGTCGGCCCGACGATGCCGAACCCGAGCCCGGTCGTGCGCCTCGACTACGTGCTCACCAGCTCCGACCTCGTCGTCCGCGCGGCGTGGCACCTCGACGAACAGCCTGAGACGAACGGGTTTCTCGCCTCGGATCACCTCGGCGTCGCGGTCGCGCTCGAGCTCTGACGAGCCAGCGAGCATCGCCTCGGGCGCGATGCATCTGGCCTATATGACGACGTTCACGAGCTTGCCCGGCACCACGATCGTCCGCTTCGGCTCGCCGTTCACGTGTGCCTGCACTCGCTCCGATGCGAGGGCCAGAGCAACGAGCTCGTCGTCGGACGACCCGGCCGGAACGGAGAGGCGGTCGCGCAGCTTGCCGTTCACCTGCACCGCGATCTCGATCGTGTCCCGCTCGAGCAGCGCCGGATCGGCCTCCGGCCATGGTTCCTCCCACAGCCGCGTGCGGCCGAGCCGCTCCCAGAGCTCCTCGGTCACGTGCGGCGCGTAGGGGTTCAGGAGCGAGACCGCGGTCTCGGCCGCGAAGCGTGCCGAGCGACCGGCGGTGTCGCGTGACAGCTCGTTGACGAGCTCCATCACTGCCGCGATCGCCGTGTTGAAGGCGAACCGGCGGCGGATGTCGTCGGTGACTTTCGCGATCGTCGCGTGGGCCTTCCGCGCCAGAGCATCGTCATCAGCCGAGCCCGAAGGGGCCTGCTCGCACACCTCGGTCACGACCCGCCAGAGCCGACGGACGAAGCGGGACATGCCCTCGATGCTCGCGTCCGTCCACTCCATGTCCTGGTCGGCCGGCCCCAGGAAGAGGATGTTCAGGCGGCAGGCGTCGGCGCCGTGGATCGAGACGAGCTCCTCCGGCCCGAACGCGTTGCCGGCGCGCTTCGAGATCTTGACGTTGCCGAACGTCACCCACCCGTTCGAATAGAACCGCGCGAACGGCTCGCGGAAGCCGACCAGCCCGAGGTCGTTCAGCACCTTGATCCAGAAGCGGGCGTAGATCATGTGCACCGTCGCGTGGTCGACGCCGCCGATATAGAGGTCGAGCGGGTTCCAGTAGTCGACCGCCGAGCGGTCGAACGGTGCCTCGTCGTTCCACGGGTCGCAGTAGCGCAGGAAGTACCAGGACGAGTCGACGAACGTGTCCATCGTCTCGGTCTCGCGCTGCGCCGGCGCGCCACAGGTCGGGCACGGCACGTTGACCCAGTCCTCCGCCTGTGCGAGCGGCGGCCGGCCCTTCGGCTTGTAGTCCTCGACGTCGGGCAGGACGACAGGCAGCTCGTCGTCCGGGACGGGTACGACGCCGCACGTCTCGCAGTGCACGATCGGGATCGGGCAGCCCCAGTACCGCTGCCGCGAGAAGCCCCAGTCGCGGATCCGGAAGTTGACCGTGAAGCGGCCACGACCGTCCGCCTCCAAGCGCTCCACGATCCGGCGACCGCCTTCGGGCGCGGGCAGGCCGTCGAGCTCGCCCGAGTTCATCAACACTTCGTTGTCTGAATGAGCGACGTAGGGTTCGTCGTCAGCGGGGTCGTCACCGACCGGCTTCACGACCTGCCGGATCGGCAGGTCGAATGCGCGCGCGAAGTCGAAGTCGCGCCGGTCATGTGCCGGGACGGCCATCACCGCGCCCGTGCCGTAGTCGGTCAACACGTAGTCGGCGACGTACACCGGCAGCCGCTCGTCGTTCACAGGATTGACGGCGTGCAGACCCGTGAAGACCCCGGTCTTCTCCTCGGCAGCGGCCCGCTCCTCGGTCTTCTTCGCCGCCGCGCGCCGGACGTAGTCGCGCACCTCGTCGGAGTCGATCCGCGCGACGAGCTCGTGCTCGGGCGCGAGTATGAAGAACGTCGCGCCGTACAACGTGTCGGGGCGGGTCGTGAAGACAGGAACGTCGACGTCCCACTCCTCGATCCGGAAGACGATCTCCGCTCCTTCCGAGCGGCCGATCCAGTTCCGCTGCCGTGCCTTGATCGACTCGGGCCAGTCGACCGTCGCGAGATCGTCGAGCAGCGCCTGCGCGTAGTCGGTGATGCGGAAGAACCACTGATCCATGAGGCGCGACTCCACCTCGGCACCGCAGCGCTCACAGCGTCCGTCCACGACCTGCTCGTTCGCGAGCACGGTCTGGTCCACCGGGCACCACTTGACGGGCGCGGCCTTGCGGTAGGCGAGCCCACGCTCGAGGAAGCGCAGGAACTGCCACTGCTGCCAGCGGTAGTAGCGCGGGTCGTGCGTCGAGAGGACGCGCGACCAGTCGTACCCCCACCCGACGCGCCGCATGGTCGCCGTGATGTGCTCGATGTTCCGCTCGACGATCTCCCGCGGATGGCCGCCCGCCTTGATCGCCGCGTTCTCGGCCGGCAGGCCGAACGAGTCGAAGCCTTGAGGATGCAGCACGTGCATGCCGTTTCGCATCCGGAAGCGAGTGACGACGTCGCCGATCGTGTAGACCAGCATGTGCCCCATGTGGAGCGTCCCCGAGGGGTACGGCAGCTGCTCGAGCACGTACGACTTCGGCTCGGACGGCGTGTTCGAGACCTCGAACGGCCGCTCGTCGTCCCAGACGCGCTGCCACTTCAGCTCGACCTGCTCCGGCTCGTACCGGTCTGTCACTCGCTCGGCTGTCACTCGCTCGTCCATTTCGCTCCAGAGACGAAAAGAGCCTCTCGCTCGAGAGGCTCACCGGGAGTCGACACGGCTCACGCCGCGTTTCCTCCCTGGGCTACGTGAGAAGCTGCTCCACGGCGCCATCGTAGCGCGGCGCCGTGCTGAACGCCAGCAGCTTCCGGTGCCGCAGTACCCTTGTGGCCGGAACCGTTCCTCGACCGGGAGACGCACGATGCCGCTCGTCACCATGCGCCAGCTCCTCGACGAGGCCGCCGAGGGCGGCTACGGCGTCGGGGCGTTCAACGTCAACAACATGGAGCAGATCCAGGCGATCATGGAGGCGGCTCGCGAGACGGGCTCGCCCGTGATCATCCAGGCCTCCCGCGGCGCACGCGCGTACACGAACGACCTCTTCCTGTGGCACCTGATGCAGGCGGCGGTCGAGCTCTACGAGGAGATCCCCGTTGCGCTGCATCTGGATCACGGGAACGAACCTGCGACGTGCATCTCCGCGATCGAATTGGGCTTCACGAGCGTGATGATGGACGGCTCGCTCGAGGCCGACGGGAAGACGCCCGCGTCGTTCGACTACAACGTCGCGGTCACGAAGGAGGTCGTCGAGTACGCGCACGCGCGCGGCGTGACGGTCGAGGGCGAGCTCGGGACGCTCGGCGGGATCGAGGATGGCCACGGCTCGGGCGAGGTGCACCTGACGGATCCGGACGAGGCGGTCGAGTTCGTCGAGGCGACCGGGATCGACGCGCTCGCGGTGGCGATCGGCACCTCGCACGGCGCCTACAAGTTCGCGCAGGAGCCCGACGGCGAGGTGCTCAAAATGGACGTGATCGAGGCGATCCACGAGCGCCTGCCGGATACGCACCTCGTGATGCACGGCTCGTCGAGCGTGCCGCCGGCCCTGGTCGAGAAGGTCAACCGCTACGGCGGCGACCTCAAGCCCGCCTGGGGTGTGCCGGTGCGCGAGATCCAGCAGGGCATCCGGCACGGCGTCCGCAAGATCAACGTCGACACGGACTCCCGTCTTGCAATCACGGGTGCGATCCGCCAGGTCTTCGCCGAGTCGCCCGACAAGTTCGACCCGCGGGACTACCTGAAGCCCGCGCGCGCCGCGATGCAGGCGCTGATCGCCGAGCGGATGGGCGACTTCGGCCAAGCCGGGCACGCGGGCGACTACGAGGCGCTCTCGCTCGAGCAGATGCGCGACCGGTACGCCGCCGTTCATTGAGATGACGGGCACGCTCGGCGTCTTCCCCGACTCCGCCCGGGTCGAGGGGGGCGTTCTCCTGCTCGGCGGGTGTCGCGCCGACGAGCTCGCCGAGGAGCACGGCACGCCGCTTCTTGTGCTCTGCGAGGAGACGATCCGGGCGCGAGCCCGTTCCCTGCGCGAGGCGGTCGGCGATGGGCGCGTGTTCTACGGGACGAAGGCCCTGCCCAATGTGGCCCTGCTGCGGCTGCTCCGCGAGGAGGGGATAGGGGCGGACGTTGCCTCCGCGGGCGAGCTCGCGTTCGCTCGAGTGGCAGAGCTCGACGGCGACGAGCTCGTGGTGCACGGCAACAACAAGGACGCCGGCTTCCTCGCCGAGACAGCCGAGCTGGACGCACCCGTCGTCCTGGACGGGCCCGACGAGGCGGAGCTCGCTGCGCTCGCGGGCGTCGGGCGCGTGCTCGTCCGCGTGACGCTCGGCGTCGACGCCGACACGCACGAGGCGATCCGCACCGGTCACCACGGCTCGAAGTTCGGTCTGCCCCCCCGCGCAGCGCGCACGCTCCTCCACGACGCGCTCGACCGCGGGCTCGAGGTGCTCGGCGTCCACGTCCACGTCGGGTCGCAGCTCCAGGACTTCGACGCGCAGGCGGAAACGATCGTGCGGCTCGCCTCGTTCGTCGCGAGCTGTCGTGACGAGCTCGGCTGGGTCGCGCGGGTGGCCGACCTCGGCGGTGGGTTCGGGATCCGCCATCACCCGTCGGACGTCGTCCCGCCAGCGGCCCAGCTCGCCGCGGGCGCCGCCGCGACCGCGCGCACGGCCTTCGCCGAGGCGGGCCTCCCGCAGCCGGAGCTCTGGCTCGAGCCCGGCCGCTGCATGGTCGGGGAGGCAGGCGTGACCTTGTACCGGGTCGGGAGCGTCAAGCGTCTGCCCGAGCGAACGTGGGTGGCGATCGACGGCGGAATGTCCGACAACCCACGTCCCCAGCTCTACGACGCGCGCTACACCGCGCTCTCCGCGACACGCGTAGACGACTCGGCCGGCGAGACGGTCAGCGTCGCGGGGATGCACTGCGAGTCGGGTGACGTCCTGATCGACGACGTCGCACTCCCGTCCGCGCGCCGAGGGGATCTCCTCGCCGTGCCGGCGACGGGCGCATACACGCTCGCGATGGCGTCGAACTACAACGGGGTCGGCCGGCCCGCAGCAGTGCTGGTGCGGGACGGTGAGGCGCGGGTGATCCGCTCGCGCGAGACCGTCGTCGATCTGTTCCGCCACGAGACGCTGTGAGGGAGCTCCGCGATGCGGCCGTCCTCGTCCCCGTCTTCCGCGACGAGCACGGCGAGCTGCGGATCGTGCTCGTCGTCCGGGCCGACGACGGCGGTCTGCACGGCGGCCAGCTCGGGCTGCCGGGCGGCAAGCCGGAGGAGGGCGACCCCGACCTCCGCTCGACTGCGCTCAGGGAGGCGGAGGAGGAGGTGGGGCTCGCGTCCTCGGTCGTCGACGTGGTCGCCGAGCTGCCGCCGCTCGAGACGGCGCGCACGGGCTGGCGCGTCTACCCGTTCCTCGCCCGAATCCCAGCCGACACGACCTGGTGCCTCCAGGAAGCGGAGATCGTCGGGATCCTGACTCCCTCCGCCCGCGCACTCGCCGACCCGGAGTCGCGAAGCACCCTGCCGTTCACCTCGCTCCGCTTCCCCGACCCGCTCTACGTCGACGGGATCGACATCGAGGGGCACGTCCTCTGGGGCATGACACTCCGCCTGCTCGACGACCTTCTGCCGCGGTTGCTGGCCGGCGAGTGGGACGTGTGAACGACGACCATCGTTGATCGCGGTAACCGACTGATCGCCTCTTTGTAGAACTTATGCTACACTTGATGCATGACTGACATTGCTGTCCGCGAGCTTCGCAACGACGTGAGCGCGGTGCTTCGTCGCGTCGAAGCGGGAGAACGCCTTCGAGTCACGGTTCGGGGACGCCCTGTCGCCGAGCTCGTCCCGCTCACACGAAAGCCGACGTCACTTCCGTGGGAGGAGCTCTGGAGGAACCTCGAGCACGCGCGTGCGGATCCCGGTTTGACGGACGACCTGGCACGGCTCTTGCCCGACACGACCGACGACGACACGGATGTCCCCTAAGCCTCGCAGGGCCGTCGGGCTTGCCGACACCTCGTTCTTCATCGCCCGAGAGCAGGAGCGGACTCTCGAAGGCGTACCACCCGATCGTCTCGCAGTCTCGGTCGTCACGACCGCCGAGCTGCAGCTCGGCGTGCTCGCGGCGGACTCCGGTTCGTCGAGAGCGCAACGGCTCGAGACTCTCCAGGTGGCCGACGCGCTCGAACCGCTGCCGGTGACCCGCGAGGTGGCCAGCCGCTGGGCCGCCCTCAGGCTGGCGTTGCGCGACGCGGACCGCCGCATGCCGCTGAACGACTCGTGGATCGCGGCGACTGCTCTCGCACATGGAATGCCGGTCGTTACCCAGGACGACGACTACGACAACGTTCCCGATCTCGAGGTGATCAAGCTCTGAGGCCGATTGAGATCAACCTGCTCGACGACGAGAACTGGATCGATCGAACCTGGCCGCCGGAGCGCGAGGGCTATCGGTGGCGGCGCAAGCGGGTTGCCGGGGAGCATCTCGGCGCGAGCCTCTACGAGCTGGCACCCGGCGAGACGACGTTCCCGTACCACTACGAGCTCCGAAACGACGAGCTGCTCGTGGTCGTGACCGGACGACCGACGCTCCGCTCGCCCGACGGCGAGCACGAGCTCGAGCCGGGGGACTGCATCCTCTTTCCGAGCGGCCCGACGGGCGCGCACGCGCTCAGGAACGTGTCGGACGAGCCCGTGCGCGTGCTGCTCGTCTCGAGCTTCGCCCTCCCACGAGCCGCGGTTCAGGTCGACAGCAACAAGCTGATGATCCGCTGGGGCACCGGCGACGACGAGCGGCGTTGGTTCCGCCTCGACGACGCGGTCGATTACTGGGACGGCGTCGCACCGACCGGCGAGTGATGCGGACGTGAGCAACATGGAGCTCACGTGGGACGGCCTGCCGGTCGCCCGCGAACCGCCGTACGCCTCGTGCGTCGTCGTCTGGCGTCACGGCTCCGAAGCACGGGAGTACCTCGTACTCCACCGGCTCGCACCGGGCGGCGCAGGCTTCGAAGGCGACTGGGCGTGGACGCCACCCTCCGGCGCGCGCCAGCCGGGCGAGACGCCCGACGAGGCGGCACTGCGCGAGCTCCGCGAGGAGACCGGGCTGGCGGTGACCCCCGTGCGCGTCGCGGACGCTCCGTCGCCCGACGTGGCGCTCTACGTCGTCGAGCTGCCGACCGACGCCGAGGTCGTCCTCGACGACGAGCACGACCGATATACGTGGCTCTCGCTCGACGACGCCATGAAGGCGTGCCTGCCCGCGCCCGTCGCGAAGTGCCTGGTCGTGGCTACGGCATCCTTGGGCAGGGCGGATTAGGAGATCCGTGGCAGATCGCGGCGAATGACCTCCCGCTCCCCGCGGAGTGCATCCGGAACGGCGTAATGGAGGA
>Ga0183260_10001449_pt1 | contig 19756 bp, 18 predicted proteins | sample AntDrymUQ4972206_2_FD_129768 | JGI IMG/M metagenome (GOLD analysis project Ga0183260, IMG submission 129768) | Polar desert sand microbial communities from Dry Valleys, Antarctica - metaG UQ497 (22.06) (version 2) (version 2) | ecosystem: Environmental > Terrestrial > Soil > Desert | place...
AAAATACTAAAGGGATTCTTAACTGCTTACAGAAAAAGAACAATGACTGCAAGCAGCCTGCCTTCGCTTATTGACTCTTATGACAAGGCAATGAAAAGGGACAAGGCTGGCGAGTCCATTGAACCTCTCATAGTGCAGGGAAGCTACGATGTGGGCAACCTTTTGCTAAATAGCAATGCATTTTCTACAAACCCTGCATATAAAGTTTCAAAAAACATTCTCTTATTAAAATATACCCATTCACACCCGGATAAAATTTTTAGTACACTGAAAGAGAATCCTGATGTGCCTTTCAGAGATAGCCTGATATTAATAGCTGCTTATAAATATCCCAACCAATTATATGACTATGCACAGGCAAATAATAAGCTGAGTTATGCCATACGGAAAATTGAAGATCCCCTTGTGCAGGCTGTCACCAAAATGGCGCGGAGTGAGGGAAGCGGACAATTGTATTTTCCTTTTTTGGATAATATTATAAATGGTACACAAACTATAGAAGATATAGATAAGGTAAAAAATGATCCCGTTAAATATTACAGGCTCCTTGTAAAAACAAGATTAGATTACCTCAACCGTTCGCTGAATAATAATGAAAAGCTCTATGGTATGGATGCTTTGGATTGGCGAATGGGTAAGCAGGCAAAAGATTATTTTGTAAAAACGATCAATGCCTTGCATGAACAACCTGACCCGGTACGCTTCCGTATTTTGGCTCAATTGAATGCACAAGAACTCTACTACCTCGCCGTTTCATCTGAAAGTGAAATTTACACATCGAGTTATGTACGCGGAGTGTATCCCGCCATTATGCAGCGCATCGGCAATCGTGGCGATTCATTACTCATGAGTGTAAGTTTTGACCGCTACAAAAAATTTATCAAGATCGCTGCGGGATTCAATACGCTTGGTAATTTCTTAAATACATTTCCTGATAAGGATGCTGCAAAACTGTTGATGACGGCATTTGTAAATAATCTGGAAAAATCCACTGGTCTCGAAGATGGAGTGGATGTAGCAGATTCTTATGCAAGCATAGTGGAAACACTAAAACCCATAGCTGCCGATATGCTTGAAAATGTAAAAGGAAATTATGACCGCAACTTAATGCAGAATAATCAGCGAGGTATGGTGATGTATAATCTTTTATACAAGCTTTTCCTTTCTGCAGATTCCACCAATAATATTGACCTTTCAAAAGAATTCGGAATTCCACCTGTTTATAATATAGCATATAATACTTTGGCAAATGATAGCCAGGTAGTCGTTATGCAGGTATTTTTTTATGGAGATAAAGATGGCAAAACAGCTTACCAGGATTATTTGGGACAGTTTCCTTCCAATAACTGGAGACGCAATGATACCAAACAATGGGTTACTTTTTCTTCCATAAAAGGCAAGCCTATTAAAGTATTTGCTAATAAGCCTCTCCCCGAGGAATCAAATCAGGATGCAGAGGCACAGCGTGCCCTGGGCGATTATCTTGAAAGAAATGATTTGTCACCAACTGTGGTGGTACACCGGGGACATAGTTATTATGCTCCATATACGATTGCACAAATTCAGCCTACAGCTAAAATCGTTTTCCTTGGCTCTTGCGGGGGTTATCATTTGATCAATAGTGTATTGAACCAGGCAGGAGATGCGCATATAATAGCTTCCAAGCAGATCGGTAAAATGGTGATCAATCAACCCTTCTTCGACGTATTGAATGAGAAACTTAGAAACGGTAACAATATTGACTGGATTCCTTTCTGGAAAGAGTTCAAGCGAAAAACTGGTACTGTAGAAGGCTTCGACGATTATATACCACCTTATAAAAACCTTGGGGCCATCTTCATCAAAGCTTACAAAACTCAAATGGGAGAAAATGATGGTAGTAATGCGTTGTCAGGTACATTTGCTCCTTAAATCTCATTTACGAATTGGATAAACCTGAATCAAAAAAATCATTTGATTTTCAGGCACTGAAAAGGGTATTGCGTTTTGCAAGACCATATAAGAGAAAATTTTTTCTTTCTATTTTCCTTGCCATAGTATTAGCTGCTTTCACTCCCGTAAGGCCTTATCTCATACAGCTTACGGTAGATAAATATATTTCCAATCAGTTTACACAGGCAGTTATTACGATTACTATTATTCAAATCTGTTTTTTGTTATTAGAAACAGGACTTAGATTTTATTTTTCATATATAACATCCTGGCTGGGGCAGTCCGTAGTGAAGGATCTTCGTATAAAAGTGTATGATAAAGTTTTAAACCTGAACCTGCGCCAGTTCGATAAAACGCCTATAGGCACGCTCACTACCCGCACGGTAGATGATATAGAAAGGATCAATGATATTTTTGCTGACGGCCTTATTCCTATTATTGCAGACTTACTTTCTATAGTCTGTGTGCTCACCGTGATGTTCTGGACCGACTGGCGCCTCACATTGATTTGCCTGATGCCTTTTCCCATTCTCATCATTGCTACTTATTATTTTAAGGAAAGTGTAAACAGGTCTTTTCACCAGGTGCGCAACGCAGTTTCGAATCTCAATGCATTCGTACAGGAGCATTTAACCGGAATGGCAATAGTGCAGGCATTCGCTGCCGAAGACAGAGAAGCAAAAAAATTTAAAGAGATTAATAAAGATCACCGCAATGCCAATATCAAAGCCATATTTGCATATTCAGTATTTTTTCCCATAGTAGAAATTGTTTTGGCTTTATCCATAGGTCTCGTAGTGTGGTGGACGTCGAGAGAAGCTTTGAATCTTCAGGTCAGCCAATTTGGTACGGTCACAGCATTTGTACTTTATTTGAATTTGCTGTTTCGTCCATTACGCATCATTGCTGATAAATTCAATGTGCTACAAATGGGAATGATTGCAAGTCAAAGAGTGTTCAAAGTGTTGGATAATACGGATGTAACTACTTCACCAACGAATGCATATAAACCCTCAGTAGTTAAGGGTAAGATTGATTTTGAAAATGTATCTTTTGGTTATAAAAAGGGCCAGACCATACTAAAAAATGTTTCATTCAGTGTGCCTTCCGTCCAAACAGTTGCCATAGTGGGGCATACCGGAAGCGGGAAAACAACCATCATCAGTTTATTGAACAGACTCTATGATGTAGAAAGCGGAAAAATAAAAATAGATAATGTGTCCATCCGCGATTGGGACCTCGATGCTTTACGAAGCAGTATAGGTGTAGTGTTGCAGGATGTGTTTCTTTTTTCTGGATCAGTGATGGACAATATCACTTTGCGCAATCCTGATATAAAGCGTACAAAAGTAGAAGATGCGGCCAGGCTCATTGATATGCATGACTTCATTATGCAGCTACCAGGAGGATACGATTACAATGTGATGGAAAGAGGGGCCACGCTTTCGCTTGGACAACGGCAACTGCTTTCATTTATAAGGGCTTTGTTATTCAACCCGGCTATTTTGATATTAGATGAAGCTACTTCATCCATAGACACTGAAAGCGAACTACTCATCGAAAAAGCAATTGATAAATTGATCAGTGCAAGAACATCTATCGTAATTGCCCACAGGCTTTCAACTATTCAGCGTGCAGACCAGATCATTGTTTTAGATAAAGGAGAAATTAAGGAAATAGGTACACATGCCGAACTGTTAGAAAAAAACGGTTTTTATTCCAGGCTTTATGAAATGCAGTTTGAAAAAAAACTCTATCCTGTTAACTGAGCATTTTAACAATAATTAATCAAAGCTTTACGTTTAACTACAAGCCCTCTCTCTATATATATATTATTTTATAAAATATATTTCGTTATAAAAATTGAAAAACCTCATGAAGAATACTTTCATCACTTACTTATTTTGTTTTTTTGCACTAAGCAGTCTTGTATCCTGTCTCAAAGAAGAAAGTATTGAAAATGGTAAATCAGCCAGTGGTTCTCTGCAAAGCGAAAGCACGGGTGAATGTTTGAACAAATCAGTTGCCGGCCTCTATACGGCGGGGAAAACTTTGACTGATAGTAATTTTATAGAAATAGAAGTAGATGTGGCTGCCAAAGGAAGATTCAATATCACCACAGATGTAGTAAATGGATTGACTTTTAAGGGCACAGGCACATTTACCAATACAGGTATCAATACTATAAAGCTCAAAGGATCTGGGGCTCCACTTACTGAAGGAAATCATTCATTTCTTGTCCAATTTGACTCTTCAGAATGTGTTATTTCAATTGCTGTTCTACCATCTGGCAGCACCGGATCAAGTGCAATTTTCACTTTATTAGGTGCACCTGATAGCTGTAGGAATGTTACAACCGCAGGTAGTTTTGTAAAAGGTATTGCTTTGACCTCTGCCAGCAAGGTAACTTTACAAGTAAATGTAACCACACCGGGCACTTATAATATTACTACAAATTCAGTGAATGGATATCGTTTTGCAGGTTCAGGCAGCTTTGCCACCATCGGTAATCAAACCATTACACTCTCAGCAGCCGGTAATCCTCTATTAGAAGGTATCAATACTTTCAGCATATCGATAGCTGGCACAGTGTGTAGCTTTCCTATTAAAGTGACGGCAACCGGACCTCCCTCTCCTCCACCATCGGGTACTGCAAACCATTTTCCCCTGACACTCAATAGCAGGTGGAGCTATGATGAAGATCAGGACGATACTTTAAGACGGGTTATTATTGGAACGAAGCCAGTAAATAATAATACTTATAGTGAAATGGAAGAAACAGATGAAATGGGATCAAAAACCTCTTATTTCTTTAGAAAAGCAGGTAATGATTATTTTGAATACACTTTCGTTGACGATTACAGCATACTTACTTTTAAAGAAAATATAGAAGATGATATTTTGTTCCTGAAAGAAAACCTCACTACAGGACAAACATGGAATTCCAAAGAGTGGACAGGCACAGTTGAGAATACAACTCAGATGAGGAAATTACGTTATGTATTTACCTGTGCAGATGCAAATCTCTCTACAACTGTTACTTCTGCCGCAGGAACGAAAGCGTTTACAAATGTTTATAAAATAATTTTCAAACCGCAAACTGCACTTCCTAATTCCACTACCTTTACTGATGAAGGTGCAACATGGGAAGCTTTGTATGCCAATAATATTGGTCTCATTTCTTTAAAAGGCTCAGCTCCCGGAATTAATTTTACCTTCCCTATTCGATTTTGGATGATAAATTAAAAAAGAATCAATTCGTCAGCCGAGGCTTCTTCATCTTTTTTCGTTCGTTGCTACCTTTTTAATACTGCCATCCTTATCTTTGCCGCAAATTTAGGATGGGGTATGAGCATTAGACGTGTTAAAGTCTTATTGGTATTGGCTTACAGCCTTATTTTTTTCTTATTTTCCTCAACTGCTTTTTCACAACATGAAGGCGAATCGCATCAGGAAAAAGAGGTGCATGAAGAAGGAATTGAAAAGAAAGGGAAAAATAAATTTGATGCTAAAGAAGTCATTTTCGGCCACGTTTTAGATGCCCATGAGTTTCATTTTTTCTCTTATAAAGGCAATGATGGAAATGAACATCATGCAACAATTCCACTTCCGGTAATACTTTATTCACCACAAAAAGGTTTGTCCCTTTTCAGTTCCTCACGTTTCGGGCACGGCCATGCAAGCTACGATGGCTATAAACTTGTAGGGAATAAGATAGCCCCTGTTGATGCGAATGTAACAGTGTATGATTTCTCTCTCACACGTAATGTGGTGCAAATGCTCATTGCTCTGAGTTTGCTGGTGATAATCATGACTTCGATTGCAAAAAAATACAGAACCGGGAAAGGGATCACTACAGCACCCAGTGGATTGCAAAATGCAGTGGAGCCGGTTATCGCTTTTGTGCGTGATGAAGTAGCCAAGCCAAACCTCGGGCATAATTATAGAAAGTACATGCCCTACCTGTTAACAGTCTTCTTTTTTATACTCATAAATAATATTATTGGATTGATACCCGGTACAGCTAATGTTACGGGCAATATTGCATTTACTATTATACTGGGTGTAATCTCTTTCATAGTTATTTTACTTAGCAGCAATAAACACTTTTGGGGACATATATTTAACCCTCCTGTTCCAATGGGTGTAAAACCAATCCTTGTACTTGTCGAGTTTCTTAGCATTTTCACTAAACCTTTTTCACTTATTATACGACTGTTTGCGAATATGCTTGCAGGCCATATCATCATCATTTGCCTTATTTCCCTGATCTTTATTTTCGGGGGATTAAGCACAGCAGTGGGATGGGGTTTTTCTCCCGTATCTATTGCTTTTACAGTTTTTATTTATTTTATAGAAATATTAGTTGTGTTTTTGCAGGCATACATTTTTACCAATTTAACGGCTGTATTCATCGGGCAGTCAATGGAGGGTGGACATGATGAGCACCATGAAGATAATTTAGCTCCGGACCGTCCTGTGATCATATAGTGAATTGGCAATCGGGAATACGCAAGTGGAAATAGGCAATGGGGAATGCTAATCAGAAATTTGAAAAGCCGGGGAAAAGTTGGCATGTTGAAAAGGAGATACAGAAAAATTAGATTAAATGGAATATTGATTTAGAGAAATAAAAAATCAAAAACCATAATCAAAAATTTAAAAATGTTTTTTTTTAATCATTATAAAGAACAATCATGGATTTATTATTTGTTTTGTTGAGCGATGTAGCCTGGGCTAATGCAGGTGGAGCGATAGGTGCAGGATTAGCTGCAATCGGTGCCGGTATAGGGATCGGACAGATAGGTAAAGGTGCAGTAGAATCTATTGCACGCCAGCCTGAGGCCATCAACGACATTCGTGCAAACATGATCCTGACGGCTGCATTGATCGAGGGGGTCGCCCTCTTTGCAGTAATCGCAGGTATCCTTGCAATGTTCGTGTAAGAAAAACAAACTGCATCCAAAGCACAGGGTGGAGGATGCAGTTTATTCAATTTCAAATTTGAAAATATGCCGATGTGCTGATACAAGATGCATCGTATTTCAAAAGTTGAATCGTTCTTTTTATAATTGAATAGTGTTTCAGGATTCAGAATACGGCATTCCAAAGGCTTTCAGGAATGTGTATTCACTGCATCTTCTTTAAACATTAACAAATAAATCAGGCAAAACGATTTGTATTTTATTGTCGTATTGTCACATCTTCGAATCGTCAAATTTAATATATGGAATTATTAACCCCCTCATTTGGTTTATTATTCTGGACGCTGCTTGCTTTCATTATTGTATTTTTTCTTTTGAGAAAATTCGCATGGAAGCCAATACTCTCTTCTCTTGATGAAAGAGAAAAAGGCATTGCCGATTCGCTGGAAACAGCGCAACGGGTAAAAGCTGAAATGGCTCAACTAAAAAGTGAGAATGAAGAATTGCTCGCCAAGGCACGTGAAGAAAGGGGACTGATGCTGAAAGAGGCAAGAGATACAAAAGACCGCATCATTAATGAAGCAAAAGAACAGGCAAAAACTGAAGCCAATAAAATAATGGTGGAAGCACAACAGGCCATCAATGTGCAGAAGATGGCTGCTATTACCGAAGTAAAGAACCAGGTTGGTAAAATGGTGATTGAAATTTCAGAAAAAGTATTGCGAAGAGAATTACAATCACCGGAAGCACAGGAGCAACATATCAGAAGCCTGGTGCAGGAAGTGAAGCTCAATTAGAGAAAAATATGTCGATTTGCCGATGTGCCAATTGGGGGGTACTGTATTGGTGGATTGCATAAATGACCAATAAAAGTATATGTTGAATCCAAGAGTAGCATCAAGATACGCAAAATCATTACTGGATCTCGCTGTGGAGAAAGGCGAATTGGAAACAGTATATAAAGATATGCTCTATCTGCAGGATGTGATGAAAGGAAGTAGTGAGTTTAGGAATCTTTTACGCAGTCCGGTGGTAAAAGCAGATGTAAAGATCAGGGCGGTAAATGCTGTGACTATAGGTAATATAAGTGCGATGACTAAAGCATTCACAGAACTATTGATCAATAAAACGAGGGAGATGGTTTTACCGGAAGTGATCACATCATTCATACAGCAATACAAGCAACAGAAGAACATTCATGATGTAAAACTGACCACTGCATTACCAATAAGTGAAGAAGTAAAAAAGGCCATTGTACAACAGGTAGAGCACACAGGACATATTCAGAATATACAATTGGAAACTGTGGTAGATCCCAATATTATAGGTGGTTTTGTATTGCAGACAGGAGATAAATTGGTGGACGCAAGTATCGCCTACGATTTAAAAGCGATTGCCAAGCAATTTGAGAATAATGATTTTATTTATAAAGTGAGATGATAATTATGTTGAATGAAGAATGTTGAATTTTAAATGAAGCAATTCTCATCAATCACTCAACATTCATTGAACATTCAGCATCTAAAATTCAAATAAATTGAACTATGCCAGAAATAAAACCAGATGAAATAAGTGCTATCCTTCGCCAGCAGTTGAGTGGCTTTAATGCCGGTGCTGACCTGGAAGAAATAGGAACCGTGTTGCAAATGGGCGATGGTATTGCCCGTGTCTATGGATTAGGCAATGTGCGTGCAGGTGAATTAGTGGAATTTGAAAATGGTGTGCAAGGCATTGCACTTAACCTGGAAGAAGACAATGTGGGTGTGGTATTGATGGGTGACATGGGAACATTGAACGAGGGATCAAAAGTGCGCAGAACAGGAAACATTGCTTCTATAAAAGTAGGTGAAGGAATGGTGGGACGTGTAGTGAATACTTTGGGTGAACCCATAGATGGGAAAGGCCCTATAGAAGGCGAACGTTATGAAATGCCACTTGAGCGAAAAGCGCCGGGTGTTATTTATCGTGAGCCGGTAAAAGAACCTTTGCAAACCGGTATCAAAGCCATAGATGCGATGATCCCGATTGGTCGCGGACAACGTGAACTGGTAATCGGTGACCGCCAAACCGGAAAGAGCGCTATTTGTATAGATACCATTATTAACCAAAAAGAATTTTACGCAGCAGGTAAAACTGTGTATTGCATTTATGTTGCTATCGGGCAAAAAGCATCCACTATAGCGAATGTGATGAAAACCCTTCAGGACAATGGTGCAATGGAATATACCATTATTGTGGCCGCATCTGCATCTGATCCTGCTCCGTTACAGTTTTATGCACCGTTTGCGGGTGCAGCTATTGGTGAATTCTTCCGCGATACAGGACGACCTGCATTAATCATTTATGATGATCTGTCAAAGCAGGCAGTAGCCTATCGTGAAGTTTCGCTTTTGCTTCGGCGCCCACCGGGTCGTGAAGCATACCCTGGTGATGTATTTTATTTACACAGCCGTTTGCTGGAAAGAGCAGCAAAAGTGATATCTAATGATAAAGTGGCCAGCGAAATGAACGACCTGCCGCCAACGATAAAACATCTGGTAAAAGGCGGTGGTTCGTTGACGGCATTGCCGATCATTGAAACACAGGCTGGTGACGTATCTGCATATATTCCTACAAATGTTATATCCATTACTGACGGGCAAATATTTTTGGAAGGTAACCTGTTCAATGCAGGTATTCGCCCTGCAATCAACGTTGGTATATCAGTAAGCCGTGTGGGTGGTAATGCACAGATCAAATCCATGAAGAAAGTGGCCGGTACATTAAAGCTCGACCAGGCGCTTTATCGTGAGCTTGAGGCTTTTTCGAAATTCGGTGGCGACCTCGATGCAGCTACTAAGTCGGTAATAGATAAGGGGGCCCGTAACGTGGAAATATTGAAGCAACCGCAATATTCACCAGTGCCGGTGGAAAAACAAGTTGCTATAATTTATTTGGGGACTCAAGGTTTATTGAGAGATGTGAAGGTGAGCAGGGTAAAAGAATTTGAAGAACATTTCTTAATGGAAATGGAAAACAAACATCCGGAAATATTGAATGAATTCAAGCAGGGCAAATTAGCTGACGAGAGCATGAGTAAAATGACGGAACTGGCTAATGACATTATTCCGCAGTATAAATAGATTGACATATTTAAAAGTTTACAGAGCTGTCTCTTAAGGGGGCGGCTTTTTTTATTGTAATTTCAAAAACTAAAAAATGGAAATATTAACAGATCTTAATATCTATGAATACACTAAGCTGCAAAATTTGTTCATTGATTTTTTTTATTGTAGCCATTTCATGCAGACAAACTGAAAATCACACCAGCCAAAACTTTGAGGGTAATTATGTTGAATTGAAAGCTGCTCCTGATGCGGACGAAAAAACACAACTTCAGATTAAAAGACTTGATGACCTGGCGTATGTGGTAAAATTAAATACTGCTACAACTATAGCTAAGAATAAAAAGGGAATATTGAGCGGAGAAATTAGAACTTATTTTGGAACTTTTCCCTTTACTATTGAGCTTAGTAATGATATTGCACTTTTAAAAGTTCAAAATAAAACTTTTGCTTTTGAAAAGCATTAGTCGCGATATTTCAATGGCTTGTTTTTAAAATTGTATCAGAATAAAAATCCAACAGGTTTAAAAAAAATATTTTTTAATAAATTAGTTTATATCATAAACAAGTTTATATTTGTGGTAGAATTTACATTTTATGAGAATCTTACTGCTTTTTTCCATTCTCACTTTCCTGATCATTTCTGCGAATGCCCAAACGATCAAAGGTCAAATAAAAGATACCAAAGGTGAACCTGTAATTGGAGCGAGTGTATCGTTGAAAGATACTTACGATGGAGGCACTTCAGATTCAAGCGGAAAATTTTCCTTTCCAACAACGGAAAAAAGTACACATGTTATAATAATCACTGCAATAGGTTATAAACCGGTAGAGCAAAGCATCAACTTAAATAATACATCAGCGCCTCTTAATATTATTTTAAAAGAAGAGATCACCGAGTTGAAAGCGGTCGTAATCACTGCGGGTACATTTGAAGCAAGCGATAGAAAACGAGCAACAACAGTGCTCGATCCTATAGATATTGTAACCACTGCCAGTGCAAACGGAGATATTACCGGGGCATTGAAAACCCTTCCGGGTGCGCAACAGGTGGGTGAAAGCGAGGGTTTGTATGTACGCGGAGGCACAGCAGCTGAAACAAAAACATTTATTGATGGCACACTGGTAAACAACTTTTTCTACAGCAGCGTACCCAACGTTGCACAGTTTGGTCGCTTCTCTCCTTTTATATTTAAAGGAACTGTTTTCAGTACCGGGGGTTATTCAGCATTGTACGGACAGGCTCTTTCATCTGCGTTGATACTGGAATCTATTGATCTGCCCGAACAGTCCTCTGCAAGTTTTGGGTTAACGGTGTTAAGCGCAAATGCAGGCTATCAGCATCTTGCAAAAAATAAAAAATCATCCTGGGGATTGGATTATGGATATACATATCTGGGTATGGCTTATTCTATTATAAAACAAAAACAGGATTATACTAAAGCGCCTGCATATCATAATGTGAACGCAAATTTCCGGGTGAAAACATCTAACACCGGTATATTGAAGTATTACGGATATTTCAGCAGCAGCAAGCTGGCATTCACCACGCCCAGTATTGATTCAGTTGGTTACTTAGATAAGTTTGCAATCGCAAATAAAAATTTCTATCACAACATATCGTGGAAGGAAACATTTACAAAAGGGTGGAAAATAGGGACGGGAATATCTTACACAAGCAACGAAGATAATATCGAAAGCAGCATGCAGGATGCTGTTAAGCAGGATGTATTGTTGACTAACCTTGAAGGCAAGGATTTCAAGCTTGATGCAACCGGAAAATACTTTAATGCTAAAGTAGTATTAGAAAAAAGAATCAAAGGGCTTAGTAGTATTCGTTTTGGCAGTGAATACAATGTAAGTATTGATAAGCCTGTTTATACTGCGTTTGATGACAGTAAATATGGGGAAAGATTAGCTGAACATATCAATGCAGTATTTGCAGAAGCCGATGTATATGCTACTAATGATCTTGCCGTAAAAGGCGGAGTCCGTGCAGAATATTCATCACTGATCGAAAAAATAAATATTGCACCCCGGTTATCTGTTGCATACAAAGTGGGCAAAGGAAGCCAGGCTTCTTTAGCATACGGAATTTTTTGTCAAAATCCTGAAAAGCGTTATTTGCCTTCACCCAATTCATTGACGTTCATGTCAGCCACACATTATATAGCACAGTACCAAAGAGTGCTGAATCAGCAATCATTCCGTGCAGAAATATTTTATAAGAAATACAATGACCTGGTGAAAACAGGTATCGTCAATTTTCGCGAATCGGCTATTAATAATAATGGCTTCGGCGACGCCAAAGGTTTTGAATTTTTCTGGAGAGATAAAAAAACAATAAAGGATTTCGATTACTGGATATCTTATTCATATCTGGATACGAAACGTGATTTTTTAAATTTTCCTTTTGCCATCACACCTAATTTCGCTGCAAAACATACAGCATCACTGGTTACCAAAAAGTTTATACAGGATTGGAAGATGAACCTGAATGCTTCTTACAACTATGCAAGTGGTCGCCCGTATTATAACATCGGGTTTGACGGAGTAAATTATAAATTCAGAGACAGGGGCGTAATTCCTGAATATCATAATGTGAGCTTTGCGATCAATTATTTGCCATTCATAGGTAAGAAAAATCCAAAAACGTATGATGTGTATGTATTGTCGGTGAGCAATATTTTCAACATCAGGCAAACCTATGGATACCAATATTCGTATAACGGTTTTCGAAAAGAAGCCATAGTACCTACTTCCAGGATGTTTGTTTTTATAGGTGCATTTATTTCATTTGGTGTGAACCGGTCAGATGAGGTGATCAATAGTAGCTTGTAGGGATGGTGAATTGAGAATGATCCTCACGAATAAATCATAATTAGAAATCTTAAATAAACAATATGTTAGACTATCAACCAACTCCCGGAGGCAAAGATCCTCAATTGTGGGAGCTTGCAAAACGCAGGACCTCTTTTAAAACTCACTTAATTGTGTACATTATTATCAATTTATTTCTATGGGCTCTATGGTATTTTGGAGGATACAAAAACTACAGGAGCAGTCTGCCCTGGCCCGCCTGGACCACATTAGGTTGGGGTGTAGGAGTTGCATTTCATTGTATAAGCGCCTATGTACTTCCCAAAAGCAATTCAGTAGAACATGAATATCAAAAATTAAAGCGTCAACAACCGGACACCAATCATTAAATAATAAAAAACAAAAAACATGAAACAGATTTTATTTTTTGCCGGTATGCTCATGAGCATAGCCTCTTTTTCTCAAAGTGAAAAGTTTGCTAATACAATGGAAACAACTATCGCGGCTTTTGATACTACCAGAAATATAGATGGTATGAAGGAATTAGCGAATAAATTTGAAAGGATAGGTGATGCTGAAAAAAACCAGTGGCTTCCCTATTATTATGCCGCATTGTGCAATGTAAATATGGCTTATGGAATTTCCCGTGGAAATTCAGGCATGGCTGATAAAACCGATCCATTGGCTGAAAAGAGCGAAACATTATTAGCCAAAGCCGAAGCATTCACAAAAAACAATTCCGAAATATTTATCGTGAAGAAAATGATCGCTACCCTGTATATGATGGCAGATCCCATGAACCGGTATATGAAATACGGCCCTGCCAGCGAACAGGCCTTGGGGATGGCCAAAAAATTAAATCCTGAAAATCCAAGGGTGTATTACCTCGAAGGACAAGATAAATTATATACACCAGAACAATTCGGTGGCAGTAAAACAGAAGCAGTAAAATTATTTGAAACTGCCTTGCAAAAATTTGCTGCCTTTAAACCCGAAAGCAAAATACATCCTACCTGGGGCAAACAAATGACCGAATATTTTTTAAGCGAGGCTAAGAAGTAAATAAATTTCCATGCAAGATAATCTTTCGCCACAGCAGGGTTTACAGCTTATACAATCAATGATTGATAAAGCAAAAAATCAATTCAGCGAAAATGGACACCTATACCTGCTTTGGGGATGGGTGGTCTTTTTCTGTAGCGTAGTACATTTCGTTTTAATAAAATTTGTACAATATGAAAAGCATTACCTGATCTGGACGCTAACGTGTGCAGCAGGTATTTATCAGATGTTTTACCTGGCAAGAAGAAAAAAAGAGGAAAGGGTAAAAACTTATACCGAACACATTATGGATTATGTATGGATAGCATTCGTGATTACCATGTTTTTACTTGGCTTTGTTTTGGTAAGTGAACAGGCAAACAGGTTTTATACACTTATCAATCCTGTATTTCTTGCTCTGTATGGTATTCCTACTTTTCTTTCAGGGATTATTCTTCAATTCAAACCTTTAAAAATGGGTGGCATAATATGCTGGGTGCTTTGCATAGCAAGCACATTTGTGCCATATGAATATCAGTTATTAGTGTTGGGCACGGCAACCGTTCTTGCATGGATCATCCCAGGGTATATTTTAAGTAACAAGTACAAAAATCAAATCACTTGATATGGATGAGAAAATATCTTCCCAATATGAAAGTCTGAGGATCATTGATCAAATGATTCAAACTGCAAAGAAGGAACAAAATGACAATGGAAAAGGCTGGATCATCTGGGGATGGCTTTTATTTGCTGCTTCTATTCTTTCGTGGATTAATATAAAAATGGAATGGTTTTCAACATTTTTTTTCTGGAATTTATTTGGCGTCGGCGCTTTAATATTAATGGCCATTGAAGTATTCAACCATTTTTTTATAAAAGAACCCGCACAGGTTAGAACATACACAAAAGATCTTTACGAAAAGCTGAATATCGGGTTTTTTATATCCATGCTACTCATTATTTTTTCTATGAATCTTGGAGTGCATCCTATTAAAGGCTTTGCTTTATTGCTTGGGCTTTATGGATTCTGGATACTTATCTATGGGGCTGTGCTCAATTTCAAACCCTCTATTACCGGGGCATACATCACATGGGCTTTTGCTTTTGCATCTTTGTTTGTACACACTTTTGAATGGACAATGCTGCTTCATGCTTTCGCTGTTCTATGCGGATACATTATTCCGGGTCATCTGGCAAACCGTGAATTCAATAAAGTAAATAACGCTCCCGGAATGTCCCGTGTATAAAGACCTTGATCCCATATTACATTCTCAATTGCGGTTGGCAGTAATGTCGCTGCTGATCTCTGTGAAGGAAGCAGAATTTACATTCATCAAAGAAAAAACGGCAGCTAGTGCCGGCAACCTGAGTGTGCAAATTCAAAAACTTAAAGAAGCTGATTATATAGAAGTAAAAAAACAATTCAAAGACAACTACCCTCAAACCCTTTGTAAAGTAACACGAAAGGGTATAAATGCATTTGAAGATTATGTAAAAAACCTGCAGTCTTATATAAAAAGATGAGCTGTAAAATAAATCTTAAGTCATAAGTCATTTTAGATTAACGGGTCTAAAAATAGAATGCACGATAAAAAGAATCCCTGAAAGAGGGCTTTAAAAATTAATCTCTGGAACTGTTGCCACGGAGCAAAGCAACAAGCAATAAAATGAAAATCGCTGCACCTACTATCCATACCCATGGAGAAGAATACCAGTTACTACCCCCACCTTTATTAATGTCCACATTGATATCAGCGCCTTTATCCTGGGCAAAAGAAACTATTGATAGGAATAAGGATGCTATTACCAGACTGAAAGACAAAGTCAATTTTTTGAGCTGTTTCATATAAAATATTTTGGGTTAATAAATGGTAAGTTACTAAACTAATTCAAATACACCGTCTGCCCTGAAAGACGGCTTCACTTCTCATTCAAAAAAATTTTTTTCTGATGATTGAAACATCAGAAGCATTACGAACTTCAATTCCATTTTTATAAGATAGTAATGTATTCATATTTTTTATGTATGGCCTCAATTTTTTTTCAATTCTGCATTTGTTATCCGCTTGCCGAAGTATTTATAAATAACCCAACACCTTCTCCATGGCTGTGCTCCGGGAACCTTTGACTAATATGCAGGCATTTTTCAAATTAAGTTTTTTTATCCATTCACCTGCTTCTTCAGCGGAGGTTGCAGTTTCAAACGGGTGATCAATTTTTAAAAAATCACCACCTACCAGTATCACATGCTTCCATTGAAATGCCTTTATTAAGTTCACAAGATTTTTATGTTCTACTAAACTATATGCACCCATCTCCGCCATAGCTCCCAACATCAAAATTTTATTTTTTTCTTTGGAAAGAGCAAAATTTTCAATCGCAGTTTTCATGCTGCTTGGGTTGGCATTATAAGCATCAAGTATGATTGTGTTGCTGCCCTTGTGCAGTAATTGCGACCGGCTGTTAGAAGGAATATATCCTTCAAGGGCTGCAACAATTTTTTCATCCGGCACATTAAAATATTTTCCGATAGCTGCTGCTGCTAACACATTTGGGAGATTATAAGCTCCCACTAATCCTGTTTTAATTTTGGTCTTTAATCCTTTTGTAAATGCTATTTCCAAAAAAGGATCTGACCGGCTGCTTTCACCAACCAGCTCGCCTTCTATGCTTCCATACACATATTTGTTTTTAATTCCTTTGCTCATATCATGGAGATATTCATAATCATTCATAATGAATACCGTCCCATCATTTTTTCTGAGATGATCAAACAATTCCCCCTTCGAAATTTTTATACCTTCTTCACTTCCAAAGCCCTCAAGGTGCGCCTTACCTACATTGGTGATCAAGCCATGCGTAGGACTGGCTATTCTACAATAAGAAGCAATCTCTCCCCGGTGATTGGCTCCCATTTCTATGATCGCCATCTCCGCATCATTCCTGATTTTTAACAGACTTATGGGCACACCTATATGATTATTCAGATTGCCTTCGGTAGTATAAGTTTTATATTTTGTGGAAAGCACTGCATGTACCAATTCTTTTGTGGTGGTTTTACCATTAGAACCGGTAATGCCTATCACAGGTATTGAAAATTTTTTTCGATGAAAGTATGCGAGTTCCTGCAATGCTGAAAGAACATCTTCTACTAAAATGATTTTCTCATTTTTTATAAGTGTTTCATCATCTACCAAAGCATAAGCTGCACCTTTTGACAAGGCATCTTCTGCAAATAGGTTTCCATTATATAATGGCCCCTTCAATGAAAAAAACAAATCCCCTTCTTCCAGTTTTCTGGTATCTGTTTGTATAGATGGATGCTTTAAATAAAGGGAGTATAGCTCTTCAATTCGCATAAGCCAAATGTAAGGAAACAAAAAAACCCCTCACCGAAGTGAAGGGTTATAATTATATAGGTCTGAATTTATCTTTTTTGTTTTTTAGCCTTCCAGAAATTTCCTGTCTTCCGCTTATTGCCTGCCGGGCTACCCATCCGGTCCATAGCGTTCCGGAAACCTACCGTACTGAGTGCCTGATCTTCCTCAAGGTAGCGTCTTGTGCCTGGGCTCAGCCAGTAAGCACGATCATTCCAACTGCCACCTTTCAAAACTCTTGATTTGTCACTTACTAATGTGGTGATGCCATACCCGTAAGAAGCTTGTGAAAGGCTATCGCCATCAAGATAGTTGATCACATTTCCACGCTGGTAATTCCTGCGATTTCTGCTTTCTGCATCTGTTACAGCGTCCATTTTTACACGTCCCAAACTATCTCTTTCGGCTTCACCATTCTCATTCTTGTGAAGCTTCATAAATTTATTACCACGAACGGGGGATACGTCATCTACATCAAGAGAACTCAAAGGACGAAATACATCATATACCCACTCACTTACATTACCTGCCATATTATAGATACCAAAACCATTGGGAAAAAAAGATTTTACTTCAGAAGTGTAGATAGCATTGTCGTTCAAACCCCCTGCCACACCGGCGTTGTCACCAGATCCCCTTTTAAAGTTTGCAAGGAACTGACCCTGCCAACTGCCATGCTTGGTTTCACGAAGTCCGTTTATATTTTGAGCCCAGGGATATACTTGTTTGTTAGATTGTAATTCTTCTCCACGTTTGCCATCCTTTGTAGAAGGTCTTGGATTTTGATTTATCAATCCATAAGCAGCATATTCCCATTCTGCTTCAAGGGGCAAACGGTAATCAGGAAGTAAAAAACCATCTTCCATAGTTACATTCAATCGAGGTGTGCCCTGGGTAGATCTTAATGGATTCTTTTTCGGCCTGCCGGGTTGTGCCTGATATAAACCTAATAAATATGATTTAGTTGTAAAATTTTCTTCACCCTGCTGACCCTGTAAGCCTTGCTTGGATGCATAACCTTTTTCAATAAGAATACCTTCATTTACCCTATCGCCTCTCCAGATACTGAAATCATGGGCCTGCCTCCAGCTTACACCTACTACTGGATAATTATTAAAACCAGGATGTCTGAAATAATATTCAACCAAAGGTTCATTGTAACTTAATTCACTACGCCAAACTAATGTATCAGGTAAGGCAGCATCTAATATCTGGCGGTAACCGGGATCTGCTTCGGGATCGAATATTCTGCCCAACCAGTGAATATATTCACGATAATGCACATTCGCAACCTCCGTACGATCCATATAGAAAGAGTTCACTGTAACACGGCGTGGTATATTATTCCAATCGCCCATCACATCTTCTTCAGTTTGCCCCATGGTGAAAGTGCCACCCTGTACGAATACCAGGCCCGGCCCTAAGCCTTGCTCTCTGGATTTGGCAATCTGATAGCCACCCATATCTTTATCATTATAATTCCAGCCGGTAGCCTCGGACTTATCAGGTTTCTTTTTGAAAATGCTTCCATTTTTACAGGAGCCGAGTAAAATTGCGAAGGAAAGGAGGATTAGAAAGTTTTTCACTTGCATTGTTATTTTTTTGTCTTTACTAAGCGCAATGGGTTTTATATGCTTTTTGAACAGATGTTTGGAATAACTTTAACGCCGCCTCACGGCAATTATTGTGATTCCAGATCAGTTTTCCAGGTATGGTTTGCGAATATAAAAGGATTGTTTTAAAAGCGAAAGGGTAAGTACCATATTTTCTATGTTAATTCTGTGATGTTGTTATGGCTGTAAAGTGTATTTTGATGCTGGTCCTATGTTTTGTTTGCATCTCTTTTCAGAGTAGTTGGGGCCAGAGATCATATAAACAACATTCTGTATTATCTACAGGTAATTGGTTCAAAATAGAAGTGGAAAAAGAAGGGGTGTATAAATTAGACCCTGTTTTATTAAATTCTTTAGGCCTTTCTGGTTCTATTCCATCTGGACAGCTTCGAGTGTTTGGAAGGAGTAAGTATATACTTTCAGAATCTAATAACAGTGCAGGGTATAGCGATGACCTTGAAGAAGTAGCAATCCAGGTAATAGATGGAGGCGATGGAGTTATAAATGGCAATGATTATGTTTTATTTTTTTCCCCTGGTGCCCATCAATGGATTAAGGATACCATCAATCAAAAGTTTTCTTATAACAAAAACTTATTTTCAGACAAGACGTTTTACTTTTTATCAGTAGGGGGAACAGGAAAGCGAATTTCCAATCAGGCTGATGCACCACCTTCCTCTTCATTCACAGTGAGCTCATTTGATGAGCGTTTTGTGCATGAACTCGACTCTGTGAATTTATTGTCCAGCGGTAAAGAGTGGTTTGGAGAAGAGCTAAGTAACATGCCTGGCCGACCATTGTCGAAAAGTTTTTCAATTGCTTCTCCTAACCCGGTGCCAAACAGTCCTTTTACACTGACTACAGAAGTGGCTGCAAGAGCGGTAAATGCGCAAAGCAGATTTGATGTATTTGTAAACAATACTTTGAATCAGCAAATATCTGTG
>Ga0183260_10001451_pt1 | contig 19745 bp, 18 predicted proteins | sample AntDrymUQ4972206_2_FD_129768 | JGI IMG/M metagenome (GOLD analysis project Ga0183260, IMG submission 129768) | Polar desert sand microbial communities from Dry Valleys, Antarctica - metaG UQ497 (22.06) (version 2) (version 2) | ecosystem: Environmental > Terrestrial > Soil > Desert | place...
CCGCGACCAGGTCGGAGGCCGCGGACTCGAAAGCGATCAACTTCGCAAAGCGACGATCTGAGGAGATGGCCGCGTTACTCGACGGACCGTTCGGGATGCCGCCGTTCAGCGACCGGGAGATCAACTGGGTGCTCTGCTCGCGGTCGGCCGCGGGAGCCTCCGCTACAGGGCCCAGGCCGGCGGCGAGGGCGCCGAGGCCGAGCGCAGCACCGACGGTGGCGCGCAGCCTGGATGTGATCTGAAGTGTCGTCATATCCCTAGCCTTGGACGTTTGCGGGCAAAAAGCAGCGGAAGCAGCGCGCGTAAGGTCGCGCTGCGCTGGGTCGCGCGGCTGCGCTGGGTCGCGCGGCTGCGCTGGGTCGCGCGGCCACGCTGGGTAACGCTGCCGCGTTCAAGCAATGCTGCTGCCCACGCTGCGGCGCCGGGTCACGCTGCGGCGTTGGGTCCCCTGCTTCGTTGGGTCCGGCTGCTGCTCCCGAGAGCGACGATACCGAATCTAGAGGCGACGGCCTCGTGTCAGCGTGAACTGACCCCGCTCGCGACCCGCTCGACCGCCGCGCGAATACGGCGCGCGACGGCCTCGTGGGAGAAGTGCTCCAGGCGCCGCTCCCCCCGACGGCGCAGCTCGGAGCGCAGGGCTTCGTCGGTCACCGCGAGGTGGAGCAGCTCTGCCACCACGGCGGGCTCGTGGTCGCTTTGGGGGTCGAGCAGGAGCACCGCGTCGCCGGCGACCTCGGGCACGCCGCCGACGGCCCGGGCCACCACGGGCACGCCGTAGTGGAAGGTCTCCAGCAGGGGAACCAGGAAGCCCTCGTGCTCGGAGAGGCACAGGAAGGCGTCGGCGCGGCGGTAGCGCTGCGCAAGCTGCGCCCGGTTCAGCGCGCCCTCGATCGTGACCGCACCGGGGGCGAGCTGCTCCGCGAGCTCTCGCAAGCGATCGTCGAAGCCGCGTGGCTGAGGCTCGCCGACGAGCACGAGCTGCGCGTCGGCCGCGTGGAGGCGCCGGTAGAGGGCGAAGGCGCGGATGACCTCGTCCTGGCGCTTGTGAGGAGTGAGGCGGCCCACGAAGAGGATGAGCGGGGCGCTGCCACCCGGTGGACGGGGCGGGCCGGCGGCCTCCAGCCGCGCCCGGTCGAAGAGGATGGGCAGGACCTCCACCGCGGGCGCGCCCGCCGCCTCGAGCTCGGCCGCGTTGTAGGCCGACACCCCGGCCGCGAGGTCCACCCGGCGCGCGAACTCGGGAAGCTGGGCGCGACCGACGGCGCACTGGACCGCGCTGGCGGGGTCATAGCGCCACAGCCACCGAGCGGGGGTCACGTTGTGGGAGACCAGGAGCTTGGGGCCGGGCAGGTCCAGCGCGGCGCGCAGCCGGGGGGCGTAGGCCGAGAAGTGGAAGACGAGCACGTCCTCGGGAGCGGGCTTCAGGCGTGCGAGCGGGCGCACGTCACCGTTGACGCGCGGGTCGAGGGCCGCGGCGACGTCCTCCCCGCCCCACCCCCACCCGGAGAACAGCGCGCGGTAGGCTCGCGCCTGGCCGGTGACCGCGTCGTGCGGACCCGCGCCGCTGAGCAGCTGGTGGACGATCACGTGGGTGGGGCCGAGCCGCCGCCCTCCCTCGACAGCTCCTCCAGTCGCGCCACCCGCCGGTCGAGCTCGCTCACCAAGCTCGCTAGCTGGAGGTTGAAGCGGGTCTGCTGGTCGACGAACTGGACGATGTACTGGCGCAGGGCGCGGATGAGCAGGCGCTTTACGAGCGTCACCGGAGCGCCGAGGCGGCGGGTGGAGTAGACCAGCTCCGGGTCCGGCTCGATGACCGCCCACTCGAGCAGCTGGGCGGGATCCACGTTGTCGGCCGGCTCGACGCGGAAGCCGGCTCCGGCATCGAGGTCCTCGCCGCGGGCGCGACGCTCCGCGACGGCCGCGCGCCCGCGACCCAGCGCTTCCTCGGGCGTGGTCACGCGCGCACCTGCTCCTCGCTTCGCTCGCCGGCCAGCCGGCGGTAGTAGGCGAGCGCCTCCGCTGTCGAGCCGTCGAAGGCGACCCGCCCCGCGTCGAGGACGATCGTGCGCTCGCACACGCGCTCGACCGCTCCGAGGTCGTGGGAGACGAGCACGAGCGTCATGCCCTCGGCGATACGCTGGGCGATCCGGTCCTCGCACCGAGCCTGGAAGGCCTCGTCGCCGACTGCCAGCACCTCGTCGATGAGCATGACGTCGGCGTCGAGGTGCGCCGCTATCGCGAAGCCCAGACGCAGGAACGTGCCCGCCGAGTACGTACGCACCGGGACGTCCATGAACTCCCCGAGGCCAGAGAAGGCCTCGATGGCGGGCATGCGAGCGGCGATGTCCTCGCGCCGCAGGCCGTGCAGAGGCGCCGTTGAGGTAGGCGTTCTCGCGTCCGGAGAAGTCGCGCGAGAAGCCCGCGCCGAGCTCGAGCAGGGTCACGACCCGCCCGCCGCACGCCGCACGCCCGGACTGAAGCGGGATGATCCCTGCGAGCGCGAGGAGCGTGGAGGACTTCCCCGCGCCGTTTCGCCCCACCATGCCGACCGTCTCGCCCGGGAGGATCCGCAGCGTCACGTCGTCGAGCGCGCGGATCGGCGGTGGGCCGTAGGAATGGCCGTCACGGCGCAGCAGCACCTCCTTGACGGTGCGGCCGTGGTCGGCACGGACGTCGAAGCTCCGCGACGCGCGCTCGAGGACCACCTCCCCCGGCTCGACCCGGGCGCCGGTCACAGCACGACCGCCAGCTCGCGTTCCATGCGCACGAAGAGCGCGCGCCCGGTCGCGAGCGCGAGCGCCGCGGCGACCGCGACATAGAGCAGCACGTCCCAGCCTGGTACCGCACCGTCGTAGAGGACGGCACGGACCGCCTCGATGAACGGAGCAACCGGATTGACCCACTCCAGCAGCGCCTCGGCCCAGCGGTGGCTGCTCAGGCCCGGCAGGTCCTCAACCCGGAAGAAGATCGGCGTCAGGAAGAACCACGGCAGCAGCGCGGCGGCCAGGATGGGCTCCACGTCGCGGAAGTAGGCGTGCAGGACCGAAGCGGCAAGCCCCAGCCCCAGCACGAAGGCGAACAAACAGGCGCACACCGGCACCAGGAGCAGGATCTGTGGCCCGAGGGTCCCCCGCACCGCGACGACCACCGGGACAAGCAGCGAGAGGAGGATCGCGAAGGTCACGAGCTGCACGGAGACCACCGAGGCGGGATCGTCTCCCGCGGAAAGCGCACCTTGCGCACCAGCGCGGACTGGTTGACCAGCGAGGGCGCGGCGAGCAGCAGCCCCTGGGAGAAGAACACCCACACGATGACCCCGATCATGAGGAACAGCGGGTAGTCCTCGATGCTGACCGCCTTGAGGAGAACGCCGAACATCACGGCATAGGCGCCCATCAGCACGAGCGGGTTGATCACGTACCACAGCACGCCGAGGACCGAGCCCTTGTACTTCTGGCGCAGCTCGCGCCGGATCATCTGCTCAAAGAGGTAGCGGTGGCGCAGCATGGGACTCCGCGTGTGGCATCACGTCGCGGACATGCAACTCGGCGGCAGAGCGGCTTCGCGAGTGCTTCGGGCACCACTCGAGCCGGGGCATTGGCGGGCATTGGCGGGCATGGGCAGCGTTTACCCGGTCGCTGACCTCCCGGGCACGGTGTGGCGCTTTGCCTCCCATCGAGGGCGCTACCCGCGCACGGTCGAGGTCTTCACTCCGACGGGGCCGGTGACCGTGGCGCTCGACAGCTCGCACGATCTCTCGACCGTCAACGAGATCTTCGCTCGCCGCGACTACGCAGCCGGAACGAACCTGCGGATAGCCGTAGACGTCGGCGCGAACATCGGCATCGCCTCGCTCTACTTCCTCAGCCGCAACGAGAGCTCTCGGGTCTACTGCGTCGAGCCCGACCCGAAGAACCTGGCGCGCCTGCGCCGGACGCTCGCGCCCTACGAGGGGCGCTGGTCGGTCCAGGAGGTGGCCGCCGACATCCGAGACGGCGAAGCCGAGTTCTTCGTCGAGCCGACCGGCCGCTACGGCGGGCTGATCAAGAACTGGCAGTCCGAGAGCATCCAGGTGCCCACGCGCCGGCTGACGACGATGCTCGACGAGGTGCTCGAGCGCGAGGCGCAGATCGACGTGCTCAAGGTCGATACCGAGGGCTCCGAGGAGGAGCTCGTCGGCGCCATTCGTCCCGACCAGCTCGACCGCATCCATACCATCTACTACGAGACCGACGAGCCCGAGCCCATGCACACCGCCCGCTACGAGCACCGGTTCTCGCTCCAGACCAACGCGCTGACCAGGCGCGCGGATAAAGCAGAGCGACCGCGCTAGTACGCGCCCCGACGTGTGAGCACGGCGGGGATGGTCTTCACGAGGATCGACAGGTCCAGGAAGACCGACCAGCGCTCGAGGTATAGGAAGTCGAGGCGGACAAGGTCGTCGAAGTCGAGCTCGGCGCGACCCGAGACCTGCCAGAGCCCGGTCATTCCCGGCAGGACGAGGTAGCGCTTCTTGTGCCAGTCCTCGAGCTGCTCGAAGTCGCGCATCGGCAGCGGGCGAGGACCGACGAGCGACATCTCGCCGCGCAGCACGTTGACCAGCTGGGGGAGCTCGTCGAGCGAGAAGCGCCGCAGTAGGCGGCCCGCCCGCGTCAACCTGGGGTCGGCGCGGATCTTGAACAGGGCACCCGACGCCTCGTTGGCCGACTCGAGGTCGGCCTGGATCTGCTCGGCGTCGGAGTGCATCGTTCGGAACTTGAAGCAGGCGAAGGGCACCCCGCCGATCCCCGGCCGTACGGAGCGGTAGAGCACCCCGCCGCGCGAGCTCAGCGCCACGGCGACCGCGATGGTCGCCATCACCGGCGCCAGCGCGATGAGCAGGAGCACCGCGCCGACAGCGTCGAAGCTCCGCTTGACGACATAGTCGATGCCGTCGAAGACGGGCGGCTTGAGCTCGAAGAGCGGGACCGACTGGCCCGGCACGAACTCCGCCCGGTGGGTGAGGATGGCCATGGTCGAGGGCGCCACGCGGACGTTGACTCCGCGCTGATGACAGCGGTCGACGAGGTCCACCGCTCGCTCCTCGGGGAAGTCGGGGTCGGCGATGATCACCTCCTGGATACGGTGGCCCCCGAGGATCCCCGGGAGCTCTGAGAGCTGCCCCAGCGAGCGCAGGCCGTTGTCGGGGCGCGGCTCTAGCGAGACGTAGCCGACGACGTCGACCGGGGCGCCCTCCTGCTCGGAGAGCGCGTGGGCGACAGCGTCGATGTGGGCGCCCGTCCCGACGATCAGCGCCCGGCGCCTGTAGCCTGCCGCGCGGAGCAGCCAGCCGGTCACCAGCTCGTAGACGTAGCGCGAGCCGGCGGTGTAGACGGTGGCGAAGAACAGTCCGGCGTAGAAGATGTAGTAGCTCTGGAAGCGCTCCCCCGAGGCGAGCGCGAAGACGAGCGCCACGACGGTCACCTGGAACAGGCAGGCCACGATGCGCGCGAGAGCCGGCCGCTGGCCGCGCTCGGAGTACAGCGAGGAGCGCGCGAAGAGCAGCACGGTGACCAGGTAGACGAACGAGAAGTAGTCGTTGGTGGCGTGGAGGGCGAGGTCGACGTTGCCGGGCCCCCGCGCGGCGGTCTTGAGGTAGAGCGCCGTGAAGATCGCCAGGTAGACCGCGAGGTAGTCGAGGATGAGCAGCGACCCGACCCGCGCGATCCGTCGCAGGGTCTCCAAGCGAAGCACGAAGGACAGCACCGGCGGGCGCTTGCGGCGGACGTCGCGCTCGGTGAAGCCGAGCACGGGCGTCAGCGCCCGCGGCGCGGACGCACCGTTACCGTTGGCCTCGCGCGCAGCGCTCAGGCCTTCATCTGTTTTCGTGATCCCCTCGGACAAGGGCTCTCCCAAACCGCTTCAACGACCGCGCCGGCCCGTAGTAGCGCCGTTTCCCCAGCAGTCGCCCCTGATACTGCCGCGCCGCGCCGCGGCAGTGCCCTCACCCTAGCGGGCGAGCCGGCCGCTCAGCCGCCGCGGGGACCCACGAGCGCCTCCGGGCCGGCTTCCTCGATGGTCCGGCGAAGCCCGTCGTGCAGGCTGACCTCGGGCTCCCAGCCAAGCACCTCGCGCGCGCGCGAGATGTCGGGCTGGCGGACCTGCGGGTCGTCCACCGGAAGCGGCTCGTAGAGGATCTCCGACTTCGAGCCGGTGACCTCGATGACGGCCTCGGCGAGCTCGAGCAGGGTGTACTCGTCCGGGTTGCCGATGTTGACCGGACGGTGATGTCCCGACTCGGCGAGGGCGATGATCCCCCGGATGAGGTCCTCGACGAAGCAGAACGAGCGCGTCTGCGAGCCGTCGCCGAACACGGTCAGCGGGCGGTCCTGGAGCGCCTGGCGCAGGAAGGTCGGTATGGCGCGGCCGTCGTAGGGCCTCATTCGGCTTCCGTAAGTGTTGAAAATACGCACGATCGAGGTGTCGACGCCCTGTTGGCGGTGGTAGGCCATGGTCAGCGCCTCGGCGTAGCGCTTGGCCTCGTCGTAGACGCCGCGCGGGCCGATCGGGTTTACGTGGCCCCAGTAGGACTCGCGCTGGGGGTGGACCTGCGGGTCGCCGTAGACCTCGCTCGTCGAGGCGAGCAGGAAGCGGGCGCGGTGGTGCTTGGCCAGCCCGAGCGTGTGGTGGGTGCCGTGCGAGCCGACCTTGAGCGTGTGGAGCGGCAGGCGCAGGTAGTCGATGGGCGAGGCGGGCGAGGCGAGGTGGTAGACGAAGTCCACGGGCTCATCGACGAAGTAGGGCTTGATGATGTCCGCGTGGACGTTGAAGAACTCGGGCACGCGGATGTGCTCGATGTTCACGAGCGACCCGGTCTCGAAGTTGTCGACGCAGATCACCCGGTGGCCGCGCCGCAGGAGCTCGTCGCAGAGGTGGGAGCCCAGGAAGCCGGCGCCGCCGGTGACCAGGCAGGTGGGCATCGCCCAAGGAGCTTAGCGGCGGGAGCGGGGGCCCTCGTGGGAAGAGGCGACTGCGGCCACGATCCTTGCCGTTACCGGTACGATTCGCCGCTCGCCGTGTCACCTCTTCCTGGTGGGGCTCCGCGCACGCAAGTTTGGGCACCCCCGAACGTTACGAGCAAGTAGCAGAAACCACGAGCGAAAGGACCTGGGCAGAGGATTCCTCCGATTTGACGGGGCGGCCATCCGAGGTAGGACACCAGAGGTAGAGATGAAAGAACGGGATCTGACACAGGCCATGGTCGCGCTGGGCACCGACGCCGTCGCATTGATCGTGGCGGCCTTCACGCTGCTCCTCGCCTCGCGCGGTGCTGCCGGAGTCAGCGGTACGGCGATCGCCGCCTATCCGGCCGTCGTGCTGGTCCTTCTCGCCTCGACCCGGCGCTACCGGCCGCGCTGGCCTCGCGCGGCACCCGACGATGCGCGCGTCTCGCTTGCGACGGCGGCCGTCGGTGCGCTTCTCGTGAGCGCGGCATCGCTGCTCGTAGGAGCTGATCCGGTGACCACCAGCGAGATGATCGGGCTGTGGGCCATCTCCAGCGCGGCGCTGTGCCTCGGCATCGTGATCGTCGGCGGCCTGGTCACCCGGGCCCAGCGCCGCGGCACGATGAGCGCGGCCACCCTAGTCGTCGGCGCCGGCCGGGTCGGCCATCTAGTCGCGCGCCGGCTGCTGGCGCGCCCCCAGCTCGGCCTGCGCCCGATCGGCTTTCTCGACGACGACCCACTCAGCGACGCCCACCGACCCGCCGACCTGCCCGTTCTGGGCGTCCAGGCAGACCTGGAGCAGGTCATTCGCGACCATGGAGTCGCCCGGGTGGTCATAGCGTTCTCCACGGCCTCGGACCAGCTCCTCCTCTCCGTCGCCCGGCGTTGCGGAGCGTTGCGCGTCCCGGTCTCGATCGTCCCTCGGCTTTATGAGGTCGACGGCAACCGGCGGAGCGCCATGCGCCTTGGCGGCCTGCCGCTCGTCGAGCTGTCCTTCGAGGACCCTGATCGACTTTCCCTGCCCGCCAAGTACGCCGTCGACCGGATTGCCGCCCTGATCGCGTACGCGATGATGCTCCCGTTGCTCGCGATCGTGGCCGCCGCGGTCAAGCTCACCTCGGACGGGCCGATCCTCCTTCGCCAGCGGCGCGTGGGCCGGCATGGTGAGGCGTTCGAGATCCTGAAGTTCCGCACGATGACCGGGCAGCCTGAGCGCGACGGGGAAGCGGACGGTGCATGGCTCAGCTCGGTGCTCGATGCAGAGGAGCGGGAGGCGACCGTCGAGACACTGGATCGGACGACGGCGGTGGGGCGCTTCCTGCGCAGGACGAGCCTGGATGAGCTCCCCCAGCTATGGAATGTCGTGCGCGGCGAAATGTGCCTCGTCGGGCCGCGGCCGGAGCGGGTCAGCTACGTCGACCGGCTCTCACCCGTCGTCTACCGCTATCCCGAGCGCCATCGAGTCAAGCCCGGGATCACCGGCTGGGCACAGGTGAACGGCCTGCGCGGCCGAACCTCCCTCGAGGATCGCGTCGAGTGGGACAACTTCTACGTGGAGAACTGGTCCTGGGCCCTGGACTTCACGATCCTCGCGCGCACCGCCGGCGCGGTCTGGCGCGGCCCTCAGGACGAGCTCGGAGTCCGCCGGCGCACAGAGCGGACCGAGCGCCGGCACCCGCTCCGTGCCGCACAACGGCTCCTCGGGCTGCTGGTCCTCGTCGGGGTGGTTCTCACGATCGCGCCGAGCGCGCTGGGCGCGGCGGGCTCCAGCGCGCCATCGGCAGCCGACCAGTACGTAGAGGACATTCCCTCCACGACCGGGGACAGGCCGGCCAGCCCGAATGGGCGGAAGGCCTCGGACGGCGACGGCCGGCAAGATGGCTCGGGGGGTACGGGTGGCGCAGGGGGTACGGGTGGCCCAGGCGCCTCTGAGAGCGCACTCTCGCTGCCCGCGCAGCGCGCGCTCTCAGAGCTCGACGGCCCAACCGCGCGCGAGCTCGAGCGGATAGCGACGTCCGAGTCGCTTGGCGCGCCCTCGCGAGGGCTCGTGCAGCGATCCGCGGCGAAGGACACGAGCTTCGTGGGCGCGCTGTTCTCCGCAGTGGGCGGCGATGTCGGAACGGCGGGCATCCTGATCTGGCTCCTCATCGCCCTCCTCGCAACGACCGACGTCGTCCTCGTCACCGCGGCTTATGAGCGTCGCCAGCACCGCCGCGCGAGCGCCTAGCGCGGCGTCCGACCCGGGCACGCGCGAGCACCGCGGCCGCGGGACCGTCCGGGCCACAGTCCTTACCGTCGGCGTCGCGATCGGAGCGTTCCTGCTCGCGCTCAACGGCGGCTTCTACGACCCCGTCGACCGCGAGGCGCTCGCCGTGGCCGTGTGGGGGGTCGTTGCGATCGTGGTCGCGCTTGGGCTCTGGCCCACCGCCCGTGCTCCCCGGACCGCGCTGGCTGCCGGCGCGCTGCTGGCCGCCTTCGCGACCTTCACGGTCCTCTCGACCACGTGGGCGCCCGCCGCGGGGACGGCCGTCACGGAGGGAAGCCGGGTCCTGCTCTACCTCGGGGTATTTGCCGTGGCCGTCCTCGCGACCCGCGTTGGCGACGCGGCCGGCGCCACCGACGGCCTGGCGCTCGGCATCGCCGCCGTGGCGATCCTCGCCCTGGCCAGCCGCCTGTTTCCCGACCTCACCGCCCCCCGAGAGGTCGCCCAGCTGCTCCCGGGGACCGAGAACCGCCTGAGCTACCCCGTGGACTACTGGAACGGGCTCGGCATCCTCGTCGGCCTCGGCACCCCGCTCCTCCTCCACGCGGCTACCAGAATCGAGGAGGGCCGGTGGCGCGCCATCGCGCTCGCGCCCCTGCCGGCCATCGCCGGCGCCGTCTACCTGACCTCCTCCCGCGGCGCAGCCGCCGTGGCCGCGGTCGGGCTCGTGGCGTTCCTGGCGCTGACCGACCGAAGGCTGCTCGCGCTGTGGGCGGCGGGCGTCGGGGCCGCCGGCTCGGCCGCTGCGGTCGCCGTGCTCCACGCCCGCGACGTCCTCGTGACCGGCCCCCTGCGCTCGGACCTCGCCTACACGCAGGGCCGGAGCGCCGCCGCGCTGGTCGCGCTGATCTGCCTCGGCACCGCCACCGTCTACCTGCTCGGCGGCGTGCGCGCACCTGTGCGGCCGCGGTTGCCGACCCCGGTGCGGGCGGGAGTCGCCGTGGCGGTGGTCCTGGTCGCAGCGGTGGGTGTGGCCGCGTCGCACCCGTCGAACCGGATCGACCGCTTCAAGGTGCCGCCTTCGGAAGACCCCGTCAACGAGGTAGGCGAATCGCACCTCCTCAGCGGAGGCGGCTCGGGCCGGTGGCAGTTCTGGGGCGCTGCGATCGACGAGCTCGAGCGCCACCCGTTGCGCGGCGGCGGAGCCGGGTCCTATGAGTCGTGGTGGGCCGCGAACGGCAGCATCACCTACTTCGTGCGTGACGCCCACTCGCTCTGGCTCGAGACCCTGGGAGAGCTCGGGATCCTCGGGCTCGCGCTGCTGGCGGCCTTCTTCGGTGTAATCCTCTTCGCGGCCGCGCTCGTCCTTCGCCGCGCGCCGCCCGGGACGCGCAGCGCCCCCGCCGCCCTCGCTGCCGTCGTCCTCGCATTCTGCGTTGGGGCTGCCCTCGACTGGATGTGGGAGCTCACCGTGGTGGCCACGATCGCGATGCTGGCTGCCGGGCTTCTCGCCGGACCGGCCGCCAGGCCCGTCGCGCGCGCAGCGGCGCGGCGGCCGCTCGCGCTTCCGGCGCGCATCGCCCTCCCTGTCGGCGGCCTTCTCCTCGCCGCCGCCCTCACGCTGCCGCTCCTGGGTGATCTACGGATGGAAGACAGCGCGGACGCCGCTGAGCGCGGCGCAACGGCGGAGGCGGTTGACGCGGCGCTGGACGCGCGCAAGCTGACGCCATGGTCCGCACGACCCCTCACGCAGCTTGCCCTCCTGGCCGAGCAGGCGGGCGACCTGGCCGCCGCGCGCACGTGGATCGCCCGTGCCCTCGAGAAGGACGGCGCGAACTGGCGGCTGTGGCTCACCGCGGCCAGGATCCAGACCAAGCGAGGAGAGGCGCGCGAGGCGGGGCGCAGCCTCGCCCGGGCGCGCGGGCGCAACCCGCGCTCACCGCTCTTCCAGCGGCCGCTGAGCGCAGGCTGGCCTAGAGCGCTTGCCCCGGGAAGCCGATGAGGAGATAATGCCCAGCATCAGCCGCCTCCGCCGCCCGCTGCCGGTCCTCGTCATGGCCGTCGCCTGGACGGCGACCTGGCCCGCGCCCGAGGCGGTCGCTCAGCCCATCGTGACGGCACTGACGGCCTCTGGGCCCTTCCTGGGGAACGCCGAGGAGTCCCAGACCGCCTTCGCGCGCGTGCGCTCCGCCGGCGCGGGCGCCATGCGCATCTACCTCTCGTGGGCAGGGACGGCTCCGCGCCAGCGGCCCGGCTCATGGGACCCGACCAACCCGGACGACCCCAACTACAGCTGGCGCTTCACCGACGAGCCGGTGCAGCGAGCCGTCGCCGCGGGACTCACGCCGATCGTCCTGGTCAACGACGCGCCCGCGTGGGCGGAGCGCTACCAGATCGGGCCCGCGGGCACCAACGCACCCGACGCCGACGAGCTGGGGCAGTTCATGCTCGCGGCCGCGCGTCGCTACAACGGCACCGTAGCCGGGATCCCCGCAGTGCGCTTCTGGCTGATCTGGAACGAGCCCAACGCGAGCTACTTCTTCAACCCGCAGCGCGAAGGCGAGCGCGACGTGTCGCCGGGCCTCTACCGGGATATGGTCAACAAGTCGGCCGCTTCGGTGCGAAGCGTCTCGGACGCCAACCGGGTGGTCGCGGGCGCAACCTATCCCTTCGCGGCGAACCGCCCCGACGCTCAGGCGATCGGTGCCCGGCGGTTCCTCAAGGAGCTGCTCAGCGCGCCGGTCGACTTCGACATCTGGTCGGTTCATCCCTACACCTCGGGCAACGCCTTCCACAAGGCCTTCGATCCGGAGGGCGTGTCGCTCGGCGACCTGCCTGCCATCAGGCAGATCCTCGACTCGGCCGCCCAGAGCGGCAAGATCGGCTCGCGGGGGCCCGTGCAGTTCTGGATCGACGAGTTCAGCTGGGACTCCGCGCCGCCCGACCCGAGCGGCGTGCCCACGCGGCTGCTGACCCGCTGGACCTCCGAGGCCGTCTACCAGGCCTGGAAGTCGGGCGTGAGCCTGTTCGCGTGGTTCCAGCTGCGCGACGACCCGATGGGCGCCGGCTTCCAGTCGGGACTCTACTTCCGCTGCTCGGGCGGGGTCGCGTGCGACCAGCCCAAGCCCACCCTGGCCGCCTTCCGCTTCCCGTTCGTCGCCTACCGGCAGCCGGCCAAGCGCCGGAGCGGCTCGCGCCGCACCCTCCCGGGCAAGGTCCTCGTGTGGGGCCGTACCCCCGCCGGCGCGCGCGGAACCGTCACCGTCGAGCAGCGGCGCGGCGCGGGCTGGCGCAGCGTCGCGAAGGTCAAGACGGACTCCGGGGGCATCTTCAGCCGGAGGATCAGGACGAACGGCAACCGGGCGATGCGGGCCCGGACGAGCGCCGGCGACACGGCGGTCGCCTTCTCGCTGAGGGTCCCGGCGGACCGCCCGGAGACCCGCCCCTTCGGATCGTGACCCGGCTCGGCGCCCATACCATCGACGTAACCGTCATCGTGATCGCGCACGACGTACGCGACGACGTACTGCGCTGCCTCGAGAGCGTCGAGCGCCACGGCCCGCCGCTGACGCGCCAGGTAGTCCTTGTGGACAACGGCTCGGCCGACGGGACGGCGGACGCGGTCGCGAGCCGATTTCCCGAGGTCGAGGTCGTGAAGCGTCCGGTTAACGAGGGGATACCCGCTCGCAACCACGGCCTTCGCCGCGCTCGCGGCCGCTACCGGATGTTCCTGGACAGCGACGCGCTGCTGACCGAGGGAGCGCTCCAGACGCTGGTTGGCGCGCTCGAGGGCAATCCGGCGGCGGGGCTCGTCGCGCCCCGACTCGTCTACCCTGACGGTCGCCTCCAGCTCAGCACCCGCCGCTATCCCCCGCTGATGCTTCCCGTGCTCCGTCGCCCCCCGCTCGGCCGCTTCTTCGAGGATGGGCCGACGATCCGCCATCACGTCATGGCCGACGACGCGCACGACCGGCGCCGGTCCGTGGAGTACGTCCTCGGGGCGTGCCAGCTGTTCCGCGCGGAGGCCCAGGACGCCGCGGGCGAGATCGACGAGCGGATCTGGTACGGGCACGACGACGCCGACTGGTGCTTCCGGATCCGGTGCGCCGGCTGGGACGTGCTCTACGTCCCGGACGCGCAAGTCGTCCACGACTACCGCCGCTCGTCGGTGGCCAACCCAATCTCGAACCTGGCACTGCGCTACCTCGTCGCTCACCTGCACTTCCAGCGCAAGTGGGCACGCCGGCGCGCACGTCTCGTGGCAGAGGGACGGCAGATGGACGAGCGCGCGCGCGACGCAGACTCCCTGGCCGACCTGCCAGCCGTCGGGGCGCAGGACGAGGCCCCCGCGCCCCGAACAGAGAGCCATGTCGAGCGCTGATCAGCTCCCGCGGGTTCTCTGGCGCCGCCGCCTGAGCTTCCTCGCCACCTTCGCGCTGGTACTCGGCGCGGCGGCGGCCGTCACCTTCGCCCTACCCGAGGTGTACTCCGCTGAGACGTTCGTGCTGGTGAGCGCCACTCGCCTCCCGACGAACGACTTCGAGGCCACGCAATCCAACCAGGTGCTGACCAAGACCTATGCCGAGCTCCTCCAGACCCGCAACGTTGCCGATGCGGTCGCTGCGAGCTTGCCGTACCGCTCATCCGGCAAGGACGTCCAAGGCGCGGTCGACATCGCGCCCGTCTCCGGGACCCAGCTCATACGCATCGGCGCGGAGGGCTCGACCGGGGCGCGCGCGCAAACGCTGGCGAACATCTACGCGCGCACGTTCGTCGGACAGTCCGCACGGCTGGGCGCACCTTCCCTTCGGACGGGCCAGGTCACCCTTGCCCAGCCGGCGCCGAGGCCGGGTGATCCGAGCCGGCCCAAGCCCAAGCTCTACCTGCTGGTGGGCGCTCTCCTGGCTGCCTTCGCCGGCGCGGGCGTGGCGCTGCTGCGCCAACGCCTGGACCAGCGCCTCGAGATCGAGCCCTCCACCACCGAGCTGCTCGGCTTGCCGATCCTCGCTCGTGTGCCAGAGGTTCGACGCATCGCAAAGCAGGTGAGCAGGACTGACAAGGGCTACGGGGGCTCCCCGACCTCGGATGCCTTCCGGCTGCTGCTGGTGAACCTGTCCTTCGCGAACCACGGGCGCCAGCCGCGGAGCCTCGCCGTGCTGAGCGCCGGCGCCGGCGAGGGCAAGTCGATCACGGCCGTCAGCATCGCACGCGCGGCGTTGGAGGCCGGAGTAGACGCGGTGCTGGTCGACGCCGACCTGCGCCGCCCGAGCACCGCGACGCTGTTGGGCTCGCTCCGTCCCGTCGAGGGAGCGGGGCTTTCCTCGCTCCTCGTCAGGCGCCAGAGCCGCCCGGACGAGGATCTCGCGGTCGAGCCGCTCGGACTGCTGCCGAACGTGATCCCGTCCGGTCCGCTGCCGCCCAACCCAGCCGCGCTGCTGGGGGCGGGAGGGCTGGGCTCGCTGAACGAACGCCTGCAGGAGGCCTTCGAGCTCGTGGTCTACGACACTCCGCCGGTCTCCGTCGGAGCCGACGCGTCGATTGTCGCCGCTCAGTGCGAGGCGGCGGTGCTCGTCGTGAACGCCTCCAAGACCCGCTGTGACGCCCTCCTGCGCACGGTCGACCAGCTACGTCGCGTCAACGTCAACATCCTGGGCATCGTGGTCAACCGCTCGGGAGCGGAGATCACGCAGTACAAGGACTATGGGGGTTGGGTAGGCGAGCCGCGGGAGCAGGCGAGCGAAGGACGCGGGCAAGGGCGGCGACACCAGCGACGAGCTCGCACGACGCAGCCGACGTGATCAGGCCCTGAGGCGCCGTGGCGGCTGAACCGACCTCACTCGCCGCTCGGCTCCCGCCGGCGGCTTCCTGCTCATGACAGGCTGGGCGGCTCAACGGCTGCCGTCCAACACGGCCCGGGCTGCGCTCGTCGGGCTGACCTGGTGCGTGGCAGCACTCGATCTCGGCGCTCTCTTTTCGCTCACGGCCTTCCTCATCGATCCCCTTGCGCTCCCGATCGCCTGCGCGGCAGGGGCGCTGGCGCTGCTTACCGTCAAACGACCAGAGGTCGGCATCGCCGCTGCCTTCCCGCTGGTGATGGTCGGCAACCTGGGGATCACCAAGGAGCTGCCCTGGATACCCGGGCTGGTATGGGCGGTCTTCCTATTCGTCCTCGCCGTCCTCCGCGACCCTCGAGCAGAGTCAGCCTTCCTGCGCATGCCGCGGCTCGGCCTCGCGCTGTGCGGCTACCTCGCCGCCTCGCTCGTCGGCTTCGTCCTGGCGAGCGACACCACGACGGCGCTGCCGGTCATGCGCAGTCTGGTCACCGGGGTGCTGCTCTTCTACGCGATCGCCTCGTTGGTCCACGAGCGCCGCCAGGTGGGGTGGGTGCTCATGGGAATCGCGGCGAGCGCCGTGATGGTCAGCGGGCTCGCGGTCTACCAATACCTCACAGGCAACGTGAGCGTGGGCTTCATCACCGACACGGGCGAGCTGGTCGGAAGGGCGACCGCCGGCTTCGGCTCGCCCAACCCGCTCGCGGGCTTTCTGCTCATCCTCGTCCCCTTCACGCTCGCCGGAGCCCTGGCCTACCCACGCGTGCGGGTCCCCTGCCTCCTGGGTCTCGTGATCGCCCTGCTCGGGATCTACGTGAGCTTCTCGCGCGGAGCGGTGCTCGCGCTCGCCTTCGTTCCGCTCGTGTTCCTGGGCACCAGGCGCGCGCTCGTCGTGGCTCCGCTACTGCTCGTCGTGCTGGCCGCCGCGGCTCCCGGGCTCGCGCGCGAGCGGTTCGGCTCGCTGACTGCCCAGGGCTCCGAGGTCGCCACGCGAGCCGATTTCTGGCGGACAGCCGAGAACATCTGGGCCGCCCACCCCGTGCTCGGCGTGGGGCTTGGCGGATTCCCCGAGGCGTATGCGACCAGCCGCGTCCCGGGCAAGAGCTACCTTCCCTCGAGCCTCTTCGAGCCCCCGCCCCACGCACACAACCTCTTTCTCAACCTGCTGGCCGAGCAGGGCCTGCTCGGGCTCGTCGCCTTTCTGATCCTGGCCGTGGCCGCTGCTCGTGCGTGCTCGAAACTGCGCCGCGACGGTCGAGCCTGGCTGGCTGCACTGGGCAGCGCCGGCCTTGCGTTGCTCGTGGCCGGTGGGCTCCACAACGTCTTCGACATGACGCTGCTGGAGCAGCCCGGCATCTTCTTCTGGGCCCTGCTCGGACTGATCAGCGCCGCGACCAGAATCGCCGGAGAGGGCCGCACCGCGGGCGAACTGGCGCTGGATGCGGGGCGCTGAAGGGCGCCACGCCGATGACCCGCCGCGTGGCTGAGGCCCCGGGCAAGCCGGGGATCCTGTTCTACGGCGGCTTTCCGATCGGCTACCACAACCCCGAGGGCGAGATCAAGGCCCGCGCCTTTGCGGCCAACGGCTACCACGTGGTCTATGCATCCGGTGTCGGGATCCGCGATCCGCGGGTCGCCACGCTGGGCAAAGCCGCCGCGGTGGTCGCCGCGCGAATCGGGCGCGGGCGCCTGGCTGGAGACGAGGGCGACGTCGACGCGCACGCCGGCGAGCTCGACATCGCCTCACCGTTGGTGCTCCCGCCCCGGCGTGCCCTGAGGCGACTCAATGGGCCCTGGCTCGAACGCCAGATCCGACCACGGATCGACGACTGGAGCGAAGCGGTCGCCTGGATCCGATTCCCATCCCCTGAGCTGGTCGACGTGCTGGGGCGCCTGGCGCCTCGGGCAATCGTCTACGAGTGCGTCGATGCCCACCACCTCACGTCGGGCATCACCGGCCCGTGGGCGACGTTGTTCGAGGACGCCGAGCGAAGGCTCGTCGAGCGAGCTGACGTGGTCATCGCGCCCAACGAGCATCTAGCCGGGCGCTTCCGGGGCAGGGGCGTGCCCGTCCAGGTTGTTCCCCACGGCGTCGACCTGTTCGACTGGCACCCCAGGTCGGCTGGGGCGGGCCCTCCGACGCTCGGCTTCGTCGGAACGCTGGACTTCCGTCTCGACACGCCGCTCCTGCGCTATCTCGCCGAGGCTCGACCGGGCTGGCGAATGCGCCTGGTGGGTCCCCTCCAGCCTGGCTTTGACCGCGACGACCTTGCCGACCTCCCAAACGTGTCGGTGGAGCCTGCCGTCCCCTACGAGCGGCTCGGAGAGACGCTCGCGAGTTTCGACGTGGGGTTGATGCCCTACCGCGACGACTCCTTCTTCCGCCACATGTCGCCGGTCAAGAACCTCGAGCTGCTCGCGGCGGGGCGGCCGGCCGTCGGGCGCCGCAACCCCGCCCTCGAGCCCTTCGCCGAGTCGCTCTACTTCGCCACTACGCCAAAGGACTTCGTGGCGCAGGTGGAGCGCAGCCTGGCCGAGGACTCGCCCGAGCTCGCACGGCGGCGTCGGGAGGTCGCGGAAGCCAACACGTGGGAGAGTCGCCTGGTTGAGCTGCGGGCCCTGTTGACCGCGCTTCGCGACCGCACCGTCGCTGCATGACCGGCCGTGTAGATGTGTCGGTCGTGATCGTCGCGTGGCGCTCGCGCGAGGACGTGCTTGCGTGCCTGGCGTCGCTCGAGCGCCACGCCGGCCTGCCCTACGAGGCGATCGTCGTCGACGACGGCTCGGCGGACAGGACCCCTGACGCAGTGCGCGAGCGCTTCCCGGCAGCGCGAATGGTGGCCAAGCCCGTCAACGAGGGGCTGGTGGCCGGCCGCAACGATGCCCTGCGCGAGGTGCGCGGGCGGCTCGTCCTCATGGTCGACGCGGACACCGAGGTCTGCGAGGGTGCGATCCCCGCGCTCGCCCAAGTCCTCGACGAGCGCCCGGAGGTGGGGCTGGTGGGCCCCAAGCTCGTGTATCCTGGCGGCGAGCTGCAACTCTCCTGCCGACGGTATCCGCCGCTTCTGCTGCCCTTCCTGCGCCGGGGTCCCTACGCGCGGGTCAACGCCGATCCAGCCGCGCACCGCCGCCACCTCATGGAGGACTTCGACCACGCCCGAGAGCGTCCGGTCGTGTGGGTGGCAGGAGCGGCTCAGATGTACCGCGCCGACCTTCCCAGCCGCCTCGGACCCTACGACCGGCGGGTCTCCTCCTACGGCGGCGAGGACATGGACTGGTGCCTGCGGGTGTGGGAGGCCGGCCTCGAGGTCCGCTACGTTCCGCAGGCCGTGATCGTCCACGTGTGGCAGCAGATGACCCGGCGGTCGATGTACGGCCGCAAGAGCCTGCGCGCGCTGCGCGACTTCTATTACCTGCAGCTCAAGCACCGCAGGCTGCGCCGGGCGCCCGAGCTGACGGAGCCAGAACGGTGAGCGCGGTGGTCGAGCGCCTCAAGCGCGCCGAGCACCCCGTGGTGCGCCTAGCGCTGCTGCGGCTGCGCGCCGCTCCGCATCTGGTGGCCAGCGGGCACGCGATCCGGCGCCGGACCGTCACCCAGTACCTGGACTCGTCCGACGAGCCCAAGATCCAGATCGGCGCGGGCCCGCTGGGGCTTTCGGGGTGGCTGAACTCCGACCTGATCTCCGGGGACATCTACTTGGACCTCACGCGGGAGCTTCGGCTGCCGAGCGGCCGCTTCGCCTACGCGTTCGGCGAGCACGTGATCGAGCACCTGCCCGAGCGCACCGGCGAGCGACTGCTGGGCGAGCTGCACCGCATCCTGCGACCGGGAGGCGTGGTGCGCCTTACGACGCCCGACCTCAACAAGATCATCGCGATCTACCGCGACGAGAACCCCGTGGTCAGCCGCGACGACTACTCCCGCTTCCTGGACGAGACGACGGGCAAGCGCCACGAGCGGCCCTGTCAGATCCTCAACGACTACCTGCGCCTGTGGGGCCACCAGTACGTCTACGACGATGACGACTTGACCGCCAAGCTGCACGCCGCCGGGTTCGACCGCGTCGAGCGCGTCGAGCCCGGCCAGAGCGTCCATCCGGCCCTCCGCGACCTCGAGCGCCACGGAGGCGCCGAGTGGGTGAACCGGGCCGAGGCCATGTGCCTCGAAGCCACTCGCGCCCCGGCGTAGCGCCGGGCTCGGCCTTACGTCCAGCCACGGCGTCTCGCTTCAAAGCAGCGCCCCGGAAGGTCGATCAGGAGGTGGATACCGAATACAAACGAGGTCGCAGGCACTCTCGAAACGGCACACCCGCCGCGAGGCGGGGTCGCAAAGCCACGGGTCTCCGTTGACGGACGATCGCCGGGCTGCCGAAGGAGTGGGGGTGTGGGCGGCCACCGGAAAGGCCCACGCCCTTGCCCCCTTTCCCCTGTGTCTGATTTCGTGTCCGCTTTTTGGGCGATAATCACGCAAGGTTGGCGGGGGTCATGCGCGCCCGAGGAGGACCATGTCCGAGCAGAACAATGCCAGTCGGGGGCGGCGGCGCAAGCGCGTGTTGAGCGCCGAGGAGAAGCTTGTGGTCTATCAGCAGTTGCTGTCGGGGGAACTCTCGCAGCGTCAGGCCGCCGAGCGTTGGGATGTCGATCCGACGACGATCATGCGGATCCGCAGGGTGGCGCGGGAGGGCGCGCTTCACGCGTTAGCTCAGTCGCGGCCTGGGCGGCGGCAGG
>Ga0183260_10001452_pt1 | contig 19741 bp, 14 predicted proteins | sample AntDrymUQ4972206_2_FD_129768 | JGI IMG/M metagenome (GOLD analysis project Ga0183260, IMG submission 129768) | Polar desert sand microbial communities from Dry Valleys, Antarctica - metaG UQ497 (22.06) (version 2) (version 2) | ecosystem: Environmental > Terrestrial > Soil > Desert | place...
AGGAGCGTGCTCACCAAGAGGACCAGGACAACGGCGATCTCGTCGGCCTCAAGCGAGCCGGAGGTCAGGTACCACTTGGTGATGAATCCGGCGGTAGGAGGAATGCCGACGATGCTGAGCGCCCCAATCGAGAAGGCGGCCATCGTCCACGGCATCTGCCGACCTATGCCACTCAGCTCGGATATTTTGGTCTTTTTAGTCGCAAGGTCGATAGAGCCGGCGCAAAAGAAAAGGGTGATCTTTGCCACAGCGTGATTAACGAGGTGAATGATTCCACCCAGCATTGCCGCGGGACCCAGGATCGCCACGCCGAGGATCATGTAGGAAAGTTGACTTATGGTGGAATAGGCCAGCACCGCCTTCAAATTGTCGAGCCTCAGGGCATGAAATGATGCGAGAAGGATCGTGACGGATGCGATCACCATAGTCGCGACATCCAGATGTAACTCTTGCATGCGGACTTCCCCGAAGACATCGAGGATCACTCGAATAATCAGGAAGACACCGGCATTGACGACCGCGACGGCGTGGAGCAATGCGCTGACCGGAGTCGGGGCAACCATTGCCGCGGGCAGCCAGGCGTGAAACGGCATGACTGCCGCCTTGGCGCCGCCCGCCAGGAAGAGTCCGAAGATTATCACCAGCATGGTGGTGTTGGCGTCGTCGGGGAAGATACCGGTCGATCGAAAATCGAAGCTGTCGGATACGGTATAGGTCAGGATTACCGCCGGCAACAGGAAGAGAAATGACGTGCCGAGCTGGTACAAGAGATACTTCCGCCCCGCGTTGTGGGCTTCTGGCGATTCTGTGTGGGTCAGCAAAGGGTAGGTCATGAACGTCAGCAGTTCATAGAAGATGTACATCGTGATCAGGTTGGCGGAAAAGGCGATTCCCATGGTTGCCGCCAGGACCAGCGCAAAGAACGCGTAGTAGCGCGTCTGCGCGTGCTCCCGGAGATGTCGCATGTAGCCGATTGAATAAACCGTCGTCAGGATCCAGAGAAACGACGCTGTCAAGCCGAACAGGAGGGCGAGGGCGTCAACACGGAAGGCAATCGAAACCTGGGGCAGGAAAGACAAGACGGTGAAATGCAGGACCTCGCCATCCTTGACCGCCGGAATCATCGTCACGATGAGGAGAAACTGGATAGTTGCCGCAACCAGCGAGCAGCCTTCCCGGAGGTTTGGGCGTTGGCGAGTGGCCACGATCAGCGCTGCCCCAACGAGGGCCACCGCCATAGCCAGGAATGGGGTAATCGATTCAGTCTGCATGGTGCACAACCTGTGGCGCCGGCCCTTGTTCTACGCGTTCCACAACTGCCTCTACCGAGCCTCGACTTAGCGTCAGCAGTGGATTGGGAAAGAAACCGATCCACAGGACCAATGCGCCCAAGGCCCCGGCGACGACTGCTTCACGCGGAAGAAGGTCGCGGAGACTCCGTACGTTCTCATTGGTGACTGGTCCAAGGAATGCCCGTTCATAAAACGACAGGAAGAAAGTCGCATTGAGGATGACGCCAAGGACAGCTATGGCCGCAACTACCCAGTGGGCATTGAACGCGCCGAGCAGGATCAGAAACTCCCCTGGGAAGCCACTTGTTCCAGGGACGCCGATGAACGCCAAACCGAGAATAAAAAAGGATGTGGTCAGAAGCGGGACGTGCCGGGCCAGGCCACCTAGTGCCGATAAGTCCGATGATCCGGTGCGGGAATGAAGGAATCCGGTGAGAAAGAGCAAACCTGTGGTGGCAATCCCCAGATTCAACGTTAGCATCAGCGTGCCCTGCAGACCCTGCACATTGAGCGCAAACAGTCCCACGATGGCCAGGCCCACATGCCCCACGCTGCCGAAGGCTACGAGCCGGCGCAAGTTGAGCTGCACGAGCGCGATCAGCGCCCCATAGAGAATGGCGGTCACCCCCAATGCCAGCATCAGCCATGCCCACTCTTTGGCGGCCTCCGGCGTCAGCGGAATCGCAAATCGGAGAAAGCCGTAGATACCCAACTTGAGTCCGACCAACAACACGCTCATTCCCATTGGCCCTTCCATGAGAGCCGTTGGTAGCCAGGTATGGAACGGGAACAACGGTCCCTTGACGGCAAATCCGAACGCCAGCAGGAAGAAGACAAGTGTCTGCATTTCCGGTGCAATGGAGACCGTCAGCAGCGAGATCAGATCGAACGAAAAGGTTCCTGTGGCGTCAAAGTGGTTGATGCCAAGCAGCACGATTCCCATAAGCAGCGGCGCGGAACCCGCCAGCATATACATGACGTATTTCAGCGCGGCGTACTCGCGCTGAGGGCCGATGCCCCAGAGTCTGAGCATGACATAACTGGGAATCAGGATCAGTTCCCAAAACACGAAGAACAGGAAGAGGTCGAGCGAAACGAAGATGCCGATAGTTGCGGCCTGGAGTGCGAATAGCGTGGTCAGGTAGGCCCTGGCGCGAAACCGCACCGAGTTGTACGACGAGAGCATCACCATCAGGGTCAGGAGCGCTGTCAGCGGAACGAACATCACGCTGATGCCGTCGACGCCTACGTGATACCCCACGCCGATTGCCGCCATCCACTCGACTCGTTCCGCGAACTGGATATCGGCGACGCCGGGGGTGAAGTTCGCGACCATCACGAGCGACAGGCACAACTCCAGGAACGCGCCGACGAGAGCCGTCTTGCGCGCCAGGTCGTCATTCTCGATCAGGTTCAGGAGGATCGCCCAGACGACCGGGAGAAGGATCAAGATGCTCAGGATCGGAAAACCGATTTGCTCGCTGGCGGCAACCTCGTTCAGAATCACGACATTCCTCCCGGCATGTGTCGAGTTGCTCTGACGTTCATGGCCATTAGTGGGGTGCTCCGCGTAGCTGCCAGATCATCTCGGTGACGTAGGACGCCGTCGCTGCCGATCCCTGGTCAATTCGAGTCTCAAGTGCCCTTAGCGAACCGTTCATGGTGTTCAGGATTGGGCCCGTGTCGAGCCCGATCCAGAAGACCAGCGCCCCCAACGTGATTGCAATGACAAGTTCCCGGCGCCTCAGGTCCGGCATCGTCTCCAAGGTCCGCTTTACCTGGTCGGTTGCCGGCTCGCCGAGGAACCCCCGGAGGAAGTAATACAGGACGTAGGCCCCGGTCAGGAACACGCCGAGTCCGCTGGCCGCCGCCATCACCCAGTGGACTTGAAACGCGCCGATCATCACGAGGTGCTCGCCGTTGAACCCGTTGGTGCCAGGCAGGCCCACACCAGCGATCGCGATCACCAGGAATGTGGCGGTCAACGTTGGGACATAGTGGATGAGACCGCCCAGGACCGAAAGGTCTGGCGGGCCAGTGCGATTGTGAAGGAATCCGGCGATGAAGAAGAGTCCAGCTCCGACGATGCCGAGATTGATCATCTGCAGCAGCCCACCCTGGAACCCGGCAAAATTGAGCGAAAAGAGCCCGAGCATGACCACGCCCATATGGCTGAGACTGCTGAAGGCCAACAGCCGACGCAAGTTTGTTTGGATCAGCGCGATCAATGCCCCGTAGACCATGCCTGCCACACCCAGCGTGGCCGCGACCCAGAACCACTCCTTGGCGGCATCGGGCGTGAGGGGAATCACGAATCGGATCAAGCCGTACGTGCCGAGCTTGATGCCGACCAGGAACACACTCATCCCCACGATCGGACCCTCTTCGAGCACCTTGGGCATCCACGTGTGGAACGGAAAGATGGGAGCCTTGACGGCAAATCCGAAGAAAAGCAGGAAGAAGATCACCGTCTGCCACCCGTTCGGAACCGGCACGGTGAGCAGCTCCAGGAAGTCGAAGGTCGCGCTGCCGGTTTCCCGGCCGGCGTTCACGCCAAGCAAGACGATCCCGATGAGCATCAGCACCGAACCCGGGAGCATGAATCCCAGATACTCACGTGCGGCCCGCACGCGTCCCGGGCCTGTTCCCCAGCGGGTGATCAGGAAATAGCTCGGAATCAGCTCCAGCACGAAGAAAATCCAGAACAGGATGAGATCGAGGGAGACGAATGCGCCGATCAGCGTCGCTTCGAGTCCGAGCGTCGCCATCATGTAGTGCCGCGTATCGGCTTTCGCGGCGTATTCTGCATAGAGTATGACCAGCACGGTCATGAGTGCCGTTAATGGCAGGAACAGCACGCTAATGCCGTCCACGCCAAGTTGATAGCTGAAACCGAGGAACGGGATGGGTCCGACGTGCTCAATGAATTGCATGTCTGCGACGTCGCGAACGAAGAGCAGCGCGATCCAGACGGCAAGGATCAATTCCAGCACCGATCCAGCCAGCGCCACCCGATACGCGTGGCCGTCATTCCGCACGAACTGCAGGGCGACAAGAACGACGATTGGGAGAATCAGGAGCACGCTCAGGATTGGGAACCCAACCTGCTCGGCCGCGGTGACTTCGGGCAGGATCATAAGGCCGCCACCATCACCGCGATGAGCGCAATGAGCGCGATCGTGCCGATGACAACTGGCTGGCCGAGGAAATCCTCCGCCCTGGTCAGGACGCGACCGACTCCATGGCTTGCCTGGGGCACGCCAACATGGACACCTGAGCGAAACACACGATCTTCGAACCGTTCGGAGAGATGTGCGATCGTCTCGGTCAGCCAGACGACAACCCGTTCGGCCCGATCAACGATGCCTCGCTCGATCGAGGCAGAAATGCCCGCGATCGCCGCCGTGATCCATCCGACGCCGCCGCTCACGCGGCCGATCCCTTGCCGTTCGACCCAGCCCGTGACGTTGCCACTTACTCTGGTCAACTGTCCGAACAGACCGCTGGCGTGACCGATGCCTTCTCGTTCGACCCAGCCCGACGTATCGGCGCTCATTCTCGTTAGCCAGCCAAGGACACCCCTTGCCTCGCCGACGCCCGCTGGCCGGCCCTCACGCTCTTCCTCGTCCCACGTCGTTGCGGGAGTTGCCGGCGCGTCGCTCGCCTGGCCGGCCAGGCGTTGCTCCTCCCACGTGGCGACGGCGGAGTGGAGCCGGCGGGGCGAGGTTGGAAGACCGGTCGCCCGGTCGATCACTCCCGTATCGATGCGGTCCAGCAAGTGCCCGAGCCTGATCGTTGGCCGAATCACCGCCAGCTCATAAAATTCATCGAGCCAGAAGCGATTGACGGCAAGGTTATAAAGGCCCCGCATCCTGATGAGGTGGATTCCCGGTCGCTCTGGCCGAAATCGATCGAAGTAGAGCGGTGTGAACCAGCCGACTACCAGGATCAGGACGATCAATCCCAACAGGGCGAAGATGAGGACGGGGTTGCCCGAAGGCACTCCAGGCTCCGCGACAACGACCGGAGTCACCAGTCGGTCAAACCAGGTTCCCTCTAACCCTCCCGGCAGGAACCCGAGCCCGATTCCGACGACAGCAATCGCGGCGAGAACGAGCAGCGGCCTGCCAAGGACCCACGGTGACCGGCGACGGACAGATCCCGAAGCTCCATCGGCGTCGTTGCCGAAAGCAACCTGGACCAGCCGACCCGTCGCAAAGGCTGCCGAAAACGCCGCCAATGCCCCTACCGCGACCAGGATCGGCAAGCCGTTCCCGATCGCCACGCCGAGGACCTCGTCCTGCCACCATCCGGAGAGGAACGGCACGGCCGTCAATCCCACCGCGCCGAGCAAGAAGAGGAGATACGGAGCCTGGACGTTGTCCCTGGCTGGACCCGCCTGACGGACATCTGCGCCACCGTGGAGGTGATGCAGGATGGACGGCGCTGTCAGGAACAGCAACGTCTTGAAGACAGCGTGCGCCGCCAAATGGAATATCGCAACCGTGTAGGCTCCTAAACCGCAGGCCAGAAACATCAGGCCAAGCTGCGACGTTGTCGAGTAGGCGAGGAGGCTCTTGATGTCGGTTTGGACAAGGCCCGCGATGCCGCCGAAAAGGGCGGTCGCCGCGCCAATGGCGGCCACCACCAGCAGCGCGTCCGGAGCCTGAGCGTAAATGTCGTGACTGCGGGCGATCATGTAGACACCGGCGGTCACCATCGTCGCGGCGTGGATCAACGCGCTCGACGGCGTCGGTCCTTCCATCGCCCGGGCAAGCCAGGTGGCGAGCGGCAGTTGGGCTGACTTGCCCACGGCTCCGAGCAGGAGGGCGAGGCCGATGGCGGTGGCGACGCCGGTGTCGAGAGTCCCCGCCCCAGCGAACACCGTCGTGAAATTGGCGCTGCCGAACTCGCCTATGATCAGGAAGATACCGATCAGGAAGCCGGCATCTCCAACCCGATTCATGATGAACGCTTTGGTGCCGGCCTGTGCCGCGGCCTTTCGGTCATAGTAAAAACCAATGAGCAAATAGGAACAGACGCCGACCCCCTCCCAGCCGAGGAAGAGGAGCACGTAGCTGTTGCCCATCACCAGCACCAACATGGCAAACACGAACAGTGGCAAGACCGTGAAATACCGGGAGAAACCCCGCTCGTTGTGCATGTAGTTGATCGAAAAGATGGCGATCAGGAAGCTAATACTGGTGACCACGACCATCATCACCGCGGACAAGCGATCGATCATGAATGCGAGATCGACCGACAACTCGCCGCTGACCAGCCAACGATAGACAACCACCTCTCGCGGCGTAGGATCGATCAGCACTCTACCGAAAACCCAAAGCACGCCGAGGAACGACAGAAAAATTGAGGCGGCTGCCAGCCAGTGAACGGCTCGCCGCGAGTAGCGTTCGCCGGCGAGCGCGTTGAGACCATTGGCGAGCGCCGCCAGGAGCGGTAGTCCCGGAATGAGCGCAACAATCACGTCATACATGACTACGCCGTCTCCAGGTCGGCCGCGTGGCCGACATGATGGAAGTCGTGTTGCACGATCAGGGCCGGAGGCAGGAAATCCGTCTTTCCCCTATACCATTCGAATGATGACTGCACGACCGGAAGCGGCGTGAGGGGCTTGTCCCATGGGACAAAACCCACGCCCGGAACGAACAAATTCATCGCTCCCGTGTCGGGGTCGATCGCGATCAAATGCACCCAGGCATTATCCAGCAACTGTTGCACGGCCGGCTGGCGTCCATAGATTTCCCCAAGGTGCGCGGTGCTGGCCTCGATCACCAGCTGGAGCCGCATCGGTTCGTGGACTTCGACCATCTGCTTCGGCAACCCGGTGCGGAGGTCGCTCATCGCCCCCTCCATCACTCCGACCAGGCCGTAGACATTGTGCGGGACCTTGGTGTCGGCCCCGAATTTCTGGTTGTCGACCGTGGAAAAGTAATACTCAAGATTGATGCCCGCCCCGACCGGGCCCACGGACAATACGATCCGCTCCAGAATTGTGCCATCAGGGTCTTGCGTCGGATCGTACGAAATCAGGAACGGGCGACGATCGAGGAACAGGCCCTGAGTCACGGCACGCCGCCCGACCACGGCGAACGCGTTGGTTGCGTGTCCCCATTCCGGGCGGACCTGGCTCAGGTCGACGGCGCGGCCTTCGATATGGCGGAGCGATTGCTCGGGGGTCACATCTTTGGGAGCGGAAGCGAAGCGTCGGCAGCGCTCCTGGGCCGAGCGTGCGCGCGCCTCGTCCAGGTCGGCGACCAGGCGCCGCCACTCGTCCTGGTGCGTTGCCGGGATATCCTGGACATCGAAGAACGTGTAGAGTTCAGAGCAGGTATTGTGCTGCGAGCCAACAAACCAGGTGTCGTCGGGTATGTCGATGCCCCGTTCTCGCAATACGGCGCGAACCTCCTGCCGGTTGGTCATCGCCGCAAAGGCGCGAGCGCTTGCTCCACCGTGTTTTCCGCCACATGCTCCGCAATCGTGTGCCGATTCGTGGGGGTTGTTCAAGCTGGAAGAGCCGTGCCCGGTGAAGACGATCAGGCGGGCAAATTGGGCGGTCAAACCGAGGTTGCGCAGCATTGTCTCCACCCGATCGGCCTGCTCGATGGTGGTAAAGCCGAGCGGAGCGTGCTCGTCATGTGATCCGGCGTGATCCTCCAGCCGCGTCACCGTCAGCGTTGTGTTGACTGGCGGGACGATCCGCTCATTCACCCGCTTGGCCACCCGGGCGTAGCGATGGGGCGCGAGGACCTGGCCGAACAACGGTACGGCCTGAAGAAAACCGATCACGTCCACCAGGAAGTAGGCCGACACAAAATTGCGCTTGATCTCCCAGTAAGTGTTGTGCACGACTTCGTTCCACTTGGCGCGCGTCTGCTGAGTTGTCAGGCGTTCCGACTCTTCCGGGCGAGCAGCTTCCTCGACCGTGTGGATGGGTGTGATCACGGGCGGGCAGAGAGGTGTAGCGTCGTGGACGCCAAGAGCGCAGTAGTTCATGGCGACACCGAAGAAGCCAGCGGCCCCAAGTGTTTCGAGTGTGGGGTCCAACTCTTCGAAGTGACGGCGAATGGCCTCCTCGCGCTCATCGATACAATAGACGACCTGGGCTCGGGGCCGTGCCTCCCTTGTCCGCCAACGCCCCTTCCCAAGATTATTCGCAAGCGCATTGAGGATTTGCTCTCGATAGTGATATTCGTAGGCCGCGAGCCAAACCGGGCCATGTTCCGATCCGGGAAAGGCGTTGAGCGTTGCCAGAACCCGGTCACGATCGCCCGCGGAAAGGGAACGCACGTCCGCCGCTGTCAAGCCAAGGAACTGGGCCAGATGAAATAGTCGCCAGGCATCGCCGTGCGCGGTCGGGCCTGACGCTTGACTCGAGACATCGCCTTCTCGATGCATCCAAATCATGTCGGCCAGCATCGTCCATTGATCATCGTCGTCACCCCGTGACCGGGGCGCCCCCATCAAGACGCGTGCCTGGTGGGCGAGATTCTCAGGCAAGTGGCCGAGGAACAGCTCCCGACGCACGAAGAACTCGGCCAGGTGCGTGCGGAAGTAGGCATGCAGACTCTCAACATTGGCGTCCAGCTGCCAGGTAGTCTTGCAAAGCCGCTGCACCAGCAGCGTCTCGTAGAAAAGTCGGACCGCGAGGAATTGGATCAGGTCAATCGGCTGGACTTGTTGTTGGGGATATTGCGGGCGCGTCTCGCGCCAGTTGATCATGCCGCCCCAACCGGGAAGCTGGATGAGCAATCGACCCAGGTAGTCGCCCCAATGCTCCTCAAGGACGCCCAGCGCGTGGAGTTGGCTGATCACGGCGTCCTCGGCGAGGGTGGGCAGCTGGTGCAGCGCATCTCGCCAACCAGGAAGGTCCTCGAACTCCAGCAATCGACCCGAGTTTGCCAGGCTCCGCCAGGCATCGTAAAAGCCAAGCGCTCGACCGGGCATGCGCCAAGCGGCCAAACCTTCATCAAGAAAGTTTGCGCATTGCTTGATCATGTACCGATTGACGCGCTCACTGGAATCCACGCCAGTCAGCGCTTTGAGCAAGGTACTGTGAGACAATCCCCTGCCGAGTTGCCGCATCTCTTCCTCAAGGATCGTCGCGGCGAACTCCTCCATCCGGCGCCTCGGGTCCATTTGGCGGAGCATTGCGGGCAAGTCAGCGAACGCCCCCCGACGTAGCTGAACGTCTTCAGGCGCGTCTTCGGCCTCGGTCTCCGGCGCCGGTGGAAGGAAGTGGTCGCCGGTGGGATCAGCGGCGAGTGAAACCAGTGCTTCCAGCGCTTCGAGGCCGTTGCGGCCAAGGCTGTTCGCGCCCAAGTCGTGAAGAACAATCCAGCAGAGCTTGGCCGCCTCCAGTGCCGGGACTTCGTCGCCTTCGGTGCTCACCCGGAGATGATCCAGTTCGGATTCGACTACTGCCTCGATGCCGGCACGGAGGTCGGCGATCAAGGGGATGGACGGCCCGCTCCATCGTTGAACTTGCTGGTATCGCTCGTGGAAAAGTTCTTGACCGCCGTCGGGATCCTGCGCCGAGAAGTGGTCCGGATTCGTAGGCGAGAATGGATCCGCGCTTTCGCATGTATTCAGGCAAGCTTGCCAAAGCGACTGGATCGCGTAGGCCTCAGGATTCTCATTGAAATGGCTCGCGATCGCACTGAATGTGCCACGCACACCGAAGTGTCGACGCGCCAGGTCCTTGAGCAACCTCGTTTCTTCACGAAGCCAGCAGCCGCGAACCCTGCCGCCATCCACTGTGCTGTCGAATGTACCCTCGAACTGCAGATCGACACACTTGAGATAGCCATCCCAACGATCGTTGGGGATTGCCAGGCGTTTGAGCCAGGTCTCGAGTGGCTCGCGGTGTGGAGCGCGCCCGTGATGAGTGATCTCACGCGCCACTTCAGAGCGTATTTTGCCAGTCACGTCCAGATTGAGATGAGCTTGCATCCAGTCGGCTAGCGTCCAGGTCTCGCCTATCTTCTGCAGGCTGTTCACCAACTCGTTCGCCGACCTGGCCAACAGAGATTCGCGCCCGTCGACCGGAACGTCCTCCCGAAAGCGTCGCGCCGCATCCCGCTCGTAGATCTGGAATCGCAGTGCGCCAGGCTGGATCGGCTCGATTCCATAGAGCAAGTGGATTCGTCGGATGTCATTGGTCTCGAACGGGGGATCCGCGATGGGTTGCGGGTTCTCATTCGGCGACGGAGAACGACCGCTGAACGCGACGCCGACATCCTCGTCATTGATCCGCCCCTGCGCATAGAACCGGCGGTACTCCTCGTTCGGCAGGTACCCACGCCCCCCCAAAATGCGCTGGGCTTCGGAAACCGCCTTCTCAAACGGAAGATGTTGCAAACCGTGCAAGGTGTTGTGATGAATAAATGTGCCGATTGGTCCCTGGGTGGGCAACAGGTGACTGAAGTGGTCGACCTCGTGCTTGAGGTGGTGGCGCATTTCGCTGGTGATCCTGGTCAGCATTGGACCCATCCTCTACCGAAAAACGGCTGTCATTTCCGCAAGCGTCGTGTCCATCAATCGCAGGGCGAGACTGGGGAAGAGTCCCAGTACGAACATCAGCGCTGCAAGCGGCACAACCGCCACTAACTCTCGTTTGTTGATGTCTCCCAGGTTCGTCCACTTGGGATCGGCAGGCCCCATGAACATACTGCCGATTGTGCGCAATGAGTAGGCGGCGGTCACCAGGATGCCGGCGCCGGCGATAACGACCCACAGCCCCCATTGCTGAAAGCCGCCTATCAGCACGTGGAACTCACTGACAAACTGGGCGAGCCCAGGCAGGCCCATGGAAGCGAGCAAGGCGAGCGACATCAGCACCGAGAAAATCGGCATCGTTGCCAACAGCCCACCGAATGCCGGGATCTCCCGGGTGTGTGCGCGTTCGTAGATGACGCCAACGAGGAAGAAGAGCGCCCCGGTGATGATGCCATGCGTCAGCATCATCATGAGAGCGCCGGTGTACCCGGTGACGTTGAGCGCGGCGATTCCCACCAGGACAAAACCCATGTGGTCGATCGAGGAAAAGGCGACCATACCTTTCAGGTCTGTTTGTCGCCAGGCGAGAAGGGCTCCGTAGAGGATGTTGATCAGGCCCAGCACCAGCAAAGCCGGGGCAAACCATTCCAGTCCTTCGGGAAGGAGTCCACTGACCCGCATCAGGCCGTAGGCGCCCATCTTCAGCATCAGCCCGGACAATATGATGCTGACTGGCGTCGGTGCTTCAATGTGAGCCAGGGGCAACCAGCCATGCAACGGAAAAACAGGGATCTTCACCGCAAACCCCACGAAGAAAGCGAGGAAGGGCAAAATCTGGAATGACTGGTCCCAACCATCCCGCACTTGTATCTGCATGAGCTGCTGCATGTCGAAGGTGTGAGGTTCGGCCTGGAGATACACGGCGATGATCCCGAGCAGCATGACGATCGACCCGCCCAGGGTATACAGAAAGAAACTCATGGTTGCCGTGTCTCGCCGTGGCCCACCCCACATGCCGATCAGGAAAAACATCGGCACCAGGCCGATCTCCCAGAACACGTAGAACAGGAACCAGTCCTGCGACACGAAAACACCGAGAATCGCGAACTGGAGCAGCAGGAACCAGGCGAAGTATGGCTTGACTCGTTCAGTGATGCTGAGCGATGCGATCACGGCGACCAGGTTCAGGAGCGTCGCCAGCAGGAGCAGCGGGAACGACAGGCCATCGATGCCCAGCACGTAGCTCATGCCAAGTTCCGGAATCCACTCTCGCCGCTCAGAGAACTGGAGTCCCGCGCTATTCCCGTCGAACCGGAAGAGGAGGCTCCAGGTCAACACCAGGGAAATCGTCGCGCAGGCCAGCGCTACCGTCTGGATCAGCTTGACGTTCTGCTTCGGCAAGAAGAGGATGATGACGACACCAATGAACGGAGTCCAGGTGAGCAGGCTCAGGATAGGCATCGACTGATCCTCCTAGCGTCTCGGTCCCGCCTCGCGACTCCCGCGAATGGGGATCGGGCAGTCGTGTCACGATTGGGCGGATTGAGCTCGAACGACTCCCCGTTCCTCGCTCTAGGCCTGCTGAACCAAGGCCGACATGGGTTCATGAGTGGCGTGGTGGAGGTGCTCCAGCCCGCGACGCTCGACGCGCCCGCCCTCACGGGTGTACTCTGCTTCCCAATCGTCCAGCCGCTCGACCACCGTGTGATCCACGAAGTTGGCTTCGCTGAAATCGAGAATAACCGCTTGTGCCGCCGGAATCTTGTCCAGCTTCGCCCTGATGCCCACGAAGTTGCCGAAGCCAAGCGCTTTCCGGAACTTCACGACTGCCGTGCCGGAGGAGGAGTCTGCCTCGACTTCCATCCGCGCGCGGAAAAGGTTGCCAAAGGCGGTGCCTCGGACGAGTGCTGTCACCAGGCCGACGATCACGCCGAAGATGACGCCAACCAACAGGTCCTCGGCAACGACGACGATTAACGTCACCACCATGAAGAGGAGTTCTTCCTTGCCGATGTGCAAGGCGTGGACAAACTGGCTCGGGTGCGCCAGCCGGAAGCCGACCACCACCAGAATGCCCGCCAGCGCCGCCAGCGGAATCATCTCCAGCACCCCAGGCACGAGTCCGACGAACAACAGCATGAAGGCGCCGTGAAAGAAGTTCGACCAGCGCGTTTTGGCCCCGTTGAAGATGTTAGCCGAGCTGCGGACAACCTCAGCGATCATTGGCAGGCCGCCAAGGAAGCTCGAGACCATATTTCCGACGCCCTTGCCCAGGAACTCCCGATTCATGTTCGAACGCCGCTTGTACGGATCGAGTTTGTCGACCGCCGACGCGGTGAGGAGGGACTCGAGACTCGCCACGAAGACAAAGGCGACGATCCAGCGAATCGACTCGCCTGTCAGGATCTTGCCGAAGTCCGGAGTGGTCACGCCACCAAAGAGCCCGCCCTCGGGAAGCGTGATCAAGCGGTCGGCATCGATGCTGAAGGCGACGCCGAGAGCCACGCCGACGACAGCGGCAACCAGCGGCGCGGGAACGTACTTGCCGATTGGCTTGAGCTTTGGCCAGAAAATCATGATCAGGATGCTGGCAAGGCCGATAATGGTCGGGTTGAGGGAGGCCCGGCTCAGGGCGTCGGGGAGCGCAAGGATCGAATTGGACCCGTGAAGCACCGGCCACTCGTCCGGGATGATGTGGGCCACGTCCTGGACACCGACGGCCACGGGGAGCTGGCGCGCCATAATAATCACGCCAATGCCCGCCAGCATTCCGTGAACCACCGAGAGCGGGAAGAAATTGGTCATCGCGCCGGCCCGCAGGAACCCAAGGACGATCTGGATCGCGCCGCAGACGACGCCGACGGCAAGCGCATACCGGAATCCGGCTTCGAGATCGCCTTCACCGAGACCCTCGATTGCCCCGAGCACAATGACGATCAGACCAGCGGCGGGGCCGTTGATGGTGACATACGAGCCGCTCATGAATCCGACCAGGAGGCCGCCGACGATTGCCGTGATGACGCCGGCAATGGGCGGCGCCCCGGATGCAATTGCGATGCCTAGTGAGAGGGGAAGCGCCAGCAGGAACAGGATGAAGCCCGCAACGACATCGCTCCTCCAGTTTTCCGTCAGCCCCGGAAGCCAATCCTTGGGTACAGCTTCATGGGTTGTAGTCACCGTTGCGTCCCCGTCGAGCGCACTCACCTGCGTTCACCCTCCCGATCTCCGAAGAGAAGACGATCCGACCACCTGGTCCTAACACACTACGAAACGGATGCGGAGAATCCCGATTTTGACGCCGCCGAAGTCGTCAACTTTCCAGCCTACGGCGGGTGCGGTGCCTCACGGTGACCTCATCGTCGACGACGGGTGATGTCAGATGGGGCGCGTGTCCCAGCCAAGTCTTGTTCGCGCTCCTTGAACCGGGACTTGACACATGCTGGAAGTGCCTCGCGCGGCATCTCATAGTCTGGTCTCACTCGTTACGCTGAATCAAGGCTTCCACAAAGGAATAAATTCTTCCCGGCAACCTCAACCACGTGAACCCGTCTCAGAGTGTTCTGGACAATCAACATACCAGGGCCGTTGGATATGATACGCTCCACGGTAGGCAATGATTCGATGCTTATTGGCAGCTGCGCCAGCGCAGTTTCTCGATGGTGAAAGGCACTATGCAGAACATATGTGGGACGTGTCAAGGGTACGCTTCACTTCAACCGGCGAGCGTCCGCTGCCTGTCCTGGATCAATGCGCGCACGATGTCCCGTATTGATAGCACTCCAACCACGCCCCCTTCGGCATCCACCACGATAACGTGACGAAAGCCGCGATCGATCATCGTGCGCGCCACATCGACAACATGCCAGTCCGCGGTTATGGTGACCGCGTTTGGAGTCATGTAGGCGTTGACCCGAGTGCTGGTGAGTTCGGCGCCGTCCGCCATCGCCCGCAACAGATCCCGCTCGGTGATAATCGCTGGCTTGCTCCCCGCGGCAACGACGATAGCCGAGCCAGCACGGCGGTCCCGCATACGCTGCGCGGCCTCGAACAGGCTGAGCTCAGGAGTCACCGTGAGAATCTCTTTATTGGTTGCAAAAGGTCCTACTCGCATATTTCTCTCCGGTTGCTTCACCACACTTTACAGAAAGGTCGTCGAACGCGCAAGGTCGGCGAGTTCGACGCCATACTGAGCGCCGCCCACTTGTTCATACTTCTCAACGCCCTCGACGCCACCGCCCACCGCTATCCCGGGTCTTTCCCGTGGGCGTAACTCGAAATCCATGCAGGCAACAGTGAAATGAGATTACACGGGCTGACCACCCTGTCTGCCGACCGTCCAGTCTTCTGGCGCGCCGGGGTCAGCCCCTACAAATCGGTTGACTCGCTGACTGTCCGGAGTTCGTATACGGCGCACATCGGGTACGCATGGCCCGTCACGTCATGGCGTGCTGCCACGTCTCAAGGTCGGCGACGATGGCGCGTGCCCACCTGATATCGGGGATCATCTCCGCCGCTAGTCTGCGCCCCACCTCCTCCGACTCCGCATCGGCGATCATCGCGATGAAGCCCAGCGCGGCGCGTGCGATCGCCAGCGGGATCGTCCGGCGCTCGGAGTCGCTCAACAGATCGTCGAGGCCGCTGTCGTAGGCGTCCACCAGGGTGCGGATCCTACCGCGCCGGGCGTCGGAAACCTGGTCGTCCGCAAAGGTCGAGTTGGTGTAATACAGCGTGAGGGCGAGGTCTTCGATCCGTGCCCGCTCTCCCATGAAGTCGAGGTCGGCAACGAGCACTATGGCGTCGTCCTGGAACAGCACGTTGTTGTCCCAGAAGTCGCCGTGGACAAGCTGCCGGGAGAGTGCCTGGATTGCTCGCTCGGCCCGGCTGACGGTCATCGCCAATTTTACCGATGTGTCTGCCAGATCGAGTTCGGCCACCGTTGGTCCCCATGCTCGCAATCGTTGCGTACCGTGGGTGACGCCTGAAACGAGATCCTCCGGCCCGATCCAATTCGCCGCAGGGGCGTGGCGGCCTTCGGTGGTCACTTGGAGCGAGCGCAGGCGGGAGTGGATGCGTCCCAGCAAGGGGAGACCGGCTTCCAGGCGCTCCCAGGAGTTCATCTTGCCGTTTGACTCGACGTACGGTTCCACTTCGACGAGGCGATCGTCAATGACCGCCCAGAACGCGCCGTCGAGCGTGGGGAACGGGATCACGCAGGGGATGCCGGCCGCCGCAAGGTGACGGCGGGCCTCTTGCATGGCCGATAGCCGACCGGTCGCCACCCAGGGCCGGTAGACGCGAGCCACATACTGGCGCTCGTCATTCCGGATCAGGAGATTGAGGGTCGACGAGCCGCCCAGATCACGTGTTTCGGCAATGTACCGTACTCCGTAGCGTTCCGCCAGCACACGCAACAGGGAATCCGACGAGTGCGCGCGCTGGGCCGGTCCCCGATCGACCTTGTCAGGCATCATCTGTCTGTCTCTCCTTTCCGATTTGCAGGGCGTGGCGCGGCGTGCACGCACAGTCACTTCCGAGTTGGCGCTGGTCCCGTGCTTCGTAGAGGACAAGGGATGTGGCGATCGCCAGATTGAGCGAGTCGACGCTGCCGCTCATCGGGATCCGCACCATCGTATCGGCCAGGTTCTCCAGCTCGGCAGGCAGCCCTTGCCGCTCGCTCCCCATCAGCAGCACAAACGCCTCTGGAAACGAGAGTGTCGCATAGTAGGCCGACGCCCGATCCGAGGCGCGAACAGTCGGAAGCTGCTGTTCACTTGACCAGCTGACGAACGACGACAAGTCGCGTCGCGCAATCGGCATCGAGAACGTTGCGGCCAATGGACAGTCCACGCGACTCTGGATGCCGTGCTAGCATTCCGCCATTGAACAGGTCGAGAGGGGGCTTACGGAGACGGGCATCAGCGCTGTTGAACCGGCATCACCACAAGGCAAAACCCGCTGGGATCGTTTCCTGTATTGGGTCAAACGTTTCTTTGAGAGTGACGAGTTCGACGAGTTCGAGCCCGACTACGAGCTCGTCGTCGAGGCGCGGCTCCAGGACGCAAAGTCGGCGGTTTTTGACGACGATCCAACCTGGATCGACAGTCTCAACCCTGCCATTTCGGCCAAACCGAACAACCTCACGAACTGGCGGGCCACCCAGCCATTTATTGCCTGGTGTAGGTCGGACCCCGACAACGCCAGACTGGCGTTCCGGATGCTCTGGAATGAAGACGATGCCGTATTGACCAGAATCGATCGATTTGCGGAGATAGTGGCAACGTCGGGAAAGAAAATTCTGATCGCCGAAACGTCGTTCTTCCATATGGCAATGGATCCCTATGCGTATCCAATGTATCGAGCAACACCAGTTGAGCGAGCGATGGATCTCACCGGGTACCCGGAACCGAAGGAAGTCGGAATCAAGCCGGGGGAACTGGGACGTCGCTACGAGCACTTCCTGACGTTTCTCGACATCATGGTCAAACGCGCAACGGAGCGAGACATTCAGTTTCGCGACCGGCTGGATGCTCAAAGCGCAATGTGGTTGGTCACCACGTGGCCACCCCTGGATGGGTGGTCAGACGCCGACAAAGCTGCGTTTCTGGCCTATCAGGATGAGGCGAAGCTTTTAACCCGTATTATTCACGAAGGGTTTGGTGGTGGTTGGCGAGGTTTCGCCACCAGGCCTCACTGGGATGACTGGTGGCCAGCCGGAGGCGAACGCAGTCGCGCCGTTCCCGCACCCAGCCGCCGATCTTGATCAACCGCAGGCGCACGTTTTCCAACGTCATCCGGGCGATCCCGGCGGCACAGGACCAGCGACGGATGGTGTCGAGCAGCCAGTAGGCGGCGGCGTGCAACAACAACCGAAACTAGTTGGCCCAGAAACGGTGGCAACTGAGGCGATCGGCGAAACAGCCATGCTTGAGGTCCTTGATCCAGTTTTCGCTCTCGCCGCGATCGACGTACCAGTCGTACACCTGCGTGGGCGAGTCGGCGCGGGTGGTGACGACGAAGCGGGTATTGGTTTCCTTCGGCAGGATTTCGACCCGATCTAGCCACCCACTGCCAGCCAGACGATTATCAGGGCGACGACGATCACGGCGACGGTGCTTTTCATTCCGACGCGGAGGCGGATGCAACCGGACTCAGTGCCGTTCCGCATTCCGCGCAGAACTTGACCCCTTGCTCGTTCCGATGCTTGCAGGATGGGCAGAAATTGGGAAACGTGGCCTTCGGAGGGCCTCCCGTTCCCGTGGATGCTTCCGTTGGGTACTGGACCTGATCGCGCTGCTGCCGGAGCAGCGTTTCAAGGCGGTCATCCCGATCGATTTGGCGTTGGCGTTCGGCAGCGGACTCTCGCCGATTTTTGCGCTTGCCGATCCACCCGAAGAATGCCACGACGCCTAGGGCCATGAAGTCCGATCCATAGACCCAATGGTTGCCATATCCTGCCGCCGCGGCCGCGAAACTGAGCACCCCCGCCAGACCGAACAAGATGGCGGAAACGAGCGGAAGCGCAAGGACCAATGCCGCAGCAAGGACGCCCACCATCGACGCAAGCAGTCCGCCACCAGTGGCGCCCTCAAGTTTTTCGTCATCTGCCATCGATGAGAAGATGCCAAGTCAAAACGCCTCGACAAACGCCCACGCTGAAACCATAAGCCCCAAAATCAGGGCGGTAAGGCGCATAGGACACGTCCTCTCATGTCGGCACGATCCACGGGATCCATGTGAAGTCCGGGTCAGCAATCTCGACCGGATTGAGTGTTCCTCCCGCGGAATGTGTGGAGAACCGGATCGCGTCCCCGGCCGGTATCGCGGTGAAAACGTTTGCGTAGGCTGAATCGCAGTACAGGTCGTTGCTGTCCCAGACCGATATGTTCGGGGTGAGGCCAGCGAAGGCAATGTCGCTGGTGTTTCGGACGACGAACTCGATCTCCAGCTCTCCCTCGCGTGAGATTTCTTCCTGGCTCTCAATTTCAAGCGTCCGCTCAGCCAACCACTCAATGATGCCGGTGGGACTGTCAAACCCCCCCGTCACAATTTCGATCGTCTCAGGGTCCACATCTGCGAAGGGGACATTGATGAAGAGGGAATTGAACCCAATTCGCTCGCCTGGCGGAATGACAGGGTAATCGGCCGACACAAATTCTGACCCGAGGATGATGTCGGTGCGATCGCGAATCATGATGTCGAAATCAAAGGGAGGCAGTTCGACCGGCTCATCACCACTGTTGGTGAGGGAACCGATGATGACCGTCCAGGATTCGCCTGAGACCTCCTTGTCGATGACCCGATGGTGGTCCACGAAGAGTGTGTCAGTGAGCATGATCGGCCGGTGTACCGTGACGACGCCGGGGATCGAGTCGTCCACCGCCGGCGTTCCTTGAGCCATGACGCCAAGCGGCAATGATGCGAGAGGCGCAGCCAACAGCGCTGAACTGGTACTTGCGAAACGACGACGGTTCATACCGTCCTCCTCACGATCGATCGTGCTCGCCACGCTGCACTTCGGCGATGAATTCCAACTGCCGCTTGATCATGGCCAGCTCGCGCGGGTGACTGTCCCACTCGATGGCCCGAGTATAGGGCAGGAGCTGGGCTTCGGGGGAATCGCGGTCCGGATTCAACCCCTGTTCTGGACGGGGGACGCGCTGCTCGCCATCGCCGGTATTCTTGGTATTGTGCTCTTGGGGGGCCATGATTTTCGACAACAACGGGAGGGGCAGAGTGATGGTTTCCGTAACGCTTGAATCAACAATCACCTGCCCAGTCTGTGGAATTGCCAAGACAGAGGCGATGCCAGCGGATGCATGCCAGGTTCACTATCCGTGTGCTCAATGTGGTGAGATGGTAAAGCCCAATCCAGGTGACTGCTGCATGTATTGCTCGTATGGATCGGCGCCATGCCCACCCATCCAGATGGATCA
>Ga0183260_10001453_pt1 | contig 19734 bp, 23 predicted proteins | sample AntDrymUQ4972206_2_FD_129768 | JGI IMG/M metagenome (GOLD analysis project Ga0183260, IMG submission 129768) | Polar desert sand microbial communities from Dry Valleys, Antarctica - metaG UQ497 (22.06) (version 2) (version 2) | ecosystem: Environmental > Terrestrial > Soil > Desert | place...
GCCAGCTCCGGATCCGGTTGCGGCCTCGCCGGGCGGGCCTGCTGGTCCTTGGGGTCCGGCAGGTCCCTGCGGTCCTTGCTGACCGGCCGGCCCCCGTGATCCCGCGGGACCAGCCGGGCCGCGCTCGCCGGCCGGCCCCTGCACGTTCCAATTGATCGGTCCGAACGTCCCGGCCGGGCAACGCGAGTTCGACGCGACGAGGTGGACTACGCCTGAGGAGTCATAACAGCCGATGAGGTCAGGGCGCTGCCCGACCGCAGATGCGACCACGGCGCCGGTCGCACCGACCGACAATCCGACTAGGAAGACCGCGATCAGCTGCGCGCGCGGGCTCAGGCGACGCTTCACTTCGCAACGTTAGGCGCTAATTCCTCGAGGCGGCGAATCACGACCGGCGTGCTCGTCACGCAGAACCGGATGGGCATTCGGCGGCTCCTTCGCGTCGGACACGCCCGGTTATCGACAGGTGGAGCTGTATGCCGGCGACGCGACTCTCGGCTTGACGCCACAGGAGGTCACGGTGGCCGTTCGCGCACTTTTGCCGGCCGCTAGTTGAGTGCCGACTGACTAGGGCGTGCCTCCGTTGGTCGGCTGGTGCCTTCTCCAGGTCTGAACGGCAAACGCGCGGCCTTTATCGGCCGAGGACCGTATCAATGCCGGCCAGCACCAACTCGACCTTGGCTCGCGAGAGCTTGCCTGTCCGCTCCGTCAGCTCTGTCTTGTCGAGAGTGACGACCTGCGAGACGTTAGCCACAGACGGCCGAGGCAGACCGGTAGCGCGCGGCGTCAGCAGCACGTTACCGGGCGATTTCGCCCACTTGAGGTTGCTCGTAACTGCGACGCAAACGACCGTTCGAATCGTGCTCTGATTGAAGGCGTCTCCCTGGATCACGACGACCGGCCGTCGGTAGGCCGGTTCCGATCCGCTGGCCTCGGGTAGTTCGGCCCACCAGACGTCGCCCTGAGCGATCACCAATCGGCTGACTCGAGCCGACGCCTGGCCGCCCGACGGACAAAGCCGTGGGGTGCCGACGCCTCGCCCAGATCCTCCATTACCCGGTTCACGGCATCGACCACCTCGTCCGAGGCATGGCGGCCGACGTACTCGCGGAGGGCCGCACTGTAGACCTCGCTGCGCGACTTCCCCATCGATCGCGCCAGCCGGTCGGCTTTGGCAAACACTTCGTCCGGCACGGAAACGGCAGTCTTCATACCTTTAGTATAACCACCGTGCCGTTTCCCGATGATGAGGAGGGCGGATCACCAGGTAACTCTACGAGTTGCTCGCGCTCTAGTCGCCGAAGTCCCAGCGCGTGACGCCTGTCCCCGAGTAGTTCAAGCTCGGGCGCCTGGACCGGCTACTCGGGAAGCGAGATTTGCAGGGCCCGACCTCGCGCGCTGGGATCTACGGCGACGAGAAGTACGACCGGTCGGAAATGCCATTCCCCGCAGTCTATGAGCAGGTCTGTGGCCTCCTCTACGTCGCCCTTGTCATCTCGCGGATCGTCGGACTCATCATCGCGCGGCAGCGGGCCGATCACCACGCCGGTGAGACCGCGCGCTACGCCGCGGCCAGGCGCTTGTAGCGGATGCGATGTGGCTGGTCCGCGGCGCTGCCGAGCTCCTTGTGCCGGAAGGCTTCGTAGTCGCTGACGTTGCCCTGGAAGAAGCGCACCTGGCTGTCCCCCTCGAACGCCAGGATGTGGGTGGCGATCCGGTCCAGGAACCACCGGTCATGACTGATGACGACGACACAACCGGGGAACGATTCGATGCCCGCCTCCAGCGCGCGCAAGGTGTCGACGTCCAGGTCATTCGTCGGCTCGTCGAGGAGCAGGACGTTGCCGCCCGACTGAAGCAGCTTCGCGAGGTGGACGCGGTTGCGCTCACCGCCCGACAGCGCGCCGACCAGCTTCTGTTGGTCCGTGCTGCGGAAGTTGAAGCTCGACACGTATGCGCGGGCGGGCAGTTCGCGTGATCCCACCTTGATCACCTCGTTGCCCTGGGTGATCTCCTGGAACACGGTCTTGCCGGCGTCGAGCGCGTCCCGGCTCTGGTCGACGTAGCTGAGCTTGACCGTGTCGCCGATCTCAATCGTGCCGGCATCTGGCGCCTCCTCGCCGACGAGCATCCGAAACAGCGTCGTCTTGCCGGCGCCGTTGGGCCCGATTATCCCGACGATCCCGGCTGGGGGTAGCGACCAGGTCAGCTCGTCCATGAGCAACAGGTCGCCATAGCCCTTGCGGAGACCCTTCACCTCGATCACGGTGTCGCCCAATCGTGGCCCGGGTGGAATGGCGATCTCGAGCTCGCGCTGCTGGGCGCCGCGCGAGTCCTGCGCCTCAGCCAGCAGCTTCTCGTAGGCGCCGAGTCGGGCCTTGCCCTTGGCCTGCCGCGCCTTCGCACCCATACGCACCCATTCGAGCTCGCGTGCGAGCGTCCGCTGCCGGGCGTCGACCTGCTTCGACTCGCGGGCCATGCGTTCGAGCTTCTGCTCCAGCCAGCTCGAGTAGTTTCCCGCGAACGGGTTCCCCCTGCCGCGGTCGAGCTCGAGGATCCACTGCGCGACGTTGTCCAGGAAGTAGCGATCGTGCGTGATGGCGACGACGGTTCCCGAGTACTCATGGAGGAACCGCTCGAGCCACTCGACTGACTCGGCGTCGAGGTGGTTGGTGGGCTCGTCCAGCAGCAGCAGGTGCGGATGCTGGAGCAGGAGCCGGCAGAGCGCAACGCGTCGCTTCTCACCGCCCGATAGCGTCGTGACGTCGGCGTCGTCCGGCGGACAGCGGAGCGCGTCCATCGCGATCTCGACGTTGCGCTCGATGTCCCACGCCCCGACGGCGTTGATCTTGTCCTACAGCACCGATTGCTCCGCGCCGACGGCCTCGTAGTCAGCGTCCGGGTCGGACCATTTGGCCATCATGGCGTTGTATTGCTCAATGAGGTCGTGCACTGCGCGCACGCCGTCGAGCACGTTCTCCTTGACGTTCTTCGCCGGGTCAAGTTGCGGCTCCTGGCTGAGATGACCAACGGTGAAGCCGGGTGTGAGGCGCGCTTCGCCGTTGTAGCCGTCGTCGAGCCCGGCCATGATCCGCAGCAGACTCGACTTGCCTGACCCGTTGGGCCCGATGACGCCGATCTTGGCGCCCGGGTAGAACGAGATGGAGATGTCCTCCAGCACCGTCCGGTCAGGCGGGTAGTGCCGGGACAGCTTGTGCGTGGTGAAGATGAACTCGGCGGGCATATGTGCCCGAAGGTTATCGGGAGTGGGCGGCCGAGCTACGAACTGCGCGTGGCTAGCGAGGCGAGCCATGCGTCGAGCTCGATCGGGCTCGGTCGCGAACGTGGTCGCTTCGGCGGGTTGTCGCCCTAGCGGCTCAGGATGCTACTGAGCGCTTCCACCAGGTCATCGGCGTGCTGGAGAGAGAACACGAGGGGCGGGCGGACCTTGAGCGTGTTGCTGTGACCGCCGGTCGTGCCGATCAGTACACCGCGCTCGCGCATGGCGTTGACGATGTCTTTCGTCGTCGCTGGGTCGGGCTCGGTCGTTCTGGGTTGGACGATCTCAACGCCGATGGCCAGGCCGACTTGTCGGACCTCCCCGATCAGCGGGTGACGGGTCGCAAGCTCGCGCAGTCGCCCGCCCAGGTGCTCCCCTACCCTCGCTACGTTGTCGGTGGTGCGCTCGTCCTCGATCACCCCGAGCACTGCGAGCGCGGCTGCCATCGCCACCGGGTTGCCGCCGAATGTGCTGAACCAATCGGCGTCGGAGAACCGCGCGGCGAGGTCGCGCCGGGTGATGACTGCGGCGACCGGGTGGCCGTTGCCCATCGGCTTGCCCAGGGTCACGATGTCCGGCACGATCCCGAGCCGCTGGTACGACCACATCGCGGCGCCCGTTCGACCGTAGCCGCCCTGGACCTCGTCAGCGATCCACAGGGCTCCGGCTTCGTGCGTTCGGGCGACGAGATCTGCCGCCACGGCCGGCGCGAGATCGATGATCCCGTCGCTCGTCAGGACCCCGTCGAGGATCGCGGCCGCCGGCCGATGCCCCGCCGCCACCAGCGACGCGACGGCCTGATCGAACGACTCAAGGCTGCCATCGAAGCCGCGTAGCGTGTCGGGCGGGCGCCAGGTGCGTACGTGCTCGGGCGCAGGGCGAGTTCCCCAGTCCTCGGGCGTCAAAGCGTTGATCGCCTCGGTGATGCCGTGGTACGCCCAATCGGTCGCGATGCCGCCGCTGCCGCCCGTGGCGGCCTTGGCGATGCGCCACGCAATGTCGTTCGCCTCCGAGCCAGAGTTGACGAACATCACGACGTCCAACGCGCCCCCGGTCGACGCAACCAGCCGCTCGGCCACCTCGAGCGCGGTCTCGTGGAGATAGCGCATGTTCGTGTTCAGGCGCCGAGCCTGGCGGACCACCGCCTCGACCACGCGCGGATGCCCGTGCCCGACCGTGGGGACGTTGTTGTACGCGTCGAGGTACCGGCGTCCGTCGGCGTCGAAAAGCCAGACGCCCTCGCCACGCACGAGGTGCAGCGGCTCGCTGTAGAAGGGAGCCGTCATGGCCGGCCCGATTGCTTGCTTGCGCCGTTCCAAGAGCGCCGGCACGGACCATCCCCTCCCCGGCTCGCGCCCGCCGAGCTGCCGCGCGACCTCGTCCCAACCAACGGATGCGAGGTGCCGCAGCACGGCGACGCCACGCTCCTGGAGGTTGTCCCAGACCGGATCCGGGTCGTTGTAGAGCGCTGCCCGGGACGCCGGCACCACGACAGCAACGCTCATGCGCGCTGCCAGCAGCTCGCCCAGGATCGCCCTCTCTCCTGCCTCGAGCGGGGTGACCTTCTCATAGCCGTCGATCAGAAGGCGGCACGCGCGGAAGAAGTCATCTCCGGCTCGACCGTCAACGACGGTCTCGAGAACAGAGGCCAGGTCGACGACGAGCGCCGTCCAGCTCGCGTCACCGAAGTCGATGATCCCGGTCACCTGCCCCCCGTCGTCGACCAGCACGTTCGACGCGCACAGGTCGGTATGGAGCACCTGGGCGCGAAGACTCGGCCACACGGGAGCCACGACGTTCTCATAGCGGTCGAGAACCCCGGCCACCAGCTCCCTGACCTCAGGATCGCGAACAGCCCTTAGCAGCGGCCGCAGCCGAAGCGCGTGCTGGACGTCCCACAGCATCACCCGAGCCGCCGACGGATGCCAGAAGCCGCGCAGCGCCCGACCTACACGCGCAGCCATCGTTCCCCAGTCGCGGACTGCCCCGTCGCTCAGGCTCGCCCCTGTCACGCGTGCGTGGCCGGGCAGGCGGTCGTACATTCGGGCGTAGTGGGTATCAGGCCCTCGAGGTATCGGAGCGCGGAACGCCTGCGGATCCGTGGGATCGCGGGGGGTTCCGGGGACGAGCCACGGAAGAGCGACCGGGAGCTCGGGGTCGACGTGCGCGACGCGCTGGGCCGCGAGCGCCTCCAGGTCGAGCTGTCCCGGGTCCTCGGCGCTGTTGGAGATCTTCAGGACCGCTGGCCGGTCGCCCTCTATCAACCACGTTTGGTCGCGTTCGCTGGCGACGGAGACGGCCGCTCCCTCCACGCCGAACAGCTCTCGCGCAAGGGCCGCGGCCTCCTCCTCGGTGAAGGTGGGCGGTGGCGCGGTCAGGACGGGGTCGACGGCAACCTCGGTCACGCGGTCAGGATAGGTCGGGCCCGGGCTGTGCGGCGGGCGCCCGGGTGTATCGTGCGGCGTCTCAGCAGAGGTCGATGAAAGGAAGGTAAGCCGATGCCTCGCTACATCACGTTCTTCTCGTATACCGGCGAGGCCGCCAAGGCGATGATCGAGCGCCCCAGCGATCGGTCTGCGGCTGCGAAGGCGCTGGTCGAATCGATCGGGGCGCAACATGGGCATGGCCGCTCGCCAGGTGGTCTCTGGCCAAGGTGGTCAGTCGGGTCCAGAGGGCGGTCAGTCCCAGAGTAACTAGCCGTCGCGATCGAGCGGGCTGAGACGCGATCCTGTTACCGGCGCCGACTTGGGCGAGGATGCCGAGATTGAGTGTGCCCCTTCCTTACTCGACGATCGGCTCGAGCGGAGCAGCGGGCGCGGAAGGTGGGCGGACCGCCCCCCTGCCCAGCAACAACACAGCCCCGACCACGCCCACGATCACCGCGCCGAGGATCCCCAGCACTGCGAATCCCCACGCGCCAACAACGAAACCTGACCCGAGGCTCGCGATGGCCGACGTGCTCCAGATGAGCGCGTCGGAGACACCCTGGACCCGAGCGCGCTCGGTGGTCGAGACAGCGCCGGTCAGCATTGAGCTGCCCGCGACGAAGCCGAGGTTCCAGCCCCAGCCAAGCAGGAACAGCGCGACCAGCAGCACCAGCTGCTCGGCCGGCGCGGCCACGGCTGATAGCAGCGCCGACGCAAGAATGATCGCCAGGCCGGCCCAGATGATCGGAAGCGACCCGAACCGGTCCGTCAGCCTGCCCGATATCGGGGAGAGCGCAAACATCCCGAAGACGTGCGCGGAGATCACGATGCCCACCGCACCAAGGTCGTGGCCGTGGTCGGTCATGTGCAGCGGGGTCATCGTCATGATCAGGACCATCACGAACTGGCCGGCAATCAACGCCAGGACGGCCAAGGCCACTGTTGGACGGCGGAGCACAGTGCCGAGCTGAGCCGGCGGGCGCGGCGCCTGGCCCATCGCGGGCTGGTCCGCCAGTTCGCGCGGGTCCGGCCGAAGCATGACCCACGACAGCAGCGCCGCGATGCCCACGAGCACGATCGGAACCAGGTACGGACCGCTGAGCCGCGGAAGCCCGAGCGAAATCGCCACGTCGCCGCTGAGCTGGACGAGATTCGGACCGATGACGGCGCCCACCGTCGCCGCCCAGACGACTATGCCGATGGCCGAGGCCCGCCGCCGGCTTGGATACATGTCGGCCGCTGCGTAGCGAGAAAGCTGGTTCGAGCTGTTGCCAAAGCCGATTCCGAGGCAACCGACGAGAAGGACCGGGAACGACTGCGCGACTATGCCTACCACTGCTACGAGCGCGCCGATCACCCCGACCAGATAGCCGCCCGCGATTCCGGGACGGCGACCCCACCTGCCCATGACCCACCCGAGGATCGTCGATCCGACAGCAGCTCCGAACACGACGAAGGCTGCAGGCACGCCGGCGAGCGTCCTATCACCGCCCAATTCCAGGGCCACGATCGAGGTCACAGTGACGGCCGCAATGTGCCCGGTGCTTCCGAGTGCGACGCCGGCGAATAGGACGCCGACCGTACGGCGCCGCAGGGCGTCCAGATTCAAACCAGTCAATCCATCACCGTCGCCCATGCTCGGTGATCTATACGTTCTCTTCGATGAGGAATGCCTGGTCGCGTTCGCTGGCGACCGAGACGGCCACCCTCTCCACGCCGAACAGCTCACGGGCGAGGGCTGCGGCTTCCTGCTCGGTGAAGAAGCCGGAGCCGCGGTCACACTCGGTCAGGTTAGGTGGCACGGCCTTGGTCCTTGGGGTTGCCAAAATGGCTTTGGCGAAAGTCAGATGCGGGCTGCGGCGGACCAACGCAGTACCGTGGACGACATGAGTGGCCCGACGATTCGATCCGCCTACCACATGTGGCCCCAATACAACCGTCGGCTGCGCGAGGTCGTCGCGCCGATGACCGATGAGCAGCTTGCGATCCGGGCCTCGCCCGACGGATTGCCGATCTGGGCCACCGTCGGCCACACCGCCGCGATGCGCGTGTACTGGGTCTGCGAGGTCATCGGTGAACCGGGCGCTGAGACCACCCCGTTCATGGACGCCGCCACCAGCGACTGGGCAGACCATCTCGACCACCCGCGCGGGGCTGACGAGCTCGTCGAGGCCTTGGACTCGACCTGGCGGATTGTGGATCGGTGCCTGGACCGATGGACGCCGGACATGCTCGTCGATGAGATTGAGCGCGACTATGACGGCACGATCCAGGCCCACACCCGCAGCTCGATCCTCCAAAGACTCCTCACACACGAGGCCTACCACTGCGGCGAGCTGTCGCAGACGCTCGGCATCTACGGGCTCCCGCAAATCGACCTCTGGCGCTCTGAGTGATGAATGGCTGACGCGCCGGCCATTCTCAGCCATAAGCGTTAGTCGCCCGACGGCCAGCGCTGGCCGGAAATCGGGCCCCCATGCTCCCCGCATGCGCGCCTGCATTAGAGCAGGCGAAGTACCTCGCCGACTGCGGCGATCTGGTCAGGCGTCTTGTACAGCGTGTTGTTGAACGTGAAGCCGGTGAAGCCGGCTTCGACGTACTGCTGCAGGCCCTCCGCGGCGACCTCCGGCGGGCCGGCGATCATGTACTCGCGCCGTTCCGGGGGAAGCGGGCCAGCTGCGCGTCGGCCTCGGCTGTGTTCCTGGTCACGATCACCGGCGAGCCCAGCGCGCGTTCGATCGTCGATGCTTCCCGACCGCTCTCTTCGCAGTAGCTCGCTAGTAGGTCGGTCTTGCGCTGGAGATCGGACATCGGCAACGGGAACCAGTGCGTGATGTCGGCGTGCTTGGCCGCGATGCGGAGCGTCCGCTGCTCGCCGCCGCCGCCGACCCATGTTCCCAGGCGCCCGGTTCTCGTCTCGCGTGCGAGAGCGCTCACGACGGAGTACCCCTCGAGCATCGGCTCGTCGACCTCCCCGACGTTCGGGATCTGGTAGAGGTGATCCATGACCGTGACCTGACTGAAGCCGCACGCCTCGGCCGTCCGTGCCTGCTCTACCGTGCGTTCGAACATCTTGCCTGGCGGAGCGTCGGGGAAGGTATAGCTCGGTAGGTGGAAGCTGAACCACGGTTTCTGCATCGCCGCATTAAAGCAGCGCGGGGTTCGTCGTAGGGAAACCGAAACCCCACGCGCCAATGATCAGACTTGGCCTTTGGCCACGAGGTCAATATAGGCACGTCAGAGCGAGCAGAGCTGGGCCGACTACCAACTCGAGGCGTTCGGTGATCCATACGTGGTGTGGCACGATGGTCCGGACTTCTCGGAATTCCGGATCACGGCGCAGGCCAACCTAACGACCGAGCGGACAACCGCAGGTTCAAGGTTCGATCACGAAGCGCGTTTCGACAGCGATGCGAGCCACGCGTCACGGTCGAGCGGGCTCGGGCGGGAACGCGGACGCTTGGGCGGGTTGACACCGATCGGCTGGTAGCCGCCGGGGCGCGTCTCGAGGACGCCCTCTCCCATCGACAACCCGGGCAGCTGGTTCTGCAGAGTGCGCACGCTGGCAACTGGCATGACGGCGCCGGCACGCGTCAGCCCGTTGGCGGAAAACTGGCCGCGCACGCGGCCACCAAGTCGGCCGAGCGTTCCCAGTACCGCCTGGGCCGTGGATGAGGGCATCTCCAGCTCCAGGTCGGCGAGCGGCTCGCAGACCCACGTCTCGGCTCGCTGGAGGGCGATCGACAGCACGAGCTGCGTCAAGCGTCGAAAGTCGGACGCGCCCGTGGCAGGCGAGCTGTAGCCGGAGTCGGTCAAGATGACCCGACAGTCAGTCACCTGCCAGCCGAATAGACCCTCGGCCAGTGCCTCCCGGACGTAGCCCTCCATCTGCGTGGTGAACGTCTCGACGGTGTTGAACACGTAGAGCGGGACGTACCGAACCTCGACCTCGCTGCGGAACTCGATCCCCGATCCGACCGGCGCCGGCTCGATGCGCAGCGCCAGCGTTGCCAGGAAAGGGTTCGTGCTCAGCGGTGAGCTCCGTCCGGTGACGTTGGTATGCGTCTTGGCGCGGATGACCTCTTCGGCTTCACCGACCCGTGCCGGCCGCTCGATGCATACGACCGTCGTCTCTCGGAAGTCAGCAGCGATGGCGTAGTCACGCTTGAGCGTCTGTTGGATGACCTCCTTCTGGACCTCGCCGTAGAGCGAGACCGCGATCTCGTGGCGGAGCTCGTCCTGGCGGACGTCGATGAGCGGATCTTGCTCGGCGAGCTGGGTGAGGGCGGCGCGAAGCGAGCCCTGTTGCTCGGGCCGAATGGCAAAGACGACGGCTTCGAGCTGTGGCCGCGGAAATCGAGTGACGACTGCCTCGCCAGGCGGGGGATCCCCTAAGGCGTCGCCCACGCGGACGTCCCGGAGCCCGCGAATGGTCGCCATGTCCCCCGGGCATAGGACATCGCGGCGTGGCGAACCAGCGGGCGCAAAGACCCGGATGGAGGACGCCTTCGACTCATCGCCGCCGCCAACCTGTACGCGCTGACGCGCCCGAAGCGTGCCCGCGAAGAGGCGGACGTAGGCCACGCGCTCCCCGGATGCCGTGCGTTCGATCTTGAACACTCGGCCTGAGACGGGTGCGTCCGGGTCGCCGCTTCCGCCGGAGAGAAGCTCGACGATCCCATCGAGCAGGGCGTCGATGCCCACCCCGCGACTGGCGGAGCCAAAGAACACCGGATGGGTGACGCCACGCCGTGTCTGGACGCCCAGCTCCTCGCGCAGTCGGGCACCTGAGAGCGCCCGCTCGTCACCGACGTACGCGTCGAGGATCTGTTCGTCATGCTCGGCCAGAATCTCCATTAGTTTCGTGTGCCGCACGACGTCCTCCGCGATGCAGGGCACGAACGCCGCATCACGACTCCCCGCGTCCTGCACTATCCCCATGGGGACCATGCCCGGTGAGAGCCGGCGCGCCATCGTCTCGACGACCCGCTCCGGGTCGGCGCCAGCCCGGTCGACCTTGTTGACGAAGATGACGGTCGGGACACCGGCACGCTGGAGGGCCCGGAAGAGCAGCGGCGTCTGCCGCTGGACGCCTTCGACCGCAGAAACGACGAGGACGGCCCCGTCAAGGACGCCCATCACGCGCTCGACCTCGGCGATGAAGTCGGGGTGGCCGGGGGTGTCGACAAGGTTCACCGCGAGATCGCCGACCCGAAATGAGGCGACCGCGGACCGGATCGTGATGCCGCGTTCGCGTTCGAGCTCGAGCGAGTCTGTTTGCGTGGTGCCGGCGTCGACGCTGCCGACGTGATCGATGGCGCCGGCGGTGAAGAGGAGCCGCTCGGTGAGAGTGGTCTTACCGGCGTCTACGTGGGCGAGAATGCCGAGATTGAGCGTGCGCATGGAGCCTCATGTCGTGCAGGGAGGTGGTCACCTTCTGGCTGGACATGGGTGCTCCCATTTCGCTCCTTTCTCGCTTCGTGGCGCGGTTGCGCCCGAGAAGGGTCGCACGCCCGTCAAGTCGCGCCTCAGGCAGACGGGCCGATTGGAACGGCACCGGACAAGAGGTCAGGTCGAGGCTGTTTCAGTTCCACAAAGATGACGTGTGACTCGGTTTCCCCAATGTTCTCGCCGATGTGCGATTGCGCGGCGAGCCAGCGGACAGCTCCGGATTCCAAGTTGACGTCCGTCTCGCGGCCGTTTGCGTGAAGTCGCCGTTTGAACGAGCTGAGCGTGACCATCACACTGTCTGGATGGGCGTGTTCGATCGTTTGATCGCGCGAACGATCGCGATACTCGAGAACCCGCACGCGATCGTTTTCCATCACTACGCGGTAGAGGTCTGGATTTGTGCTGACGGGGTCGAGGTCCATGCTTTCTCCTGCTAGATGACAGTGGTGGATCGGAAACGGTGTGGCAGTCGAGCCAGGAACGATCTCATGTCGGAGGTCATCCTGGCGGGCGTCTATGAGCGGGTCCTGCTCGGCGAGCTGGGCCAGCGCAGCGCGCAGTGAGCCCTGCTGCTCGGGGCGCGGCTGCGCCAGCGAAGCGTCGCATGCCGCGTCAAGTCGGAAGACTACGGCGGGTTTCTTGGCGAGCGGCTCGCCTCGTGCCATCGCAGTACGCGCATGGCCCGAAGGGTGTTCCAGCGGCTGGGCTGGCCTTCGCGCTCGTCCATGTCGAACCCGAGATCACGGATGCGGGCGTCGACCAGCTCGCTCTCGTGTGGGTTTTCGAGCGGCCAGCGGCCGTCGGCATCCTGCTTTGACTTGACCAGGTCGATCGCCTCGGCCACACGCGCATCCGGCTTGACCCCCGCGGCGCTCAGGTAGTCGAGCCCGCGCAGGACGTCGTACTGGTAGCCGGTCGGGAACGAGAATTGTGTGAACGCTGGATCGATCATCTCACCGGTCGACAGTCGGCGGAACAACCGCCGCGCCACCAGGTAGTCCTCCCCTCTCCTGTGCGCGGCCGCGACCTCCACGGAGCCGCCAACCGCTCGGTCGTACTCCAACAAGCCCTCGAGCACGTCGATCGTCGTGTGAAATGACCCAACGGTCGCGCCGTTCTCCTGTTCGCAGTTCCAGCCGCCATCGGCCATCTGCTCGCCGAGGAGTCGGTCAACGATGGGCTGCACGTCCACGCCGAAGTAGGCGCCGGCTTTCACCACGCGCCCATTGATGCACGGCTCGACCTCACCCGCGAACAGTGGGTTGCCGTTCCACGGGCCTCGCGAATGCCACGTGGCGTTCTCGCGGACCAGGTGCACCGCGCGGCGAGACTCTTCGCTTGACGGGTCGAGGCCCATGTCGCACAGCATCAGGAGGGCGAGCAGGGATATCCACTCAGGTTCGGCAGTGGCGCTCGGCCAGTAGCCATCGGGTTCCTGAAGACTCACCAGTCGGGCGCCCCAGCCCTCCCTGGCGACCTTCGCGCGCTCGGCGGCGACCTCGTCGGCTCCTGCATCGGTCAGGTCGCGCATGGCCTGCCAGCGGATTGCAGGGTCGGAATCAAGGAGCCAGTCGACGACGCTCAAAATCGGGGTGCCTTAGCTAGGTCAGTCTGCGGGCGTGTACTCGCCCGCGTGCTCGCCCCGATCCTTGGCCACGGTGCGTTCGATGATGTCGAGCGTCTCGGCGACGGTTCGCCCGTTCTCATCGGCCGCGGCTTTGACGTCTTCGTAACGTGATATTGGCCGAGCCCATTTCCAAGTGGGCATCCATGCAGCCACAGGTCAAACACATGATGTTCTCCGATAGCGGGGCCTGATCAATCTGCGCCTAGCATGCCACGCCCGAGTGGCGTTTGATGCCGTTTCCTTTTCGGCAGTTCCTAGGGCTCCCTGCGAGTCTCGGCGTTCGTGCGTATGAGCCCGAAGGGGCGGGTCTAGAAGTCGCCGCCGGCGAAGTCACCGCCGCGATCTGTGGAGTCCGTTTCCGCGCCTGCATCCTGCGGCCCGTCGGCTGCCGTCTGGTCCGCACCCGCAGTCTCCTGCCCGCCGCCTTGATCGCCGAAGAACGCCCCAAAGATCGCCGTGCCGACGAAGGCCCCTGCGAGCGTCGAGAGAAACATGCCGCCCAAGCCGGGTCCGGCCGGCATGCGGCTGAACGTCTGCTCCATCGTTCCCGGCTGACGCACCTCGGCGCGGGTCGCGAGGCTAGCGAGGGACTGGGGATCGTCCGTTCGGGAAACTTCAGATGCTGGCACCTGCGCGGCCAGCTCGCGCAGCACCACCTGACGTTGCTCTGGTGTCAACCGCGCGAATGACTCGGCGTGCGCTCGCTCGATGTCTGTGGGCGGCGCTGTCCTGAGCATGTAGCGGTAGCGTTCGATGGCTTGTCGATCGCCCATGCCGTCGATTCTAGGCCGCCATGCCCCAGTCGAGCGCGTCACGGGCTACTTACTCTTGGCGTGACCCTTTTCGTTGTGGTGCTTGGTGACCGTCGCGGCCGCGATCGCCTTGGCGCTCTTCACCGGACGACCTTGCTCAAGCTCGCTCTCCTTGATGTGCTCGTACATCCGCTGCTCTTTGTCGCTCACGCTCGGCAGGTGTTCCTTCTTCGGCATCATCGCCTCCTTCTAGAACAAGTGTTGCGGGTTCCCCTTGCACCGGACCGACCAGGCCGTCGTGGCGCGTATCGCGCGCATTTCGTCGATGGCGGCGCTAGCTGATCGGATACTCGAACTCGCGCCGCGACGCGAACTCCTTGTAGCCGGCGCGCTTGAACGCGGCGGCCATGGCGACGTTGGCAACGTCGGTGTCGGCTCGAATCTCGAGGTCGGGAACAGCTCGGCGCAGGGTTGCGGTGCCGCGCGCGAGGAGGTCGTCGACGTAGCCCCGGCCGCGCTGTTCGGGGACGACGCCGAGGTAACCGATTGTGGTCATGCTCGGCGCGCAAGCCGGCGCTACAAGGCCGACCAGAGCGCCATCCGAGTCGAAAGCAAGCTCCCACCACCCGGGCTGCCACTCCATCGAGCGGAGGTCGTCAAGCGACTCGCGCGCCTCTCCCGCGGGACCGAGCCGATCCCGGTTGGCAAGCACCCGCGCGTCGAGCGTGCCCGCGGACACGCGCTCGAGGGCATCGAGGAAGCCTGCCTCGCCGACGTCTTCGAACGCGGCGAAGCGCAAACGATCGCTCGTGGGCGGGGGCGGTCCGCCGAACGACCAGCGCGATGTCGCTCGCACGACCCGAAACCCGGCTCCCTCGAGCCAGGCGGCCCGTTCGTGTGGCCCGGTCTGCCACTGGGGTGATTGAGCGGGCTCATCGACCACGTGTCCAAGCTCGTCTGTGGCAGTCGCGAGCGCATCTGTGATAGCTCGGGAAAGCAGAGCATCGGCGACAGATGCCCGATCCACGACGTCGGCCACATCCAGCAGCACGATCGCAATCGGTTTGCCAACCTTGGGAAGCGTCCAGTAAGCGAAGCGGCCAATTGGGTTCCCGGCCTGCTCGGCCAGATAGCACCACTCCCGGCGCATTGACTCGATGCCGATCAGGCGCTCGATGTACGCCGTCTGGTCGGCAACGTGAAGGGGATTGTTAGCAGTCGAGGCGAAGATCGGCAGCTCGCCGACGCCGATCGGGCGGATCAGGGTCATGTGAAACCTCAGTGCGGATGTTGTCGTAAGTGCGGCGCAATCGCATGACCTTCACCTCCTTCTGAACATGTGGTCTGGCGTCCCCAGCCTGGCTGCGGACATCTGCCACGCTACAGGTTCGGGCGCAGTTGTTCAGGCCGACGCGGGCTCGGCGAACAACTCTCGCACGTCCCTCGCATAGACATCCGGGGCGTCGAGGGCCGCGAAGTGTCCGCCTCGCGACAAGGTCGTAAAGCGCTTGACGTTCAGGCCCTGGCGCTCGGCCCACTCGCGTGGGAATGAGGGCTGGCCGGGGGAAGTGCGACAGCCGTCGGTACCTCGCTATGCGGAACCTCGGCGGGTTCGGCGTTCCAATCGCCGCCATAAGTCGCCTTGGCCTCCTCGCGATGCCGGTATAGGACATCGCGCGGCCGATGGGACAAATAGCCGCCGACCGTCAGTCGGGCGCCGCGCATTGCAACTCAGGCGATGCTCATGGGTTGTGAAACGGGGCCACTATTCGACGCGGGTGCCACGCGTCTGCCGACGGGAACTGGCGAAACGTCAGCCCCTTTGTCCGCGACTTCTGCTTGGGACGCTTGAACGTACGTTAGCAGCGGCTTACCGAGCCGATCCGCGAGTGCTGGATCGCCGCGCAGCAACTCATCGACGAATGCACGCGTAGCGACCATGATCGCGCCGAACAGCGACGGTCGCTCGAGATCAGACACCAGGCTTTCCAGCAGGGGATCACGTTCCTCACTGGGCAGTTGATCAACCTCCTTGAACTCGTCGGCCTCCAGCCCGTGCCGCTGTGATCCAAGGGCGAGCGTCCGGTTGCGCACCCGTTGGAGGAAGTAGAGGGCCTGCCAGGACTTGCCCCGATTGGCGGCGTTACAAGCATGCACCACGTCATGCCAGGCGAAGCCGGCCTCGACTCGCCAATCAGGCGTGGACGACGAGGGCCGCCAAGCCTCGACCGCCGCCGTCGCCGTGCCGGTCCGATCGAATGCCACCCGTACCTGCGCCCATACCTCGAAGTCAGCGCTGGGCGTGAACGAGAGGTCCACCACCAGCCCATGGACCAGCAAGAAGCCGCGGACGAGCGTCGTTCCGAAGGCGGTCTCGTAGTGGTGGGCAGCCGGCAAATCGCGATAGATGAGCGCGACCAAGTCGGTGGCCACCCGCTCGCATTCAGCGCCAGCTACCAGACAGGCGACATCGAGGTCAGACCAGCGATCTGCCCGTTCCGAGCCGATGGAACCAGTGATGACGGCCGCCTCGATCCGCCGATCCACCCGAAGTAGATCAAGCAGATGGGCGAGGGTGGCGTCGCGGTCGGCAGGAGAGAGATGGTCATCCGCGATCAGCAATTATCAAGCGCTCGATGTACGCCGTTTGGTCGGCAACTTGAAGGCGATTGTTAGCAGTCGAGGCAAGCACGCAGAGTTCGCCGCCGCCGACAGGGCGAATCAGGGTCAAGCAATACCTCAGGCGTTATCCCAGTGGACGGCGATTCTTCCTTGGACGCCGGGTAGCGGCAAGGATGAGGCTTCGGCCTCGACCCCAGCACGTTCCGCGCTCGAGAGCGGGCGCCAGGTCCCGATAGTCACCCTCTCCTGCGCACGTCGCCATGTTCCGACGACCTCGCCATCGACAAGCAGCGCACCCGGCCAGACGCGCGGCGTCCAGAGTTCGCGCCGTTGACCGGGGGCGGGGACCAATAGCTCGCGGTCGGCTCCCTGGAGAAGCCAGTAGGAGTCGCCGCTCGGGAGCAGTCGCGCCGGAGCTGCTGAGGCGGATTCAGAGCGAAACGTCGCCTCGTCGCTCGAGAGGATCCACCGGTCGCCGATGGGAGTCTGCACAGGCGTCAGCGATCCCCGGAGCGCAACGAAGGCCGCGCTGCCCTGCTGCCGACTGATGCCCGCCCATTTGGTGAACGCTTCCGACGTGGTGGGACCGAAGATGTGGAGGTATCGACGCGCGAGCTCGAGTCGAGCATCGCGCGGAACCAGCGTTGGTGGCGGGACGGTCCAGACGATCGGGGCCCGGGCGCCTTCCCAGCGGATGATGACGGTCCCGGTAGTTGCCGCGTAGCGGAGACCATTGCCCACTCCGAGCGCTCCGCCCGCCTCGCGATAGGTCATTCTCGCGCCGCTCAGGAGGGCGTGAAGGCGGTTCGCCATGTCTTCGGCGACCTGTCTGGGGCGGGCAGTGTCCGGCAGTCTCCCCAGGGAGAAGACCGCGAGGTCCCGCGCCGCGACGACGTATGTATTGAAACGCGGGCCCCACAGCTGGACGAGCGATGCGTCCTCCCAAGTGGACGGTTCGGTCTCCCTGACCCGCGCATGGATCGATAGGAGCGCGGCGCGGGGCATGCTGTCCTGTAGGCCGGCCCACGCCGCATGTTGGAGCGAGCTGGGTCCGGGTGGGAGCCTTTCGTTGAGCGCGCCGACGTGCCGCCGGAACGCCAGGATCTGCGGTCTCGTGAGGACGAGGTGTGACCCGGTCAGGTCAGCCCTTGTCGGGGCCATGAGCCGGCGAAACGGATCAGTTTCGGGTTGCAACTAGGAGCGGATGTTGCGGTTGACCTGGAACAGATTGAGCGGGTCGTACCTCGCCTTGATCGCAGCCAGTCGTTCGTAGTTGCCCCGGTAGGACTCCAGGGTGCGCTCTTCGGCCTCGTCGGCGGTCTGGAAATTGACATAGTTGCCGCCCGTTCCATGGCGCTTGAGAGCCCGCCAGGCAGTGCGCACCCAATCCTGGTTGGCATCGCCCGACGGGCTGTCGGGCGCCCACATCGCCTGGATAACGCAGGCGAAGGCGGCGTCCCGATTGCCCACAGCGCCGTCGTCCTCTGCGCGCTCATTGAGCAAGCCCCCCACCTGGAAGAGCACGATCTGGTTGGCTGGCGCCTTGAGCTCGGCGAACTGGGCGTTGAACGTCGCGAAAAGGTCATCGCTCAGACCGGGCAGGAACTCGGACTTCCAGTAGTAGTGCATGCCCTTCGGCTGCGTCGCATCGAGCATCGTTTGCTGGGCTACGTAGTCCTTGGTCTGGATCATGTCGGCCAATGGCTGACCGTAGGCCTTGATCGGGGCGAGGTCTGCCTGCGCCTGCTGGAGGCTGCCAGAGTGGCAGACGACTATGGCGATGATCGGCGTTCCGTGCGCCGACTCCGGCAGCCACGGAGCCGGGGGAGCGTTGCGCCTCAGGAGGACCGTGGTCAGCTCTCGGGGCGACGAATCCGTGACGCGCCGGAAGAGATCCAAGACGCCGTCTGCCTCCGACGCGGGCCAGGCGATTATGCCGGCCGTGATCTGCGGGCCGACCTCGTGAAGCCGAAAGACGAACTCGGTCACGACGCCGAAGTTGCCTCCCCCTCCCCTGAGCGCCCAAAAGAGGTCGTCGTTGGTGGAGCGCGAGGCACGCCGCACCTGTCCATCGGCCGTCACGATCTCGACCTCCTCGAGATCGTCGACCGTCCACCCGAAGCGTCGGCTGAGGTATCCGAACCCGCCACCGAGGGTCAGGCCGGCCACGCCTGTAGCCGAGACGAAGCCGAGTGTGGTTGCCAGCCCGTGCCGCTGAGTGGCCTGGTCGACATCGCCCAGCGTGCAGCCTGGGCCGACGCGGACGAGTCGCGCATCAGCGTCGACGCGGACCTCGCGCATGCCCGACATGTCGAGCGTGATGCCGCCGTCCGACAGAGCGAGCCCGGCAATGTTGTGGCCGCCGCCCCTGATCGACAGCTCAACTTCGTTGTCACGTACGAAATTGACGGTCGCCACGACGTCCAGAACGGTCCGTGCTCGGACCACGATAGCCGGCTGCTTCTTGATCATGCCGTTCCAGAGCAGGGTTACATCGGCGAATCCCTCGTCATTGGGATGGAGCAGCGAGCCCTTGAGACTCGCGGCCAATGCGTCGAGGCTCTCTCGTGCCACGTTTCGCGTATCGCCCGCCAAGCCGGCGATCTGTGTGTTTGCCACCTGTGCCTCCGTGACCCCCTTGGCCGCGCCGCTTCTTGCCGTCGCCGGGAACGACGTGCAGGGACGGGACGTAATCGTAACGGCGTCCCCCAAGCCGCCAGCTGCAAGGTCCCCGTTAGGGCGGCCGACGACCGTTTGTCCTGCCAGCCCATCGGCGGCGTCATGCTCGACAAGCCAAGTACCGAAAGGAGTCCACCAACATGTGTCTGAACTGCGGCTGTGGCGAACTCAACGAGCGCCACGGAAACGAGGCCAACATCATCCTCGACGACGTCCGTCGCGCGGGCGAGGCGAACGGTCAATCCGTCGAAGAGTCGCTGCGCAACATGGGCCAGGCAGCGCGTCAGGTTGTGTCAGGAACCAGCGCCCCAGCCGCGCAGGAAGGCGGCCAGGCGCAGCCCACCGGCGGCTAATCCGCCGGCACGATATCCCGCCCACCGCATCCTCTTCAGCCCGGCTCGGCCTTTCTGAACTCGGGTCGGCCGGGGCACTTCCTTCAGCTTCGCCACCTCAGTCGCGACGTCCCCGCGCACGGCAGTCGAGTTCTGCCAGTCCGCAGACTCGAGCGTGTTCGAGACGACGTATTTGGGCAGGGTGTTGAGCTTGTCGGCAGTCGCGTCCGTGACCCTCGGCCAGTAGGCCGTGAAGATCTCGTACGTGCAGGAACTGCTCTGCCACTCGATCCCACACCTGAGGGTCGATTACTTCGGTCACGCTGCCGGCGAGGTAGAAAGCGTCGTCTTGCCTGGGTGGCGCGGATGTGAGGCAGTGCAACGCATATCGGGGATCGCGCCTCAAGTCCTCGCGCTTTGGACCCGGAACGATGAGCGCGAAGAGCGCGTCGTCGGTGAGGATCGGGCAGATGGGGTGAACCCGCGGACCGCCATCGCGACGGACGGTGCCAAGGAAGCCCACGCCGACGCCGTACTGATAAAAGAGCTCATGTCCCTTGGCCGC
>Ga0183260_10001454_pt1 | contig 19730 bp, 19 predicted proteins | sample AntDrymUQ4972206_2_FD_129768 | JGI IMG/M metagenome (GOLD analysis project Ga0183260, IMG submission 129768) | Polar desert sand microbial communities from Dry Valleys, Antarctica - metaG UQ497 (22.06) (version 2) (version 2) | ecosystem: Environmental > Terrestrial > Soil > Desert | place...
CAGGTGTTCCGCCTGCCCAACGCCGGGCGCTGCGTGAGCCGGCGGAAGTTCCCCATCCGCATCCGCCGCCCGAAGGGCCTCGCCTTCAAGTCGCTGATCGTCTCGATCAACCGCAGGACGAAGATCAAGCTCACGGGCCTGAAGGCGCGCAGGGTCAAGGCGACGATCAACCTGCGCGGGCTGCCCAAGGGCAAGGTCGTGGTCAAGGTGGCCGCGGTCACGACGACCGGGCGCAAGGCGGTCTCCAAGCGCACGTACCGCACCTGCGCGGCGAAGCCCAAGCGCCGCTGAGACGCGTTCAGCGCAGGCCGAGCCCGTGCCCGCCGTCGCGCTCGTAGCGGAAGCCCTCGCCGTCGTCGTCCTCGACGTAGCCGGCGTCCTCGGGCTGGTCCTCGGAGTCGCGCATCTCGGCCAGCCAGCGGGCGCCCGCGAGATCGGTGCGGCCCGCCGCCTCGTCGAAGATGCGGCCGGCGTCGACGCCCAGGATCTCGGCGCTGCGCCGGTGCAGCGGCGCCACGAGCAGCGCCTCGTGATCGTCTCCCGCCTGGGCCAGGCTCAGGCCGACGAGCCCGAGCACGAGCGGCCGCCCGCTGTCGAGCCGCACGGCCAGCGCGGCCACGCGCTCGCTCCAGACCTGCAGCAGGCCCGCACGCGAGCGGTCGATGCCCGCGCGGAACGCCGCCTGCTCCCGTGGCGTGGCGTCCGCGAAGGCGCTGACCGCACGCGCGATCTCCGAGTCCGCAGCGCATGGGATGCGGCTGCGGTAGTACCCGCCGCCTCCGGGCACCGCGAGCCGCGAGAGCTCTTGACGCACGTCGGTCACGCACGCCAGTCAACCACTATCGGGCGCGCCACGTCACGCACGCGGGACGAGCGCGAGCACGCGCGCCGGGCTCCCGGTGCCGCCGACGAGCTTCAGCGGCGCAGCCACCAGCACCGCTCCGGTGGGCGGGAGCCGCGCGAGGTTGGCCAGCTGGGTGAGGCCGTACTTGCCGGCGCCGAGCATGTAGTTGTGGACCGGGAACGGAGGCTCGAAGCCGTGCGCGGCGCCCGCGTCGGTGCCGACCGTCTCCACGCCGACCCCGACGAGCTCCGTCTCGTGCGCGAGCCAGCGCGCGCACTCGGCGTCGAAGCCGGGGGTGTGCGGGCCGGTCTCGTTCGCGTTGAGGAACGCCTCCTGGTCGTGGGCACGCGCATCCCAGCCGGTGCGCAGCAGCAGCCAGCCGCTCTCGGGCAGCGCGCCGTGCTCGGCCTCGAACGCGCGGACGTCGTCGACCGTCAGCACGTAGTCGGGGTCCTCCGCGGACTCGGCCGACTTGTCGATGACCACCGCGGGCCCGACCAGCCGGTGCACCGGGATCGAGGCGAGGTCGTCGCCGTCGCGACCACTGACCCAGTGGATCGGCGCGTCGAAGTGGGTCCCCACGTGCTCGCCGATCTCCAGCCAGTCCCACGCCCAGGCCGGCCCGCGTTCGTCGTAGCGGCTGATCTCGTGCCGCGTGAGGCCCGGCGTGTTCGCGAACGGCTCCGGCAATTGGAGCACGGGCGTGTCCTCGCTCAGCGGCTGGGTGAGATCGACCACCTCCACGGCGGCGAGCATCTCGGCGAGCGATTGGGTCATCTGAAGGCCTCCTCGAGCCATTCGGCGCAGAAGTCGGGAGTGATCTTGGCGTCGACCACGAGCGGGCCGTCGCGGTTCGCGAGCCACGGGCGGATCGCCTCGAGGTCCTCTGCGCTGCGCGCCGTGAGCCCGTGGGCCCCGGCGGCGCGAGCGAGAGCGGAGAAGTCGGTGTCCGGAAAGCGCACCAGCTCGATGGGCAGCCCCTGCGGCGCGAAGTGGTGCACCTCGGCGCCGTAGGCGGCGTCGTCGTAGATCACGACCAGCATCGGCAGCCGCAGGCGGGCGAGCGTCTCCAGCTCGGGCAGGGCCATCAGCGCCCCGCCGTCGCCGAGGCAGGCGACCGTGAGCCGGTCCGGGCGGGCGATGGCGGCGCCCATGCCGCCGGCCAGCCCCAGGCCGATCGACTGGAAGGCCTGCGTGAAGACGAAGCCGGCCGGGTCGGGCACGCGCATGTACATCGGCGGAAAGCCCATGAAGTGCCCGGAGTCGACGGCGACGATGCGCTCGGGCGGGAGCAGGGCGTCGAGCGCGAGCGAGAGCGTGCGCGGGTCCATCCGCCCGCCGGCCGCCGCGTCCTCATAGGCGGCGTCGCGCCACGAGCCGGCGGCGATCTCGCGCGCGAGCTCCGGCGAGCGGAAGCCGGCGCCCGAGACGCCGGCCGCCAGCAGCGCCTCCGCGGTGGCCGCCGCGTCGCCGGTCACGGCCGCGTCGACCGCCCGGTGCGCGCCGAGCGCCTCCTCGTCGAGGTCGACCTGCACCACCTTCGCGCCGCGCGCGATCAGGGCGCCGTCGCGGGTGGTCCAGCGCGTGAGCGAGGCGCCGAAGGCGAGGACGAGGTCGGCTTCGGAGATCAGCCGCGCCGCGACCGGCGAGGCGAAGCCGCCGGAGATCCCGATCGCCCACGGCGAGCCCTCGAACAGGCCGTGGCCCATCGCGGAGGTGGCGAGCACGGCGCCGATCGCCTCCCCGAGCCGCTCGAGCGGTTCGCGCGCGCCCGCGAGCACCGCGCCGCGGCCCGCGACGATCACGGGACGGCGAGCGGCGGCGATCAGCTCCGCGACCTCGGCGACGGCCGCGGGCGACGGTGCGGGGCGGTGCAGCGGCAGCGGCACGCCCGGCAGGTCCGCCCCGGGCGCCTCCTGGGCCTGCACGTCGAGCGGGAGGTTGAGCACGACCGGTCTCCGCTCCACCTCGGCGCGCCGCAGCGCCCGCGCCGCGTCGGCCGCCGCGCTCGCGCCGGAGTGGATGCGCTCCGAGATGGCGCCGAGCGTGGCCGCCAGCGCCGGCTGGTCGACGTGGAAGTTCGACCGGATCGCGGCCGGCGGCGCCTCGCCGGCGAGCAGCAGCAGCGGCGTGCGGCTCTTGGCCGCCTCGGTCAGGCCGGTCAGCGCATTGGTGAAGCCCGGGCCTTGGTGCACGCTGCACACGCCGACCCGGCCGCTCACGCGCGCGTAGCCGTCGGCCATGCAGATCGCCCCGCCCTCGTGGCGGGCGTGGTGGAACGCCGCGCCGGCGGCGTGCAGCGCCTGCGTCGCGAGGAAGTTGCCGCTGCCGAGCACGCCGAAGGCGTCGCTCACGCCGAGCTGCGCCAGCGTCCGGCCGACCGCCTCGGCCGCGTTCACGCGCCCACGTCGTAGACCTGCCCCGGCTGCCGGCCGAGCCCGTTCGCGACCTGCCAGAGGGCGCCCAGGGCCTTGATCGCGTTGCGCTGCGCGAAGGGGGGCAGCTCGTCGCCGTGCTCGGCCAGGATCGCGTGCAGGCGCTCGTAGACCTCCAGCAGCTCTTCCTCGGCGGCGCTGATCTCGAAGTCCTCCATCACATCGCCTTCCGCTCGCCGGTTCCGCCCCACACCTCGCGCTCGTCGGTGAGCCGCTTGGCCTTCAGCTCGAAACGCGGCAGGCTGCCCGCCTCCGCGCGCCGCACGCCGAAGCGCAGGCCCTCGTGCGCCTCGGCCAGCTCCCGGCCCAGCTCGGCGAGCACCGCGTCGCCGTCGTCGGCCAGCTCGACCTGCACCTCGATCTCGTCGCGGATGCCGTCGGCGGTGTAGAGGCGCACCTGGAACTCCTCGACGTCGGCGACACGGCGCACGATCGCCTCCACCGCACCCGGATAGACGTTGGTGCCGCGGATGACCTTCATGTCGTCCACGCGGCCGCGGATGCCGCCGTCGTAGATGTCGAAGCCGCGCCCGCAGGTGCAGCGGTCGGCTGGCACGCGGCACACGAGGTCGCCGGTGCGGTAGCGCAGCACGGGGATGAAGCCGCGGCCGAAGGAGGTGACCACGCGCTCGCCGAGCTCGTCGGAGCCGGCCGGCGCGCCCGTGGCCGGGTCGATCACCTCCTCGATGTAGTGGTCCTCGATGATGTGCGCGCCGCCGGGCTGGTGGGAGCATTCGAACATCATCACCGTGCCGAGCTCGGTCATCCCGGCGGTGTCGCCCGCCTTCGCGCCCCACTGGTCCTCGATCAGCGCCTTGGTGGCGGGAATCGAGCCTGCCGGCTCGCCGGAGAGGATCAGCCGCTGCACCGCCGAGCCGGGGAGGTCGATCCCGAGCCTGCGCGCCTCCTGGGCCATTCGCAGGGCGTAGGTCGGCGTGCAGCAGACGACGGTGGCGCCGCATTCGGCGAGCATCCGCACGCGCGCCTCGGTGGTCATGTTCCCGCCGGGCAGCACGAGCGCGCCGAGCTTCTCGCACGCGTACTGCGCGCCCCAGAAGCCCACGAACGTGCCGTAGCCGAACGCGAAGAAGACCGTGTCGGCCGGGCGCACGCCGAAGCCCCAGAACGCGTAGCACCACATCTCCGCGATCCACTCCCAGTCCTTCGGGCCGTCGAGCACCGCGAGCGGGCGGCTCCCGCTCGTGCCCGAGGTGGTGTGGTAGCGGATCGCCGACTCGGGCGCGCGGGCGAGGACCGGGCCATAGGGCGGGTCTGCCTCCTGGGCCTGCATCCAGTCCGCCCGGGTGAGGAACGGGATGCTCCGCAGATCCTGGAGCGTCCGCACCGAGCCGGGCTCCACGCCGGCGTCGCGCAACCGCTGCGCCTGCCACGGGGCGTGTCCGAAGGTCCACTCGAGCAGGTCGCGCAGCTTGCGCGCCTGCAGCGCCTCGAGGCGGTCCCGCGGCAGCGTCTCCGTATGCGGGTTCCAGTACGGCGAATCCGGCATGCTCGCCTGAACATACACTCCGCGCATGCGTGTCGGGGTCGGGCTGCCCACCACCACGCCGGGCGCCGGCGGCGCCCTGCTGGTCGAGTGGGCGCGGCGTGCGGAGACCGGGCCGTTCTCGTGCCTCGGAGTGCTGGATCGGCTGCTCTACGACTCGTTCGACCCGTTCGCGGCGCTGGCGGCCGCCGCGGCGGTGACGGAGCGGATCCGGCTGGCGACGATGATCGTTATCGGCCCGCTGCGGTCCACCGCGATGCTGGTCAAGGACGCCGGCTCGGTGCAGGCGCTCTCGGGCGGCCGGCTCACCCTCGGCCTCGCGGTCGGCGGACGCCACGACGACTACGAGGCGGCCGGCGTGCCGCACGAGGGCCGCGGCACGCGGCTGTCGGACCAACTCGCCGAGCTGCGCGACTGGGCCGACGCGCCGACGATCCCGGGCGCCGCGCGCGAGCAGCCGCCCGAGCTGCTCGTCGGCGGCGCCAGTGCCGCCGCCTTCGCGCGCATGGCCCGCTACGGCGACGGCTACGCGCACGGCGGCGGCCCGCCCCGGGCGTTCGCCGGCGCGGCCACCAAGGCGCGCGCGGCGTGGAGCGACCTCGGGCGCCCGGGCGCACCGAAGCTGTGGGGCCAGGCGTACTTCGCGCTCGGCGAGGAGGCGGCAGGCGAGGCCTACCTGCTCGACTACTACGCGTTCACCGGCCCGTTCGCGGCCAAGATCGCCGCCGGCAACCTCACGTCGCCGCGCGCGATCCGCGATTTCGTGCGCGCGTACGAGGAGGCGGGCTGCGACGAGCTGGTCCTGCTTCCGACGATCGCGGATCCAGGCCAGCTGGACCGGCTGGCCGAGGTGCTGTGAGAGTCAGCATCCTCGGCGCCGGCCCGGCCGGCCTGTACCTCGCGATCCTGCTCAAGCGCGCCGACCCCTCCCATGAGGTCGTGGTGGTCGAGCGCAATCCGCCCGGAGCGACGTTCGGCTTCGGCGTCGTGTTCTCGGAGGAGACCCTCGGCCGCCTGCGCGACGCCGACGAGCCGACGCACGAGGCGATCACCGGAGCGTTCGCGACCTGGACGACGATCGACGTGCACTTCCGCGGCGAGGTGATCCGCTCCCGGGGGCACGGCTTCTCGGCGATCCGCCGCACCGTGCTGCTCGACATCCTGCAGCGCCGCGCGCGCGAGCTCGGCGCGGAGCTGCGCTTCGGGCAGGAGATCGCGGCGGTCGGGGACCTGCCGGACGCCGACCTGGTGGTGGGCGCCGACGGAAGCAGCTCGCTCGTACGCCGCTCGCACGAGGCCGCATTCAAGCCGAGCCTCGCCGCCTATCCCACCCGCTTCGCCTGGTTCGGCACCGAGCGGGCGCTCGACGCGTTCACGTTCGCGTTCAAGGAGACCGAGCACGGCGTCTTCCAGGCCCACGCATATCCGTTCGACGCCGGCGCGAGCACGTTCATCGTCGAGACGCGCGAGGACACGTGGCGGCGGGCGGGGCTGGAGGCGCTCGACGAGGCGGCGAGCCTCGCGTTCTGCCAGGAGCTGTTCGCCGACGTGCTGGGCGGCCCGCTGCAGTCCAACCGCTCCGTCTGGCTGGCGTTCCAGGAGGTCCGCTGCGGCGACTGGAGCACCGGCCGCACGGTGCTGCTCGGCGACGCCGCCCACACGGCGCACTTCTCGATCGGCTCGGGCACGAAGCTCGCGCTCGAGGACGCGATCGAGCTGGCCGGCGCGCTCGGGCGCCACGACGCGGTGGCGCCCGCGCTGGTCGAGTTCGAGCTGGAGCGCAGGCCGGTCGTGGAGCGCTTCCAGGAGGCGGCGCGCCAGAGCGCGGAGTACTTCGAGGAGGTGCCGCGCCACTGGGACCTGGAACCGCTGCAGTTCGCGTTCAACCTGCTCACCCGCAGCGGGCGCATCGGCCACGCGAACCTGACGCTGCGCGACCCCTCACTGGTGCGCCGCGTGGACGCGTTCGTCGCCGGCGGGCGCGCCGCGCTCGCCGCCCCGCCGCTGTTCGCGCCGCTGCGCCTGGGCTCGGTGGAGCTGCGCAACCGCGGCGTGGTCGAGGGCCTGGACGCCGGCGCGGGCTCGGGCGCCGGGCTCGTGCTCGCGCCGGCCCTGGCCGTCACGCCCGACGGGCGCATCACGCCGGAGTGCCCGCGGGACCCGTGCGAGTGGCGGGAGGCGGTCGAGCGCCTGCACGCGGCGGGCGCGAAGGCGATGCTCGCGCTCTCGCACGCCGGCCGGCGCGGCGCATGCCGGCCGCGCGCGGAGGGCGTCGATCTGCCGCTGCGCGAGGGCGGCTGGCCGCTGGTGTCGGCCTCCCCCATCCCCTACACGCGACGCAGCGACGTGCCGCAGCAGCTCGACGCGGCCGGGATGGAGCGGATCCGCGACGCCTTCTCCGCGGCGGCCGCGCGCGGCGCGGAGGCGGGCTTCGACGTGGCCGAGCTCAACCTCGCACAGGGCTACCTGCTGGGCTCGTTCCTCTCGCCGCGGTCCAACCGTCGTGACGATGACTACGGCACCGATCGCCTGCGCTTCCCGCTCTCGGTGGTCGAGGCTGTGCGCGGCGTCTGGGCCGGGCCGCTGGCGGTGCGGCTGTCGGTGGCCGCCGACGCCGTCGCCACCGCCGTCGCGCTGCGCGAGGCGGGCGTCGATCTCGTCCACGTGGCGACGGCCCAGACCACGGCGGGCAGCGCACCGGAGTACCGTCGAGGGCATCTGACGGCCTTCAGCGACCGGATCCGCAGCGAGGCGCACGTACGCACCCTCGTGGGCGGGTACCTGGACACACTGGACGCCGTCAACACGATCGTCGGCGCCGGCCGGGCCGACCTCTGCCTGCTGGAGCCGGCCGCGCTCACCTGAGAACTGGAGACTCCATGACCACGAGCACCGCCGCCCGACCGAAGCTCGATCCCCAGGACGTCCTGGGCCTCGACCACCTCCTCGGCGACGAGGAGCGGATGCTGCGCGACACGGTCCGGCGCTGGGTCGCCGACCGCGTGCTGCCCGACATCGCGGAGTGGTTCGACGACGCCTCGCTCCCGTCGCGAGAGCTCGCGAAGGAGCTGGGCGACCTCGGACTGCTGGGGATGCACCTGGAGGGCTACGGCTGCGCCGGCGCCAGCTCGACCGCCTACGGCGTCGCGGTGCGGGAGCTGGAGTACGGCGACAGCGGCATCCGCAGCCTCGTCTCCGTGCAGGGGTCGCTGGCCATGTTCCCGATCTGGAAGTTCGGCTCGGAGGAGCAGAAGCTCCAGTGGCTCCCGCGCATGGCGGCCGGTGACGCGATCGGCTGCTTCGGGCTGACCGAGCCCGACTTCGGCTCGGACCCCTCGAACATGCGCACCGTCGCCAAGCGCGACGGCGACGACTGGGTGTTGAACGGGACGAAGATGTGGATCACCAACGGCGGCGTCTCCGACGTGGCGGTGATCTGGGCCAAGACCGACGACGGCATCCGCGGCTTCGTCGTCCCCACCGACGTCAAGGGCTTCAGCGCGAGCGACATCCACCGCAAGCTCTCCCTGCGCGCGTCGATCACCTCCGAGCTGTCGCTGGAGGACGTGCGGCTGCCGGGCGACGCGGTGCTGCCCGAGGTCAAGGGCATGCGCGGGCCGCTGTCGTGCCTGACGGAGGCGCGCTTCGGCATCTGCTGGGGGTCGGTCGGCGCCGGGCGCGCGTGCTACGAGTCCGCGCTCGAGTACGCCAAGACGCGCGTGCAGTACGGCCGGCCGATCGCGGGCTTCCAGCTCACCCAGCGCAAGCTCGTGGACATGATGCTCGAGCTGCAGAAGGCGCAGCTCGTGGCGTGGCGGCTGGGCGTCCTGAAGGACGCGGGAGAGCTCGACCCGCGCCAGATCAGCGTCGGCAAGCTCAACAACGTGCGCGAGGCGCTGAACGTCGCGCGCGAGGCGCGCACGATCCTGGGCGCCTCCGGCATCACGACGGAGTACCCCGTGATGCGGCACGCGAACAACCTCGAGTCCGTGCTCACCTACGAGGGCACGAGCGAGATTCACACGCTGATCCTCGGGGAGGCGCTCACGGGCGAGCGGGCCCTCACGTGAGCGGCCGGCTCGTCGTCGTGACCGGGGGCGGCGGCGGGATCGGCCGGGCGCTGGCCGGGCATTTCCAGACGCTCGGAGACGAGGTGCTGGCGCCCGGGAGACGGGAGTGCGACGTCACGGACGAGGCTTCGGTGAGCGCGTTCTTCGACCGGGCTGGGCCCGTCGACGTGCTCGTCAACAACGCGGGGATGGCCGAGAGCGCTCCGCTGCACCGCACGACGCTCGCGAGCTGGCGCGCGCAGCTCGACGTCAACGCGACGGGCGCGTTCCTGTGCACGCGTGCGGTGGTGGCCGGGATGCGCGAGCGCGGGTCCGGCGCCGTCGTGACCGTCGCCTCCGTGGCGGGGCGGGCCGGCGCGCCCTACACCGCCGCCTACACGGCGGCCAAGCACGCCGCGGTCGGCCTGATGCGCGCCGCGGCCGCCGAGCTGGCCGGCAGCGGCGTGACCGCCAACGCGGTCTGCCCGGCGTTCGTCGACACGCCGATGACCGACCGCTCGGTGGCGAACATCACCGAGCGCACCGGCCGCGCCGAGGGAGAGGCCCGCGACGCGCTCGCCTCCAGCTCCCCGCTCGGCCGGCTGCTCGACCCGGGCGAGGTCGCCGCCACGGTGGCCTGGCTCGCCTCGCCCGAGGCGGCGGCCGTCAACGGGCAGGCGCTCGTCCTCGACGGAGGGGGCATCCAGGCATGAGCCCGTTCCGCGCGTCGGCGGCGCTGACCGGCGAGTGGCAGCACTTCGGCTTCAGCGTGGCGGACGGCGTCGCCACGATCACCTTCAACCGCCCCGACAAGCTCAACGCGCTGACCTTCGACGCCTACGCCGACCTGCGCGACCTGCTCGCCGAGCTGCCCCACCGCGGCGACGCCCGCGCGGTGGTCGTGACCGGCGAGGGCCGCGGCTTCTGCTCCGGCGGCGACGTGGAGGAGATCATCGGCGAGCTGCAGCGGATGGAGGCCGCCGAGCTGCTCGAGTTCACGCGCATGACCGGCTCCGTGGTGCGCGCGCTGCGCGACTGCCCGCTGCCGGTGATCGCCGCCGTCAACGGCACCGCCGCGGGCGCCGGCGCCGTCATCGCCCTCGCCGCCGACGTGCGCGTGCTGGCCCGCTCGGCCGCGTTCGCCTTCCTGTTCACGCGCGTCGGGCTCGCGGGCGCGGACATGGGCTGCGCCTACCTGCTCCCGCGCGTGATCGGGCTCGGCCGCGCCACGGAGCTGCTGCTGCTCGGCGAGAAGGTCGACGCGGAGCGGGCCGCCGCCATCGGGCTCGCCGCGGAGGTCGTCGACGACGGGGCGCTCGGAGGGCGCGCCGCAGAGCTCGCCGCCCGCCTCGCCGGCGGCCCGGCGATGGCCTACTCCGCCACCAAGGTGCTGCTCACCCGCGAGCTGGACATGGACCTCGCCGGAGCGCTCGAGCTCGACTCGATGACCCAGGCCCTGCTCATGAAGAGCCACGACCACGGCGAGTTCTACCGGGCGTGGAGCGAGGGCCGCAAGCCGGCGTGGGCGGGTCGATGAGCGCCCACGAGATCGTCACCGCGCCGGAGCTCGCCCCGCCCGTCGGCTACGCCCACGCCGTCGTCGCCGCTCCCGGCCGCGTCGTCCACCTCGGCGGGCAGACGGCCATGGACGCCGACGGGAAGATCACCGGCAACGGCCTCGTCGAGCAGTTCGGCGTGGCCGCCGGCAACGTCGTCACGGCCCTGCGTGCCGCGGGCTGCACTCCCGACGACCTGGTCTCCATGCAGGTCTTCGTCACCGACCTCCGCGAGTACCGCTACCGGCTCCGCGAGCTCGCCCCGGTCTGGCAGGCCCACTTCGGCCGCCGCTACCCGGCCATGGGCCTCTTCGGCGTCACCGCGCTCTACGACGACGCCGCGCAGGTCGAGCTGATGGCGGTCGCCGTGCGCCCGGACTGATCGCTCAGCGCAGGAGCGCGTAGAGCCGGCCGAGCGCGTCGTCGATCTCCGCCTCGGCGACGATCAGCGGCGGGAGCAGGCGGAGCGTGGCCGGGCCGGTGGCGTTGACGATCAGGTGCTGCTCGAGCAGCGCCCGGCGGGCGATGCCGGGCGCGTCGGCGGCGGCCTCGACGTCGGCGGCCACCATCAGCCCGCGGGCGCGCACGGACGTCACGCCCGGCAGCTCGCGCAGGCCCTCGGCGAGCCGCTCGCCGCGCTCGTGGACGGTGCTCAGGAACGCCGGGTCGTCGACGACGTCGAGCACGGCGTTGGCGGCGGCGGCCGCGACCGGCCCGCCCGCGAAGGTGGAGCCGTGGTCGCCGGGCGCGAAGACGCCGTCGAGCCCCGGGCCGATCACGAGCGCGCCGATCGCCATGCCGCCGCCGAGGCCCTTGGCGAGCGTCATCGCGTCGGGGACGACGCCGGCCTGCTCGTGCGCCCACAGCGTGCCCGTGCGCCCGACCCCGCACTGGACCTCGTCGAAGACCAGCGCCGCGCCGGCGCGGTCGCAGGCCTCGCGGGCGGCGTGCAGGACGTCGTCGCCGAGCGGATGCACGCCCGACTCGCCCTGGACCGGCTCGAGCAGCACGGCGGCGGTGTGCTCGTCGACGGTCGCGGCGATCGCCTCCGCGGTCGGCGCGACCGCCCGGAACCCGGGCACGAGCGGCGCGAACGGCGCCTGCTTGGACTCCTGCGGCGTGGCCGACAGGGCGCCGTAGGTGCGCCCGTGGAACGCGCCGTGGACGACCACGACGTCCCCGCGCGGGCGCGCCTTGCGCACGAGCTTGATCGCCGCCTCGTTGGCCTCCGCGCCGGAGTTGGCGAAGTACACCGTCTCGCCGAACGAGCGCTCCACCAAGCGGTCGGCGAGGCGCACCATCGGCGCGTTGGTGAACAGGTTCGAGACGTGCATCAGCTTCCCGGCCTGCTCGCGCACCGCCGCGACCACCCCCGGATGGCAGTGGCCGAGCGAGCAGACGGCGATCCCGGCGAGGAAGTCGAGGTACTCGGCGCCCTCGGCGTCGCGCAGCACGCAGCCCTCCCCGGAGGCGAACTCGAGCGGGTAGCGCGCGTAGGTCGGGGCGAGCGTGCTCATATCTGACCCCGCCCACCCCGAACCTTCGTGCCGACGCCGGCGTCGGTGAACAGCTCCAGCAGCAGCGAGTGCGGCTCGCGCCCGTCGATGATGTGCGCGAACGACACGCCGCCCTGAATCGCGTCGATGCACGCCCGCAGCTTCGGGCGCATCCCGCCGCTCAGGCCGCCGAGCGCGGCCTCGACCTCGTCGGCGCCGCACTCGGAGATCACCGACGCCGGATCGGCGGGGTCGCGCAGCCAGCCCGGCACGTCGGTGAGGAAGATGACCTTGTAGGCGCCGGTGGCGCGCGCCACCGCGCCCGCCGCCTCGTCGGCGTTGACGTTGTGCGAGCGGCCCTGGCGGTCGGCGCCGACCGACGCGATGACCGGGATGTAGTCGGCGGCGATGTGGTGGATGACCGTCGCGTCGACGCGCTCGACGCGGCCGACCAGGCCGATGTCCTCACCGCCGGGCCCCTCCATCGTCGTCACGCGGAACAGCTGCCCGTCGTCGCCCGAGAGCCCCACGGCCGGCTGCCCGTGGCGGTTGAGGCGCATGACGATGTCCTTGTTGACCTTGCCGACGAGGACCATCTTCGCGACCTCGACGGTGTCGGCGTCGCTCACGCGCAGCCCGCCGACGAACTCGACCGGCATGCCGAGCCGCTGCATGTAGGCGGTGATGTCCGGGCCGCCGCCGTGCACCACGATCGGGTTCAGGCCGACGTACTTGAGCAGCACGACGTCGCGCGCGAAGTCCTCGCGCAGCGCCGGGTCGGTCATCGCCGCGCCGCCGTACTTGATCACGACCGTCTGGCCGTGGAACTCCCGGATGTAGGGGAGCGCCTCCAGCAGTGTCCCCACGTCGCGCACTACGTCGTGTACTCCGCGTTGATCGTCACGTACTCGTGCGAGAGGTCGGAGAAGAAGACCTCGGCCTCGGCGCCCTCGCCCGGCAGCGAGACGGTGTACTCCACCTCTTCGCCGGCCACCGCGCGTGCGAGCGCCGGCACGTCGTAGGGCCGTGCGGCGCCCGCGGCGCAGACCTGGACGTCCTCGATCCAGATGTCCAGCGGCAGCGGCGCGGCGTCGTGCAGCGCCGCGCCGACCGCCTGGGCGATGCGGCCCCAGTTGGGGTCGCCGCCGTGCAGCGCGGCCTTGACGAGCGGGGAGTCGGCGACCGCGCGCGCGGCGCGCGCCACCACCGGCTCGTGCCCGCCGTGGACGACCACGCGCCCGACGCGGGCGGCGCCCTCGCCGTCGCGCGCCATCAGCAGCGCCAGCCGGCGCAGCAGGTAGTCCAGCGCCTCGCCGAAGCGGACCTCGTCCTCGGACTCGGGCGCCACGCGCACGCCGCTCGCGCCGGAGGCCATCAGGATCGCGGTGTCGTTGGTCGAGAGCTGGCCGTCGACGGAGATGCGGTCGAAGGACCGCTTGACGCAGACGCCGAGCAGCAGGTCGGCGGTCTCCGGCTCGAGCGCCGCGTCGGTCTGCACGAAGCAGAGCATCGTCGCGAAGGCCGGCGAGATCATCCCCGCGCCCTTGGCCTGGGCGCTGAGGCGCACCGTGCCGGAGGGGAGCGTGACCTCGAGCGCGGCCGACTTGGCGAACCTGTCGGTCGTGCGGATCGCCTCGCCGAAGGTGTCCTCCCCGTAGGGCGCGAGCTCGTGGCGCGCGCCGAGGATGCCCCTGATGACCTTGTCGCTGTCGAGCGGCACCCCGATCACGCCCGTGGAGGCCACCGCCACCCGGTCCTCGGCGACCCCGCACGCCATCGCGGCGGCCCCCTGCATGCGCGCGGCGTCGTCGAGCCCGCGGCGGCCGGTGGCGGCGTTGGCGTTGCCGGCGTTGGCCACCACGGCGCGGAGCCCGTCCAGCTTGCAGCGCTCCCGGGTGAGAAGCACCGGGGCGGCGAGCACGCCCGAGCGGGTGAAGCGGGCGGCGCTCACGGTGCCGGGCGCGTCGGACACCAGCAGCCCGAGGTCCAGCCCGCCGGAGGGCTTCAGGCCGCACGCCACGCCGGCGGCGCGGAAACCCTCGGGCAGCCCGCCGTCGGCCTCGGCGACGTGGGCGGGCCGCTGCACCCAGCGCGAGTCGAAGCTCATGCGGGCAGCCCCACCGACTCGTCGAGCCCGAACATCAGGTTGAGGTTCTGCACGGCCTGCGAGGAGGTGCCCTTGTAGAGGTTGTCGATCGTCGCGAAGACGATCAGCCGGCCGGTGCGCGGGTCGTCGTGGACCGAGATGCGGCAGAAGTTCGTCTCGCGCACCTCCGTCATGCCGGGCGGGCCCTCCACCACCTCGACCCACGGCTCGCCCTCGTAGGCGTCGCGGTAGAGCGCCGCGGCGTCGACCGCCTCGGTGGGCATCACGTAGCAGGACACCAGCTCGCCATGGGAGACCGGCACGAGGTGCGGCGTGAACGTGACCCGCGGCCCCCCGCCCAGCTCCTGCTCGATCTCGGGCGTGTGGCGGTGGCCGCCGACCTTGTACGGCATCACCGTCTCGTCGACCGTGACGAAGTGCTTGGCGTGACTGGGCTCGCGGCCCGCGCCCGACACGCCGGACTTCGCGTCGATCACCACGTCGCCGAGCAGCCCCGCGCGGGCGAGCGGGGCGAGCGCGAGGATGGCGGCGGTCGGGTAGCAGCCGGGGTTGGCGACGAGCCGGGCGTCGCGCACGTCGTCGCGATGGAGCTCCGGCAGGCCGTACACGGCCTCGGCGAGCAGCTCCGGCGCGCCGTGCTCGCCGTACCACTCCTCGTAGGTCTCCAGCGCGTGCAGGCGGAAGTCGGCCGACAGGTCGACCACGCGCACGCCGCGCTCGAGCAGCGCGGCGACCACGGGCGCGGCAGCGCCGTGCGGGTAGGCGACCACGGCGGCGTCGACGTCCAACTCCGTGCTGGGAGGCTCCAGCTCGAGCGGCACGCGGGTGCGCGGGTGCACGGCGTCCAGCCGGGTGCCGGCGTCGGTGCGCGCGGTGACGTGGCGCAGCTCGAAGCCCGGATGGCGATGCAGGAGTGCCGCCGCCACGGCGCCCGCGTAGCCGGCCGCCCCGAGGACGGCGACGTCAGCCACGCGGCTCGCCCCCGAGGCGCTCGGCCACGGCGGCGTCGATCTTCGCCCGCCGCTGGGCGACCTCGTCGTCGGTCAGCGTGCGATCGGGCGCGCGGAACTCGAGCCGCAGCGCCAGCGACGTGCGCTCGCCCGCGGGATAGACGTCGAAGACCTCGGCGCGGGCGAGCAGGGCGCCGCCGGCCTCGCGCACGACGGCCAGCACGTCGCCGGCCGCGACGGTGGCCGGGAACCACCACGCGCGGTCCTGGCGGACGGCCGGGAACGACGTGAGGTCGCGGAAGTAGGGGTCCAGCTCCGCGACGCGCTGCAGCACCGCGAGGTCGAGCTCGAAGCCGGAGGCGAGCTCGACGTCCCAGCCCGCGCTCACCGCGGGATGCAGCTCGCCGAGCCAGCCGGCGTGCTCGCCGCCGGCGAGCACGCGCGCGGCGCGGCCCGGGTGCAGGAACGGCTCGCGTGCGGCCTCGACGCTCCAGGGGGCGCGAATGGACTCCATCAGCGCGGCGAGCACGGCCTTGGCGGCGAAGAAGTCCGCGCGCGGAGGCTCGGGCTCGCGCCACGAGGGCGGGCGCATCGCGCCCGCCAGCAGCGCGCCGAGGTGGGTCTGCTCCTCCGGCAGCGGCTCCGTGGCCCGCGGCTCGCCCGCGCGCGGGCGATCGAGGTAGATCGTCCCGGCCTCGAACACGCGCACGTCCCCCGTCCCGCGCGACTGGTTGCGGCGCACCGCGTCGAGCAGCGAGCCGAGCAGCGTCGTGCGCAGCACGGACTGCTCTTCGGACATCGGGTTGCGCAGCGGCACGGGCCGCGCACGCAGGTCGTCGCCTGCCAGCCGCAGCCGCACGGGCAGCTCCGGCGCCGCGAAGCTCCAGCCGACGGCTTCGAACAGCCCCGCGCCGACCAGCGCGTCCTCGGCGCGGCGCCGCACCCGCTGGCCGGGCTCGAGCCGGCCGCTGGCGCCGCGGCGCGACGGCAGCGTGACCGGCAGCTTCTCCAGCCCCCACAGGCGGGCGACCTCCTCGATCAGGTCGGCCTCGCGGTCGACGTCGTTGCGCCGCCACGGCGGCACCGTCACGTCGAGCCCGTCCCCGGCGTCGCGCACGCCGAAGCCGAGCGCCTCGAGGATGGCGGCGGCCTCGCCGCGCGGGACCGCGGTGCCGAGCAGCCGCTCCACCCGCGCGTCGCGCAGGCGCAGGATCGCCGCCTCGGGTCCGGCCCCGCCCTCGTCGATCGTTCCGCCGGCGAGCCGGGCGCCGGTCAGCTCGAGCATCAGCCGCGTGGCGACGATCTGCCCGTCCATGGCCTGCTCGGGCGCGAGCTGCTTCTCGAAACGCACCGAGGCCTCGGTGCGCAGGGCCAGCCGCGTCGAGGTGCGCTGGAGGTTCGGGCCGTTCCAGGTGGCGGCCTCCATCAGCACGCGCGTGGTGGAGTCGCGCACCTCGGAGCGCTCGCCCCCCATCAGCCCGGCGATGCTCGTGGGGCCGTCGTCGTCGGCGATCACGCAGATGCCCGGGTCCAGCGTGCGCTCGACGTCGTCGAGCGTCGTGAGCAGCTCCCCATCGCGCGCGCGCCTGACGACCAGGCGCCCGCCCGCGACGAGGTCGAAGTCGAAGGCGTGCATCGGCTGCCCGGTGAGGAGCATCACGTAGTTGGTGATGTCGACGACGTTGTTGATCGGGCGCTGCCCGGCCGCCATCAGCCGCGCCTTCAGCCACGCGGGCGAGGGGCCGAGCGTGACGTCCTCGAACCGACGGGCCGTGAAGCGCGGGCACAGGTCGGGGTCCTCTACGGTCACCCGCGCGCCGTCGATCGGCCCCTCGGTGCCGGGATCGTCGGCCCACGGCGGCGGCCCGAGCGGCGCGCCGGTGGCGGCGTGGACCTCGCGCGCGACGCCGTAGACGCCGAGGCAGTCGGGCCGGTTCGGCGTGATCTCCAGCTCGAGCACGTCGGTGGCGATCGGCAGCACGTCGGCCAGCGGGGAGCCGACGGCCAGGCCGTCGGCCAGCACCATGATCCCGTCGTGGTCGGTGCCGATGCCGACCTCGTCCTCGGCCAGGATCATCCCGCGCGACTGGAGCCCGCGCAGCTTGGCCTGCTTGAGCCTGGTGCCGTCGGGCATGATCGCGCCCGGCGAGGCGACGGCGACGGTCTGGCCCGCCGCGACGTTGGGCGCGCCGCAGACGATCTGGTGCGGCTCGCCGTCGCCCAGCTCGACCAGGCACACGGTGAGGCGGTCGGCGTCGGGATGGCGCTCGGCGCTCAGCACGCGCGCGACGCGGAAGAACTCGAGCGCGCCGACGCCGTGGCGGTGGACGCGGTCGACCTCGGTGCCGGTCATCGCCAGGCGCGTGGCGAGCTCGTCGGCGGGCAGGCAGGGATCGACGTGGTCGTGCAGCCACAGGAGCGGGAGCCTCATCCGAACTGCTCGAGGAATCGGAGGTCGTTCTCGTAGAGCATCCGCAGGTCAGGGACGCCGTGCTTGAGGAAGGCGATCCGCTCGATGCCCATGCCGAACGCGAAGCCCTGCATCCGGTCCGGGTCGTAGCCGTGCTCGCGCACGTAGCCGAACACGTTGGGGTCGACCATCCCGGCGCCGAGGATCTCGATCCAGCCCGTGCCCTTGCACAGCGGGCAGCGCGAGCCGTCGCGCAGGTGGCCGTTCCTGCAGTTGAAGCAGGAGACGTCGCACTCGATGCTCGGCTCGGTGAAGGGGAAGAAGTGCGGGCGCAGGCGCACGTCGCGGTCGTCGCCGAACACGGCGCGGGCGAACGCGAGCAGCGTGCCCTGGAGGTCGGCGAGCGTGATGTCCTCGTCGACCGCGAGCCCCTCGACCTGGTGGAACTGGGGCGTGTGGGTGGCGTCGTTGTCGCGCCGGTAGGTGCGGCCGGGGACGACGATGTACAGCGGCGGCGGGCCGAGCTCCATCGAGCGCACCTGCATCGGCGAGGTGTGCGTGCGCAGGACCACGCCGTCGGAGACGTAGAACGTGTCGCTCTCGAGCCGCGCCGGATGCTGCGGGGAGTGATTGAGCGCGTCGAAGTTGTAGTAGACGAGCTCGGTCTCGGGACCTTCGACGACGCGGAAGCCGAGGCCCATGAACACGTCCTCGATCTCGCGGCGGGTGGCGGTGATCAGGTGGTGACGGCCGACGGGGACGGCGGGGGTGCCCGGCAGGGTGACGTCGAGCACGTCGGCGGCGAGGCGGGTCTCCAGCTCGCCGGCCTCCAGCTTCGCCTTGCGCTCCTCGATGGCGGCCTCCAACGCGCGGCGCGCCTCGTTGGCGCCGCGGCCGACGGCCCCGCGCTCCTCGGGTGGCAACTGCGCGACGCCGCGTAGGAGGTTGGGCAGCTCGGCCTTGCGCCCCAGGTAGCGGACCCGCACGTCCTCGAGCGCGGCGCTGTCCGGCGCGCCGCCGACGGCCGCCTCCCCTTCCGCCCGCAGCTGGGCGATCCGCTCAAGCATCGGCGCGCATTCTGCCTCGCGCAGAGCGCTCGTCACCGCTTCGCTCGCGTTCGAGCTCGTAGAGCCCGACCGTCGCCGCCATCGCGGCGTTCAGCGACTCCGAGCGGATCGGGATGTGGGCGACCTCGTCGCACGCCGCCACGACGGCGGCGGGCAGCCCCACGCGCTCGGCGCCAACCACGAGCGTCACCTCTCCGCCGGGCTCCAGTTCGCCCAGACGCCGCCCCTCGCGCGCGACGAGGGCGATCTTGCGGCCGGGCAGCTCGCCGGCGCCGCGCACGCGGACGACCGGCACCTCGAACAGCGCGCCCATCGAGGCGCGGACGGCCTTCGGGCCGTAGGGGTCGGCGCTGCCCGGGCCCAGGGCCACGCTGGCGGCGCCGAACGCGAGCGCCGAGCGCAGCGCGGTCCCGACGTTGCCCGGGTCGTTGACGCCCCACAGCGCGAGGCAGACCGGCCCGTGCGGGGCGGGCGCCCAGCGCTGGCCGTACACGGCCAGCGCCCGCGTCCCGGAGCCGAGCTGGGAGACGCCGGCCAGCACGTGCGGGGCCACCGGCACGCCGTCCAGCCCGCTGCCGTCGGCCACGTAGACCGCTTCCGGGCTCCAGCCCGCGCGGGCCGCCGCCGCCAGCAAGTCCTCCCCCTCGGCCACGAACTGCCGCACCTTGTCGCGCCACTTGCGCCCCGCGAGCTTGCGGATCTCCTTGAGCTGGTCGTTGTGGGGGCTGGTGATGGTCACGTGCGGAGCGGTTCAGGCGAAAAAAAGGGCGCCGCTCCGGTCAGGAGGGGCGCCCGGGAGGGGTATGCGTCGCCGGTCAGGCCGTCGACGCCTCGCGGGCGCTGTCGGCAAATCGCCGGAAGGTCTCGGGATCGCGCACGGCGATGTCGGCGAGCACCTTGCGGTCCAGCTCGATGCCGGCCAGCTTGAGGCCGTGCATGAAGGTGCCGTAGCTCATGCCCTCCTGGCGCGCGGCGGCGTTGATGCGCGTGATCCAGAGGCGGCGGAAGTCCCGCTTGCGGTTGCGGCGGTCGCGGTAGGCGTAGGAGTCGGCCTTCATGACCGCCTCCTTGGCCCGCTTGTAGGAGGAGTGGGCCTCGCCGCGGTAGCCCTTGGCGAGCTCCAGCGTCGCGCGACGCTTCTTGCGGGCGTGGACGGAGCGCTTGACTCGGGTCACTTGCCGTAGCCCCCGAGCAGCTTGGTGATGCGCTTGGCGTCGGCGTCCTTGATCGCGACGTCCTTGGCGAACTTGCGCTTGCGCTTGGGCGACTTCTTCTCGAGGATGTGGCTCGAGAAGGCATGCCGGCCCTGGAC